>Ga0214917_10007423_pt1 | contig 11088 bp, 7 predicted proteins | sample LL_1208_BB_MetaG_FD_177983 | JGI IMG/M metagenome (GOLD analysis project Ga0214917, IMG submission 177983) | Freshwater microbial communities from Lake Lanier, Atlanta, Georgia, United States - LL_1208_BB | ecosystem: Environmental > Aquatic > Freshwater > Lake | place: USA: Georgia | collected...
GGCGTTTCACTGGGATCGATGGGCACTCCACTAGTCAGTCCCCGCTTGAGGGTAACGAGCGGCGGTTCGACCCAAGGGTGCGGATTAGATGTACCGCCGGGAACTGGAGTGTGCATGTCATCGACTTTGCGCGATGTCTTTTGAGTGACGCTAATCGCCAGATCCCACCCACTCTTCCAGGATGGCACGTAGGTGAATCCAACCTAATCGAAGGCGAACGTGGTCCGGTGCTATTGTTGGACGACACCGCAAGGTTTCACATGCGTATTTCTGGGCCCTGCTGGCATCGTCAGGTGCCTTGCTTGGAGCGTCCGCAGCGGCCAAGGATAGGGACTCTCGTTTTCCAGAACGATTACCAAACCGCCACGGAACCCGCATGTTTGACTGTTCATGGCGAACTTCGCACACATTCGGCGGTCGCTAACCAGTTGGACCGGAAGGAACGGTCGCTGTCAAGGATTGAGCAGACTGCAAGGCATCGAACTTCCGTCCGTCGGCTTCGCCAACTCGGCCGCTTTCAGAATGTTTCAATCGCCGTGAAGCCCAAGTGCAGGCTGCTTTGCCCCGCTCTTGTGCACCTCACCCGGGATCACCGCGGCCCTAATTAGGGTCAAGATGGGCTCAGTTCATGGGGATTCTGAAGTGTCGACGACTTCCAGCGACTTCGCGTCACGTCACGTTCTTGAGTGTTCTCTAGCTTTCCTGATTTCGGGAGAATGGTTGACAATCGGTGGGCAGGCGGAACTGGCGACTTCTTGCCCTCTGGTTGCTGATATCGAGGATCAGGCCGGGCGGCCGTTTGGAACGGTGCCCCGCCGACGTAGCAGCGTTCCCTTCGAAGTCTCCTAGTCGACCTGGGCGCCGGTTGCGAACCCCTTCAGCACCGAGTCCGTCACCAGGTGGACGTCGGACCAAGCCTTGCCGAGCCGGGAAAGGGCGGAGGCGGACGTAACCCACCGCTTATTGCCGCCCTCAATGAGGTACACCCGCTCGTCCGTGCCCTTTATCACGCGTCCGTCGGAAACTGAAAGTGGCAGCGTACGGATTACCTGATCGGGCGCAGTAGTTGCGTTTGCTGCGCCTTCAGGTACCGGTACTCGTTCGCCGTTTGCGATCCGGTAAACGGCACCTGTGGAGCTGGAAATGATGGAGCCGTCCAAGAGTGAGGGAATTGGAGCACTTACTGGGACTTTAGCCAGTTCTTCGGGAGTGGCGTTTATTGGGGCCTTGGAGCCGGCACCCAATCGGGCAAGGGTTACGGGGTCCGGGACGTGAGAGCGTTTGCCGTTGATGACAACGTAAACCATTCCGGTGGCTTGATCCCGAATGAGATCCCCGCCAATACGATCCGCCGGCGATGAGGCAAAGTTGCGCGTGTTGTCTCGAAGCGCGTAAAGCCGATTGTCGCGCGACCCAACATACAGGTTTCCGTTGGGGCCGATGACGACTGCAGAGTTCACCGCATCAAACGCGCGAAAGGTCGCAATCCTCTTGCCATTGGGTGTGTAACCGTAAACAATGGAGTCACCCGATCCTATGTAGACATTACCGAGTGTGTCAATTGCAGGAGAAGACACCACGGGCGCCCCGGTCTGATCTGACCAGCGTGTCTGGCCTTCGGCACTTATCGCATAGACCTTGCCATCATTTGCGCCGAAGTAGACCGCTCCATCCAAGCCGACAGCATGTTCAGAATGGATTGGAGTGCCAATCGACTTTCTCCAAAGGATTGCGGGAGAATTTGGTGCGATTGCCACCATCTCGGTGTTCGCACCCACGTAAAGGTTCCCGTTTGAGCCGATGACGACGGAGGTAGTTGGAGCAGCAGGCAATGCGGTCTCCCACGTCATTGGGTCTCCATTCGGAGAGAACCTTCGAACTCGCCCGTCGATAGTTGCGATCACTACGGTCCCGTCCGCGGTCACCGTAGGCGTTCCGATCCCGTCGGCAGGGAGCGTGACAACGGTCTCTTCCGTCCCATCAGGCTTGAGTGCCACTAGCCGGTTGTTGTTGGCAAGAAACCAAATGAAATCGTACTTTCCGATTGTGACCGCCCCAAGTACCTGACCGTAGTTCGCGGAGACCCACACCCCGGTTCCGTCGGTTGCGTTCCATGCTCGAACGCGACCCTTTTGGTCTCCGACTAAGACAAGGTCTCCTTCCCGGGTCAACACTGGCGAGCCGTAGCTACGCGTGCCGAGTTGCGATGTCCAGAGTTCAGTTCCGCTTGATGAAAGCGCGCGGAGGACGCCATCCGTTGAGAGGGTGTAAATCGTCCCGTCCGCCCGGATAGCCACGGGAGCGTTTACGTCATCAACCCCGGCGACATACCAATCAACCCTCAGTGATTGGGGACCGGCGACGGCATATTGGCCTGAATGTTGCGACGATCCTCGGTATCCCAGGACGGCTGTTGAGACCAGTGGGGAGACCCCTGAATCGGCACTCGCGAGAGAGCCACCGGAAATGATGCTCGAAATTGTGAGTGCCACAAGTCCCGACCGGCGCCAAAAGCGGTTCGGCCATATCGCGCGGTTCATTGGTGTGAAGCTCCTCGGTGTATGTCAGTAATGATCATGGGAGGCATCCGTGCTGATCGATGTCTTGTCTCGCGGGGTCTGTCGGTTGGCATGGCACGGAAACAGTGCGCGGTCGGAATTAGGCACCGCCGCCCCGTTTCGATACATAGCCAGATTTATTGGCTTTACCCAATTCTGACGATTGGCAAGTAATTTCTGCAATGGCAACAGGTAACAGTTCTGCTAAATCTCGGGGCAAAACTCGAGGCCGCCGGTTGGGGTGGCATTTATCCACGTCCGCGAGTGTCGAAGGAAATGGATGAGCTTCAAGCATGCACGGGGTCGGCGATTCGAGCGGCGGTTATCGATTCGTCCAGTATGTCGATGATGTGCATTCCGGTCATATCCATGCCCCGGTCCCTTAGCCCCATGTTGATTTGCAGCAAGCATCCAGGATTTGAGGCAACGATGCAGGAAGCTTTGGTCGCAACAACATTCTCAAGTTTGGCTTCCAAGACCTGGCTACTCATGTCCGGTTGGAGGATGTTGTAAATCCCGGCACTCCCGCAGCAGCGGTCGGGGTCTTTCATTTCTATGAGGTCGACACCAGGGATCATGTGAAGAAGCTCCCTGGGCTGGGCCTTGATCTTTTGACCGTGGACGAGGTGACACGCGTCCTGGTAGGTCACAACTCGGTTGACCGTCCCCAAGGGTGCGGTCAGTCCGACGCGAACGAGGAACTCGGCAACGTCTTCAACTTTTGCCTGAAACCGACGGGCTCGCGCCGCATATGCTGGGTCATCCCTGAGCATGTGCGCGTAGTTCTTGAGTTGGGCGCCACAACCCGCGGAATTGATGATGATTGCATCCAGACGGTCCATCCCTGCCGTCTCGAATGCGTCTATGTTCGCACGGGCCATTGATACCGCGCTCGGCTCGTCGCCGGCGTGCGAGGCTAATGCTCCGCAACATCTCTGGGCTCGCGGAACGATCACATCACATCCGTTTGCAGTAAGGACCCGTACGGTCGCCTCGTTGGTTGGTGCAAACGCTAGGGGCATGATGCAACCGGAAACCATCCCGACAGTCATGCGTGCCGGTCCATGCGATGCGAAGAGCTCGGTTGAGGGGGTCTCGAAAAAGCGGTCACTCAGTGGTGGGGCCATCTTTTCCATGAGCGCCAACCTGGGCGGGACAAGACCAATCCGCGTAGCAAGCTGGACGATGGCAGGCAACGGGCTCTGCTGGTACCACCGCAGGAGAGAGCCAACGAACGCGAGACGTTCGGGGTGCGGGAACAACTGCCTGAACGCTAGCCAGGTCAGCGCCCGCCGGAGCGGTGTTGCACGCTCCTTGAGGATTGAATGACGGGCGGCCTCCATGACTTGGCCGAACTGCACATTAGAAGGGCACGCTGTCTCGCATGCCCGACAGACAAGGCACTGGTTCAGGTGATCCTCCACCTCGTCGGAAAGAGGAAGAGTTCCCTCCGCGACCGCGCGGATGAGGTAAAGACGCCCACGAGGCGAGTCTGGCTCAAGCCCGTTTGCCCGGTAGGTCGGACACTGGTTTAGGCACAGTCCGCAATGGACACACTTGACGAGAGCTTCATAGTCCTCTTCACCGAGAAACCCTTGAAGACCCGGGCTTGGTGGCACGTGGGTCATGGGGTTGTTCGGATCGATGCCTGTTGGCATGTCGAGAATGACCATGTGACTTTCCTTCGTGAGCGGGTGTGTCGGCGGGGACTAGATTCCCCCGACAAATCGTCCCGGATTGAGCGTCCGTTTCGGGTCGAATTGGGCCTTGACCCGCTTCATCAGCGCGAAGTCGTCCCGGACGGGCCCCCAGGCAAGAACGGGGTCAATTGGAACTCCATCAGCCGATTCAACGACGCAGGTTCCGCCTCTCAATGCGGTGGCATCACGAATTCGTCGAATCAGGTCAACGGACCCGCCAGTGAATGCCAGACGCGCAATGCCAACCCCGGCGTAGACAATCCAATCTGCTTCCGCATCGCTTGCTTGTGAGGCAAGGTCGGACGAGACCGCGACAAGTTCGCCAATCCGTGAGGGGAGCGATGCGAGTTTGACTTGGACGCCAAGGGCTGTCGGACGAGAGATTCCGGCCCAGAATGTCTCGTGAGCTTGTGGATTTGGTCCGAAAACCGCCGAGGCCCCGGCACCGCTAAGGGCGGCGATGACATCTCGCTTTTGCCGCTCAACCGCGGCCGGCCAGCCGGCGCACCAAACCGCAACCGTTGTGCCTGCCGGTTGCCGGATGTCTGCAGGCGCCGAACGCAGCGAACCAGAAAACGCAATTACCGACCTTAGCGAGAGGTTTGACCGAGCGAGGTTTTCAGCGACTTCATTCGCAGCGTCGAAATCGGTGAAGTGGGCAAGAATTGTTCCTTCAGACCTGGGAAGGGGATGCACCTTGAACGTGATTTCGCAGATCGTGCCCACTGTCCCAAGCGCCCCGATGTGGAGCTTGTTGAGGTCGTACCCCACAACATTTTTTACGACCTTGCCCCCGCTGCGTACGAGGTGGCCGTTTGGGAGCGCCACTTGCATGCCCAGGACAAGGTCTCGAGCTGATCCGTACAGGAGCCGACTCGGGCCGCTCGAATTTGTCGCAAGCATTCCACCTATGGTTGACATTTCCGGCCGACCGCCATCGAGCGCAAGGAACTGGCCCTTTTCTCGCAGGTGATCTTGCGCTTGTCCAAGGGTCATCCCGGCCTGGACGGTCACGACGAGGTCGGCAGGCTCATATGCAACAACCTCATTCAGGTGCGATAGGCTGCAAGCGATGTCGTAGCGTTCGGGGCTTGCGCCGATGCCTTGGTGAGTGCCTCCCCCCCAGGGAACTACCGAGTCACCTTTTGCCGTAGCATCGGCGAGCAACTCGGCTACTTCGCCTGGTGTCTTGGGGTGAGCGACGCGCCGGGGCACCGCGGACCGAATGGCGAAGCGCTCGGCTTCGCCAGTGGTCAACTGTGCCGCCAACGGCACCGGATTCACGTTATCACCCGGGCCGTTCATGCGATCCCACTCCGGTCTCTGCGTGGATTGTTGTGATGGGAACGGTGGTCATCGAGGTCACGCGATACGCAGCTGGGGAACTGGGCGGTATGCGTGTGGGAAAATCTTTCCGGGATTCAGTCGGACATCCGGATCGAATGCGTACTTGAGGGAGTGTTGTGCCGATATGTCTTGATGGGACATGACCCACGTCAGGTAGGCCTGTTTTTCGAGGCCTATGCCGTGTTCGCCTGACAATGTGCCCCCTACGTCAACGCACTTTCGGAGGATATCTCCTCCAGCTGCAATGACCTTTTCAACTTCGCCCGGCACCCGGGCATCAAAAATGATGCAAGGATGAAGGTTGCCGTCGCCGGCGTGGAATACGTTTGCGATCGGCAGGTTGTATTTCTCACTGACCTCAGCGACCGTTCGTAGGACTTCGAGCAAGCGGGTGCGCGGAATGACCCCATCCTGGAGCACATAGTTTGGCTTGATTTGGCCGAGTGCCCCTAGCGCGCCCTTGCGTGCTTTCCAAAGCCGGTCACGTTCGTCTCCGGTTCTCGCCGTCCGGATTTCCGTGGCCCCGGCACTCAACAGCAAGCTTTCAACGTGAGGCACAAGTTCGTCGACGCCTTCGCGAAGTCCTTCAACTTCGACAAGAAGAACCGCGGCGGCGTCAGCGGGAAGACCAGTGTGTCCAGCCCGGGTGAGTGCCTGGATCGTCAACGCGTCCATCATTTCTAGCGCCGCAGGAATGATCCCGGCACCGATGATGTCTGAAGTCGCCTGGCTTGCACTATCAATGGTGGGGAAGCTCGCGAGGATTGTCCTTACCGCCTCGGCAACGGGCATCAGCCTAACGGCAACCTGCGTCACAACTGCAAATGTGCCCTCAGAACCAACAAGGCAGCCCGTCAAGTCGTATCCGGGCGAGTCCGAGGCGGGCATCCCGTGTGAAAGGCTGCCGGTGTGTACGACCTCACCAGACGCCAAGACGCATTCCAGACCAGTAACGTGGTTCGTCGTCACCCCATAGGCAAGGCAGTGGGCACCGCCCGCGTTTTCTGCAACGTTTCCGCCGATGGAGCATGCGGCTTGGCTTGAAGGATCGGGGGCGAAATAGAGGCCGTATTTGGATACCGACTTCGTGAGGTCCAAATTAACCAAACCGGGCTCAACAACCGCACGTAGGTTTGCCGGATCGACCGACACGACCTTGCGCATCCGTGAAAACCCCAAGGCGACTCCGCCTTCGGTTGGAACTGCCCCGCCGGACAGGCCAGTCCCGGATCCGCGGGCGACAACGGGAAGACCGAACCGGGCTGCGGTGCGCATTACCCCAACAACGTCGGAGCAGGACCCAACCAGTGCGACCGCATCCGGGTGCCCGACGTCAATAGAGCCATCGTACTCATACGAACGCACCATTTCGCGACGCCAATGAACGTTTGCGTCGCCAACGACCGAGCCGAGCGCTTGAACGAGGGGTGAAATCACGCCATTCTGATCCGAGCGTGGCGACGTGCCAACCGAGGAGCTGGTCGATGGCATGGGGGTCATAATTCGGGCAAGTATACGGCCGGTCCTGAAATTAAAATGGGGTGGTGACGATGCACCAGTGTCTGCGTCGGCTAGAGCCTATGTTGGCGGGGCGCCAAGATCCTCGCCTGCGCTTATTTCCCGCGACCACTCACCCACACGGTTGTCTGGCAACGCCGCACGCACCCTATATGACAGTTGCGACCTCTGAATTGACATCTGGATGCGTTGCTCACGCTCGACACGCTCTGGCGGAGCCTCACCAGCGGCAACCTCGACGTCGAGGCAGGGCTTCAATTGTCGCCGGAGACGTGGTGAAATGCCTTCAGCCGTAAGAACTTGCAGGTCGTACCCAATCGCATTTGGCGAGGGGTCCCAGCACAGTGACCAGTCCGCGCGCCATTTCATCAAACCCGATGAAAGTGGTTCGGATGTCGTTTTGACTGAAGTTGTGAATCCGGTAACTGCCACGTCTGTGATGACCGGTGCGGAAGCCTGGTCGGCAACTCTCCGGTAGTACGCCAGACCTAAGGTTGCTCCCCCGCCGGCAACAATTGCAGCTAATCCAGCCACCAAAAGAGAAGCGGCGCCGACAAAGCGTCGGCGCCGCCCAACTCCAGCGGCTAGCGGTGGCCGTCTGGAAGCTAAATTGCCCATCCGACCAGAGCCTGCTACCACTCGACGCGGTTAATGAACTCGCCGTTCACGACCACCCAGTTGTCAGGAATGACAGTTCCGGCCGGGAGCTTGGTGTCCTGAAGCAGAGCCCGGGACCCGACGTAGCTGTCATTGCCCAGGTTCGAGCGGAAGAAGACCGCGTGGTCACCAATGCGGACATTCTTGCCGATGATTGTCACATCGTTCCAGGGAGTTCCGCCCCCGTGGACAATCACGCCCTTGCCGTAGACCACTCCGTCATGTGCTTCTATGTGTGAGCCCTCAAGGCCATGGAAAATGGTGCCGCTTCCCATTGCAGCAATTGTTCCGACTTTGAAGGGCTCTGCTTCGTCAGCCCGTATGGAAATGTGATCTCCCATCACCTTGTCGAGTTCCGCTAGGGTGTTTGCCATACGAACGTCACCAATGATCCGGTTGCGGAACTTGGTATCGCGGACGTTCACTCCAGCCAACTCCGGAAGATCGCGGAATGGATTGAACTTCGTCATCCCAGCGTCGTAGTTCACCCCCTTGTCAGAGTCACTGTCCTCATCGTGCATACGTGAGTACCCTGAAGCAAAGGCGACGTTCACCTCAATGACACCGTCCATGAATGTTCGGTCGCCAGCTACCAGAGGCGCAGTCTTGGACATCACTTCGACCTGAGAATCGATGCGCATCCCGGAGTTGACCTTGCGTCCAGACGGAATGCGGACGCCGGGCCCAACGTAGGCCAGATGGAGCACCATGGTGTCCATCTCGAGGATTGCACCTTCAACGACAGAATTAAAACCTACAAACGATGGACAATGGGCGGTTTCAGCACCATGGGCGTCAGCGTGTGGGTCAGCATGAGCACCAGCGGCCGGGGCTGGGCACTTGCCCTCAGTTCCCATCCGGGTGCCATTCTTGACGGCAGCCCCATGGGCGAGGATTGCCATCTTGCCAAGTTCAACGGACGACTGTGACGCATCAATGACCACGTTGTCTTGAACGTTCGACTCATCACCAATTGTTATGTTGTTTGATGAGATAAGTTGTGCGAACGGCCCAACGTACACCTCTTTCCCAAGAGTCACATTGTCGCGCTTCGTGATCGTCGCGGTTGAATCGACAAAACTGGCGCCTTCGCCGCTCGCTGCGCCCGCGATTACGGAACCCAACGCGAAACAGCCTGCAAGAAAGCCAGCAGCCGTTGCCTTCTGCCACGGGAAGGATGGTCCCTGGCTTGTAAAGCCCTTACGTTTCACTGCTTCAGACACAACTACCTCCAATGGACAGTCTCCGACGGTTACGGCGTATTCTACATATCTGTCGGACTGGTGTCACCAGCACCGCACACAGGTACCGAACGGCCCTTGTGCTATTGCCGCGCGTTAGCGTCCCAAACTACCGTAAGAACGTGGTGACCCGGCTCAACCGCGCCAACGGTAAGCATTATGTCTGCGCCGATGACACCTATTTTCCACGGCAGAGGCAATGGTGTGCCGTCAACGCTCACGGAGGTTGGCGTCTGATCGCTGGGCAGGCGGATTGAGAACCATCCCGGAGCTGGGTGGTTCGTCTCAATCACTGCATTGAGGACCAGTGACCCCTCCAAACGCCTGATTCGCTGCCCGAAGGCCAAGAACCTGCCTGTCCCATTCGCGTCTGGCAGGCGTATGCGGGCCTGACCGTTCAAGCTTCCCAGCCGAGGGGTGATGGCGAAACTATCTCGCGAAAGCTCAAGCCCGAATAGCCCGTGGATGACCGCCTCGCCGACTGTCCCTGCGGCCGCCGCGTAGTGACCGCTTCCAGCGGTTGACAAGGGCACCCGTGTATCGCGGCCACGGTCTGGTGGAAGGGGGCGCCATTCCGGGATGTCTTCGGGGTGCGTTTGCCACGCTCGCGATATCGCGGCCAGGTGCGCAAAGCCTGCGTTGCTATAGCCTCGCGCAAACTCGGCCATGATTTGTGTGCCCGCCCACCAATCCCACACTGCTCCATTCTGGTAGGAGCCCGGAGACATCTGTGCGTTCCGAAAGGTTCCAGCCGGGTAGGCAGGAAAGAGCGACACTCCGGCCAGGGGTGATCCTGAAGCTAGTCGGGCGCGTTCCAGAACCGTGATGATCCGAGAGGTTTCGATGTCGTTCGCGAGCCCGGCATATACTGCAATTGCATTCGCAACGCTAACGATTTCGTCTTCATCAAAATTGTGGTGGCCGCTGTTAGGGAGCGTTGCCGGCATTCCGCTAGCGCTCGTGCCCACGTGAACGTGGGTCCGGAAGTAACCATCCGCCGGTATCCACAGCGCTTGGTGGGTGCTGTCCCTGAGAGTGTCCGCTTTCCGGTCGTATGTTTCAGCGCGGTCCCTGTCTCCGAGTGCGCTGGCCATGATCGCCATTTCACGAAGCGCGCGATAGGTGACGGCCTGGTCATAAATCGAGGCGGTCCAGACGGTTGGCGCAGCGCTTCCGGGAGCAATCCCGTCATCACTTAGTTCGACGTCGCCCCAGTCGGTAGTGTGCGGACGAATGATCAAGCCGGTTTTCGGGTCCGTTCGGCGTTCGAGGACCCAGTTGAGGGCAAGTGTCAATCGGTCGAAAACCCTGGTGCCTCGCACTTGAGTGCGAAGCCAAGTCGCGCCTCCATCTGACTGGAAGTACTGGTAGGCGGCACGAATGAGGCTTACTTCTTCGTCTGAAGCAACATTCGCCTTTTCGCGCCGCCTGTCGTAGTCGACCACAGCCGAAGTCGCTCCGGTGCCGGGCCTGGCGGGCCATGGCGCACGTGGCAGAAGGTCGCGCGAATCGAGACTTTCATCACCATCATCGAACTGGAGTGTCAGAGCTTCCTCGACGACGGTTCGGAGGTGATCGGACGGGTAAGCGTACTTGGCAAGGGCAGCGATGTACGCGCTGTCACGCACGTAAATGGCGTCATAAGCGTTACCGGGTCGAAACCCGCAAACAGGCCCACTTGCGCCTGGAAAACACTTGCGCATAGCCTCAAGGGTTAGAGACATGTTCCTTGCAAGAGTTGAAAGGGACGGATCTTCGATGAGTTCCCAGCCGGTCGGAGCGTCGGGGTCTAGCCAATGGATCGAAGCTGGTCCTCCAACCGCGGATGACCGATCGCGCTGATCGTCCCACGGGGCACCGCGCCACCAAAGGCCGCTACGAACCGCGCCGTTTATGGCGGGAGCTTGGGACGGATGAGACCCGGAGTCCCCACGGAAGACTGAGAGACCATCCGTCGACTCGTACCGATCAGCGCTAGGGGTTGGGCGCTCAGGCAAGCTAGGAGATGCCGTCACGCTAGGAGAAATACTAGGCATTGGTATTAATGTTGATGTTGCACTGGGGGTA
>Ga0214917_10007424_pt1 | contig 11088 bp, 8 predicted proteins | sample LL_1208_BB_MetaG_FD_177983 | JGI IMG/M metagenome (GOLD analysis project Ga0214917, IMG submission 177983) | Freshwater microbial communities from Lake Lanier, Atlanta, Georgia, United States - LL_1208_BB | ecosystem: Environmental > Aquatic > Freshwater > Lake | place: USA: Georgia | collected...
TCGCGACGGGAAGGCCGACAAGCGGATCATCTTCGCCCACGTCCACAACCCACTCGGGTTCGAGTTCTGGGGCAAGGGCGTGATCGTGACGTCGGGCCCGGACCTCCTCTATCTGGAGGACACCGATGGCGACGACAAGGCCGACGTGAGGACGGTCCTGCTCCAGGGGCTCGGCACCGAGGACACCCATCATGCCGCCAACAACCTCGTCTACGGCCCGGACGGCGGCATCTACTGGCAGAGCGGCATCTTCCTGGTCCACAACCACGAGACGCCGTGGGTGAAGAACCTCAATATCGGCGCTTCCGGAATGTATCGCTTCGATCCCAGGCGGTTCTCCATCACGCCCCACGCGGGCAATTCGCCCAATCCCCACGGCACGGCGTTCGACCGCTGGGGCTACTGCTACGCCAACGACGGCACCGGCGGCCGGTCGTTCCAGGTGCGGCCCGAGGGCAAGGGCTTCAAGATGCACGAACTCCTGGTGAAGGAGTTTCGGCCGGTGGCCGCCGACGAGATCCTCTCGTCGGAGCACTTTCCCGACGACCTGCAGCAGGACTTCCTGATCTGCAACACGATCGGGTTTTTGGGCGTGAAGCAGTACGACCTCGATCGCGACGGCGAGACCGAAGCGGAGGCGGAAGCCAGGGCCGCGGCCGCCGACAAGGGCAAGGAAGCCGCGAAAGACAAGGAGAAGGACGGGAAGTCGCAACCGCAGCCGAGGCGAAAGTTCGGCGAGGTGTGGGGAACCCCCGTGAAAGCCCTGCTCGACAGCGAAGACCGCAACTTCCGCCCCTCCGATGCGATCGTGGGCGAAGATGGCGCGCTCTACGTCGCCGACTGGCACAACGTGATCATCGGCCACATGCAGCACAACATCCGCGACCCGAGCCGCGACCACACCCACGGCCGGATCTTCCGGCTCACCGCCAAGGGGCGGCCGCTCCAGAAGCCGGTGGCGATCGCCGGGCAGCCGGTCGAGGCCCTGCTCGAAAACCTCAAGCACCCCGTGGACGGCGTCCGTCACCGCACCCGCGTCGAGCTCTCGGGGCGTCCCACGGAAGAGGTGATCGCGGCCACGAAAAAATGGATGAAGAGTTTCGATCCCGACGACGAGATGCAGGCCCACCACCTCCTCGAGGCGCTGTGGCTGCATCAGCAGCACGACGTTCGCGACGAGGCACTCCTGCAGAAACTGCTGGCCTCGAAGGTGCCGCACGCCGCGCTTGCCGCCGCGACGGTGAAGCACTTCTGGCACGACGTCGATCAAAACGGCGCCGGGGGCTTCGTGGCCCAGCCCGAGCAAGAGTTCGTGAAGTTCGACCCGCCGGCACACCTCGCAGGCGCCGACCGCAAGGCCTACGAGAAGGGTGCCGAGATCTATCAGCGGGAAGCGCATTGCATGACCTGCCACCAGCCCCACGGCAAGGGGATGGGCGTGATCTATCCGACCCTCGTGGGCAGCCCCTGGGTACTCGGCAGCGAGGAACGGCTGGCGAAGAGCGTCTTGCACGGGCTCTGGGGCCCGATGACCGTGAACGGTCAGACCTACGATCCCGCCCGTGGTGTGCCGCCGATGACCGCGTTTCGCACGCTGCTCAACGACGAGGAGACGGCGGCCGTGCTGACCTTCGTGCGGAACACCTGGGGCAACAAGGCCGCGCCGGTGACCGCCGAACTGGTGGCCAAGGTGCGCGCGGGCACGACCTCCCGCTCGACCTTTTGGAACCCCGACGAACTGCTCGCGGCGCATCCGCTCGAGGCCGATCTGGTCGCGGCTGGCGCCGCCCATGCGGCGGAGATGACAGGCAACGTCGCGCTCGAGAAGGAACTGCTCGCCGCCGACCCGATGCAACTGGCCACGGTGGCGCGGGCCCGCGGGAACGCTGGCCGCGGCAAGAAGCTGTTCTACGAAGCCCGCTCCACGTGCTACACCTGCCACGATCCGCCGGCGGGAGCCATCCGGCTCGGTCCGAACCTGCCCGATCTGAAGACGACGCTTTCCGATGCCGAGGTGGTGGAGTCGATCCTCCATCCGTCGAAGCGCATCGATCCTGACTACGCTCAGGTGACGGTCATGACCAACGACGGCAAGCAGCTGACGGGCATCAAGGTCGAGGAGAACGACCGGGAAGTCGTCCTCCGCAGCCCGACGCAGCCCGAGGCGCTGCGGATACCGCGGTCCAGCGTGGACGAGGTTGTCGTGTCACCGGTTTCGCTGATGCCGGCTGGACTCGTGCAGCTGCTCAAGGACCGCCGCGAGTTCAACGACCTGCTCCGCTACGTGCTCGAGACCCGCGGTGGAGGCGGCCGCTGAGGCTGGTGCATCTGGGGCCTGCCCCCTGGCCTGCCCCCCCTTCATCGGCACCACTTTCGGAGAGACGAGCTGGGGGTGGTGGAAACAAAGGGGGGCAGCCCATGCCACGCGGAAAGCAGGATTCGGCTGAGCGGATCAGCCCACGCTGCGAGAGGTGGAGGCGGGGAGAGGCAGTGCCGTCCTGCAGCCGGGCCGGACAATCGGCGTGACGGAGCAGACCTGCTACCGATGGAAGAAGAGGTTCGGTTGGCTGCGGATCGACCAGGCGAAGCGGCCGGAAGCACCTGGAGAGGCAGAACGCCCGGCTGAGGCGGCTGCTCGCGGATGCCGAGCGTGATGCCAGCCCGAGCCCCAGTGTCTCCGGCTTTGGCAAGGTTCCCCCTGCCAATCGCCGCCGATGAGTTGACGAGCCACCCAGCCTCATCTGCGCCGCATCCAGACCACCACCGGCATGCCGCGACTTGGCAACCGCACAGGGCTGGTCTGTTGGACGGCAGACCCTTGACGTTCTCCCCGTTTCTTGATCCATCCGGGATGTCAGGTTTTTGAACCTTGGCATCACCAGAAAGGGTGGGTTTTTTGGATGGGAAAGAAGCACTTTACGGAAGAGCAGATTGCATGTGCTTGGCGGCAGGCTGAGTCGGGCACATCGGTGGCCGAGATCAGCCGGCAGCCTGCAGCGAGCAGCCGGACGGACTTGCCGGTAAGGCGACGCCGAAGGAAGTGGTCGTGCCGCTGAAGCGCAAATGCCATCGGGCAGGCGGCGACCCGCCGGTCACACCGCCAACCGACTCACAGCCGCCGAAGGCGTGACGATGGAAATCCCCTGGAACTCGCCGATCCCGAGAAGATGGGCATCGCCTGAGACGATCGCACCTGCGTCGCAGGCTACGGCCGTCGCAAGCACGATGTCGTCATCGGTATCGGCGAGGATTACCGGGCCGATAACAGCAGGGACGACAAGCTGCACGAGGACGGCATATCCCTCGAACAGGTCCGCCGAGTCCACCCCCTGCTCAGCCAGTTGAGCGGCAAACTTTTTTCGAAACAGAACGTCGTGCAACTCGTCCAAGAGCGGCACGCGCGAAATAATCTGCATCTTGCCGGCCGCAGCCGCGTCGATCAGTCGCCCTGGCACCCCGCCCCAGATGAGGCCGGATACGGCGGTGTTCGTGTCAAGCACCAGACGCACGTCGCCGCTCCGCGCGATACGCCTGGATCTCGGCTTCGATCTCTTCGGCGGTCATCGGAGGCGTTACGGTTGCAGAGAGCTTCTGCCGCGTCGCTTGCATCTTCGCGACGCGGGCAGCCGCGAGCCGTTCGCGCAGGATCGCCTCGATCGAGCCGGTCTCGAGCAAGCCTTCGGCCGCAGCCTCCTTGGCGAGGGCGTCGGAAATCGTGATTTGGACGGTCGTCATGGGAGGCTCCTCCGTAGATACCCCCGAATTATACGCGGAAAACGGGTCGGACTGGATACATCACCTCTGCCGGCCAGGCCCTGCAGAGATGATCCATTGGTCACCATGTGGGAGTTCCTACATGGTGACCGTTGGACGATGCCCGAAAACGTTGGATCGTTCGGGCTCAAGGTCACCGGCCGGTGGCCAGATTGCGGCCCACTCGGGGATTGTTCCGCAGTTCGCCGTTCACGGCTTCGTAGCCGTCGGTATCGCCCTGCCAGGACTCGGCAGTTCGCGGATGCGGAGCCGGCGAAACTCGACGGGAGCGCCCTCCGACTCGAGGCACAAGAACCCCGTGGCGGGAGAGCAGTCGTTGCCCCCCGAGACCTCGTAGCCATTCACCCAGAGCCGAATCTCCCCGTCGATCGCCCGCACGTAATAATGGTTCCACTCGGGTGTGCCGCGTGAGTGCCGCGATGTGGGAAAACTTCGCTTGCCGTCCGGAGCGACCGGCGGAAATGGCTTCATCGCAGAGGAGCCGACGGGAAACACGTCGCCATCGGTCGTGAACCAGTTCGCCTTCTTGCCGGTCTGTTTTTCGTACTGCTCCGTGTAGCCGTGGTCGAGCACCTGCACCTCGATCCCGCCGGGCGGGAGTTTGTCGGGCGGCAGGTTCACCAGTGCCTCGGGTGGCGCCCAGAGAAAGATTCCGGAGTTGCCGCCATTCGAGAGGTGTCGCCACTCGGCCGACAGTTCGAGATTCGTGACCGGCTGCTTGGTGCGGATTACGCCGACGGGCTTGCCCGTGCAGTGGGCCGTGCCGTTCTTCCACGACCACGTGTCTGGCGAACAGTTCACGTTTTCGAAGTCGGCCTCGCCGAGGTCGCGCCAGCCGGGGCCGGAGCCGTCGAACGTGCCGAGTTCGCGGATGAACACATTGCGCACGTGCAGAATCGATCCGTGGGTCTGGATCTGGATCGGACCGCGGTCAGGAAGGAGCGTCGCGCCCTTGGTGAAGTAGTTCGGGAGCGGCTGATTATCCACGACGAGTTGGTCGTTGAGAACGACGGTCACGCGGTCGCCCTGCATCCGGACGCGGAAGGCGTTCCACTCTCCAGTTGGCCGGTCCGCTTTCACGAGCGGGTCTTTCGCTTCGGACCCCGGTGAGTTGTTCCAGAGTCCCCCGGAGCCCTTCTGGCAGCCGAGTTTGAAGTCTCGTTCGCAGGTCGGATCCCACATCTGCACCTGCGGGTTGCCACGCAGGTAGATGCCGCTGTCGCCGCATGGTTCGGGAAACATCCACTCGACGTGCAGTTCGAAGTCGGCGTAGTCGCGGTCGGTCGTGAGGAACACGCCCTTGCCATCATTCACGATCACGCCGTTCTCCACCTTCCAGTGGGCGGCGAGGTCGGCATCCCATTCGGCCTGTCGCTTGGCCCGCTCCTCGGGCGTGCCCTCGGCCTCCTTGGCCGGGTCGATGTGCGGCCGGCCGCGCCAGCCGGAGAGGTCTTTGCCGTTGAAGAGCGGCGTGAAGCCGGCGGGTGGCTCGGCCGCGGAGGCGGTGGATGCGGTGGAGGCAAGCAGAAGAGCGAGCAGGATGAGACGCATAAGAAGGAAAGACTTTCCGGCTGTCGTGGTTGAGTAGGAAAGGCTTTAGCCTGTCGGCGGAACGACGGGCTGAAGCCCGTCTTAGAGTTGAATGGGGGTGCCGCCCACGGAGGCGCTCTTGTCGGCGGCGAAGATCACGTCGAACGTCTTCTTGGCCTCGGGGAAGCTGGTCAGTGGCATGTCTTGGCCGTTGTCGAGCGCGTCGAAGAAGGCCTGGAACTGGGCCTGATACGGATGGTCGCTTACGTCACCGGAGTCGAGCATCTTCATCGAGAGCTTGCTCCAGTGGCCCTTGTCGGCCTTGAGCTTCATCGAGTGGAACCTGTCGTCGAGCAGACTCCCCTCGCTCCCCACGAGATGCGTGTGGAAGTAGTAGGGCTGGAGGCAGTCGACGATCGCGGCCGTCTTGCCGATTGCGCCATTCCTGTAGTGCAGGATCGTCACGCTCGACGTGTCGTATTCGTAGGGCTCGAAGATCGTGCTCTTCGACTTCGTGCTCAGGCTCGTCACGCTCGCCACGTCGTTGCCCATGAGCATGAGGAGGGCGTCGAGAGCGTGGCAGCCGGCCGTGAGCAGGGCGCTGCCGCCGTCCTTCTTGGCGGTGTTCCAGCGGAATTGGCCATACCACGGGCCTATGCCGTGGTAGTAATCCACCTCGCCGTAGTGAAGCTTTCCGAGCAGCCCCTCGTCGAGAAGCGCCTTCGTCACCTGAAACTGATTCGAGAACCGGCACTCGAAGCAGACGCAGCCTCTGACGCCGTTGGCCGCGGCGACCTGCACGATGTCGGCCACTTCCTCGGGCGTGTTGGCCATCGGCTTTTCGAGGATGATGTGCTTCTTCGCCTTTGCGGCGGCCACGGCCTGGTCGCGGTGGAGGCTCGGCAGGCCGGTGATATCGACGACGTCGATCGTCGGGTCGGCCAGCATGTCGTCGAGCTTCTGGTAGGTCTTGATCGTGCCGCCGTGCTTCGTGGAAAGCTCCGCCGGGTCGAGCGACCGGGACGAGCAGACGGCCGTCACGCGGCCCTGCCTCGTGGCGTTGATGGCGGCGATGTGGGCGGTCGCGGCCCAGCCGTAGCCGATGACGCCGACGTTGAAATGCTTGGACGTGGGTTCGTGTTTCATGCGAGGCAATCTCCTATCCGGTCGGCAGCGGTCGGGCCAAAGCAGGCCCGCCGCTCGCACGGCTTCCTACGAGAGTTTCGTCTTGCCGGGCACGGCAAAGCCCGGCGACGTTAGCGACGACTGCCAGGTGAGGTCCTTGGGAAAGAGATCGAGTTTCGACTCCTCGGTCATGAACTTCCACGTGACCTTCTGGCCGGTGTAGGCGGCCATGCGGCCCATCACGGCCACGAGCGAGCTGTCGGCCATCTGCCGCAGTTCGACGATCGGCTTGCCGGCGCGGATCGAATCGATCAGCGCCTTGTGCTCCTGCTTGTAGGCGTCGGCGATGCTGCCCTTCATCTCCCAGACGACCTTCCCGGACCGATCCACGATCCGCGAGCCGGTATTGCCACCGCCGATGTGGCAGGTGCCCTTCGAGCCGTGAATCGCGTTGCCGACTTCCGACGGGGTGTTCGGCAGGTGCCGCGACTGGAACGCCACGAACCGGTCGCCCGGATATTCGAAGTCTACGCCGAACGTGTCCCAGAGTTCGCTGTCGTCGGGCCGGGTGAACCGGCCACCCGACCCGTAGGCCGATACCGGGTTGTCGCCCATCACCCAGTTGATCACGTCGATGTTATGCACGGCCTGCTCGACGATCTGGTCGCCCGAGAGCCAGACGAAGTGATACCAGTTGTTCAACTGGTATTCGGCGTCGCTCATCCGCTCCGTCCGCGGGCGATACCAGATGCCGCCGGCGCAGTAGCGGGCCTGGGCGCCGACGACATCGCCAATGGCTCCCTGGCGAATCTGATCGATGGCCCCGACATAGTTCACCTGCCGGCGATACTGCGTTCCCGCCACGATCGCGAGGCCCTTCGCCACGGCCTCGTCGTGGGCCTCGAGGCAGATCCGGTAGCCGGCCGAATCGACGCAGGCCGGCTTCTCGACGAACACGTGCTTGCCAGCCGCGATCGACGCACGTACGTGGGCCGGGTGGAATCCAGGTGTCGAGGTGACGAGCACGACGTCCACGGTGGGGTCGTCGAGGATCCGTTTGTAGCCGTCGAGCCCCTCGTGGATGGTGTTGGCAGCGGCCACCTTGTCGGGATGGGCCTCCCGCATCGTTTTCCAGGCCCGCTCGCAATTGCGGCCGTAGAGGTCCGCCGCCGCCACGAGCTTCACGCCCGAGTTGATGGAGAGCGAATCGTTGATCGCGCCAGTGCCACGGCCGCCGCAGCCGATGATCCCCAGCCGCAACTCGCGGGTCTCGTCGGCTGCCGCACAGGAGGAATGCACCATCGCCGCGGAGAACGAGGCCGCTGCCGAGGCGGCCGAAACGAGCGCGGCGCCGGAGTGGGTGAATTCACGGCGGGTGAGGTTCGAGGGGGTGGGACGGTGCGGCATGATCGTCTTGCTCCAGATGACAAACTGCGGGTGAAACGCAGCATAACGTTCCGGGGAACTCGCCGAGAGCCGGCACACGCGCCGATGTTTTCGTTTCATCGGGCGTCGCTTTCGAATCCGCCAGGGGGACCGGTGGTGCTTGGTGCACCCTCACGACGAACGCCACAATATGGGCATGGCACGAAAAGCAAGAGGATCACGACCGAGGATCGATGCGGCAGCAGCCGGCGGGCCGCTCGTGGCCGTCGTCGTCGACCCGTCGCTTCCATACGACCGCGAGATTGCCAAGGGCGTGGCCCAATACGCCCGCGAGGTCGGCACCTGGCGGCTCTATATCGAGGAGGAGGCGCCGCGCCGGCTGCCCGATTTTGCGACCTGGGCGGGGCATGGAGTGATCGCGTCGTTCGACGACGAGCGGATCGCCGGAGCTGTCGCGGCCGCGGGGCTTCCCGCCGTCGCCGTGGGAGGCGGCGGCGGCTATTACGACCCGGCCACGGGCATCCCCTATGTGGACACCGACAACGAACAGGTCGCGGTGTTGGCCGCCGAGCACCTCCTCGAGTGCGGCCTCGCGTCGTGTGGCTACTACGGGCTGGCCCCGGCCCGTACGACGGGCTGGTCGGACATCCGGGGCGGGGCCTTCGCGGCGCGGCTGGCCGCCGCCGGCAAGGCGTGCGTGGAACTCGTGGCCCGGCACGAGGCTACGCAGTGGCGGAATCTCCAGGAGGAACTCGTCGGCTGGCTCACGAGCCTGCCTCTCCCGGTAGGAATCATGGCATGCGACGACGTGCGGGCGCGGCACGTGCTCGAGGCCTGCCGGACGGCGGGCCTGCGGGTGCCGCACGACGTGGCCGTGATCGGAGTGGACGACGACGACCTGCTCTGTGAGTTTTCCGACCCGCCGCTGTCGAGCGTGCGGCAGGCGGCCCGTCGGATCGGCTTCGAGGCGGCCCGGGTGCTCGAGGGGCTGATGCGGCCGGCGGGCCCCCGGCACAAGCGCAAGAAGCCTGCGAAGGCCGAGCGCATCGTAGTGCCGCCACTCGGCGTCGTGGCCCGGCGCTCGACGCAGACGATCGCCGTGGCCGACCCGGCGATCGCCGCGGTGGTCAGGCTCGTGCGCGACCGGGCATGCGGCCGGCTCGCGATTCGCGACGTCGTGCACGAAAGCGGCCTTTCGCGCTGGATCCTCGAGGATCGGTTTCGTCAGGCAGTCGGCCACACGGTGCATGAAGACATCCTGCGGGTGAGGCTCGCCGAGGCCAAGCGGCTCGTGATCACGACCGACATGCCGCTGAAGGCGATCGCGCCGCGGGCCGGATTTCGCTCGGTGGCCTACATGACGACGCTCTTCCGCCACCATCTGGGCACCACCCCCGCCGCCCTCCGACGCGACGCGGGGGGCTGACCTCCCGTTGCACACCGTTCGAAAAAGATGCCGTACGAACCGCAATCATGCGACCCCTGCGGCCGGATAGGCTGGTGGTCATGACGACCGACTCCATGGCAGCCTCTCCCGCCGCGCTGGCGATCTTCGCCCATCCCGACGACATCGAGTTTGTCGCCGCGGGAACGCTCCTACGGCTGCGCGATGCGGGCTGGCACATCCATTCTCTCAACGTCTCCGGCGGCGACTGCGGCAGCATGACGACCGGGCCCGACGAGACTCGCGGGACGAGGGCCGCCGAGGGGAGGGCCGCGGCGGCAGTCCTCGGCGCCGAGTTTCACGAAAGCCTCGCCGACGATCTCTGCATCTTCTACGAGGAGCGGCTCCTGCGACGGCTGGCGGCCGTGGTGCGGCGGGTGCGGCCACGGATCGTGCTCACGCACTCGCCCGACGACTACATGGAAGACCACATGAACACCGCGAGGCTGGCCGTCACCGCTGCCTTCGCCCGCGGCATGCCCAACTTCACGACCGATCCGCCGGTCGAGCCATGCGCGGGCGACGTCACGGTCTACCACGCGATGCCCCACGGCCTCTGCGACGGCCTGCGCCGGCCGGTGGTGCCCGATCTCTACGTCGACACGACGGGTGTGCAGGCCGTGAAGCGGCGGGCGCTCGCCGCCCACGCGAGCCAAAAAGCCTGGCTCGATACGACGCAGGGCATGGATAGCTATCTCGACGCCGGCGACGACGCGGCCCGGGTGGTGGGGCGGATGTCGGGCCGGTTCGAGTGCGCCGAGGGCTGGCGGCGGCACCTGCACCTCGGGCTCTCCGCCCGGGACGACGATCCCCTCGCCGCCGCCCTGGGGCCGTCACTCACGTGCGCCCAGCCAACCAGTCACTGACCCTCGTACTTCGCAAGGAAAGGCGCCCCATGCCCCGCCCGCTCAGCCGCATCGCCCCCGACTGGTGGGACTACACCACGCTCGACGCTGAGATCATCCGAGATGCCGCGGCCCTCACGGAGCGCGACCTCGCCGCCCTCGCGCGGCCCGGCTTTCGCGTCGTGTTCTACGACACACTCGAGGATTTTTATGTGGCCGAGGCCCTCGAATACATCACCGCCTGGAAGCAGGCCACGGCCGACGACCCCGTCGGCATCTGCGGGCCGATCGGGCCGACCGAGCAGCTGCCGCTCGTGGCCCGGCTCGTGAACGAGCTCGGTCTGAACCTCCGCCATGCGCACTTCTGGGGCATGGACGAGTGGTATGAGAACGGCCGCGAGGTGCCTGTGTCGCATCCGCTCTCGTTTGAAAAGGCCGACCGCGAGCTCTGCTTCGACCGCATTCGGCCCGAGTTGCGGATGCCAGAGGCCAACCTCCACTTCCCAAAGGGAGACGTGGACCCGTACGTCGCCAGTTGGAAAACCGCCCGCTGCGCCGTGATGCAGGGCGGTCAGGGGGACATCAAGCACTGGGCGTTCAACGATCCGCTACGCCGCGAGGGAAAATACAAGGACACCCCGCCGTCGCCGGCGGAATACCGGTCGCTCTCGACCCGCGTGGTGGATCTGCATCCGATCACACTCGCCCAGAACGCCCGCACGAGCGGCGGCGGCAACATCACGATGGTGCCAAAGCAAGCCATCACGGTGGGGCCGGTGCAGACATGGCAGGCGGAGAAGGTGTCGATCTGGCACGCGGGCGTGCACGACAACCCGCTCGGCCAGCGGCTCACGGCGCTCATGATCTCGAAGGGGCTGGCCGACTCTGCCGTGCCGATGTCGCTGCTCGTCGACCATCCGAACGTGCAGTTCAACTACTTCCGCGGCGGCCTTGGAACCTGCGCGGTCGAGATGCACTGAGGCG
>Ga0214917_10007426_pt1 | contig 11087 bp, 12 predicted proteins | sample LL_1208_BB_MetaG_FD_177983 | JGI IMG/M metagenome (GOLD analysis project Ga0214917, IMG submission 177983) | Freshwater microbial communities from Lake Lanier, Atlanta, Georgia, United States - LL_1208_BB | ecosystem: Environmental > Aquatic > Freshwater > Lake | place: USA: Georgia | collected...
ATCCTCAAAACCACAGTTGTACCTAAAATCTGCACCAAGAATTGACGCAGCTTGAGAGGCCTCATGGTTTCGAATTTCGGCATTTCCGCGGGTACCTAATTCCCCACGGGTCAAATCAACCAAGCCCACTTTTTTGCCTTTTGCCTTGCACGCCAGCAAGGTGCCGCCTGCTCCCAATTCAATGTCATCGGGGTGAGCCCCAAATGCCAAGACCTCTACAGGTAGAATCATTTTTTACCTTCAATCCAGGAAACTATTTCAGCGTCCATGGGTTTGGCTCCGCTTTCCAAATGAGCCACATAGCGGCCTTCTTCGTCAATTAAAAACTTATTGAAATTCCAAGAAACATTGGCGTCTTCAATTCCATTCAACGATTTTTGGGTTAACCAGCGGTAAATGGGATGCAGTTCATTTCCTTTTACCTCAACTTTTGAAAACAACGGAAAAGAAACTCCATAATTTTTTTGGCAGAAGGCCTGAATTTCCGCTTCTGTACCGGGTTCTTGACCCATAAATTGGTTGCAAGGGAAGCCCAAAATCACAAAGTTGTTGTTTTTGTATTTTTCGTAAAGGGCTTGCAAATCGGTGTATTGAGAAGTATAGCCGCAACGGGAGGCCACGTTGACCACCATAATTTTCTTGCCTTTGTATTCTGACATGGAAACCACTTTTCCGTCAATGGAAAGGGCCTCTAATTCATAAAATGATTGCATAGGTTTGATGGTTTTAACAGGAATGGGATTTGAGGGTTGAGCATGGCAGGACAAAAAAACAAAAAGTCCGTAAACGGGAAAGAAATGTTTAAACATAGTGCTGAATTTTAAGTATAACCACTCAACCGGATTTTTGTTGAATTAATATCGAGCTAATTGAGCTCGCTTGAATAAATAAGTAGATAAAACCGAATGCAAACCTTGTTCTACGGATGCCTCAACCCAATCCATTTTGTATTTGCGTGCGGCAAATTCCATATTTTGATAAAAGCCTTGGGTGGCTTTTTTGAATTCCTTTTGGATTAAATCCGGTTGGGTTTTTATTTTTTGGCCAGTTTCTAAATCAACCAATTGAACGGGTTGGCTGCCCAAATTCAGATTTACTTCATCAGATTCATGAACGATGCGGAAAAACACTAGTTCATGACCTTTAAATTTCAAATGCCCCAAGGCCTTGTCGAATTGGAGTACCTGTTCATTCAGTTCAATATCCGGCTCCATAAAATCGCTAAAAACCATGAGTAAGGATCGCGGGGGCAACCGCTCTGCCATTTCGTGCAAAATGGGTGTAATTCGGGTTTTATTATTTGGTTCAGGCCGGGTAATTTTAGCTTCAAGCAGCCGTATTAAATTGTGTTGATGCGATTGACTCACCTTGGCAGGGATGTAGTTTGAAGTTTGGGAATCGAAAAAAGAAAGGCCTGAGGCATCGCGCTGCCTTCGCATAATTTCTGTTATGGAAGCGGCGGCGGCGGCGGCAAATTCAAGTTTCGACCAACACTCCTTTTTATGACCTCGAAATTGCATGCTGCTGCTTGCATCGATGGCAAAATGACAACGTAAATTGGTTTCTTCCTCGTACCTTTTCACAAACAATTTGTCTGTCCGACCAAAGAGTTTCCAATCGATGAAACGCGTAGATTCTCCGGTTCTGTAATGTCGGTGTTCTGCGAATTCCACAGAAAAGCCATGAAACGGCGAGCGGTGTCGCCCGGTTAAAAAACCTTCCACCACTTGTCGGGCTAAAAATTCCAGAGCTCCAATGGGTTGCCAAACGGAAGCATGCAAGGGCTGGTTGGGTGTATTCATGATTCGGAAGCCTCTTGAATTAAAGTCAATATTTGTTCTGAAGTCAAGGCTTCCCGGCTGGGAGGCTCTTGCCCAGTCAATGCTCGATGCAATTCGGCATACCTTTCAAAGATGCGTTCAACGACCTGATTGGTCATGTTGGGAATGGATTGTCCTTCTTTGCCCTGAAATCCTTGTTCCATAAGCCATTCCCTAACAAATTCCTTGGACAGTTGTCTGGGGGAAATTCCCGGTTTTAGGTCATCAGCATAGGCATAACGTGAGCTATCAGGGGTGTGGATTTCGTCCATAAGCATTAAAGTATTCTGATACCAACCAAATTCATATTTGGTATCCATCAAAATCAAACCCCGCCGGGCCGCCAAGGCTTGCCCCTGTTCAAAAAGCTGTAGAGCGATTGAAGCCATTTGATTCCATTGCTGCTGAGTCAAAATACCCTGTTCAATAATTTCTTCTTTGCTGATGTCTTCATCGTGGCCCTGTTGGGCTTTAGTTGCAGGCGTAATAATGGGATGGTTAAAGGCCTGATAGGGAAGCATTCCCTGGGGAAGAGTAAGTCCACAAAGGGTTCGTTGTCCGGATTGATATGTTCTAAGGGCATGGCCGGCAAGGTAAGCCCGTACCACCATTTCAATGGGGATAGGATTGCAGGCTTTACCAACAGAAACCTGAGGTGCCGGAAGGCTTTCGAGCCAGACGGGACAAATGTTTTTGGCCTTTTCCAAAAAAAAAGCCGCCAAAGAATTAAGCAATGCCCCTTTTCCGGGGATGGGCAATGGCAGGATTGAATCGAAGGCCGACAAGCGGTCGCTGGCAACCATAAGCAATTTACCGTTTTTCAAAAAAAAGACATCCCTAACCTTGCCACGGTAAAAACGTTCAACGTACTTGTTTAAGGGCAGATCAGGATTCTGGTTCATGGGCAGCATACGCATTTAAGATTTTCTTCACCAAGGGATGCCGCACCACATCTTTTTCGGCAAATTCAATGAAACCTATGTTTTTTATGCCCTTTAGGTATCGGATGGCTTGAGGCAAGCCGGATTTTTGACGTGCGGGCAAATCGATCTGTGTAACATCCCCATTCACCACAAAGGTAGCCGATTTACCCATGCGTGTCAGGAACATTTTCATTTGGTTGGCCGTGGCGTTTTGGGCTTCATCTAAAATAACAAAAGCATGGTCAAGTGTTCGGCCTCGCATGTATGCAAGTGGGGCAATTTGAACGATTCCCGTTTCTGTATAATGCTTAAGTTTTTCAGCGGGAATCATATCGCGAAGGGCATCGAACAAAGGTTGGAGGTAGGGCGACAATTTTTCATTGAGATCGCCGGGCAAAAAACCCAGGTTCTCTCCTGCCTCAACCGCAGGCCGGGTTAAAATAATTTTCCTGACTTGTTTTTCTTTTAAGGCTTTGACCGCCATTGCAACCGCCAGGTAGGTTTTTCCGGTACCTGCAGGCCCTACGGCAAAGGTTAAATCGTGGTTTTGAATGTTCTGCACCAGTTTCCATTGGTTTTGGCTTCTGGGCCGAATCGCTGCACCGTCGTTTGCATACACAATTATTTCCTGCTCCAGGGGCTGTTCGTCCAAGGGTGCTGAATCGCCTTCTTTCATGAGAGCCGCTACTGCCTCGGCATTTAATTTGCCAAACCGTTCAAAATACAGCATTAAATGCCCAAACCGTTCAGAAAACAGATTTAATTCTTCGGTATTTCCCTGAACAATAATCTCATGCCCCCGGTTTACGATTTTCATTTTAGGAAAAATCTCCTGAATTTGTTTTAAGAATTCCAGATCGACCCCAAACAATCGAACGGGGTGCAAATGTTCCAAATGAATGATGAGTTGTTCCAAGCGAGGTAATTCTTGCCAAAAGTAGCGAACTTCGAACGTACTATCTTAAATGGTGTCCATGTTTTTTGTTGTTCTGCTCACTACCTTTGCTCAATGGCATTAATAACCCTGAGCACCGATTTTGGTACCGATGATTTTTACGTGGGTGTACTTAAGGCCGCATTGATTAAAAAAATACCATCGGCTCAGTTTATTGACATTAGCCATGCTCTTATTCCTGGAGATTTGCGTAAACCTGCCATGATTGTGCACCAGTGTTACCGGCATTTTCCGGACAATACCATTCATTTAATGGCTTTAACACCTCAAGAAGGGGCCTATGCCTTGGTATGTTTCGATTTTGGAAATCAATATTTTGTTGGGCTTGACACCGGCCAATACTACATGGGCTTAAAAGGGCAGGTTTTGGAAGGGTGGGATATTTCGCATTTGGCCGGAGGTGAGGGTAGTTTTCCGGCGCTTAAATTATTCCCCGGGGTGGTAAAAGCGTTGAGTTCAGGGAATGGTCCGGAAACATGGGGTGTATCAAAGGTAAGGTTGGTTGAACGATTGGATTTTCAACCTTCGGCGGGAAAGGGCAGGATTTTGGGGAACATTGTTTACATAGACCGTACCGGAAACGCCATAACGAATATTCATCGGGAATTATTTGAGCAATTTTACCCCAATGGACAGGGTTTTCGAATTCAGTTTAGGATGTCGGCCTACACGGTTAGGCAAATTAGCGAGCGATACTCTCAGGTACCTGCCGGCAACCTGGTGGCTGTTTTTAATGAGTCCGGCTATTTAGAACTGGCCATTCACCTGGGTAATTTTCGCGATATGCTGGGCATTCATGAAGGGGAAACGGTCAATATTGAACCTGAAGAACAATTATAGCATGAGCCAGCCGGGAATTCCCTTATTGCGGATTGTAAGAATGAGTTTTATTCCAGAATTGGTGCCTGAATTTTTGGAAATGTTTTATGAAACACAGCCAAAAATTGCAAGCATGGAGGGTTGCCTAAGCGTTGAGATAATGCAGGATATTTCCCAATCGAATGTGTATTACACCCTGAGCCGTTGGCGTAGTGAAGCCGATTTAAACGCCTATAGAAGCAGCGGGTTGTTTAAGATAACCTGGACAAAAACCAAGGCAATGTTTCAGGATAAGCCCTTGGTTTACAGCTTAATAGAGACTATTTGAGGGATTTTTAAATCAGGCCGCCCGCGGCCGGGATGGCAGCGGTATGAGGCCCCTCCGAGCTTGCTGTTGGAGCCAGGCCAGCGGAGGCCCGCAGGGACCCCGCATGGCCCAGCTCCAACCAAGCTCGGAGGGGTTGAATACAAGCGAACAGCCCGAAAAGCCGCCCCCCTACCTTAAAATCTCCAAATTTTGGGCGTCCAGTTTAATAAAAGTGAACAGCATTAAGGTGAAGCACAGCAAGCTGGAACCGCCATAACTTACAAAGGGCAAAGGAATCCCAACCGCGGGAGCCAAACCAATGGTGGTGCCTATGTTCATGAAAAAGTGAATAAACAAGATGCAGGCAATTATGTATCCGAAGGCTTTGGCAAAAGGCGACCTTTGCATTTCGGCCCGCAAAATCAGCCTCAACAACAGGAATAAAAACAGCAAAATAACTGCGGTTGTTCCTGCCAACCCCCACTGTTCACCGATGGCCGAAAAGATAAAATCGGTATGCTGCTTGGGTACAAAATTAAGTTGAGTCAAAGTTCCATTGAGAAATCCTTTGCCAAACCAAGATCCTGAACCAATGGCCATTTTAGAATTGTTGACGTTCCAACCGCTGCCCTTAGGGTCCAAATCAGGATTAAACAATACCATAATTCGAGTCCGCTGGTGAGGCTTCAAAATACTGTCAAAAACCCAACGTCCACCCATGGTGAAACCCGAAAGTAAAAAAAGGAAAAAGCCTAATGGAAGAATGGCACGGCGGCTTCGGCCTAAAATAAAAAGCCAAATTCCTATAGAAAGGACAAGCAGTGCCAAAACCAGAATCCAAGGTGGAATGATCAATGAGGAAAGAAATAAAACCGCCAAACCGATTCCCAAAAAGAACAAAAGCAGGTAAAGTCCGAAACGAAACATGGCTAAAACGAATGCAGCAAAAACCAATGTGGATCCGGTGTCTTTTTCGGCCAGGACCAAAATGGCAGGAACAGCAACAATTAGAAAGGCCTTAAGCCAAAAAACCACGCGTTTTATTTGAAGGCCCTGGCCTAAAAGCATATCGGCCAAAAACATAACCAGGGTTAAGGGAGCCATAAAAATCCAGAAAAAAGTGGGCCAACGTGCTGCAGGCGGAGCCACATGAATGGGCGTAGACAAATAGCCCGCCAATGCCAATGCAGTGAAATATTTGCCAATCTCGGAGGGCTGAAATTTAATGAAGGAATTTAAGACTATCCAACTTTTATTGCCGCCAACCTGTTGCCCGATGACTAACACCAAAAGGAGCAATGCCAAGCCTATTCCATACAGCGGCCAACGCAAAGCCATAAATAATTTTAAATCAATGAGCATGAGGGCAGCTCCAATCAATAGGCAAATAATTATCCAAGCGAATTGTTTTCCTGACTCGGCCGAAAAATCAAAGGGAGAAAGCCTGTCCTGGCCCGGAACGGCAGACCAAATATGCATCCAGCCAATAAAAACGAGAATAAGGTAGATGGCCACCAAAACCCAGTCCACCTGACCTAAAAAACCACCACGGCGATCGTTGGTACTCATTTTATTCGAGTTAAAAGCAGACGCTCTTCGAGTTCCGGCCGAGTTATAGCGTTTGTAAGGTATTTTTCCATAATCAAAGAAGCAATGGGAGCGGCTACCGTGGCACCAAAACCGCCATTCTCGACAAACACAGCAATGGCAATTTTTGGAGTATCTGAAGGGGCAAAAGCCATAAAAACCGAGTGGTCTTTTCCATGCGGGTTTTGTACGGTTCCGGTTTTACCAAAAACGGGAATGGAATTGATTCGGGCAATTCCGGCTGTTCCCCCGGGTTTATGGACTGCCCCATACATGCCGTCCCAAGCAATTTGAAAATGGGCGGTGTCAATCCAAGAATAATTTCGTTTGAATAAATTAGTGGACAAGGGCTTTCCATTAAAGGCCTTGCCAAGATGAGGAGAGATGTAATATCCACGGTTGGCAATAACCGCCGCCAAATTGGCAATTTGAAGGACATTGGCTTTTAATTCGCCCTGCCCAATACCCAATGAAATGATGCTCATTCCACTCCATTTTCCCTTTCCATACGTCCGGTCAAAGTATTCCGGCGAAGGGAGCAGACCTGTTTTTGCTTCAGGAATATCGGTTCCCATTTTGGTGCCAAATCCGAAACGCTGGGCTCCCAAATACCAATCTTTGTAAGCCTGCCTCACAGAAGAACCTGTTTTGGTCAATTTATTAAAAACATGGCAGTAGTAGGTGTTGCAGCTGGTGGTGAGGGAAAAACGTAAATCTGCCCTTGAATGTCCATGGCAACCCACAATATGGGCAGCCGAAAGCCGAAAACCGCCATAACAGGGAAAAACACTGGTTGGCGTAATTACTCCGGCTTGCAGACCCAACATGGCATTCATCACCTTAAAAACGGAACCGGGCGGATATCCATCCATAACGGCTCGATTCAACATGGGTTTTTCAGGATTATTGATCAATTTAGCGTAGTGCTGCCGAAGATTTTGACCCACCATCCAATTGGGGTCAAAAGAAGGCGAAGAAACCAGGATCAGAATTTCGCCTGTGGCAGGTTCAATGGCAACAATGGCTCCCCGCTTTCCTTGCATCAAACCTTCTCCGTATTTTTGAAGTTCAATGTCTAGAGTGCTTGTTAAATCGGTACCGGGAACCGGCAGAGTGTCGTACAAACCATCCATAAAACTCCCCTTTTGGTTGTTTCGAACATCCACAAAGATTTTTCGTATTCCTTTAATACCACGCAAATAAGGCTCGTACGCCTTTTCCATTCCTGCAACCCCTACATAATCGCCGGATTGGTAATAAGGGTCTTTTTCAAGTATTGCAGCGTCGGCTTCGCGGGAATAACCCAGGGCATGTGCTGCAAAAGGTTCCGGATACCGACGCACCGAGCGTTTTTCCACATACAGGCCCGGGAAACGGTACATTTTTTCTTGAAAAGCTGCAATGGACTTTAAGGACAAATCGCGAATTAAAGGCTGAGGTTGGCGTTTGTAAAACCTTTTCTTTTGAATGTTGTTGCTGACCTTTTTCCATGCTTCACGCATTTCTTCCGGGGGAATTTCGGTAAGAGCGGCCAGAGAAAGGGTATCAAATTCCTTCGTTTCAAGAGGAACAACCATCAAATCGAAGGCAAAATCGTTGGTGGCTAAAACCTTACCGTTCCGATCAAAAATATTGCCCCTTATAGGTTGACTTACCAATCGACGTATGCTGTAGGTATCGGCAGCCAATTTAAATCGGTCGTCTAAACCCTGCAAATAAAACAGCCTAACCCAAAAAATTAGGCCCACAAGCACAATCAAAACGATGTAAATGTACCGCCTTTTTTCCATGGATTTATTTCTTCTTTTTGTAAAAAAGTGCCTGAATAAGTCCAATCAACACCAAAGACAAAAAGGTGTTTCCTATCCAACGCATAAGGAACAAAACGGGAGCCCCCAATGAAAAAAGACTGTACAATTGATAGAAAAATTGATGTACAAGAAGCAACCAAAATGCCATCCACAAGAACCTAAGCCAACCCAAACTTTTGGGCCCCGGCTTTAAATTGGATTCACGCTCATCAACCGACAAAAAATACCGTAAAATAAAGGGCTGTATAAAAGTCATGGCCGTTGTCGAGGCAGCATGCAATCCGCCCGTACCTAAGCCCAAATCCAACAATAGGCCAAAGGCAAATCCAAACAGCATTTTTGCCGAGTTAGAAAATTGAATCGGGAGGGCGAAAAAAAACATTGGATATAATACAGGAGCCCAACCCGGTCCCGGTTCCAGTTTTGAAACAAAAAGCCATTCTAAAATCAGAAATACAACACCACGAAAAAAATATCTTAGGAAAGCAATCATGGCATTTCAATATTTTCAAGGGTGTCTTGCTCGGCTTTGTTGTTGAAATTTAAAACCATTACATGATCCAGTGCCGAAAAACGGGTGGCAAACCGCATGGATAAAATACCCGAATAGGCCTCTTGCTCACTGCTTGATTTTAAAATATACCCCACCGGAATGCCCCTTGGAAAAATTGTGGACAAGCCACTGGTTTCTACCGTATCGCCGACCACTACCTTTACATGAGTTGCCAGTCCTTCAATTCGTGCACAACAAGACGACTTACCATCCCAAATTAAATTACCCAACTCGCCGGAAGATTTTAGCCGTACTGAAAGCATCAATCCCTGCCCCTCGTTCATCAAAGTCATACCCGTTGCCAAATGAGGACTTACCTGAGTAATCACACCCACTACCCCACCCGGTCCAATTACCCCCATATCGGGCTTTAAACCATGCCGGCTGCCACGATCAATGGTAAATCGATTCTGGCTTTGATTCAAGGTTAAATGAATAAGTCGGGCAGATATCCAGGAATAAGGCACAATTAAAGAAGTATCGGAATCCCAGCACAAGCTTTCGGTGTTTACCTGCTGTTGTAAAACCTGCTTACGCAATCGATTCAACTCCCTATGCAACAATTCGTTTTCGGTGGTTAAAAACAGAAAATGTTCGGCCTCTTTCACACGTGTCCAAAACTCACGGGTTATGGGAGCGGAGGTTTCAAACAAGACGGATTGATGGTACCTGAATTGACGAACAATAAAAACCAAAGAAATCCCATGAAAAAATAAAAAAACCCACAACAAACGCAACCTGCGCAGTATGAGAAACAAGTTTTTCATGAATGCCTACCCATCAGCGAATTAAGAATGAATATCGGTCCATGTTTTTGAGTGCCAAACCGGTTCCGCGTGCCACAGCACGAAGGGGGTCATCGGCAATGTGCACCGGCAAATTGGTTTTCATGCTAATGCGTTTGTCTAACCCACGCAATAAGGCACCTCCCCCGGCCAAATAGATGCCTGTTTTATAAATGTCGGCACTTAACTCGGGCGGAGTCATTTCTAAGGCGCTGTGGATGGCGGCCTCAATTTTGCTGATGGTTTTATCAATAGCGTAGGCAATTTCCTGATAAGAAACGGTAATTTCTTTAGGAATTCCAGTCATCATATCCCGACCATGCACGGCATAATCGGCAGGCGGGTTTTCCAATTCTTGCAATGCGGCACCGACTTCAATTTTAATTCGTTCTGCTGTACGTTCGCCTATGTTGATGTTGTGCTGCCGGCGCATGTAATCTTCGATATCGTGGGTAAGGTCATCGCCTGCAACCCGGATGGATTTGTCGCAAACTATTCCTCCCAAAGAAATGACAGCAATTTCAGAGGTACCACCGCCAATGTCAATAATCATATTTCCCTGAGGTTGTTCAACATCCATACCGATACCCAGTGCTGCGGCCATAGGCTCATGGATCATGCAGACTTCTTTGCCCCCGGAATGTTCGGCGGAATCTTTCACGGCCCGCTTCTCGACCTCGGTAATGCCGGATGGTATGCAAATCACCATGCGCAACGAAGGTTTAATCCAACGTTTTTTTTCGTTTATTTTTTTAATCATGCCACGAATCATTTCTTCAGCGGCATAAAAATCTGCGATGACCCCGTCTTTAAGGGGCCGTATGGTTTCAATGTTTGCATTGGTTTTGCCGTGCATCATCAGGGCCTGTTTACCAATGGCAATTACTTTACCGTTTTTGCGGTCTACCGCCACAATAGAGGGTTCATCAACAACGACTTTATCGTTGTGAATAATCAGCGTATTCGCTGTTCCAAGGTCAATCGCAATGTCTTGCGTTAAAAAGTCTAGCCAGCCCAAATGAAATAGTATTACAGAGATTCAAACGGAAAGAACGATGCACGAATCAAAAACGAGCAAATTTAGGTTAAATTTAAGTTGTTTTAATAAATATGCGTAATTTTTTGAAGTGTTTTATTTTTTATTGTGGCGGCAAACCGGCTGTTGCTGCAAGTCCTCCGTGGGGAGGCAAACCTGCAGCGGCTTTGCGGGGTCCCTCGTTCCTCGGGCCTCCGCAGCGCGCGCAGGTAAAGCCCCCCACGTTGCGGGCTTTTCGCGCCATCCGTGCCGCGGGTGGAAGGGGAGAGAACGGGGTTAGGTTTTAAACAACCAGATTGGCGAGGGAAAATGTTGAGGGGAATGAGGTTGGGGGCAAATTGGGAAGGGTGGGAGGGGTAAGGGAATCCCTTGTTGGGGTTGGCTTGAGGTGAATGGAATGTTTCAATTCAGGCTTTTCCGAAAGGATGCCTCGCGCCCTTCGGGACGCTCGTTCTATTCCGTCTTTTGTAGGATTCCTGAAATTTCATTTG
>Ga0214917_10007428_pt1 | contig 11083 bp, 10 predicted proteins | sample LL_1208_BB_MetaG_FD_177983 | JGI IMG/M metagenome (GOLD analysis project Ga0214917, IMG submission 177983) | Freshwater microbial communities from Lake Lanier, Atlanta, Georgia, United States - LL_1208_BB | ecosystem: Environmental > Aquatic > Freshwater > Lake | place: USA: Georgia | collected...
ACGATTGATTATTTGTCTAGCATGCTGGTCAGCCAGAAGGCTTGATGAGATCTCTGCTACCTTTGCCGAGGTAGCGTCGTTCTCAACTTCAAAACCCGCAACGCTCGCCAAAGCGTTCGCGGGTTTTGTTTTGGCTGACAGTTTCAGGTCCATAGCCTGCTTACGGCGACATTTAAAAAAATGATTAGCGATGGGTTGACTTTTTGTCGACACATCGAAAAGTCCATGCTTCAACCTGCCATTCGGTACACGATCTTGGCCGTCGACATCGCCCCCAAATAACAACACCCCCTCTAAAGTAGGGATGCCATCGAAGGGCTGGAAACTAGACTTTGTGTTCTCCATGTTGGGGCTTACGGGCAGTATGAATTTTTCGTTTAATCTCTCTTTATGCGCGCACTGGTAGCAAACGCTCTCTCGAGCATTCCTATTTCCCAGATCGCAGCCCCATTGCTGGTGCTGTTAGTACTGGGGCTGATGCTTCTGCCACTGCCGCCACTGGCGCTCGATATCTTCTTCACCTTCAATATCGGCGTGTCGATGATCATCCTGCTCACGGCGCTGCAGTTGAAGTCCTTTAAAGATATGGTGGCCTTCCCGACCATCCTCCTGGTGACGACCCTGCTGAGGCTCTCGCTCAACGTCGCCTCCACCCGGGTGGTGTTGATGCAAGGCCATACGGGTCCAGATGCAGCAGGTAAGGTGATCGAGTCGTTTGCCCAGGTGCTTGTTGGCGGTAACTATGTGGTTGGGGTGATTGTTTTTATCGTGGTCACCATCATTAATTTCGTGGTGATCACGAAGGGCGCTGGCCGCGTGGCCGAAGTTTCTGCTCGATTCACCTTGGACGCGATGCCCGGTAAGCAAATGGCCATCGATGCTGATTTGAATGCGGGCATTATTCGTGATGATGAAGCCAAGCGGCGCCGGGCTGATGTTGCCCAGGAAGCTGATTTTTACGGCTCCATGGATGGTGCGTCCAAGTTTGTGCGTGGCGACGCCATCGCCGGCATCATCATCCTGATCATCAACTTGCTTGGCGGTATCGCCGTGGGCATGTTGCAATTCGATCTGCCTTTTATGAAGGCACTTGAAACCTACGCCACGCTCGCCGTGGGCGACGGTCTGGTCGCTCAAGTGCCCGCGCTGATTGTTTCGACAGCCGCTGGTGTGGTGGTGACCCGGGTGGCAACCGATGAGGATTTCGGCGAACAGGTGGCCAGCCAACTCGGCGCCTCGGCCTTTCCCCTCTTTCTTGCGGCCATCATCCTAGGCATCTTGGGTGTGATCCCGGGGATGCCTCACTTTGCCTTTCTTACATTTGCAGTGGCTTTTGCCGCGGTCGGCTATGCCTTGCATCGCCGTGCCAAGGCTGAACTGCTGCGCGTGGCGACTGTTGAGGCCGCAGCCAAGGCGCCCAGTGAGGAAGTGAATTGGAGCGATGTGCCGGTGGTCGAGCCCTTGTCACTTGAGCTTGGCTATCGCCTTATTCGTCTGGTCGACGCCGGTGATCAATCCGATCTCATCAAGCGTATTCGTGCGATTCGTAAAAAGTTTGTTGCTGAAGTTGGTTTCCTGATTCCTTCGGTCCATGTTCGCGACAACTTGCAACTCCCCCCTGAAAACTACCGCTTCATGATTTTCGGCGCCGAAGTCGCCCGAGGCCAAATCCTGCCCGACCGTTTTTTAGCGATAGAGCCCGCAACAGAGCCCGCCCATCTCGATGGTGTTCGGGTACTTGATCCCACCTTCAAGATGCCAGCTGTCTGGATTTATCCCAACCAGCGTGATTCAGCGCTCGCCAAAGGCTATACCGTGGTCGAACCCTCGGTCGTGCTCGCCACCCATCTTGACCAAATCGTGCGTATGCATGCCCATGAGTTATTGGGCCGCCAGGAGGTGCAAGATCTGGTTGATCATTTCCGCGCCCGCTTCCCGAAACTGGTCGAAGAAACCGTGCCAAAGAACGTGTCTTTGCAGGTGGTTCAGAAAATGCTGCAACTTTTGCTGGAAGAAGGCATACCGATTCGCGATTTCCGCACGGTTTTGGAAGTCGCTGCCGAACAAGCTGGTAAGGATCCTCAACCTTTGCAATTGCTTGCACCGCTTCGTTTTGCCCTCAGGCGCACGATCGTACAAGAAGTTTTTGGCGATGCGCCTTCGATCCGGGTAGCGGCCGTACACCCCGACTTTGAGCGAATCATCGAGCAGGCGGTCGGCAATTTGCCGGTGGCCCCCGATGGTGCGATCGAACCGGGCCTGATGCGTTTTTACGAAGGCGAAGTGACAGCCGTCGTTGATGATATGGAATCGCTTGGCTTGCCGCCCGTCATTGTTGCTTCAGCTCGCAACAGGCTGACCTTGTCACGGATTGCCAGAAAAGTGAGGCCCCAGGCCGTTGTTCTCGGTATGAACGAAATGCCTGTGGATGCCGATTTGTCTTTTCACCGGGTGATTTGCTCACGTCAGGGGGCTAGCCAGTGAGTAGCAGTGCGGGCACAGGACCGCGGCGCTTCGTCGCTTCAACCGCCACCGAAGCCCTCTCGATGGTCAAGCAGGCCATCGGACCTGATGCGATTCTGCTCTCGAACCGGGAAGTCGATGAGGGCATTGAGATCATCGCCATGGCGCAGGATCAATTTAAGGAAATTGCGCCCAGGGCGGCTGCTCGCAGCCAGGTGCCGCCAGCCCAATTCAGCAAGCCGACCCTGCGCTCCTTCGATGATGATCCCGGTGTCGGTATCTCGAGTGGTGCGGACCGCCACCCACGACCCGAGAGCCTAAGACCTCGCTCCGATAGCGCGATTCGAACCGCCAACCACAAGTTGATCATCGCTGACGTTGCTGATCGGCCAATGCGAAACCTTGACGGTTCGCCGGTGTTTTCGCCTGATATGGCAGCTGCCCATTTTCGCTCAGAGCCCGGCGTCTCGATTGCCAAGACGCAGCAAGAAACCGCAGCGCAAGCAAAAGCCGCCGCCGATGCTGCGCAGCAGGCCCAGGCTGCAGCCGCCGCAGACCCGGCCCTGAGCGATCTTGCTGAGCGTTTGATGGGCCAGGTGAGCGAGGTCAAGCACCTGTTGCAGTCGCATATCGCGGGCAACACCTGGAATCAACTCAAAGGAGTCTCACCCGCTCGGGCCGAGATGCTTAAGCGTTTGCTCGCCGCTGGATTTTCGCCCGCCCTGGCGACCTCCTTGCTCGAAGAACTCGGCGACGTTGACGAAGACAGTTCCGTGTTTAGCGCACTCACGCAACCGCTCGCTAAGCGCATGCGCACCATCGATCCGATGTCCTTGTTTGATGAGGGCGGCGTTTTTGCCTTTATCGGACCCACCGGCGTGGGTAAAACCACGACCGTCGCGAAAATCGCTGCACGCTGCGTGATGCGCTTCGGCCGAAAATCGGTATCGCTCCTGTCGACCGATACCTACCGAATCGGGGCCCTAGAGCAGCTGCGCGTTTTTGGCAAAATTCTCGGCCTGCCCGTCACGGCGCTTCGCGATGCTGAGGATTTAACCGCCCGGATTCAAGAACTCGAAAAGTTTCATGTGGTGCTGATCGATACAGCCGGGATGGGCCAGCGCGATGTGAAAATGGTCGAGCAGCTCAAGGTGCTTTCAGACGGCTACAAGCAAGCGCAACGCCTGCTGGTGATGTCCGCCACCACCAGCCTTCAAACCATGCAAGACGTGATTCAGGCCCACTCACAAGGTCGCAACGGCGGGATCAAAGCATGCGTGATTACCAAAGTCGACGAAGCGATGAGTCTGGCGCCTTCAGTCGACTGTCTGATCCGTCACGACCTCCCGCTGCTTTTTATCGGCAACGGCCAGCAAGTACCCGAGGATTTGCATGTTGCCGATCCTCGATATCTTGCGCATCGATCGCTTCAGCCACGTTCGATGTCCGCCGATTTCGAGCCCGAAGACGAGATGGTGCCCGCGATGATTGCTGATAACATCTCCGAGTGGGCAAAACGGCGATGAAGTTAGCAAATCCAGGATCAAGCGTACTGACAATCGCAACAAAAACAGACAAGATCATGGGTTTTGGTTTGAGGCTAACTTCTCAACATGCAAAGAAAGACGAGCAAATATGACTGATCTTCAGACGTCCACTACCGGTCTAGGATCAAGCGATCAGGCCGCTGGATTACGCCAACTGTTTGGCGAAGGATTTGCCCGCGTTTGGTGTTTGGTGTCCTCACTACCTGGTGACCCCACGGTGATGGTAGCGCTTGGTGCTGCCAACGCCCTGCGTCGGGCCGGGCAACGGGTCTTGCTTGTTGATGAGGTACCGCTCACCAACCGTAATCTGCTCGGTGGCACGCCTTTTCCGGTGCGCTACGATCTCGGCCAGGCGTTTGCAGGTTCCATCGGCATTGAGAAGGTCGTAAAACCGGTCGGTGATCGGCTCTGGTATTGCGTGGCGACCAAATTGCGTCGCGCCAAGGAAGACAAAAAAGCCAGGCCGCCCACGCTCGCCCAGCGTTTGCAGGCCGCTGGGATCGATATCGATGTGGTGATCGTTGCCAGTACCGATCCCCATCGGGGCACCCATCAATTGTTTGCAGACGACATGGAGTACATCCTGATCTCAGGCACCGACGACGAGGCGATCAGCCGTAGCCTTCATATGGTGCAGGAACTGGGTGTTTTGTTTGGCGGCGATCCGATTCCTGTATTGACGGTGGGCGGTGGATCGGCTGAAGCCGGGCAGGCCTCATTCGACACATTGCAAGAGCGCGCCTATGAACTCATGGATCAGCCGCTTGAGCATCAGGGCTGGGTTCGCGCCATGCAATTTGCCAGCGCCGAAGGCGAGGACGCATCAATGCTGGTCCCAGCCAGCCTCTACAGGATGATGGCGGGCAAGATCTTTCCTGAGGGCGTGGTCCAAGACCATAACGCAAACGCTGAGGCGACATGAGCGTCAGCGCACTTGATCACTTTCTGCTGCGGCGATCGGCCTGCCACTGAGCATGCGCGCCAGAGGCTATGGTCGTAGCGACACGCTCGGCGTTGAGGCGCAGCTCAAGCAGCATGCGCCGATGGTTCGGCGCATTGCGATGCAGGTTGCCTCGCGTCTGCCCCGTAATGTGATGCTCGATGATTTGATTCAAGAAGGCATGATGGGTTTGCTCGATGCGATCAACCGCTACGAACCCAAGCCTGGCGCCACCTTTGAGACCTATGCTAAAGCCCGGATCCGGGGCGCGATCTACGACTCGCTGCGCGAAGAAGATGTGATTCCTCGGCATGTGCGCGACAAGCTCACGCAAGTCGAGCGAACCGCAGAGGAGTTAAGACAAGTGCTCGGGCGCCCGCCGGAAGATAACGAGATCGCCTCTCATCTGGGCATGTCCATCGATGATTATTTCGCCATACTTGACTCGGCCATGTCGATCACGGTCGTTGATGACGAACTACCGGATGTGATCGATGAGAGTGCGGACCAGACCAAAGCCTTGCAACAAAAGCAACTCGCGGGCCGCATTGAGACAAAGCTCAAGGAACTACCTGAGCGTGAGAGACTGGTGCTCGCCCTGCACTATCAGCAGGATTTGAGTTTTCGGGAAGTCGCCTATGTGATGGAACTCACGCCTGGTCGAATCTCTCAGCTACACACCCAGGCGCTCGTGCGTCTGCGAGGCATGCTGGCAAAAGAGCAGGAAGAAAGCAAGCCTGATTAGGCTGGGATTTGGGCTGAACCTAGGCTGTTTGACGTGTTTTGATTCGGGTTGAATCTAGGCTATTTGACGTGTTTTTTTTCAGGCGCGGGCTGAGAGCCGTGAACCAGGCTTAATCGCGCGATGCTCGTTGCCGTAGGTTTCATCCGAAACCGTGTTCTCATGAAGCGCTTTGAGGGCGCTGAATCGATGCAAATTGATCTTGATCAATTCGGCGGCAACCCGACGGTCGACCGAGGCAGCTTCCATCAAATGGTTGATCCGTTGGCGTTGATCATCAGGCAGATTCTCGAGCCGCTCCCTGAGACCTTCCAGACCGCCTGGGAATCGACTGATCACGAGCAAGGCTTCCTGCAATTTGGGCACAACATGATTCAGTTGTTGCCAGTCGCCTTTTTCAATCGAGGCACGTTGGTTCGCCATACATTCGCCAACAAAAACAATAAATTCGACCAGATCTTGCTCGGTTACCGGTACTTCCATCAGTGAATTCACGCAAGCACCATCGTTTTAGTAATGAGATAAGTTTGATCTCAAGCATCATCGAGACGCCCGAGATCGATGAGGGTTAACCGCGACGCGAGCTTTTTTGCTGAGCCGCAGCATCAACCAACTGTCGAGCAATTAAACCATAATCGAATTCGAAAGAACCGTCTTTGATGCTTTCTTTGAGCGCGTCGAGTTTAGCGGTATCGAGTTTGTCGCTGTCTTTGGCCTTTTCAGCACCAGCCAAGCGAGCAATCTTTGCGCCGTCCACCGAGACTTGGGCCGAAGGGGCGATCGAGCCCGCAGCACCCGCCTTGGCAAGCGCTTCCTGAACAACTTTCACGGTCGCTTGGGCGATTCCAGCTTGCTTGGTGGCATCAACACTCGAGGCAGGCTTAGCGTCCACCTGCGGACGAAGTGTATCGATTGAACTGCCCATGCCTGACTGAATTTTCATCTCAAACTCCCGCGACCATATTTCTAGAAACCAAAAAAACCGTAAATAACGACTTAGTCAACACGCACTTCGATCAGTCCGGCGCGAAGCACCACGCCTGTCACAACCTGGCCGCTTGCCATTTTTGCCCGCAAGCTTTCGCCGACTGCGCCTTGGTGCATCGCAACCCCATCCCCTGATACCGTGAAATTGGATCCGGTCATTTGGACTCGAATCTTCTCTCCTGTCCTAATAACGGCTGTTTGACGCACGAAATTTAGGGTCAGTGCCTGGCCGGCGCCAAGACTTCGGTTCAAGGTCCGGCCGAGGACCTGATCTGCCTCAGTAACCACATCTTCCGAAAGACTTCCCCAGTCGGATTCGGTCAAGACAAGATCCGCTTCGCTGAGGATTGTGCCCATGGCTAAGGCCCGTGTCGTAACCCAATGTGAGCGACGTGCGCTCACGAACACTTGCAGCGCGGCCTGCCAACGAGGCGCTTCGCAACGCAGCGAAAGCGAAATTCGCCCAACCGGCCGCGATGAAGGGTTAACCTGCACCCTCGGGGCGCGACATCCTGGCCAGCGGGGGCGCTTTTCGGGCAGGCTCACGTTAAAAGGCCGACCCTCAAGCGCGGACTGATCGGCAATCGCTGCCTCGATCGCCTTTTCCCAGGCCCCGTCAATGGCTTGCTGAGACATCAGCCCTTCATCAGCTTTTGTTGCAACTGGCGTTTGCGCCTGAGCCTGGCCTGTTGCAGCCAGCATGCTGAGCGCGATACTGAGCGCGATGCTTAGGAGCACAAGGCCATGCCGTACCCGATTTCGATAAACGTTACCTGACCTGCAAAGCCAGCCTCCCCTACAAAGCCAGCCTCCCATCAACCGAAGACCGGTAAGGGGTTGCCACGTGAAACCAGCGCGATGCCGCGATATCGGTCCCTATGCCTGAGCGGTTTGGGTAACTCATACCAGACACCAACGCTCACCAAGCCGACTTCGTCCACGCGAATTCGGTCTGGGGTATTGCCAAGGGACACCTTCACGCTTCGAGTGTCGCCGAGCGCAGCTTCTTCCAGCCCTACGAATTGGGCCCAAGGCACTGCGAACCAGTCCTCGCCGAGTCGCAATGGAACGATTCTTAGCAGGCGTCTTGAGGCTGGCAGCGTCAAACGAATTCGCCTATCGCCATCACTGGTCTCAAGCCGGCCCGAAAAATTGGCGGCAAACCGGGCAAGCGGGGTCGGGTTGAGCGCTTCTTCGCATTGCAACGAGAGGATGAGCGTGTGTGAAACAACCATCGCATCGGCAAGGGCCTCCAGTTCGCCGCGCAGGCGCGCCTGATCGAGCGCTTTGCCAAGCGCCTCGGCGAGCTGAGCGCTAATTTTCGCTTCGGCACCGCCCACCAGCTGGACCTGCCAAGGCAGGGCTTTTTCGAGCGGCATCCGATCGAGTTCATCGATCGCGTCAAACAAGGCTTGCATGCCGGGCGGCCATACCTGCACATCGCCTTCAGCAACCCGAACTGCGCGCCGGAAACACTCATCGACCTTGGCCACACTGCCTGCAGCCGCAGCAATCTCTGGCGGCTCGCTGCTTTCCTCGGGCGCGAAGCGATCAGCGTCATCCGAGATGTCGCGCGATAGCCCGGAAGCATGCGACGCCGGGCTAGTAACCGCCGTGGCAGCTAGCGATCGGGTTCGCAGCAAAGCCGCGAATTCATCGGCAGCTGCAAGCGTCCTTGCCGCGTCTTCAAAAACCCCTGAACCGGAGCGCGGTTTGGTCTGATCGGATCGTTCAAGGTCGAGCAGCGCCGATGAGGCGGGCGCCGCGTCGACCCGAAAGGCCTCCGGCAACCGCTCCCAAAGGCTTTCGGGGATATCCTGATCATGATCGCTCTGGTTATCGCTGCGAATTGCTTCAATGCCTCGCCGGAGAATCTCGGCAAAATCACGCGCGGTTCGTCGAGCCTCGCCCTCTTCCATGCGTTTGGCTCCGCGTGCGAAACTTGATGCAAAACTCGCATGAGCATGCAAATTCACTGAGATAAGCAGCGAGGAAACATAATGCAGCGAGGCGGTCAGACGGTCGGACGAGAGCTCAGCGGCACCTGCGCCGTACTGCGCGAGTTCTTTGGCCTCCTGATCGACGTCGATCAAAAAGAGTTCATCGGGTCGGTCATTCATGAGCGCGCAGCAACCGTCTGTCTAAGAGGTTTGATGACGGCCGCGTATGTAAGACACCGGTAGATCCGCCACGGCACCCTCTTGAATGCCGCGGATAAGCGATTCGCTGTGGCGGCGAAAACGCTGAGCGTCCTCAAAAAGCGTCTCGGTGCGCTCTTTTAAGGTCTCCGCTGCGGCAATCATTCTTCGACCCTCATCGAGCGAGTTGGTCAGTCGACGCGAAACAGCTGCTTCCTTGGCAGCCGGCTCGCCAAACTGCTTGAGCACGGCGGTTAAGGACTCAAGTTCAGCATTGAAACGCTCCAAATCGTCAAGCACCGGCCCGGCACTTTCCCCCCCAGTCACCTGCAAGGAAAGGTTCAAGGCCAATGATTGCAATTCGTCAACCCGCCGCTTGATCTGTTCGATACTCTGCAATTCGGCGCTCGCCGTGTGCTCAAGCGCGATCTGCAGGCTTTGCACCACGGTATCAATTCGACCGGCAAGCGTTTCTGCAGCGGCCATGACCGCCTTGACATGACGCTCAAGCTGATCGGACTGCCGGTCAAGCAAAGCAACCCGACGTTCAGCCATCGAACCTGCGGCAATCCAGTAACCCGAGGACAAGGCTTCGATCGACTCTTCAACAGCAACTTCGGCAAGTGCGCGAACCGACTGCGCCGACGCCGCCTCGCCCCTTTCAAGCTGATCGGGTGACCGATCCGATAAGGAAAGCTCCCTAACTGAGGGCTGGTCGCGCCCCGCAATCGCATTCGCAAGTTGTGCCGACACCAGGGATTCCGCCTGTTGACTCGCACTTTCAAAGGTTGCGGTTTCAAGCCCGCCCTGGCCTCTTGTTTGATCCGCCGCGAAAGCATCCTCGGCAAGCACACTTCGGGGCACCATCAATTCGACATCCGAGGACGCCGCCGATTCGTCCCGTCGCGCTGAACCAGAATGCCTAAATGCCGCATAGGCAAGCCCAAGCAAGCCAACACCCACGCCGCCCCAAGTCAGTATTGCGGCAACCACAAGCAAGCCCCCGCCCGAGCGCGACTGCAGCAACATGCGTTCAGCGCTATCGACCTTTGCAGCGACCTGCTCGAGCCTTGACATCGCCCGCCCGCGCTGCGCTTGAAGCTCATCAAGCATACGTCCATCGGCGAGCAAGCGGTCAACCAGATCACCTCGCTCAGCAGGCAACAAGGCCAGGATGTCCCGCCATGCGGCAGGCGCCGTCTTACGACGCGACTCAAGCGTGGCTGCCGGAAGGTGTTCCCCGAGCACCATGGTGGCATCGCGCAAGGTTGGCAGTGCCGCAGCGGCGCTTCTTGCATTTCTCAGCGCATTGGCAGCGTCGACATAAGCGTCCAAGGCGCCTGACACGCGCTTAATCGCCGGCAGATCGGCTGCCTCCAAGGGCTTAAGTGTAAGCTTTAAGTTGTAGGCACGCTCGAGTTGCGCAGTGCTCGCGGTGAGACGCTCAAAGCCCTGTTGCATACCGACAATGGCGGCAAGCTCCTTGCTCGGAAGTGTGAGATCACTGACACGCCCGGCGTCGCTCTGCGCTTTCGATTTTGCTTCGACTTCCTTAATACGTTCCACAAGGCCGCCAACGAAGCCAGGGTCGAGCGCACGCGGCGCTTCGAGGATACGACGGAGTTGTTGCACCGAAGACGCTAGATCACCGAGTTCAACACGTTGCTGAAAACCCTGCTCAAGCGTTGTTCGAAACTCGCGCTCATACCTTGAACCGATAGCAACGCCAACCACCATCGCCAATCCCAGGCTAAGAAACACGCCATAGCGGAAAAACCAGGGTAAGAAGCTTGAGGAAAAGGTCTTCAAACGACCCAAGAAACCAGTCATGCAATGAACTCATCGAGATCTTCAACACGTTTGTGATGAAGTATTTTTACTTTACCCAGGCTGGGATTGGCCACCGGTCCGCTAACCGAGTCAGCTAAGACACCCAAGCGTGTGAGGCCACTTGCTGCTTTAAGCACGAGGAGCCAGTCCCCTGCGCCCTGACTACGGTTTAGTTCGGGAAAGACCTGACCAGGCGAGAGTAACCAAACCAGCCAGCCCTCGGCGCGAACAATGCCTTGGACAGCACCATTCCCGGGCCAGCTTTGGACCCGTGGTCCTCGAATGACTCTCTCGATCTGCCCCAACGATATCGCGCAGCGCGTTTGCCCGAAGCTCGCAAGCATAAAGCGCTCACGGGCATCAGGCGCTTGCACCGTCTCCAGTCCTCGAGGCGTTCGGGTTGACCGCCGTCGCTAGGGGCGAAGCCTCGCTTTGG
>Ga0214917_10007429_pt1 | contig 11082 bp, 17 predicted proteins | sample LL_1208_BB_MetaG_FD_177983 | JGI IMG/M metagenome (GOLD analysis project Ga0214917, IMG submission 177983) | Freshwater microbial communities from Lake Lanier, Atlanta, Georgia, United States - LL_1208_BB | ecosystem: Environmental > Aquatic > Freshwater > Lake | place: USA: Georgia | collected...
TACTGGCTTTTATCGTTCAACTTCTGCTGTTACAACAATTCAAATTAAGGCAGGCGCACAGACTTGGTCTGGCGGAACAGTTCTAGTATATGGAGTCAAGTAATGAGTAGACCTATGATAAGAATCAACACGGGTGAAGAAATTATTGACCGTGAGATGAATGATGCTGAATTTGAACAGTATCAAGTAGAGCGAGCAGCCGAGGCAGCAAAGCAACAAGAACTAGCCGAAGCAGCAGCCAAGCGCCAAGCCCTCTTGGACAAACTAGGGATTACAGAAGATGAAGCAAAACTATTACTTGGGGGTAACTAATAATGGCTACAGGTAGAATACCAGATGCTAATACAGCACCTTTAACAGCAAAGGGTGACCTCTATACCTACAGCACAGCCAATGCTCGCTTAGCAGTCGGCTCAAATGGCGACACACTCGTCGCGGATTCTGCCGCTACTACTGGCCTTCGATGGTCAGGAACTCCAAGCGCATCAAACCCTATAATAAATGCGGCTTGTGAAATTGCACAAAGAGGCACCGCTTCCGTTGCTTCCAATGCTGCAACAAATCAGTTTATGACAGATAGATGGCAAGTTTTCCGCGCCGTTGCTGGTGCGACTTTTAGTCGCCAAAATACTAGCGATACGACAAACCTGCCTAATATTCGTTATTGTATTAGGGCGGCTCGAGATTCGGGCAATACTGCCACTAATGCAGTTTATGTTTGGCAAAATATTGAAACTGCAAATACGATTCCTTTTGTTGGCAAGACTGTCACAATGTCATTTTATGCTCGAGCAGGGGCAAATTATTCTCCAACTTCATCATTATTAGAAGTAAGACTTAGCACAGGTACAGGAACAGACCAGAATTACATAAACGGCTATACAGGTGCAGCAAATCCAATCAGCACCACCGCAACATTGACAACGACTTGGCAGCGTTTCACTTTTACTGGAACTATTGCTACAACCGCGACAGAAATGGCGGCCGTAGTTTATGCAAACCCAACTGGTACCGCTGGTGCTAACGATTACTTTGAGGTAACTGGCTGGCAAATTGACATTGGGTCGGTCGCTTTACCCTTCCGAACCCAAAGCAGCACACTTCAAGGCGAGTTAGCCGCTTGCCAGAGGTATTACTGGAGAATGAACTCAGCAAACGCAGCAAGTGGCTATTGGTATTTTGCAACTGGAATGTGCGAAAGCACAACCATTGCTTTGTTCACTATTCCATTTCCTGTTCAAATGCGTACTTCTCCAGTTTTAGCAACTAGCACAACCGCAAATCAATTTATGATTTATGATGCTGGAACTATAAGAGCACTAACCGCTGTTCCAACAAGTGATGGAAATAGCGTATATACACAAGGTCTAGTAGGAACAACAACTGGACTGACTGCGGGTCGCGCAGTTGCTTTGCGCTCAAATAACAATAACGTTTCTTGGCTAGAATGGAGTGCCGAACTATAATGAAAGTGGTTGAATATAAATCAACATTAGGCGAAAATATGGTTCAGATAATTCAAGATGATAAAATTGAATCTATGACTGCTCAACAATACGCGGAAAGATTAGAACTAGAAGCCACCAAAGAAAACGGCACAATCTCGTAGGATTATGCCTTTGCCGCAGGAATAACCTAAAAGTATCACCGCAGGCAGTTTCCTGCTATAATGACCCACAGCAAAGGAGCAACGCGTGACCGCAATTGATTTCCCTAACTCACCTTCGGTGAATGATACACACACCGTTGGAGATAGAACCTGGAGGTGGAATGGTTCTGTTTGGGGAGTTGTTCGCGCAACTGATCTTCTTGTAGGACCGACAGGCGCAACAGGTGCGGTTGGAACTACTGGCGCACAAGGTAATACTGGTGTCACTGGCGCTACGGGAGCTCAAGGTAACACTGGAGCTACAGGCGCAACAGGTAACACTGGTGCACAAGGAAACACCGGAGCAACTGGAGCAACGGGCGCACAAGGTAATACTGGTGTCACTGGCGCTACGGGAGCTCAAGGTAACACTGGAGCTACAGGCGCAACAGGTAACACTGGTGCTACTGGAGCTCAAGGCAATACTGGTGTGACTGGAGTGACAGGCCCTGGTGATGAAATTATGGTTATAATGGGTGCGTACTAAGTCAGGCACACTCCAATAGGATTATTCCCACGACAAAAGAATAGGAGTCGTAACTAATGGCGACAACTAGCAAGACCCTCTTCAGAGGCGCGGCCACGACATCAACTGGCACGACGCTCTACACCGTCCCAAGCTCGACGACCACAGTCGTCACTAGCATCGTCGTCACCAACACGACCAGCGCAGCTCAGACATTCACCCTTGGTCTTGCCGGCACCAACTTGGCGACCACCGTCGCTGTCGGCGGTAATGACTCCACGGTCATCGACCTGAAGCAGCCACTCACGGCGACTCAGACCATCACTGGTGGAGCTTCGGCCACTACTGTCAACTTCCACATCGCCGGAGTGGAGATCTCCTAGTGAGTCCAGTCCACAAGCTCTCAGCGATTGGGTCGGTGACCTCGACGAAAGTCGACTATCCGTCAATGCTGACCAACTACGGCGACTTCGGGGCGTTGCAGCGAATTACCTATGGAACCTTGTCTAGCACTAACATCGACATCACTAACATCCCACAGACGTTTCAAGACTTGATGCTGGTTCTGTATGCCCGCACAAACGCGTCAGTCTCGACAAACTCCTCTATCGTGTATTTCAACAGCGACGCTAATAACACCAACTATTCGCGCACCAACTTGCAGGGAAACGGTTCGAGCGCATCATCTAGCCGCGACACTAACTACGCGCAGCTCTACTACACAGACGGAATGCCAGGAGCCAATACAACATCAGGCATCTACTTGGCATCCACAATCCACATCTTGAACTATGCGAACACCTCAACTTTCAAGTCGCTCCTGATTAGATCCGCAGCAGACTTGAACGGTTCAGGTCTGACGAATCTTGTCGCCGCCACTTGGCGCTCAACTTCTGCAATCAACCGCATCACATCCGCGCCGACAAGCGGTCAGTTCGCTGCTGGCTCCACATTCGCCCTCTACGGCGTGAGAGCGAGCGCGGCATGACGATGACATTCCTTGGGAGCACAACCTCTGGCTCTTCGTTCAGTTCTGCCAACTTCACGTCAATTCCTGCAACCTTCACACACTTGCAGCTCCGCATCTTTGGTCGCGCCACTTTCAACAATAGCGGCTTCAACGGTTCTATCTATCTCACCTTCAATGGAGGTGGGACCTCTGATTATGGATTCCGACACGCCTTGAATGGAAATGGCAGCAGCGTCGCATCTATTAGTGGGTCATCTACTGGAGTGATACACCTAACCGACACGATTTCTGACGCAGGCTCAGTGGCCAACGTCTACGGCTGCGTCATCATCGACATTCTTGACTATGCCAACACCAATAAGAATAAGACCGTTCGTGCAATAGGTGGCGCTGACAATAATGGGACAGCCAACTTTGGAAAAGTCACCTTCAACAGTCAGGCATGGCTCAACACTGCCGCCATCAACGCAATTCTTGTTGGCACCGACTCTCAATTCGCCGCCAACTCACACGTCGCTCTTTATGGCATCAGCACATCAGAAGTGACGGGAGCGTAAGCGATGGCACTTGTGATGACTCCGATTTACACGCAGACGGTTGGCGCTGGTGGCGCCAGCACTATCAATTTCAACAACATTCCGCAGCATTTCACCGACTTGTATTTCGTCTGCAACTATAAATCGCAATACAATGGCTGGGCCAATAGTTACATCTCCTTCAACGATACAAGTTCGATTTACAGCGCAACAATTAGCAACTCACAGGCAACTAACTCATTTGAAAATTACCGACAATCTGGGAACAGCGCAGCAGTCAACGGTATCGGCGGGTCAAATGTCACAGCCAATACTTTCAGCACAACCTTCATCTATATTCCCAACTACACGTCATCAACGTTCAAACAGATAATTTCTGACTTTACTGCTGAGAACAACGCAGACGGTACTCGTCTAGGCATGGCAGCGGGTCTCTATCGTTCAACGGGCGCAATCACGTCGGCATCGTTCGGTGTTGCTATGGGCTGGGCACAGTATTCAACAATTTCCCTCTACGGAATCATCAGGTCAGGAGCCTAAATGACAGACACACCAAAAGTCCTTGAAGTTGACTGCTCCACCGGAGTCTCGGTTGAGCGCGACATGACAGCTGAGGAAATCGCAAGCATGGAAGCAATCCGAGCAGAAGCAGAAGCTCGTCGCGCCGAAGAAGAGGCAGCCGCACTCGCCAAAGCCGAAGCCAAAGCATCCGCTGCGGCAAAGCTCGCCGCTCTTGGCCTTACCGCCGAAGAGATTGCGGCGCTGGCTTAGGCACACTCGCGTCCGAATATGCCGTTTTCAAATTAGATCAACTAAAGATCTAGTTCTTCCGGTCATCAGCTGTGTATACACCTGTGTAGTTTCTACGCTAGAGTGACGCATTAGATCTCTTACCGCAAGAAGATCTCCTCCTGATTTTTGCAGCATCATTGTAGCAAAATAGTGTCTACATGAATGGAATGTCTTCTTTGGTATTCCAAGTCTTTTCATTTCTGCAGAGGTCTTTTTAGTCAACCTATTAGGCGTAACTTTAAACAGGCGTCCATTTGTTTTATATTTAAGAATAGTATCAGCAACTATCTGCGCAACAGGAACTGATAAATCAGTTCCTCCTTTTCCTGCAATCCGTAGCATATACCCATCTTCATACTTTTCAAGATCAACTCCTCTTAAGTTAGCTACTTCCATGGCACGTAGTCCTGCATAGCAGCCAAGAATAAACCAGTCTCTCATAGGGTATCTAGCTTCTTTTATAAGCATGTTAGCTTCACCAGTAGTTATTGGATGAGGGACTCCTCTAGACTGTTTTACCTTAGGCAGATCAATAGACGGGTCATTTTCTATTATCCCAAGCTTTTTTAGACTTTTGAATATAGATCTAATTCTTGATGCGATGTATCCTTTGGTAGATAAAGCTTTTCCTGTTAGGACCATTCTTTGAAGATCGTCAACAGTCGCCAGTTGAGGATGAACTCCAATGCGCATGAGTATTGAAAAGTCATTACGGCAAAGTCCTTTGGAAAATCCTTGAGCTTCATATCTATCTGCCAGTTTTTGCTTTATAACTTCATATGGAACTAGTTCCATTTCTTTATCTTTTTCCATATTGAAATACTACTGTAAAAAAGGCACACAGTAAAATTACATTTTTAAGTTGTTGCATGGAATATGATACAGTAGTGCCATGAAAGTAGCTGCCTATTGCGTTGCCTTAAATGAGGAAAAACACGTTGAGCGCTGGGTCGAAGCTACTGCAGGCGCTGACTTTAGGTTGGTGTGCGACACTGGCTCAACTGACGGAACTGTCGAAAAACTGCGAGCGCTTGGCGTAACAGTATACGAGATACGCGTTAAGCCCTGGAGATTTGACGTTGCACGCAACACCGCGCAATCGCTTCTGCCTGATGATATAGACGTGTGTCACGTTATTGACATGGACGAGACAGTTGACGCGGACTTTTATGACAAGGTACGTGAAAACTGGCAGGAAGGCGCAAACAAAGGCTGGCATGAGTTTGATACAGGTCACACCTGGATGGGAGCCCGCTTACACGCACGACACGGAATTTACTGGCGTTGGCCAGTTCACGAGGCATTTGTACCGTCCTTAAATACGCCGCTGCGTAGCGTGACAATTCCATCAAAGATGTATCACAAGCCTGACGCAACTAAGTCGCGCAGTCAGTATCTTTCAATGTTGATCAACGCGTCCAAGGAGTTTCCAAAAGACCACCGCATCTGGGTGTATCTATGTCGTGAGTACACATTTAATCGCATGTGGGAGCTTGTCATATCTGCCGCAGAGCAGGTAACAAAATACAGTGACGACTGGTACGTTGAACGAGCCGCGGTGTGCCGTTGGGCAAGCGAGGCAAACCGTATGCTTCAAAATATTGATGAGGCTCATCGTTGGGCCGATAAGGCAATTGAAATAGATCCCTGCGGTGAAAATTATTTTGAGAAGGTCCGCTGCTACTACGCACAATCTGACTGGGGTGGCATGTGGGAAACATGTAAGAAGGTTGCTGCATGTGAGCCAACAAAACACTATCTATCAAGTGAGGCACTATGGAACTGGCAACTTGATGATATGCGCGCGCTTGCTGCACACTACCTTGGAGATAAGCGTAAAGCTATTAAGTACGGACAGATGGCATATGACAATAACCCAACTGACCTACGACTTAAAAATAACATGGACTGGTATAACAAGGGTATTGAAGAGCAGATAAAGGCTAATAACCCGAGTGAGTAAGATCTTTATTGCTATTCTGGCAAAGCAAAAGGAAAAGGTCCTGCCGCTTTTTCTACGCTCGCTATACGAGCTTGACTATCCAAGGAAGGATATTGTTCTTTACGTAAGAACAAACAACAACACGGATAAAACACGTGAGATTCTTGAAGACTGGATAGATAAACATGTAGACGAATACGCAGAGATTATCTACAATAGAAATGATATTACTGAGAAGGTAGAAAAGTATGGAGTTCACGAGTGGAACGGTGAACGATTTCGCGCACTTGCAAAGATACGTCAGGCAAGTATCGACGAGTGCTTAAAAACGGACTGCGAGTACTATTTTGTCATCGACGTTGATAACTTCCTGTTTCCTGAAACACTAAAGGATCTTATTGAGGCTAACAAGCCAATCGTAGCTCCGTTATTGCGCTACGCGGTCGCAAACGACAAGTACCCAGATACACCTGAGGATCAGGAGCGCGTGGGAGAGCATCGGTGTCGTTATTACTCAAACTACCATCACATGGTAGATGACTACGGATCAATTATTAACGAGCCAATTTACTATCAACTTCTTCACCGCGGCGATGGGTATCGTGGAATTTGGGACGTTGACTGTGTGCACTGCACGTATCTAATAAAGCGTAGGTACCTTGATAAGCTTTCATATCTCGAGGAGTCAGACCGCTGGGAGTACATGGTCTTCTCAGATTCAGCGCGTAAGGCAAAGGTAAACCAGTATCTCGATAACCGTAAGATCTATGGAATACTTACATTGACTGAGAACAACGTGGTATGCGAGTATCTTTATGACTGGTTAAAGGATCCTGTAACACGTGACGAGCGCTATCAATCACATAATCCACAGGATCTTTTTTATGATCCTAAGAAGCACGTTATTCTAGCCGAGTAGACTTACGCTGTTTCCAGTCTTTGCGCTTTTTAAGACAGCCTCGCACACGCGTAAAACCTCAACACCAGACTCGATTGTTGCTACATTGTTGGATATTCCAACAATGTAATCACGAAACGCCTCGTGCTCGCTAACTAGCGGTTCCTTCTTATCAAGTTTATAGTACGTGATATCTCCGTCAACTACGCCCTTAAAGGTATCTGAGTCATATAAGGAATTAGGATAAAACGCCAGCTTTACGTTTAGCGTGTCCGCGATGAGACAACCTTTTTCACCAAGAATACGTGTTTCACGGATCTTGTTTGGACTTAGCCAGTCAATAATGTGATTTGTTACGACTCCACCTTCCAGCACCGCGGTGATGGAAACGATGTCCTCGTGCTCCTTACCTGAGTGATAGCCCGTGAACGCGGAAACCTTTTCATACTTCCTACCTGTAATCCACGAGGTAAGATCAATGTCATGCGTCGCAAGATCCTTAACCACACCCACATCCGCGATGCGGGTTGGGTGCCAGCCTTGTCTTCTTGTAAATACCTCGTAGATCTTACCTAGTGCGCCTGCCTGTATTAACTCACGCGCCTTTGCAAGCGCGGGATTGTATCGTTCAATCTGCCCGACCGCTCCAACAAGATGCGCGTTTGCGAGCGCGCGTTGAATTGTTATTGCCGACTCTGAGGTGTGGGCAACTGGTTTTTCAACAAGAACGTTTGCTCCCATGTCAATAATCTCAAGCGCAACATCATGATGGTAGATCGTAGGAACAGCAATAACACAGTAGTCAAGATTTTTAGGTATTAAATCTGATAATGAGTCAACCATAAGACCTGGCTTAACAATACCTGAACTGTCACCGAGAGGGTCATACACGCCTGCAAGCGTGATACCTGGCAAGTTATTCAGAACGCGATAGTGATTACGTCCCATCACGCCGAGACCGATGAGAGCTACCTGTAAATTAGCAGGCACTAGCTTCCAGCCTTTGCAAGTTTATTTACGTTGATAACGATCTGGTGAAGTTCACGGGTCGTAAGTTTAGGGTGCACAGGAAGTGATAGTACCTGTTGAGCTGCCTTATCTGTCTCAGGAAGATCAAGCTTCTTGTTATATGAAGGAAGCTTATGTATCGGTGTTGGATAATAGACGCCTGAGCCAACGCCAAGCTTCTCAAGCTCCTGACTAAACTTGTCTCGGTCATGATCTACAACGCGTATCGTGTATTGGTGATACACATGCTTATATCCTTTAGGTGCGGTAGGAACTACAACACCTTCTAGATTTTCATTTAGGAAGCGCGCGTTTTCAATACGGTAGTTGTTGTATTTTTCTAGCTTCTTAAGTTGAACGCGTCCAATGGCAGCGTGAATGTCCGTCATGCGGTTGTTGAGTCCAACAATTTCATTTTGATAGCGTTTTTCCATACCTTGGTTACGCAACATACGGCAGGTACGCTCGATGTTTGCGTCATACACAACGATCATTCCACCTTCACCTGCGGTCATGTTCTTTGTTGGATAAAATGAGAACGCAGCTGCATCACCAAACGTGCCAACTAGTGTTTTGTCGATTGCTGCTCCGTGGGCTTGCGCTGCGTCCTCAAAAAGAAGAATGTCATGCTTATTTGCAACCGCGATAATTTGTTTCATGTTGGCAGGCATACCATATAGGTGAACCGCCATGATCCCGCGGGTCTTATCTGTTACCGCCGCGTCAATTGCCTGAGGATCAATACAAAATGTATGAGGATCAATATCAACAAATACTGGCTTTGCTCCGGTAAGCGCGACAGCGTTTGCACTTGCGGCAAAGCTAAATGATGGAACGATTACCTCGTCACCCTTACCAATTCCGTAGGCAAGAAGCATGAGGTGTAGAGCTGATGTTCCGGAGTTAACGGCAATACATCTAAAGTTACCAGCCGCAAGTTTCGAGAACTCTTTCTCAAACTCGGCTACCTGTGGTCCTTGCGCAAGACCTCCCGACTTAAGAACCTTGTCGACTGCGCGACGTTCCTTTCGTCCGATGTCAGGACTTGCTACTTTGATCATCTTCTTATTCATAGTATTGCGGCTTTCCGTTGTAGTCTACCTGTGCAATTATACGTGCTGGAACTCCCGCGACTAGGCTAAATGGAGGAACGTCCTTTGTTACAACCGCGCCTGCCGCAACTACTGCCCAGCGTCCAATCTTTACTGGAGCAACGCATATCGCACCAGCTCCGATAGAGGCACCCTCCTCGATCTCAACTCCAACAGGCTGCCAGTCACTTGCACTTTTTTGAGTGCCGTCACTGTTAATTGCTCGTGGATAGTGGTCATTTGTAAGAATTACTCCTGGGCCAATAAAAACTCCATTGTGTAGTTTTGCTGGCTCGTAAACTAAAGCGCCGTTTTGTATCTTTGAGTTTTCTCCAACGTGCACGCCAGATCCAACGTAGGCATCTTTTCCAACGATAACGTTTTTACCAAGATACGCGTTTTCACGCACCTGTGCGTAGTTCCAAACTTTTACGCCGTCCTCAAGCGTTGCGGTTTCGTGGACAACGGCTCCTTGGGCTACATGAATCATTCCTTTTCCTTTTTCTTCTTTGTCTTTTTCTTCTTTGGCTTGGAAAGCTTTTCTGCTCTTTGAGCATGGTACGCATCAACTGCATTGGCGCTTGTTCGCGAGCGCCAGGTAAAGTCACACGCCTCGCAGTTAACAAGCTTCATCGTGTTCCAGCGTCCTCCGCCAGGAACGTCAACTACTAGTGTGCGTAATTTATTCGGACGAGCATTGCAATACGGGCATTGAGGAAATCTTTGTCTCCGTGATTCCTGACCGTTCCATGAGACGGATAGTGTTCTACGAATTTCACCTTCGTCTTTTCCACCCCAGATTCCCCAGATCTGTCGATGTTCAAGTGCCCACTTAAGACATTCTTTTCTTACTGGACAAAGAAAGCAAAGATTTTTTGCCTGGTATTTTTCCGCAGGTTGCGTTGAGAAAAAATATTCACGTATCTGAGCATTTTCTGGAAGCGCACACTCGGCTTCCTTTTGCCACTCTAAACTTTTAGGAGTTACGCTCATGATACCAAAACCTCAACCCAGGTGATAGGCACAACGCTGTCAACTACGTCTCCGTAAGGTGTTTCTCCAGTTTCATCACATACTGTAAGATCAATATCCTCGTCTATTTCTCCAGCATATCCGTAGATGATCTTTGCGCTTTCAAGAGATTGAAATCCATTGCCAAGAGAGATTGATATTCCGTCACGTTGTAGCGCAGAGGCGAGCGCGCGGCGGATAAGTTCATTTTCAAGATCTACATGTTCATCTGTGAAGAAGACTACGCTTTCATCAAGTTGTGGATCAAAGCCGTCGCCTGTCCATTCTTTCCATAAAAGTTCGCCTATACGCGAATCCTTCACAATATTCCTTATCCTGGGGAGATGGATAAATCGTATATTGAGTGGAGTATTCTCGCGTCAGGAATCACCGACTATTTTTAGACACGTTAGATTACATTGGCGCCCGCATACACAGGTCTTAGAGAGGCACTGAGCGACTGTTAAGCGGCGTTATACGTGCCTAGATAGAGTTGGCCGTTGGTATCAGGCCATAGGTATTGATAGTACTCGGGACGGTAACCTTTATCCTCTGGCCAGCCAAACTGCGAGTACCAGGTATAGTCCTTACGCAGTAAAGCTACACGGTGAGTAGACGCAAGTTCCTCAAATTTCTTGCGATCTTCCATCCATGACGGCATGGTTAGTTTATCCTGTATACGGCCAAGTTCAAGCGCCTTGTCATAGGTAGAAAAGATCT
>Ga0214917_10007430_pt1 | contig 11081 bp, 14 predicted proteins | sample LL_1208_BB_MetaG_FD_177983 | JGI IMG/M metagenome (GOLD analysis project Ga0214917, IMG submission 177983) | Freshwater microbial communities from Lake Lanier, Atlanta, Georgia, United States - LL_1208_BB | ecosystem: Environmental > Aquatic > Freshwater > Lake | place: USA: Georgia | collected...
AATCAATACTCAACTGGAGAACAGGTTTCGAGCGTCACTCAATTGTCTGATGTTCGTCCTACGGATTGGGCATACCAGGCACTCAGCAATCTTGTTGAGAAATATGGTTGCGTTGCAGGTTATCCAAACGGAACTTTTGGTGGTGGTAAGTCCATGACTCGTTTTGAGGCAGCAGCACTTCTGAATGCTTGCCTTGATCGTGTGACTGAAAGTACCGATGAACTTAAAAAACTCCTTGCTGAATTTGATACGGAACTCACAATTCTGACTGCCCGTGTGGATGGTCTTGAAAACAAAGTTCGTACTCTTCAGGCACAACAATTCTCTACTACCACCAAACTTTCTGGTGAAGCAAGTATGATTCTTGGTGGTGTTCCTAACTACACTGCAAATGGTGTGAAAGGTTATGGAAACACAACCTTTAATTATGACCTTCGTATCAACCTGGATACTTCATATACTGGTCAAGATTTGCTGCGTACTCGTCTGCGTACTGGTAATTTCTCCAAGTATCCTTTCGGTACTTCCACCAACAATATCTTCAAACTTGATAAAGCAGAAGATTGGAATAATGCAGTCTATGTTGATCGCCTGTACTACCAGTTCCCTGTTGGTAAGAATCAAGCAACCAAACTGACGATTGGTGCTCTGGTTCGTAACACTGAAATGGCTTGGATTCCAACTGCATATAAGTCAAACATTCTTGATGTGTTTGCTGTTGGTGGTGCTGGTGCTGTCTATAACAAGGCAACTGGTGAAGGTGTTGGTCTGCAATGGAAGCAACCTGTTGCAAAGGGCAAACCTGGATTTGTCTTTAATGCCAACTATGTTGTTAATGGTTCTGCAGTAAACAGTTCTAATACTACCTGCACTGCAGGTTGTAAGAATGGTGCATCGGGTTCGGATAGCACTTATGGTGTCTTCAATTCTGACTCTGGTATCAACATCTTGACCCAACTTGGTTATAAAACAACTCAGTGGGGTGCTGCAGTTGGTTATCGTTATGGCACTACCCAAACTGGTGTTCGTGATGGTAATGGTGTTGCAGGTAGTGCTCTTGGTAATGGTCAGTATTCTAATTCTGTTGCATTGAATGCTTATTGGCAACCTAAAACCACTGGTGCAATTCCTTCAGTTAGCGTAGGTTATGGTTATAACTTTGTAAACGGTAACTCTACCTCTGTTGGTGCAACTGCTCAGAAACAAGCACAATCATCCCGTTCCTGGATGGTTGGATTCCAGTGGGATGATGCTTTCCGCAAATCTAATGCTGCTGGTATTGCTTTTGGTCAACCTGCAAACTCTGCTGGTGCTTCTGGTAGCAATCCTTGGTTGGTTGAGTGGTTCTATAAGTACCAAGTATCTGATAACATCTCAGTTACTCCTGCTCTGTTCTATGCTTCTGGTTCAAGCAATTCGACCACGAATGCTGCTGGACAACCCACCTTCACTGGTTTGGGTGGTGTGATTCAGACTACCTTCAAGTTCTGATATCTAAATTATAGATGCCATTTATCCCCCGCAAGGGGGATTTTTGGTATTTGGTCATTTATAAATACTTAAAAAATAAGTATAATGGAAAAACTGTTTAAACTATTAAGTGATGCCCAGGCATCACTTTTTGTGCTTTTTCAAAAGACTTGGATTTATCACTGGGATGTAGTGGGTCCCGATTTTCAACAACTTCATACTCTCTTTGGTGGGCAATATGAGGCAATGTTTGAAGAGATTGATACTCTTACAGAGCATATGAGATATCTTGGTATGAAACCAGTAAGCACTCTTTCGAGAGTTGTTGAAGTATCAGCAATTGATCAAGCATCAAACAGTGCCCAAGAAATTGATGCAAATGAAATGGTTAGACAGTTAAGAGATGATAATAAAAAAATTGTAGAAATATTTGCAGACATTTCAGAAGAAGCAGATAGTCAAAAACAATATGCAACTTCAAATTTAGTTCAAAGTTTAATGGAATCACACGGAAAATTTCATTGGATGTTGAGATCTTTTCTAGAATAAAAAATAATGTTATAATACAAGTACTTGACGAATTTAAAAGGATGAATCAAAATGTTAAAGGTCAGATGCAAAATGTGCAACAAAGAGTTGCAGTCTCATCCAACACAAACTAGGTGTTGTGGATGCGACAATTTAACCACAGTAAAAGATGATAAGATTACTGCATTAGATTTGAGTTTGGTAGAATTGATATCAAAACCAGATCAAAAAAATAATTCTTCTTCTGTTTTTACAAGAGAAGATCTTGCTTATCAAGAAGCAAGAAGAAACCGTAAAGTTAGAAAAATGGAGTTTGAAATTAAATGAGTTGGGAATCTCCAAATTTCTCAAAAAGAGACATAGAACTGCTTGCAGTGACTCTTGATGATTATATCTTTTATGCTAAACAAGATCGTGTTTCTGATACGAGTGAAGTGGAAAAACTATTGTTAAGATTAGATAATCACTTAACTCTACAAAAAAATTAAATGGACCAACACACCTACGAAAATTGGGTAAAGATCAAAGAAACATTTGAAAAGTCAGGAAATATGAATAATATGTTTTATATGAGAGCTTGTGAAATTGTTAAAACTAGAAAAGATCCTCTTTCTAAATTTCTTGGTGATAGTAAATGAATGAAGAACAAGTTCAACGCATGATAGATGCTTCTATTGATAAACATAATAAAACAGCATCCATCATCAGTGCTTGTATAGGAACATTCCTATTGGGTTTTTATACTCATGGAGTAATAACAATTGTAAATAATATATCCAAATAAAAATACTTGACAGACCTTCCAATACCTAGTAAACTAACCTTACACTCAAACAATAAATGAAAGAATTTACAGTCGAACAATTTCAACAAAGATTTGATGAACTCATTGGAAGAGTTGAAAATGGTGAAACATTTCAAATTACTAATGGTAAAAGAAAAGCAATTATAACTCCATGTAAAGAATACAAAGAAACTGACGACTTGATTCGAATACATACGGATCACGATGAAGGTAGTTAAATTCTTGCGAGTGAGACTTGGTAGTCAGAGGAGTCTTATAAACTCTTTCCGCCAGATTAGCGGCTTTGACCTGGTTCGAATCCAGGCACTCGTATTAGTCTCGGAGTAGACTTTAAACTCTGCCCTGGTCGGGAACCCCCTCGAAGTCACGGATGGACTATAACAGCACTGGTGGAGTCAATATGACCCTGTTATGAGTTTACGGCATCTCTCAAATGACGTTGGTGCGGATGGGACTCTCTCCCGCCTGGTTTCCAATTTCCAGTTAAAGAATTGGTGGCGTGCATGAAAGACCTAATGGGAGAGTTGCATAAACTCTCCTTTTTTGGTATAATAGTATAAAATATTTTATTATATGAAAGTTGCTTTAATTACTGGTATTACAGGTCAAGATGGATCTTACCTTGCTGAACTTTTATTGGAAAAAGGATATGAAGTTCATGGTATTATTCGTCGTTGTTCCCTCATTAATACCCATCGCATAGATCATATTTACAATAAATTAAAGTTGCATTATGGGGATTTAACTGATTCTACTAATCTGGTTAGAGTGATTCAATTAGTTCAACCAGATGAAATTTATAATCTTGGTGCTCAAAGTCATGTGAAGGTTTCTTTTGAGATGCCTGAATATACAGGACAAACAGATGCTCTTGGAACACTTCGTATTCTTGAAGCAGTCCGTCTTTTGGGTATGGAAAATAAAGTTCGTATCTATCAAGCATCTACATCGGAAATGTTTGGATTGGTTCAAGAGGTTCCACAAAAGGAAACGACACCATTTTATCCACGTAGTCCTTATGGATGCGCTAAGGTTTATGGATATTGGATTACAAAAAACTATCGTGAAGCATATGGAATGTATGCTTGTACTGGGATCTTATTTAATCATGAATCTCCAAGAAGAGGAGAAACTTTTGTAACCCGTAAAATTACACAGGCATTTTCTCGTATTTCTGTTGGTATGCAAGATTGTTTATATCTTGGTAATTTGAATGCTAAAAGAGATTGGGGACATGCAAAAGATTTTGTAGAAGCAATGTGGTTGATGCTTCAACAAGATGGACCAGATGATTTTGTGATTGCAACTGGAAAACAATATTCAGTTAAAGAATTTGTAAATGCTGCTGGACCTTATTTTGGTCTTCATATTGAATGGGAAGGTGAAGGACTTGAAGAAGTCGGTGTTGAAAAGTTTAGCAGAAAACCAATCATTCGTGTTGATCCTAAATATTTTAGACCGACTGAAGTAGAGACTTTGTTAGGTGATGCCTCCAAGGCAAAGGAAAAATTAGGTTGGGAACCTAAAATTTCTTTCGAACAATTAGTTGAGGATATGTGTATTCATGGACAGTGAAAGTAAAGTATTTGTTGCAGGCAATCGGGGTCTTGTTGGATCCGCAATTGTAAGAAATTTAATTAGCAAAGGATATAAAAATATCTATTCTGCTCCTAGAACTCATTTTGACTTAAGAGATCAAAATGATGTTGAGAAATACTTTGAAACTAATAAACCAGAGTATGTATTTCTTGCTGCTGCTAAAGTTGGAGGAATAAAAGCAAATAGTGATTATCCAGCACAATTCATCAGAGATAATCTACAGATTCAAACGAATGTAATTGATGCTTCTTATCGGCACGGAATTAAAAAACTTTTGTTTTTGGGTTCTTCATGCATCTATCCAAAGATGGCAACTCAACCAATTACAGAAGACCAATTAATGACAGGTCCTTTGGAACCTACGAATGATGCTTATGCAATTGCCAAGATTGCTGGCATTAAAATGTGTCAGGCATATAGAAAACAGTATGGGTTCAATGCCATTTCATTGATGCCTACAAATCTTTATGGACCTAATGATAATTTTGATTTGGAGACATCACATGTTCTTCCTGCAATGATTGCAAAGTTTCATAATGCTCTCAATCATAGTAAATATTGGGAAGTTAAACTCTGGGGTGATGGTTCTGCAATGCGTGAGTTTTTATATGTTGATGATTTGGCAGAAGCTTGCCATGTTTGTATGCAAAAGTATGATGAACCAGAAATTATAAATGTTGGAACTGGTGAAGATATTATAATTAAACAACTAGCAGAAACAATTGCTGATGTTATTGGATATGATCGTTATATCAATTGGGATACAACAAAACCAAATGGAACTCCAAGAAAAGTTCTAAATGTAGATAAAATTAAATCTCTTGGATGGGAACCAAAGATTGGTCTTCGTGAAGGTATTGAATCAACTTATAAATGGTATAAAACGCAATGAAATTCCTTACATTCTTGAATAGTGGATGCATAGACATCTGTAAAAATATGTTAATTTCTGCTAAAAAAGTAGGAATTGATATGGATGATTTTTATATTGCTTGTTTGGATTTAAATGCATATGAAAATTTAAAAGAATATAAAAATGCTTTTCTTCATATAGATCAACCAATTACTGAATATCAGGATTGGACTTTTGATAGTCAAAGTGGTTTTAGAAATATTGTTAAAATCAAATGGTCTCTTATTAAAAAGATTTATCAAGAAAATAAAAATTTATGTTGGGTAGATACTGATATTGTATTTGTTGAAAATCCAATCGAATTAATTGAAGGAAACGAAGAAGTTTTATTTCAATCAGATAGTCCAGGTTCTACTCTTTGTTCTGGATTTATGGTTTTTAATGATACTAAAGAATGTGAATCTTTAGTAAATGAATGTGGTTCAAATGAATTTGAAGACGACCAATTGATTGTAAATGAGATTGCTTTAAAAAAATATAGAGACTATATTGCAATATTGAGTCCAGACTTGTTTCCCAACGGACACGTATATTATAATGAAGGCAAAAAAGAAAATGCTGTAATAGTCCATAATAATTGGATGGTTGGGGTTGAAGAAAAGACTAGAAGATTTAAGGAAGAAAAACTATGGTACTTATGAAAAATGAGGCATTAAGACCTTCATCTATCTCACCAACATATCCTCCATATCATACTGGAGAGTATCTTGAAGAATATTTTTTTAAGAGATGGAATCAAGAAAACATTGAAACTGATAGGCAATATATTGATGTCTTTTGGACTAATAATTTTTGCAATTCAATGTTTGCAGGACAAAAATATCATAATATTCAAGAAGAATTGGATTCTATTTTGAATAAAGATGGAAAATATTTTACAGTATCTCAATTTGATGATGGTCCATTTGAAAATTTTCCAGAAGATACTTTGATTTTTTCTGCTGGTGGAAATCGTGAAGGTGATAATATTGTTCCAATTCCATTGATTTGTAGTTCAATTCCAAAAGAATGGATTCCAAATAAAGAAAAAACTATTTTTGCTTCTTTTATTGGTTCTAGAAATACGCATCCTATTCGTATGGATATGTGTAATCATTTATCTGGAAAAGAAGGATATAAAATTTCTGCTGGAAATTGGTCTACAGAGGTCCCTATAGACAACTTTAAAAGATTTATAGACATAACTTGCTCTAGTAAATTTGGACTTGCTCCAAGGGGATATGGAAAGAGTAGTTTCAGATTATATGAAATTCTTCAACTTGGAACTGTTCCTGTTTATATTTCAGATGTTCATTATCTTCCTTGGACTGACGAATTAGATTGGAATGATTTTTGTGTTCCTGTAAATGAAGATGAAATTGGAGATATTGATACTATACTAAAATCAATAGATGATGTAGAATATAATAAGTTATTAGAAAATGGTAAAAAAGTATATGAAGAGTATTTTTCTCTTGAAGGTATGTTTAAAAACATTATAAAAAGAATATAATTTATGAAAACTTATTATGACAAATTAAAAGAATTACTTACTCCTTATGATCTTGGATTTACCAAGATGAGGATTGGTCCTCCTTGTGATGGTGGATATGTAATTTATCAAGAACCATTATTGGAAACCAATAATGTTTATTCACTTGGAATAGGACCAGTTTGTGGTTCTGATTTTCAATTGGCACAAATGGGAAAAATCATACACATGTATGATGCAGAACCTTTTTACCACAATGAACATCCGAACTATCGATTTAAACAGATTTATGTTACTTCAGAAGTTATTGATGATGAATTGAAATCCACCAATGATAATAATCTTCTTATGTGTATGGATATAGAGGGTGGTGAATATGAAATTTTGACTAATATGAAAGAAGAAAATCTTTTAAAGTTTTCTCAAATTTCTATTGAAATTCATTGGATAGGAGGTGAAAATCGTATTGTAGATGGTGTTCCTCAAAATGGTGGAAGAGAACTTAATGATAATGGAGAATCTGTTATTAAAATGTTTAAAAAATTAAATAAACATTTTTATTTGTATCATATTCATGTTAATAATGGTGCTAATCCTTATGAAGATTTTCCTGATGTAATTGAATGTTCTTATTTGAGAAAGGATAAATGTGTTCGTATAGGCAATGGTAATTATACTACTATACATAGAGAAACTAAACCATATCCCATAGATGGTTTGGATTTTCCAAATTATACAGGTCCAAGCAATTTGGCAGTAAATGATAAACTTGATTGGTGGTTATGATACCTAAAAATATATTCCAGTCTTGGATAACTAAAGATCTTCATCCAGAAATACAAAAAAAAGTTAATTTAATAAAACAGTTAAATCCTGAATATAATTATCAACTTTATACTGATTCTGAAATTGATGAATTTGTAAATACTTTTTATCCAGGAGAAGTATCAGAATGCTTTAATAGATTAAATGTTCCTGTAGCAAAAGTTGATTTTTGGAGATATTTGATTCTTTACAAATATGGTGGGATATATGTTGACTTGGATTCATCTATTAATATTTCTTTGAATGAACTTATAAAAGAAAATGATAGTGCAATTATTACATCAGAAACTAATCCAAATACTTTTGTTCAGTGGGCTTTGATTTTTGATAAAGAGCATCCAATCCTAAAAAAAGTTATTGAATTGATTCTTGATAATATTCAAAATAATTCATATCCAAATGATATATTGCAAATGACAGGACCTCAAGTTTATTCTAGAGCAATAATGTCATTGCATTATGATTTATTTGGTGAGAATTTAAATTTTAATAGCATTGATCATAATACTGATATAACTTTTTCTAAAGATTTAATTTCTTATAGAATTTATGGAATTGATTACAATAATAAATTTACTTTTAAGTTTCCAGAAAGTGAGTATCTTTATTTTGAAAAAGAACCTTGGAGAAATGAATTAGCAAAGAAAGATCTTTTGCATCCAAAGTTAAATGTTGATAATATCTATATTTGTCATTATAAAAAGTTAGAAGAAAGAAAAAAATCTATTCTAGAACAATTTAAGGAAGAAAAAATTTATAGATATGAATTTGTAGAAAATTTTGATAAGACAGAATGGAATATTGAAGAGATAGAAAAAGAATATCCTAAAGTATTCAAAGATTGGAAAAAAGGATTAGATTATTATGATGATGATGCTCAAAATTCTGAAAGATCATTAGCATTAAAACATGCATTTATATTAAAGGATATTTTTAAAAAACAATATGAAACAACTTTAATCTTGGAAGATGATGCTACTTTATGTGATGATTTTGTAAATTATTGCAATCTTTTTATATCTCAACTTCCAGATGATTGGGATGTTGCTTGGGTTGGATCTTGTTTGAATTTGCACGAATCAAGTATTGATGGCAAATATGTTTATAAAACAAACAGAGGTTCTAGATGTACTCATGCATTTTTAGTTAGTAAATCAATGGTAAATAAAGTAATAGATTGTATATCTGATATTAATCTACCTTCAGACCACTTTTATAATTATTTGATTGAAAAATTCAATTTAAATAATTATTGGTTTGAACCATCACTAGCTATACAAAGTCTAGATTTTTGTTCTGCTATTTCTGGTAATTACTGGAATTCAAATAATATAAATTAATTTTAACTATGAAAATATGTTTCTCTGATTTTTGGTCTCCTTTTGATTCAAATAATAACTTTTTTATTCATCTTTTAAAACAATCTTTTGAGAATGTTGAAGTTGTAAATCCAGAAGATGCTGATGTAATGTTTTTCAGTGTTTTTGGAATGGAAAATAATTTATATAAAAATTGTAAAAAGATATTTTTTACTGGTGAAAATATAAGACCAAATTTTAATAAGTGTGATTATTCACTCACATTTGATTTTGATGATTATGAAGGAAAGAACTTTCGTCTTCCTCTTTGGTATCTTTATATTGATTGGTTTAATGTAAAGACCTATGATAATCCTGAATGGTTAATTCCAGAGTCTTATCTTTATGGTGAAAATGAGTTCACCATAAAATCAAAAGATAAGTTTTGTTCGATTGTTTTTGGTAAAATGGTTGAATCGAGACTTAATGCAATTCAAAGAATTTCTCAATATAAAAAAGTAGATATTTTTGGCAAAGCAAATCCAGAATACCATCTTCCAGATGGAGAAAAACATAAATTAGATTTAATTTCAAATTATAAGTTTTCTCTTTGTTATGAGAATTCTGTCACACCAGGATATCATACTGAAAAATTACTTCATGGAAAAATTGCTGGAAATGTTCCAATTTATTATGGTGACAAAACTGTTTGTAAAGATTTTAATTCAAAGTGTTTTGTTAATACAGTAAATATGTCTGATGAAGAATTGATTGAAACAATTAAACAAATTGATACAAATAAAGAATTGTATGATCGAATGAATTCTGAACCTTTATTTGAAAATAAAATTTCTCTTGAACCATTAATTAAAAATCTTTATAAAATTTTAAAATGAATTTACATCTAATTTCTTTTGGTGCTCCTGAACAAAAATATGCTTATACTAGAAATAGATTTTATAATGAAGCATTGAATCTAAGAGTTTTTAAATCTATTAAAGTTCTTTCTGACATTGAATCTTTTGATTATACCAAAGAGTTGTTGGACCATAAAGATTTTCTTTATTCTACTAGGGGATTTGGTTATTGGATATGGAAATATTTTTTAGTATCAGAGATGATGAAAGAGATAGAGTCTGATGATATTTTGATGTATTGTGATTCTGGATGCACTTTAAACCCAAATGGTTTGAATAGATTGCAATATTATGTAAATGTTGCATATGAAAAAGGTTCTTTAGTTTTTGATGTTGGGCATCCAGAATTCAAATATACAAAAATGGATACATATAAAAGAGTATTTGGAAATGATTTTGAAAATTTAGAAACAAATCAAATTTGTGCAACAGCATTCTTTTTAAAAAATAATGATACAAATAAAAAAATAATAGAAGAAATAAAAAAAATTTCAACTGAAAACAAATATCATTATGTTTCTGATGCTATATCTAATTTAGAAAATGATTCTAGATTTTTAGAACATCGTCACGACCAATCAATATTTTCTCTTATTTCAAAAAAAAATAATTTTTTTGTTATAAATGATGAAACATATTGGAATCCAGACTGGAATGTCTCTGGAAAAAATTATCCAATTTGGGCAACAAGATTTAGGCCATGAAAGTTATTAAAAGAAAAAATTGTGCAATTACCAAAAGTGAAAATTTAACAGAAGTTTTTACTTTTAAAAATTTTCCTATTTTTATGGGTTGTGTTGATTTTAATGATGATAGTCTTGATCAATACTATGATATGAAATGGGGAGTATCAGATAAAGGAATAATTCAATTGATAGACTTACTTCCTCTAGATGTTCTTTATTATAATCACCATACACCAGGAACTGTTGGAAAAACTTGGGAATTGCATCATAAAAAGTTTGCTGATTTTATAAAAAAAAGTAATTCAAAAAATATTTTAGAGATAGGTGGTGCCACAGGAAAATTGGTAGATCATTTTATTGCTACTAATGAAGATTTTTCTTGGAATATTATTGAACCATCAGAACAAAAAAGTAAAGATTCTAGAGTTCAGTTCTTTCGTGGTTTTTTTGAAGAATTTGAATTTGAACAAAAATTTGATGCAATAATTCATTCTCATCTTTGTGAACATGTTTATGAACCACATACATTTTTTGATAAAATAAATTCAATTTTAGAGATTGGTGGTATT
>Ga0214917_10007431_pt1 | contig 11078 bp, 24 predicted proteins | sample LL_1208_BB_MetaG_FD_177983 | JGI IMG/M metagenome (GOLD analysis project Ga0214917, IMG submission 177983) | Freshwater microbial communities from Lake Lanier, Atlanta, Georgia, United States - LL_1208_BB | ecosystem: Environmental > Aquatic > Freshwater > Lake | place: USA: Georgia | collected...
ACTGGATGAAATCTATGTCTGAAAGAATGAATCACCTTATTACCTTGTTTAAAGCTTCCCATATACTGCCAAGCTTCACCTTCATATAAAGCAACGTCTGGCTGTTCCAGACCTTCATTTAATGGATGACTGGCCAACCAGTTCCACATATAATCCCATTCAGGACTACCTATTTCTATAATAACAAATTCCATGCTACAAATGTAACATGGAATCTATCAAAAGTCAAGCTAAATTTATTTAATAAACGTGTTCAATAACCGTTTCGTTGGTGTACCAAGGAGTTACCCTTACAATTTCTAAATAAGTTTCACCTTCTTGTGGTGCAATACCTTGACCATTGGTTTCAGCTACGATAGCCCTTGCAATATTTTGTGCTATTTGTTGTAACTCTTCGTCAGATTTAATCTCATCTGCAAAAGTCAATTCAATTCTAAATAATTCTGATTTGCTCATTTTATATAAATTTATTTAATCTTGTTCAATTGCTTCCAACCCTTCGCTTTCCCCTGCAATATCAATTGCCAACCAAATTTGTTCCATTGTGGCATCATTCTGTAAAGCGTTACTCAATATGTCTTGTGCAACTTCATCATCATCACATTTGAATCTACCTTTTACATCTTCAACGTGCCATAGGTTATCCACAAAATAACCATTGTCCCTTAGCAATTGCTTTGCTTTTTCGATTTCTTTTTGTTGTTCTATTGTCATATTATTTAATTTTGATACTGCAAAGATAAACATTATTTTGAATCTACCAAATTTAATTTGATATTCTTTTTTCAGTTTTTAATTGCTCAACTTCATATTGTTCACAAAGTATCAAAATTTCTTCCAACGCTTCTTTTGATAATTCCTCATACGCAACTTCGTATTCGTGTATGCTGTCGCTACTCATACTTCCAGTATCATATACTCTAATTTCAGCAGTATTATAATTAAAGTATTCTGCCAACGCAATCAACTCACCCATTTCGTTTACAAGTACGCTATCACTATAATCTAATTCCCCACTACCAAAAGTTTCCCATTCAGTAATGATTTTCTTGATTTGTTTAATGATTGATTTTTTTGTCTTAGCCATGTTTTATTTATTTAATTGTTACTGCAAAGATAAACATTATTTTGGAATATCCAAATATAAATGGTCAAAACCTTTAATTTTATTTGTTGGGCTACCATTACGTTTCCACATACCACTCACATAACCCTCATTCAATGTGGGCTTTCCCATATAAGGACACTTCACCAATCCAACAATAATGTTATCCAAAGGCAACCAACGAAGGTCTTTTACAGGATGACCCTCAACGGTTTGAGTAATTTGTTTTAATTCATTTAAATTCATACCCTAACGTAACTTATAAAACTATCAGTTAATATATCTAATTCTTGGTTATTCACCCCATCCATAAAATCAGACAAATCATAAATCATTATATCACCTGAACCGCCATCTATTCCTTGTTTAGCCAAAAATTTACCTATTTCACTTGTGCTGTCAAACTTCGTGTTTTCAATAAGTTCACAGACCTTTCTTGATTCAGAGTACTCAACTGGTACGATAACAACAAATGTTTTTTCCATTTTTAATTAATTTTGATAGGGCAAAGATAAGAAAAAGAAATGACACTACCAAATAGTAGCGGAAATTTATTTCCACACTTTCAGTAGTGTCACTTTTTTTATTCCTCAAAGTTAGGTTTAATCTCCGTATAACCTTGTGGCTTTTTGCTTTCAACACTTATTACATCCCTCGCCCAAGTGCCAACAAATTTGTTTTCACCTCTAAAGTCACCACCGCCCCTGCCGTTTCCTTCGCAGGTAAGCAAAGGTAGAGGATGTATTTTTGCGCCTTTCCACCCTTTAATTTCGGGTACGCTAAACTTATCAACAAATTCTTTTTTGCTGTGGTTTACAACGTAACGTGTTTCAGTTGTGGTAAACTTTTCAGTTGGGTTTGCCTTTTCGCTGTCCTTGCAACGGTCATACAAATTTGTTTTTCTGCCTTTGCAATTATCGGCATAGTCACCACCCCAAACAACCCTTTGAGGATTGCCTTTGATAAGACTTTCAAACGCACTTACAAAACTATTTCCAATGTAGGAATGTTCCATAAGTTTAAGTCTATTATCGTATTCGTGTGAATACATCCAAGACTTAACACTTTTTTTGTTTTCTGCCAAAATAATTGGCTTGTAATACTGTCCCATTTGTTTAATTATTTAATTGATTAGTGATGCAAAGATAAATAAAAAAAGTGACACCACCAAATAATGATGTCACTTTATTAAACTTTTTTTAGCCGTTGTAAATTGATACCAATTGCTCGTACAATTTGCCTTCGCTTGTGCTAAAGATAAAGGTTTTAACAACAGCTTTCAAACGCTTAATCATGTGCTTATGGTTATAGCCTTCTGTGTTAAGCATGAGCTTAATCAGAGCTTCGTTCATTGGTCGTGTGTTTGGCACGATTTCAGCACACTCACTCACACAATCAATAAGCTCGTCACCCTTTACTTTGTTTACAATTTCAAACTTACCCTCTTTTACCATTTTGGTAGCTTTAGCTCTGCCTTGCATTGTGTACGCTTGTATAATAACCGAGGCTTGTACATCAGCGTAAGTAAGGTTTATTGAGTTTTTAAGCAACCGATAGTGTTTGTTTCCACTCTCTGCCCAACCATGTATGTAGTCAGTCAATTTCCATGACTTGCTAGTGTTGTTCAAGTCAATCATGAGCTTGGTGATTTGCTCTTCATTTTCACACTCTACAACCAAACAATCAATTGGTAGATTCAGCTCTTTTAAAGCATACACCAAGTGCTGTCCGTCAACAATGTAATACTTGTTTTTCTTGTTATCCCATACCACAATTACATCTCGTAATACACCATTTCGCATTACAGACATTTTCATTTGCAGACCATGTGGTGCTTTAATTGGTCTGTTTTTTGGGAGTATAGCCAATAGTCCGTATTGGTCAGGAGTAATGGTTACTTTTTTTCGGTTTGTTACGCTAACCACAGCTTGCTCTGTTAAAGTGCTCATTGTTTTGTTTTTAATTATTGATTAATGATTATGGTGCAAAGATAGACATTTTTTTTAAACTACCAAACTTTTTTTAAAAAATATTTTGCAGTTTTACTTTTGATTCAATCCACTTCAATATACTATCAGCATAGTAGTGAGTTGTAAGGTCACTCAAAAAGTCATACATCTTACGGTACGCTTGACTATCATCAGCAGTTACCGTACCCCTCGTAAATTCTTTTGCATTGCTTTGGTTACTAGATTTGCGATACCCAGTTGAAGTATCCCAATCTTTCCCAATGATAGCAATTACCTTTCCAGTAATTTCAACGGTGATTACACCGCCTTTGGCGTACTCGCCAATCTTCCATGTTTTAGTTGCTTTTGCCATTTGTTTAATTATTTTGTTACTGCAAATATAAAAAAAAGGTTTGGAATATCCAAACCTTTTCTCACTTTTTTTAAAACTTTTTTATTCAGCCATTTCTTTGTCTTTCAATAGCCTATCAATCTCAACAACCCTTTCATATTGCTCATCAGCCAATGCAAGTTCTTTTAATTTATTTAAAACAAGAACTGGATATTCAGCAACAAGGTATTGTTCTTCGTGAGCCATTTCAACAAGTGTTTCAGCAAATTCACTTAATTCCTCATCTGTTTCCTCACATAAGTAATTCTCCAAATAATACTCTTGGTCACCACTTATATCCATTGCCATTCGCAAGGCTTCTTTGCTACCACCATCAGGTACATCAATATAAGTTGTTTTACCATTTTGCAGATTGTACTCACCAACATTATACCCAAAATCCTCATCAGCATATTGAATACAGAATTTAACATTTGGGTACTTCATAGATAACAACCCCATTGCATTCATAGGAGTACTCCACGCTGTGCAGAATACAATCTCATTGTCGCAAATACTTTGGTCATAAGCATTCCATTTTGTACCCCAATTTTGAATACTCCAGTCATACCAATTATCAGCACCAAACTTGTCTTGGTATTCAGCAGATATTTCTTTTGTTATTCCCCTACTTACACCAAAATTCTTTTCTAAGTCAGTCAATTCATCTTTGGCAATCCTTTCCTCTTGTTTATCATAATCCTCTTGGCTTATGATACGTGTAGGACTGGTAACCGACCTTAATTCATTTGGCATTGGCGCAAATGTATTAAAGTCAATAAATTGGTCATCTTGACTTCCTTTGATTTCAGATAGCACTTTAGCTACTTCTGTTTCTTCACCAATAATGGTTAGTCTGTTTGTTACGTGATTAGGCATAATTATTTGTTTTTAATTTACTGCAAAGATAAACATTTTTTTCTAACTACCAAATTATTTTAAAAAAAATCTTCTATGGGCACTTCACACTCTTCAATAGCCATATAGCCCATTACCTTTACAGCTTCCCATAGGTTCTCATCAGAATCCAAAAAAGAATAATAATCCTCTTCGATGAATTCAGTCTCCAACATATCATTAACAAATTCACCACTTGTCATCCACCTATCTTTCATAAAGGTTCGTATGTCTTCAATCGTCCCAATAAGCACTTTGCTTCCGTTGTCGTCCAAGTCTATCATCTGATAAACCGTAACTTTGTCTCTAATAATCTCCATCTTCATTTTTATTTTAATTTATTTAAAAAACTCTACATCCAACCTTGTTTAATAATTTCAGCTTTTCCATTAACAAGTTGCCAATTCTCAAACCACTCTCCCCATTCACCCCTACGGCTTCTTGAAACACTTATTATGGCTTCTAAGTTTTCTTCCAAATGTCTTTGAATGTTCTTCTTCAATTCCTTATATGTAGGGTATTGTATCGTCTTATATGGGCTTTTCTTTCCATATCCATTAACATATTCTCTACGAGTTTCCTCCGTAATAATTGTTACTTGTGGTCTAAAATTGCTCATATATTAATCGTTATTAGGTAAAACAGCATCTTCATCATCCTCTGACAAATCAACGGTAAATTTCTCTCCCGTAGCATCATCCTCAACATCATAAATTAATTCATTTAAATCACAATCTCTAAGGAATTTAACAAATCTTTTTGTGGCTTCCAATGGATTTTCACCTTCTTGAGCACTAAACCCACCTAATGTAATTGTGTAATATTTTGTCATTGTCTTTAATTGTTTATGCAAAGATAGTAAACTTTTTTATATTTCCAAATTTATCCTTCAAAAGATTGTTTGAATTTGAAGTCACCCAGATTAATCTTTTCCCAATTTAAAACACTGTAGTCACTGTACTCAGTTTGTTTTATAAAAGCTCTTGCATCCTCAATCCCTCCTTCAAAAGTGACTATCTTGGTTTTGTTATCAGCCCCTATCAATGTTATTCTTGTTACTATCATAATGCAAAGATATAAATTATTTCTTTTCTTCCAAAATTATTTTTACTAATTGTTCCACGTAATCAGGTGCTTCCGCGTAAGTTGCATGAAGATACTGCAAATAGTCAGCTTCCGTTTTTATGTCAGATAGATATTGCGCTTGATAAAAAGCATAGTCAACAACACTCTCTTTCCAATTATCATAATAAGCGTGTCCATTCTCCTCACCCTTGTTGGTAGTTGGTCGTCTTGTGGCAACCTTCATTCCAAATAAATTATGATTGGTTTTAAAGATTTCACTCTTAAAATTACCACTCTCCAACCTCGCTTGTGCATACACAATATGTGGGAACTTGATATTCAATTCCAATATGTATGCTTTCAGTTTCTGTGCGCTGAACTCATTCTGCTTATTGGATTCGCTTACAATTATTGCTTTTGTTTCCTCACTTATGTACTTCACTTGATTTATCCTGTAAATAAGAAAACCAACAATAATTCCACTCATGATAAACGCTAACCCAATTATCGATACCGTAGCTTTCTTTGTTACATTCCTGTAAATCAAATTTTCTTTGTCGTAAAAATAAATCATACTGTTTTGTTTAGATTGCAAAGATAAGAATAATTTCTCAACCAACCAAATTTATTTCGAATTATTTTGTTTCCTGTTATGATAATCAGCCAACACATTTTTATATTTGGCCAAATAATCTTCGTACAGTCCAACGTTAACTTCTTTTAATTTGTTTAAAGATACTGGCGCCCTAGTGTCACTTGGTTCCTTGGTGCCCATGCGTATTGCTCGAATTCCAGCTTCAATATTTTTTATGTACAATTCCTCAGCTGTCATTCTTTACACCTCAATTAATTGACAATAATCCAAAATATCTTCAATAGCGATTCTGCCATATCTTACAGAACTATAATAACCTTGCCGTTTATAACCCTCTGCCCACTCTTTAGCAACGGCTATTGCCTCTTTTTTGCTTGTATACGTATCACTAAAGTGAATAGAGAATCCGTCAGGTGACAATACATCGTATTTTTTCTTAGCCATTTTATTTAAATTTATTTGATTAATACCGCAAAGATAGTAAATTATTTGATACTACCAAATTTATTCTTCATCTTCGTCCCACTCATCCTCATCATCATAATCATCACTACCAATGTATTCAACGTAGAACGCAACGTACTCACCACTTTCATCCTTACAGCCATACACATTATATGAGCCATCCCCAAACCCTGAACTCGATACAGCACCACCACTCAATACACCCCAACTTTCCTCTGCCAATGTCAATTCGCATACAGCACGATACCAACTATCACCATCTTCTTTATCATACCCCTCACCAAAATCATGCTTTGACAAATCCTTTGCAACTTCATCATTGCGATAAAAATCCCTATCAAAGAATCCAAACTGCCCACTATCAACACCACCATCAAAATTAAGTAATTCAAACCCACCAGTCAGTTTAGCGTTAACATGATTTACCTTTAGTACGGCAATACGTTCACCCCAACCACCCTCGTCACTTGTTTCAACTTCGGCTTCCCATTCACCATTTTTTACGTTTTCAACAATCCCTTGACACCATGTAGGTATTTCATAACAAGGGTCGGAACAAACCATAACACCTGAAGTAACATTAAATTTTTTCATTTTTCTTATTATTTAATTGATTAATACTGCAAAGATAGTAAATTATTTCTTACCACCAAATATTTCAGCAAGTTTTTTTTGCCTTTCCAAATCTTCCTTTATTTGTTTGGCTGTCAATAAATGAGCATAACCAAACTCCCACGCATCCCACAAAGGTATATGAATCAACTCAACTGGTTTTAAACTTGCAACCATGTATTCAGCATAGCTATCAGCAACAGGGAATCTCAATATCTCACCAACATATTTATCATTATTCCTCCGTTTTACGAACTCCCTTAATTTATTGATGTAGTTTTCACAATCTTTTTGATACTTGCCAACTTCCTTAAAATTCAATTCAGGAAATGCAATACTTTTTGGTGGAGAATAAATTGTAGCCATTTTCTTATTATTTAATTGATTAATACTGCAAAGATAGACAAATTTTTGATACTACCAAATTTTTAAGCATTTTCTTTTTCAACAACTTCTGTTAAAAAATCTTCTGCTTTACCCTCAAACAATACACGTTTTTTGTTCACGTACTTATCTTTATTGTTAATGTAGCCAATTTCATAGCAACGCAAGGTTGTTTGGTTGGTATCAGAATCAACCTCGATTTCATAAGTGTATTCCTCACCACAGCCTTTGGCGTTAGGTCTATGAAGATAGAACCCACCAATACCTTTTTTGAAGTGAGCAACCAATTGAGCCGCAAGACAACCAGCCCCATTGAATACTCGTTTTTCACTTTCTGTATCAGATGTTGAATAACCATTTACTACTCTGCTACCTTCTAAGAACCCAACAAGGTCAGAACCATGTCCACTTGGATAACCGTCATATTGACGATACATGGTTAAAAGTGTTTGTTTTTTCTTTTTACCGTTATGCTTGTAAGTTTCGATAACGTGTGTTAAACTACGTGTTCCCATGATATAATTGTTTTTTGATTAGAATACAAAGATAAGAAAAAGAAATGACACTACCAAATAATAGTGTCACTTTTTTCAAAATAATTCTTGTGGTATGTTTTTATTCAATACCTCTTTTCCCTCTCGTCTTAATTCATTTAACTTAACCCTAATGGTCAGCTTTCCTTGTGGGTGTTGAAGTATGCTACTAATGGTATGTCCTTTCCATTGAATAAGTGAATACCCATTATCAGTTTTGTAACAAATTCCTTTAAGACAATCCTTTTCCAATTTCTTGTCCAATCTCTTTTGGTCTTTTGCCCTTAACCAATCTTCCAACAACAAATCAATCTTAAATTCCAAATTCATTGGCAATTCCATAGAATACGCTTTAATCGGTGGCAATCCCAAACAAAATTGTTCAGCTTGTTTAACCAACTCACGCTTTCCCTCGTAAGCATGATAAAAGGTACAACCGCCATGCCCTTCATTTTTTGCATAGGCAGATTTAACTCCGTTGATAAACACATCACCAACAAACGCATTGGTTTCTTCCGATAGTGCTTCACTAAACTTGATGTTCTTTAATTCGATTTTCATATTTGTTATTATTTGATTATGAGTGCAAAGATAGTAAAAAATTTGATACTACCAAATTTATTTTGAAAAAAAATCCCTCCAAATAAATGAAGGGATTTTATTCTACTTTATTTAACTTGCCAACGCAACAAGGCTTTTCTGCACCTCTTTATCATTTTGTATCAGTTCATCCAAAGTGCTTGTGTTAATTACTTTCTCTTTGTGCAAATATTGGTATCTCCTATATTCCAATCCCACAACCTTATACACAATAACTTCTTTCCCACTTTCAAGTATATGTTTCACTCTCTCACGTTTGAAGTCAACGTAAATTTGCAGATAGTCCATATTATTACAATAGTTATATCTACTATCGCTATCCGAATATCGTTTTGTTTTGCTTACAATAAACAAATTCATTTCACAATACTCATTATTGACTAATGGCTTTTCCTTTGTTGCATTTGTCAATAAATCAAGAGTACCATGTGGTCTGCCATAACCAAAGTGTCCAATCTGTACATCCAAAACCTTACCAAATTCCTTTTTAAATTCTTTCAGTTCATCGTTAAATTGGGTACTAAATACCTTCATCATTGTAAGGTTATGCTTGGTAATCGTTTCCTTAAACCTTTCTTCCTCTCGGTTACAATCATTAATTATTTCAAGAGTAAATCGTTTAGAACCCTCTGCTCTTGGCTTAGGGTTAATGCGATTAAATTCTTTGATAAGGTCATTAACCAAACCTTGTTGTAGCGGTGTTAAGTTACTTGTCATGTTTTTTGATTATTTGATTATGAGTGCAAAGATAGCAATTATTTTGATACCACCAAATTTATGAAGAATTTTTTTTATTCTACTTTATTTAAAGATTAAAAAATTGCTCTTAAATCCCCATAAGCCAAAGGTATTCCACAATTACCCCATTGAACATTGCCATCCAAATACTCTTGCTTCATATCAGTTGTAATCGTATCAACAAGGTATTCATACGCAATCTTAACCATTTCAGGTCTATTGGTGGTAGGTGGATAAAACCCTATTTTGTTATCTTTCACCCCAACAAACAATATAAACAATCTACGTTTACCATTGCCGTATTGGTGAATGTCAACAAGCTTTTTGAACTTGGCAAAACTAATCGGTTCGCCACTCTCTGTAATCAAACCCAACTCTTTGAGTTTGTGTGTCAGTATTGATATCGGTAATCTCATAGTGCAAAGATAGTAATAATTTTTAATCTACCAAATTTATTTTCAACTTTTTTTTAATCCTCCCAAAGCATTATTGTTCCACAATCATGCCATTCAGCATACCAACCATGTTTCTCTAAAAAGTTGTAGATTTCAGTATGCACCCCCAATTCGTAACGATTACCCTCACCATAGTAATCAAATAATGGGAAGCCATCTTTGGCAGGTAGATTATCCTCACCACTTGTCCAAATTCCACCCTTACAACCATCAAATTCTTCTGTGGTTCTTAAAAACATCTTTGGATATTTGCTTTCCAAAAGATTCATTAAATTGTCTCTGTTTGTTGCCATTGTTTTGTTTGTTTAAATTGATACTGCAAAGATAGACATTATTTTCAATCCACCAAATTTATTTTCAACTTTTTTTTAAATAAATTAATTTAACCTAATCAACATCAAAGCAACCAACTCATCCAATACCACATACACTGGCACACCCCTCTTCTTGGCAATCATCTCCAATTCCTTAATTGTTATGTTTAACATCACTCACCCCCTTTTCAGTTTTAATTACAAACCCACTCTCAAACGCTAATTTGTTCTTTTCAGCACCACCCTTGCCTGTCATTTTCTTATACTTCAAACCACATATAACACCCTTCTTATCCAAAAATCTCAAATCGTCCAAATCAGCATTTATAACTTCAAACCCTTCAAACGTTTCAGGTAACTTGTCAAACACCATTGCTACATTTATACCCTGCTTAAGCAACTCAATTGCTTTATCATGATTCGTTTCACTTCTGCTAAAAGTCAAATGATAATTCTTTGGCAATTCCTTCTCAAACCGCTTATGATTCTTGGTATAGTCATAAAATTGCACATCAGGGAACAACTCAAAAATGTTCTTTCCACCCTCAAATACCTTAAACTTCTCCCACACCACATCACTTGTACCATTAAACCTAAACGTTACAATAGCTTTACCCTCATTCTTTTTGATAGCCTTTTCAACCTCTTCTTTCAATTGATTCAAAAAACTCTCTCTGTCACTTAAAAAATACTCTGTCTTATTTACTCTTCCCTGCATAACACTAGTATACATACCACCAAACCCACTACCTACCAAACAACTTTCCGCACAACCCTTGGACGCATGTGGGCACATATTAATTCCTTTAGAATTTGCCTTGAATGGCGACATGTACAATATGTAAGTCATGTAACCCAGCTTTTCTCCTTTGATAGTCTTTGCATTGTTAGTAGTCAACAACGGCTTTCTTTTGATTTCACTCATGATTAGTTTTTTATTTGATTATTGATAGGGCAAAGATAGATAAATTTTTT
>Ga0214917_10007432_pt1 | contig 11078 bp, 10 predicted proteins | sample LL_1208_BB_MetaG_FD_177983 | JGI IMG/M metagenome (GOLD analysis project Ga0214917, IMG submission 177983) | Freshwater microbial communities from Lake Lanier, Atlanta, Georgia, United States - LL_1208_BB | ecosystem: Environmental > Aquatic > Freshwater > Lake | place: USA: Georgia | collected...
GATGCTTGAAATAGGTATTTTAACGTTTGGTTTAAGAGTCTAAGATGGTTACGCAATCCAATTACCCTAATAAAAAAAAAACACAAGGCAATGGCCAGCTGATTTTAATTATAATTGCTTTTATAACAGGCTACCTAAGCTCGAGCATTATCGATGTTAATCATTTAGGTAATATAGTCAATAGTTATTTGGTAAAAATTAATCAGCATGTTGATAATAAACAACAGCCGGAAATGCAGCCAATTCTGGCACATCAACCAAAATTAGAATTTTATACGGTTTTAGCTCAAAAAACTGAGCACAAGGTACCTATTGGTACTGATTTGCAAAAAATGATTAAACCAGAAGAGGTAAAACCGCCGCAAATTAAGCCTGAAGCACATAATGACAATACAAAAAAAGGCCAGTATGTTGTGCAGTTGGCATCTTTTCGTTATTATAGCCAGGCGCAACAATTTAGAGCCAAATTAATTTTAAAAGGTTATGATGTTAGTATCGCCGCAATTAATAAAGGAACATTAAAGTGGTATCGAGTTATGATGGGGCCGTATAGTAATCAAGTTGAAGCGCAAAAGGCTCAATATGTATACTCAAAGAGTGAACATGTTACAGGAATGGTGAAGCCTATAGATACTTGAACCGTTTTAAAGGTGAAGAAATATGTATAGTAGGGTGTTAAAATTTTCTGCCCCCCTGGTAAGTTGTAAAGCTTGTATTACGCCTATTAGAAAAAAAATTGTCTCTTGTTTTGCAAAGCAATATCATGACTTTGAGTTGGTTAATTTTTTTGACAGTGACTTAGTTGCAAAAACAATATCTCTAACGGTAAGAGTGCATAATGAAAAACTTACCGATCAAGAAATAGCTGATACTTTGTTAAAAGATTTTAGTCTTGATGATATCGGCCAAGAGCTGGTTTTATTGAGCAATACTCCCTCTAAAAATGTATATTTAGATAGTATTATAAGTCTGTTATCTGCAGGGTTTTGGTTCGCGGTTTCATTCGGAGTAGTTGTTTTACCACCACTATGGTACGCCATAGTTACAATTTTAAGTACCGCTACTTTGCTATATGTTGCTCACACATTCTTTAAGCGTGCTGCATGGAAATTAATCCATGGTATAAGCGGCCAAGAAGCATCATGGTTAAACATGGATAGTTTATTTGCACTTACTGGCTTGATAATTGTTATCGCAACGTTACTAAGCTTATTCATTCCTGGTTTTCCTAATCTATTACTCACGGGTTTTTTAATCTTTGGGTTTAGGCATTTAGGGGTTTTAATACAGACGTATTTAGACAAAAAAATTGATTTGTCTAAATCTTTAGTCGAGATGCTACATAAGCGCATCTATAAGCTTAATGATGGCAGTGAGATACATCCGCAAGATTTAGCAGCAGGCCAAATTATTAAAATAAACAAGCATGATATTTTTCCCATTGATGGCATTTTACGCAGAGCTTCTAGTGATTTGCACATAAGAGATCTAGTAGATAGCGGTTCTTACCAAAAAATCGACTGCAAATTAAATACAATGATTTTTGCCGGAAGTGAGTGTCTTGAAGGGGAATGCGAAGTTGAAGTTACAAACTCTATATTCGATTCTCGGCTTGGATTAATTGACAAAGCTATGAATAATTTAGCTGATGCTAAAACAGATCATCAGGTGCTAACTATACTAGATACTGTAATGCACTGGTTTATTCCTGGTATTTTGCTAACTGCCACCATTAGTTTTATTGCCGTTAGTCAATTTTTTGCATTATCAGTTGCTATTCACTGCGCAATTGCTGTGATGGTATCTGCTTGTCCTTGTACTTTAGGGCTAATCATTCCAATGGCGCTGAGAATGGCTGCTTATAGAGCTAGCGTTGGGCAAGTGTTTTTTCAAACTAGTGATGCGCTACATAAATTGGCAGATATTGATATTTTAGTTATGGATTTTAATGGCACTTTGACCAAGGGTGAGATAACGATACAAGACTTTGTACATATTGATGCTACTTACGATACGCAAAGTTTGTTTAATATAATTTACACTATTGAAAATACCATGTTGGAAAAAAGACCCGGGCATTTTCTAGGCAAGAAAATCATTGATAAAATCGGATCTAGTTCATTAGTTGCTGGCGAAACAGAGGATTTGGTGTTTGCAGGAACTTTGCACGAATGGTCATTTGGTAATAATGAATTATTTAAGCATTTAGGTTTGCCGGTAGAAAATAGTAAAAACAATCGCTTGTATCTATTTAATCAAAAAAACTTAGTGGGCTATTTTGATTACCATGATGAGTTAAGAATAGATACGCATTTATTTCTCGAGAAAATGCATGCTATGAACAAAGAGTTGCGGATTTGTACTGGAGCCGATCTTGCTACTGCACAATATATTGCCAATGAATGTAATATCAACCTCGATATGATTAGTTACAACAATAGGATGGTAAACAAAAAAGAATTTTTACGGCAGTTAAAAGAAAAATTCCCAACCAAAAAAATTGCCATGCTTGGTGATGCCGTTAATGATAAGGAAGCTTTTTCTACATGTGATTTGAGTATCTTTTTGTGTAATAACAATAATCAGGGCTTTTTCAGTGATTCACTGCAGAATTCAGCCGATGTCGTTGTGCAATCAGGAAAACTAATGAGTATTTTTACTGCTATGCAGCTAGCATGTGAAACTAAAAATGTCATCATTCAAAACTTATGGTTAAGTCTTACTTACAATTTGATAATGCTGCTGGTTGCTGGCGGCGTATTTTTATCATTAGGTGTTGCATTACCGCCAGCCCTAGGAGTGTTGTTAATGATCATTCAATCAGTATTACTTAGTTTAAATACATACAGAATAATGAGTAATACTAATCATGAATCAGAAAATCTTAATGCTCTGACGGCAACATAATTAACTTTATCAATGACATGAAATTTTTTTACTATTACTTCTGTTGCGAAAGCATTAAATCTTTTGTTAATCCAATTGGCAGTAAAGTTAGCAAATGTTTCAATAAGCGCAAATGATGCATCATTTATGGCGGCAATTAACTCCGGTTTAATTATGCTGTAATCGATTGTACTACCGATATCATCACTAATTTGCGTAAAATCACAGTATATTTTTATATGCAATTTTAATTTTTGTTGCATTTTTTTTTCATAGGAATGAATGCCAATACAAAGAGGAATTTCTAAATCATTTAATTCAATAAAATCATATAAATCAATGTTGGTCATGCTGATGCCAAGTTAAAATCAGTATTATATTATACTTCCGTCTCTTGGGCAAAAGTTGGTGATAAAATAATCAAAATGGTAACTTTGTGGGTAATACAGGATGTTAGATCAGGGTATTGAAGGTTTTATAAAAAGAAACCCAAATTATTTACAAGAAACTAGTGTTGCTGAAACTTTTAAAGTTAGGATCGAACAATTAAAAAAACAACTATCACCAAACAACCATAAACCACTAGTCGTCATATCAGGTGCTGGTCCTGCAGGATTATTACGTGCTATTCAATCCATTATTAACGGTAATCCCACACAGGTTATTGAAAAACGTTCACAGGATAATCCAGGACGAGAAAATACTGTGGCATTAACAGAAACCTCCATTAAAATTTTGCAACACTTTGGGATTTATGCTTATTTGATCGAAAACAAGCTCATTTATCCACCAAATAAAGGTGGGTTTATTTGTGCGCGTATAAAGGATCTTGAAAAAGCGATGAAAAAGGTTTTGGAAGAATTAAGTCCTCAATCAGTCATCACATACGATTCGACAATTGTAGCAATTGATACCAGCACTGATAAAATTAGATTGAGTACCCAATCCTCAACGGAAGAACAATTAACAATTGCAGATGTTGGCATCTTTGTAAATGCTGAAGGAGCTAAAAGTTCTACAAATGGTCTGTTAAATATTAATAGGAAACAGGTTCTACCTCCTACTCCTGCCATTGTAGCTATCTTTAGAGATGATCGACCAGACATCACAAGTTTTAGTTCATTTTTTGTTTACATAGGCATAACTTTGTACCAGCTTGCAATCACAATCTATTACCACACCATTTTTTTATTCCAATTCCTTTTTTAAAAGAATTTTAATAAACAAATTTCCGGGGCTCTTGTGCTACCTACTCCGGGACAAAACTATCTCGGCTGCGTATTTTCTGACATGATTAACGAGCGCTTTATAGAACTTTGCAATAGGGGAAATGAGCAAAAATATCAAGCTTTTGCTAAATATTGGATCAATATTGGAATTTGTGTTGCCAACATGATTTCGTTCTTGCTATGGTTTAAAAGAGGACCGTACTTGCATACAGCGCTAAATCTCCCAGTGGATCGTTTTGAAATAGTACATATTGGTGCAGATCGTGCAAGCAAATATTCTGAAATGTTCAATGAAAGTGCAGTTTTGTTGGTCGGAGATGCTTCTGCGACAGTAGATCCAACCACCGGTTTAGGATGTAATACTGCAATCCAAACTTCAGTCTATTTTGTTGAGTTACTTTTGGACGATTACCTCCTCAACCCCAATAGTCTTGCTGCTTATAATAAAATAATAAGCAGCAAAATCAAATTTGCCCATGATATGTCAATATCTGCGAGAAAGCAGTACAAACCCAACGCTTTGCAACCAATAATCATCCTTGAAACTAATCCTGAGATTGATGTGCAGGCGCCCAAATTATCTTATTAATATAGATTTAATCAAAAAGAATTTGATAGCGCCATTTTTTCTTGATACAAGTGCTGAGAAAAATTGACAGTTAGTACTGTAAAGTAGATAATTTAAGGCATTCACAGTTTTCGAGGCGCAAGTGCTTAATAATTTTCAAAATTCTCTGTTGATAAGAGCTTTAAAAAGACAGCCTGTTGAGCGCATCCCTGTTTGGTTGATGCGACAAGCAGGGCGCTATTTGCCAGAATATCGTGCCGTAAGAAGACAAGTTCGCGATTTTTGGGAGCTTTGCCAGACTCCAGAATTAGCTTGCGAAGTAACATTACAACCATTACGACGCTATGACTTAGATGCATCAATTGTATTTTCAGATATTTTAACTATTCCACAGGCATTGGGTTTAGACTTGCATTTTTTAGAAAAGCAAGGACCAGTATTTACTAAAACCATAGACAGTAGCGCGGCAATAGCTAATTTACAATTGGACGGTGTTTTAGATAGGTTAGAATACGTTTTTAAAACTGTAAGTTTATGCCGAAGATCCTTACCATCTCATGTGCCATTATTTGGTTTTGCAGGCAGTCCATGGACCCTAGCTTGTTATATGATAGAGGGGCAAAGCTCAAGAGAATTTGACAAGGTGTTTAACTTTTTATACACAAATCCTGCAAGCATGCATCAACTGTTATCAGTTTTGGCTCAGATTATTAGTGACTACCTTGTAGCACAAGTTCAGGCTGGAGCACAGGCGGTAATGTTATTTGACACCTGGGGCGGTATTATGCCTTCTGCCGGCTATCAGGAATTTAATATGCCTTATTGCCGGCGCATTATTGCTAACTTTAAAGCGGCTTATCCTGATGTGCCATTAGTGATTTTTGGTAAAGGAACCGGTCACCGTCTCACCGAGATTGCCGCTCTTGGCTGCGATGCAATTAGTCTTGATTGGACTGTAGATTTAAAATCAGCACGGCAACTGGTTGGAGATAAAGTTGCATTACAGGGGAATTTACATCCAAAAGTGCTAATGCAGTCTGATGCAGTTATTATTCAAGAAATAACTAAGCTTATTAATGCCTATGGAACTGGTCCTGGTTATGTTTTTAATTTGGGGCATGGTATTACCCCAGATGTTAGACCAGAGGCGGTAGATATTATTATACAAACAGTCAAAGAACTATCGTTGTTCGAAGCTTAAAAAAATCTCTAGATGGGGCTTGAATTAAATTATTTTAGCCCCATTTTATAATGTAGTTAATCAGGAGAATTTTTTATGAGCACAGAACATCAATCACATGTAGGTTCAGAACAAGAGCCTTTTTCCACAACTGATAAATTAAATCAAGAATTACAACCTGAGGTTGGAGTTTTAAATCATCCTTCCTATTTAGAATTAGAAGAAAAACTTACCATATCTGAGCAGAAAGCGCATGAAAACTGGGAAAAATCAGTTCGTGCTTTAGCGGAAGTTGATAACATTAGACGGCGTGCCGAGCGCGATGTTGAGCATGCCCATCGCTTTGGGGTTGAACGCTTAGTTAAAGAATTGATTCCGGTATTAGATAGCATGGAACAAGCTTTGCAAGCAGCAGAACAAACTAATGACACAAGTATGATTGAAGGCATTCAGTTAACGCACAAACTGATGATAGATGCTTTATCTAAGTTTCAGGTGCAAAAAATTGAGGCATTAAACCAACAATTTAATCCTAATTTACATGAGGCTATGGCTATGCATGAAACAGATGAAGCGCCGGCAAATACAGTTATAAATGTATTTCAGCAGGGCTATATTCTTGGTGAAAGAGTAGTTAGACCAGCGCGAGTGGTTGTGTCCAAAGAAAAAAAATAAAATTATGCTTGAAAAATTGAGTATTATCCCCATATAAAATGTAAGTGAATTTTAAACTGGAGTAAACTATGACAGATATTATAGGTATTGATTTAGGAACTACAAACTCATGTGTAGCGATTATGGAAAGCAACGGCAAGGTGCGCGTAATTGAAAATGCTGAGGGTGCGCGGACCACACCTTCAATTGTAGCGTACAGCAATGAAGGCGAGATTCTTGTTGGACAGTCTGCTAAACGACAGGCTGTAACCAATCCTAATAATACATTGTTTGCTATTAAAAGATTGATAGGGCGTAGATTTGAAGATCCTATCGTGCAAAAAGATGTAAAAATGGTTCCTTATAAGATTGTAAAAGCTAGCAATGGCGATGCTTGGGTAGAGGCCAAAGGCGACAAAAAAGCTCCACAACAAATATCTGCGGAAATTTTACGTAAAATGAAAGAAACCGCTGAGTCATACTTGGGCCGCGATGTAAAAGAAGCGGTAATTACAGTCCCAGCATATTTTAACGATTCTCAACGCCAGGCGACTAAAGATGCCGGTCGAATTGCTGGTTTAGAAGTTAAACGGATTATCAATGAGCCAACTGCCGCGGCACTAGCTTATGGCATGGATAAAAAGCGCGGTGATTCTGTTATTGCTGTATACGATTTAGGCGGGGGTACTTTTGATATTTCTATTATTGAAATTGCAGAAGTTGACGGCGAGCATCAGTTTGAAGTTTTAGCAACCAACGGTGATACCTTCCTAGGTGGTGAAGATTTCGACTTAACCTTGATTGAGTATTTAGTCTCCGAATTTAAAAAAGACTCAGGTATTGATTTACACAATGACCCATTAGCATTGCAACGTTTAAAAGAAGCTGCAGAAAAAGCTAAAATTGAGTTATCATCTGCACAACAAACTGACGTTAATTTGCCTTATATTACAGCTGATGCATCTGGTCCAAAGCACATGAATATTAAACTGACTCGAGCCAAATTAGAGTCATTAGTTGAATCATTAGTGCAAAGAACTATAGCTCCTTTAAAAACTGCATTAAGTGATGCTGGAAAAACTGTTTCACAGATTGATGATGTAATTTTAGTTGGTGGCCAAACCCGGATGCCATTGGTACAAAAAGTTGTTGAAGATTTTTTTGGGAAAGAGCCAAGAAAAGATGTTAATCCGGATGAGGCAGTTGCAGTTGGCGCGGCAATTCAAGCGGCAGTACTATCTGGCGATGTAAAAGATATTTTGTTATTAGATGTGACACCTTTATCTTTAGGGATTGAGACCTTAGGCGGGGTTATGACAAAATTAATCGAAAAAAATACTACAATCCCAACTAAAGCTCAACAGGTATTTTCGACAGCAGAAAATAATCAAACAGCTGTAACCATTCATGTTTTACAAGGTGAAAGAGAGCAGGCTTCAGCTAATAAATCATTAGGACGTTTTGATTTAACAGATATTCCTTCAGCCCCACGAGGCTTACCACAAATTGAAGTAGCCTTTGATATTGATGCTAACGGCATTTTAAATGTTTCTGCAAAAGACAAAGCTACAGGTAAAGCGCAATCAATTGTTATTAAAGCATCAAGTGGTTTAAGTGAAGCTGAAGTACAAACTATGATTGATGATGCAAAAGCGCATGCCGAAGAAGATAAAAAATTCAAAGAGATGATTGAATTACGCAATAAAGCCGATAGCATGATACATAATGCAGAAAAATCACTTAAAGATTTAGAAGCTGATTTAACTGCAGATGAGAAAGCTAATATTGAAACTGCAGTTTCTGAATTAAGAGAAGCAACAAAAGGCAATGAACAGGCCTTGATTGAAGATAAATTAAATATTTTGACTGAAGTAGTAGGTAAATTGGCAGAGCGAGCGTATGCAAAACAAGCGCAGCCAGAAGCAACAGCTGAAGAGCCAAAGACCGATGAAACTGTTTTGGATGCTGAGTTTGAAGAAGTAAAGGATGATAAAAAGTAATGTCAAATAAAGATTTTTATGAGATTTTAGGCATCAGTCGTAGCGCGACTGATGCCGAAATCAAAAAAGCTTATCGTAAAATGGCCATGAAGTATCATCCTGATAGGAATCCAGATAATAAGCAAGCTGAAGAGCAGTTCAAAGAAGTCCAAAAAGCCTATGAGATTTTATCTGATGCGAAGAAGAAGGCGGCCTATGACCAATTTGGACATGCCGGCATAGATTCAGGCATGGGAGGACATGGTCATTCAGGGTTTAGCGGCTTTGGCGATTCTTTTGAAGATTTGTTTGATAATATATTTTCCGGCGGGCAGAACCGCGGCTGGGGAGAGTCACGTAGTCATTCACAGCGAGGCGCAGATTTACAAGCAACAGTTGAAATTTCTCTCGAAGAAGCATTTAACGGCAAGACTATTGAGCTGGATATTTATCATCAAGAAGCATGTACAACTTGTTCAGGCAAAGGCGCAAAACCAGGAAGCTCACCAAAAAAATGCGATATGTGCAGGGGCATGGGCCAAGTGCGTATGCAACAAGGCTTTATTTCTATTCAGCAGACCTGTCCGGCTTGTCAGGGAAATGGACAGTTAATCACTGATAAATGTACTGATTGTCGAGGTGATGGACGTATTCGTAAACCCAAAAAATTGACAGTCAAAATTCCATCTGGCGTTGATGAAGGGGATAGAATTCGTTTATCAGGCGAGGGTGATGCGGGATTGATGGGTGGAACTTCTGGAGATTTATATGTACAAATTCGACTTAAAAAGCATCCAATTTTTGAACGCCAGCATAATGATTTACACTGTGAAGTGCCAATTAACTTTGTTACTGCGGCATTAGGTGGCAGTATTGAAGTACCAACGTTGTCTGGTAAAGTATCACTAAAAATACCAGCCGAAACGCAAACAGGAAAATCATTTCGCCTCCGTGGCAAAGGTATGCCCTCTGCGCGAAATGGTGCTGATGGTGATTTATTATGCCGAGTTGTAGTTGAGACTCCAGTAAATCTTAATGAGAAACAAAAAACTTTGCTGGAAGAATTACAAACTACCCTTGGAAAATCTAATCAAAATCATGCACCCAAATGGGCTACTTGGTTTGATAATGTGAAAAAATTTATCGACACATTAAAGAAATAATGTAGGAGTTACAATGACTAATGCCCAAATTTTTACTTCTGAATCAGTTACCGAAGGCCATCCAGATAAGATAGCAGATCAAATTTCTGATGCTATTTTGGATGCTATTTTAGCCCAAGATCCTCATGCGCGTGTGGCGTGCGAAACGCTGGTTAAAACTGGCATGGTATTTGTAGGTGGTGAAGTCACCACTAAAGCCTGGGTTGATGTTGAAGAGATAGCGCGCGGGGTAATTAAGGATATTGGCTATAACAGCTCTGATATGGGCTTTGATTGGGCCTCATGCGCAGTCTTAACCGCTATTGGCAAACAATCGCCAGATATTGCTCAGGGCGTTGATGCATCTGGCCGGCAAATGGGGGCAGGTGATCAAGGTATGATGTTTGGTTATGCCACTACTGAAACAGAAGTTTTAATGCCAGCACCGATTGCTTATGCCCATAGAATGGCTGAGCGGCAAGCGCAACTTAGAAAAGATAATGTTTTGCCATGGTTAAGACCAGATGGGAAATGTCAACTCACGCTAATGTATGAAAATGGTATTCCTATCGGAGTTGATACTGTAGTATTTTCTACGCAACACTCGCCAGATATTCGTCATCAGGAATTAGTCGAGGGGGTTATAGAAGAAATTATTAAACCTGTTTTACCGCAAGAATGGTTGAGTGCTAATACTCGCTATTTTATTAACCCAACTGGTCGCTTTGTAATTGGCGGACCGTTAGGAGATTGCGGATTAACTGGCCGAAAAATTATTGTTGATACTTACGGTGGTATGGCTAGACATGGTGGTGGATGTTTTTCAGGTAAAGATCCCTCCAAAGTTGATAGATCAGCTGCTTATGCAGCGCGGTATGTTGCCAAAAACATTGTAGCGGCAGGTTTGGCGGACAAGTGTGAAATTCAACTATCATATGCTATTGGTATTCCAGAGCCTGTATCAATTTATGTTGAAACCTTTGGTACTGGAAAATTAACTGAAGCTCAATTAATAGCTTTAATTCAACAAAACTTTGATTTAACACCACAAGGAATTATTAATCAGCATCAATTATTAAGACCAATTTATCGAGCCACTGCTTCTTACGGTCATTATGGGCGCGCAGAGTTTCCTTGGGAGCGCACTGATAAAGCTGGTATATTATCTCGTGCACTGTAACTGCGGATCTGTTAAATATTGCCATCTATCTTATACTCGTGCCTTTTACATAAGGCACAGTTTTTATTGTTAACACAAACCATACTTGAGTATGATGTCTCACTAGATTTTTTAAGAGCTATTTTTTCTAGACCAAAATGTTAAATTGTACTGCCTTCATTGACAAAAATCTGTCATTTCGCACCCTAACTCAAAGAATTTTTAATTAACCCAGTTTGTAAAAAAAAAATAAATTTCAACTTCAAAGTTACGAGTTTTTA
>Ga0214917_10007434_pt1 | contig 11077 bp, 20 predicted proteins | sample LL_1208_BB_MetaG_FD_177983 | JGI IMG/M metagenome (GOLD analysis project Ga0214917, IMG submission 177983) | Freshwater microbial communities from Lake Lanier, Atlanta, Georgia, United States - LL_1208_BB | ecosystem: Environmental > Aquatic > Freshwater > Lake | place: USA: Georgia | collected...
ATAATATTCCTATTAGTTGTGATTATTTAATTTTTGATGCATCAAAAACAAATTCTGTCTCTTTTTTAGAGATAGACCACGAACCATCACTTTCTGGGCGCCATTCAAGAGTATCTCCAATTTGCCAACCAAGTTCTTCAATAAGTGTTGGGTCAAATTCTAAAATGTATTCGCCGTTTTCATCTTTTTTAACATTTGCTGTTTTCATTTTTTAATACCAACACTTAGAAATTTTCGAATAAGACGGTCATTAATCATTTCTGGAATACTAAAATAAGGTGGTTCTAAAACAAATGGGCATCCACCCGCACCCCACGATCCTGTTTCTAGAAATTTCTTATACATTTGAACGTCTGATCTAGACGAAACATTAAATTTTCTTTTAAGGCCGTTTGATAATGCAAAAGTAGTAGTTGTCATCATTTATCCAATAGTATATTCAACAATTTTAATACCAGCTTCTTTGATAGCCAATTCACAAATAGGACAAGGCTTTGCTAGTTTTGGATTACCTTGCTTGTCATATCGTTCTACTTTAATTTTATGTGCATCTCCACGTTTCATTGCGCGAATGATTGCTTGCACTTCGGCATGAAGGTATTGGCGATATGGTTGGCCAACCTTCTTTGCATAAAAAGCCTGCTTTGGATGAGACTTTTCAAATGAATTTTTACCAACCGAAAGAACATTGCCTTTTTTGTCATATACGGTTGCGGTCATATCTTGGCGTTTCGGGCCCATAACAATCTTTATAATTTAGGATAGAGACATTATATCCTTATCCTAAATTATTGTACACAACTTTATGAAATAATAGCTGATGCCGGTGCAATAGTAATGCCAGAAAAGATTCTCTTATACTCAAAAATCATCTCATCATCAACACTAGTTTCAGCGATAATTGAAGAAATAGAAACTGAAATATACTTTTTTGCATATGGCATAAATGGAGCAAATCCAGCCGACATCTTACCATCCGGTCTTTGCTGATAAATTAATACAACAGAATTCTCAATAATATAAGATGTATCATTAGTATCAATTACTGTGCAAAGTACTTCTTCTCCAGTTACAAGCTTAAATAATTTAATATCAATCATTCATAATTCCTTTGTTCAACAATATATTCAATAAAATTTGCAGCATCATCGTCATTAATAAAATAACGTATAATAGTCTTATCTGTAACCTTATTAATAGCTACAATAAGAATTTGTTTGTACTGAAGTACAGAAGTTTTAATATGCCAATTACCTCTTTTAATTTCAGGAAATGACACCAATTTGACGATCTTTGTTTTCATAATATAATATATATACTAACTTAAAACGGGGAGTTGCCTCCCCGTTATTTTAACCCTGAAGAAGTTCAGGAGTATTGAAAGTTAGTTCAGAACCAATTTCAATACGACGTGGTTTCTTGTTCTCGGGAATAACATTTTCTAGACCAATACGAAGAATACCATCACGGAATTCAGCACCGCGAACTTCAACTGTATCTAAAATACGAATGGTCTTGGTGAATGCGCGAGTACCAATGCCCTTATGTAAATAAGTAACAGTATCGGTTTGTTCCTTCTTTGACCCAGAAATAACAAGTTGATTGTCATTTACCGAGATCTCAATATCATCCTTACCAAAACCAGCTACGGCGAGTTCGACAATATATCGAGTATCGTCGAGCTTAATGATATTATGAGGTGGAAATGAGTTTGCTACTGGCTGTTCAAGAGTCTTTTCTAAATGACGGAATAAGTCATCAAAACCTAGAACATGTGGATGAAGATTACCAAATGAAATGCGTCCTACTTGTGTCATGCTTTTCTCCTTTTAAGCAAGAAATAAAAACGTCTCCCCGAAGGCAAGACAATAAAGTGGGCGTTTCTGTTGCCGAGTACGCCCAAACTCCGTTCTAGCTTTAGGCGGCTAGAGCAAGGTCGTAATTGCTATCGTTGGCATTTACTATTTTTTGCTTCTTCGGCCAGGTAGTCCCAACCCTACGGCTTTCGCATTGCCGAGCTGTCCATATCTGTACTCGTTTGCCCTGTCGAAACCTTGACATCCCCATCATAAGCGTACTACTTATTGGACTCTGATTAAGCCTATAGGCACTCATACTAGGCAATACGCTTATGGTGGAGATGGCGGAGAGTCGAACTCCACGTCCAGAACACCTTTCCTTCAACTTCATACAGCAATCTTAATATTTATACCTTATTGCACAGCTTGAGTTTTTTCTTTATTTAAACTCTTTTTTGTAATCTTTTCATAAAGCTTTTTTTGCAATTCCTTATTACCTTCGCGAATTGCAATATAAAGATTTTTAATTAGTTCTGTAATATTCATAATGATTCCTTTATTTTGTGTTAGTTTCTTTAGTTTCTTTAGTTTCTTTAACTAAATATTGCAACTGACATAATCCACAAACAAAATCATCTTGCATAATTCTTTGTTTTATTTCTTCTTCAGAAGAATATTCTGAAGATTTAATATTTCGACAAATACAAACAATCATATTTGAGGACCGAGTTTCCTCGGTCCCTTTAATTATTACTTTTGCTTGTTTACAAAAGAATACATCTTTTCAGCAGTTTCCAAGATCTTTTCTAGACCTGGAAATTCTGGCATATCAAGAGTTGATACTACTTGATTAGTTTTTTCATCGCGCTTAGCGCTCATTTCCCAACCTTGAAACTTGACGTGAAATTCTTCCATAACAAGGTTCTTTGCCATGTCAAGAATATCTGTACGAATTTCAAAACCATTGCGGTTGAACTTAACTTCTGGGATTTTTGGGGTAGGTAGTGTCATAATAGTTCTCCGTGTTAGTGTGTAAATGAAACAGGGGTTGGTGGTGGCAACACCGTATATTGTCTTAGTACTAATTCCTCTTTCATAATAAGAGGAGGTGATACTTTAACAGCCATTGGTTCTGTTGGAGTCTTTGGTCCGCCAGAAAATACTGCGATAAAAACAAATGGTACAATTAAAAACATGTGATGCTCCGTGTGTGTTAACTAAAAATACATAATATAATACAGAGTATTAAATGTACAATTTAATGTAAATCTGCAACTAATCTATAGAAAAATTGATTATCTAAATTAGTAATGTATTTATACTCCGGATGATCAATTTCAATTTTTGATTGTATAATCATATGATGTTTTTTAATTAATTCTTTTGGAATATCAAATCTAAGAAAATGAACTGCTGATGTCTTCTTAGAATTTGATCTTTCAAGATCTTCATCTGCAATAGCTTTGATTTTTTGATCATCTATATGTAAATAAACAAAATCTTCGATATTAATTAATTTTGCTAGTGCATCAGCTCTCTCTTCTTTAGAATATTCAATCATCATTGTTGCCATAAGATTATGGTTAGATGAAACTAATGGTTGATAATTATCAATTTCATTTTGAATCAAATAATCTTGTTTAATTTTTTCAACATAAATTATTTCTTGAATTTGATATTTAATCGTGACCTTATTCTCAAAAACCATAGTTATATGATCACCAATTGCAATTCGTCTATCTGCACGATATGTCATTGCTCTTTGGCGATACGTATCTCTAATATTTGTATATACGTCAAATGGGACTAAATCATCTATAGTAATCATGATGCATTATAGGCTTCAAGTGTCTTTTTAAACTTGCCTGCGTGTGAGCGCTCTGCTTTGGCAAGAGTTTCAAACCAATCAGCAATTTCATCAAAACCTTCATCACGAGCAGTCTTGGCCATACCGGGATACATATCGGTATATTCATGAGTTTCACCTTCAATAGCAGAAGCTAATGCCTCCGCAACAGTTGAAACCGGTTCACCTGTTGCTGGATCACCAGCCCCGCCTTTTAAAAGATATTCCATATGACCATGGGCATGTCCGGTTTCACCTTCTGCGGTATTACGGAAAACGTTTGCGACTTCAGGTGCGCCTTCAATATCAGCCATGTTTGCAAAATATAGATAACGACGATTTGCCATTGATTCGCCAGCAAAAGCTTCCTTTAAACACTCCGAGGTTTTTGTTCCAGCTAGTTTCATGCTTATCTCCTAATTTAAAATAGTTATTAACTTAATAATATTAATTAATTTTAGTTATTAATTACGTCTAAGAAAACCGAGACGTACCTTTGCAGAGGTCTCGGGCATCTTATTTATATAAGCTTATCGAACTGAAATGTAAGCGGTTACTTCAAATCCATAACGCATATCTTGAGCAATTGGCTTAGTCCACATAGTCTTCTCCAAATAAAAAGGGAATATTCCCAATATTATTTAATAATAAACTATCTTAAACTGACTAATTAAAAGTATTAAAAAGCTTAATAATTTTTATTATGTAGTTTTTGACCAATTGAATACTTAGGTACTAATACCCACTCATGCTTCTCTTTATAAGAAACAATTTTAATTTGCGATAAGATTGATGGCGTATTTACAACTACGGTACTAATGACCTTCAATAAACCCCAATCTTGAAGCAAATTAGCAATTACATTTCGTCTTTCGACATCAGATAACGAAAGAGAAGATTGTTTACCATCAAGAGCAAATAGCTCTTTATAGTGAACAATAAAGTATCTACCTTGTTTATGAAGAATATGACAAGATTGATATAACTTTTTCTCTTTACGTGATGCAATACCAATTCTAGTTAATGTTTCACGAATTTTTAGAAAACTATCAGGCTCTGGAAGAACTACCTCAAGCATTAATTCCGGACGCCAATCATAGTAAATTTGATCAGACATTTCTACCACCCTTATTCACTTTATTTAAAATAATATTATGCTGCTCGGGTGTAAGAATATCTAATACCTCCGAAGCTTTCGCATCAGAATATTTATACATTTCTTTAATTGCGTTTAATACATCGGTTGATTTATCTTTTTTATGCCACTTACTAAATCGCTTTTTCTTTGTAATAGCGCTATTCAAAAAAGTAAACTGCATATCAAAATCGAGTTGATTATACTTATTCATTTCATTTGCATAAATGATAGTATCTGGAAAATAAGATAAACCACGATTTACGATAAATGAATTATAATCTTTTGATGATTGAGGATCTTTAAATAAATCTTCTTTAGTTTGATTAATAGCGGTAAGAAAATCGAATGCGTTCACTTAAAGTCTACCAATTTTGCGCTTTCCGCTGTAACTAGAACTCTGATACTTGGAAAAGTTTTTTGTAAAAAATTAACGATTTCTTCTTTGTTAGAGCCTTGAATAATAAACTTATCTGTTTCATTGTCATACAGATAAAACATATTACCATGCTTTTCAACCTTAACCACTAAATCATTTTTTTCTTCTTTTGGTTGACTATCTTCAATAGCACTATCTAAAATATTAGTAAAAATCTTTTTTGCATGATGTGCACCATAAGCAAAACCGATAATTAATCCAGTAATTAAAATAATTAGATCTATAATCATACAAATTTACATTGAGACATAATTTCTGTTAGACAGGCCATAATATTTATCTCAGCATCTGCAACAAAAGCAGCGCGATATTGATATTCCGCAAGAATAAGAACCAAAGCCGGAACACTTTGTTTTTCTAGCATGTCCATTGACGAGTCATATAGATTTCTAAACAAGAAAGTAGAATCTAGATCTGAATTCTTACCAACCCACTTACGAACATCAGTGAAGTTCTTTTCCTTAAGATTCTTAACTAGCTCTTTAAAAGACTCATTACTAAGGTTGATAAGAACTCCAGTATCAATCCTACCAGATACAGAATACCGTTGAAGTTCATTAAGAACTCGACGGAAATCTGGAAAATGAGTTTCAATTAGCTTAGCAACGGTCTTTGGATCAAATTCAATTTGTTCTAACTTTAGAATTTCTGTAACTCGACTAAACAAAGATGCCGCAATCTTTGGCTTTTCAGCACCATCAATCTTAAAATCAATAACTGAACATCGTGAATGCAGTGGTTCAATAATTCGATTCTTAAAGTTACAAGTAAAGATGAAGCGGCAATTCTCTGAAAATTCTTCAATAAAAGCGCGAAGAGCGGGTTGAATGGTTTGAGCATTCATAAATTCCGCTTCATCAATAATTACTACTTTCTTAGCATTGGTAAGAGATACTGTTGAAGCAAAGCCCTTAATCGAAGTTCGAAGTACATCAATTGAACGACCTTCGTCAGATCCATTGATGAATAGATACTCTGCTCCAATTTCATTACATAGAGCTTTTGCTACAGTAGTCTTACCAACACCGGCAGTACCGCAAAGAAGAAGGTTAGGCAATTCACTTTGTGCAACGATATCCTTAAAAGTCTTTTTTAGACTTGGTGAAAGAATGCATTCATCAATATTCTGTGGGCGATAACGCTCTGTCCACAAAAACTCATTTTGATTTGCAGTTACACTCATAATATAGTTTTTTTCTTAAAAGTTAAAAGTAGTACCAGTTTCAACCGCTACATAATATGTAGTGTTAGTTGTTGGATTTACAAACCTACAAAGCTTCTTTGAAGAAATTGAAACATCATAATCGCCAGGAATAAACTTCAACCGATCAACATCTAGAATAACATTAAATTCCTTATCGGTTTCACCAACAACCGATGTAAATGTATTTGCTGTTGCATTCTTACGATCACCAACTTGGATTGAGATCTTATTATTCTCACCAATGATTGTTGCGGTTGAAGTCTTCAACATTGCCGCGGTTTTACGAATGCTTGATAGAGTATTTGAAGTAATTGAAAAGTCGATGTCTGATTCAGGAAACTTAATATCCTTTTGCGAATAAGTCAAAACACTCTTATTTGCTTCAAAATACTTAATGCTTGTATCACCTTCACTAATAGTGATATACTTATCATTAAATGTAAGTTCAGGATCAGTAAATAGGCTTACCAAACCAAGAAATTCTGGTAGATCGTAAATACCAAAACCTTCTTCAGAGACATCAAATGATTCTTCAATTAATGTTTCAGCAAATAGTGAAGGAGGCCAAGCATTAACTGTTGTTAGTCGCGAACCAGTCTTAATTAGAATATTGTTATTAATTTCAGAAAAGTTCTTAAGCTTTGAGAGGGTGTCACGTGATAGCTTCATAATTAATCTCCAGATTGTTCTTCTTGACGAAGATCTTCAATAAACATTATACTACAAATCGCATGTGCCAAATGAGAAAGTCCAGTTTCAGGATCTAGCACTTCTCCTTCATGATATGCCCATAGATGACGCAGTGCAGCATCAAAGTAGCGCTGCTTGGCATTTGGTACTACCTTCCAATTACCAACTTCATACTTTTCAGCTCCGTATTGGAGCACACGAATAGTTTCTTTAATAGACTTTGGTGGAAGTAGACTGAATTGTAATTTACCTCCATCAAACTTACGACCCGTAGTGCATGTTGTAAGTTGTGATTGTTCAAGTTCTTGCTTTGAAATTTGACGTTTTACCAATTTAATCTCCATAGTTTAAGAGTGTTATTATACTATAAGATAACATTCTTGTAAAATTAAAATGGGATATCGGTGGAATATGGATTAACTGCCTGTACTGATTCAGCTTCTACGTCTGGTTCAGTTGGATCAGAAATCTTTTCAAACAAGTCCATAAACGCAGTCTTAGTAGAACGATCAAAACGATTGCAGCATAGTTCAATTGCCTTATTCTTGTTTCTAAAGATCGAATAAGCCTTTACAACATGAATCATACGGCGGGTTGTAATGTTCTCGTCGACACCACCATCTTCAAATGTACGACGAATTGCGTCAGCCCACTTAACAAGTAGTTCAGCAAATTCTTGATCGACACAGCTGTATTGCTCCATGAGCTTATTGATAATCTTAAGTTCAATAGTTGCACTTGGATATTCTTGCTCAAACGTAATAGCAAATCGTTCTAGAAATGCTTCATTGAGCAGATTAGTGCCAATGTATCGACCGTCATCAGAGCCCTTACCCTTAGTATTAGCAGTTGCAATGATGGTAAAACCTGGAGCAGGATGAATAATCTCATTGTTGAGCTTGAAGTAATATGGTTTACCTTCAAGAATTGGTTGCAAACAAAGTAGACTATTTGATGAACCTGCATCGACTTCATCAAGGAGTAGAGGACAACCAAGCTTCATTGCAAGAAGTACTGGGCCATACACAATCTTAACGTTACCGTCTTCAAGTGTCTTTGAACCAATAAGTTGATCATCGTCACTTAGAGCATTAAGATTTACCCGAATCATTGGCTTCTTTAGCTTAGCGCAGATCTGCTCGATCATAGTAGACTTACCATTACCAGTAGGTCCAGTGATATAGAGCGGATAGAAAAGATCTGTCTTAATAACTTGCAAGACATCACTATAATTACCAAATGGTACAAAATAAGGATCAACCAAAGGAATTAGCGAATCACGATCAGTTACATCCATAGTAACTTGCGGTTGAGATTGAATTTCAGGTTCTTTGTCGGCAAGGCCGCCCTTAACCGCATACAAACCACGTCCAACTGATTGGCCAAGAATCATTGCCGGCCACTTTGTAGTTGAGGTTTGTTCCATTACTTGAAGCATTTGCTTACGACTTACAATACCAGTTGCCTTAACATCAGGAAATGTTTCAAACAATACTTCAAGAAAATTTTGCATTTGTTGTGTCTTCATAATATAGTATTCCTCAAAAGTTTTACAGTAAATACATTATATCTAATAAGTCATTTAATGTACATACGTTAGGCAATAAAGTCAATCATATTGTTTAGTAAAACCCGTGAAGTCTTGTTTTTGTTCATAATCTTAGTCATTTGCTTTGCCAATGAAGATGCTGAACCAGATCCATCTAATTTTTCAAACGTTTTATTTTCAACTTCTTTCTTTTTTGCAATTAAAAAGAACTTACTAAACCCCGGAGTCACGATACTAGTAAAATTCTCCTTACGCATAAATGGTTGAAGAGACTCTGCTACTCTTTTAGCGGCGGTAGAACCAATTGCAATATGATTTGTGATTGCTTCAGTTAAATCATGTTTTGATGTATCTGTTATATGAAAACCAATCATAGTCGCTTTAACCTCATCTCTAATCATCTGAGCTAGTGCGTTAGTTAAAGTGCAACTTTGATAACCAATAAATTCATAATTCTTTTTAGTATTTTCACTTGAGATAAAAAACTTTTGTGTGAAAAGATTGCTATCAATAACGTTTTTGCTTAAAAAATCAGAGCGTCTAATCATATTTGATCGGCCGTCTGTTAGTGTAACGACAGTAATCTTTTCAATGTTATTATTTGTTTTAAACTTTGGAAGATACTCGCGAAGATACATCATTGCCTCATTTAACGGCGTCGAAACAAGCATATACTTACACTGAACATACTTATTAAGTAAAGCAACATGCATCTTGTTTGTTTCGGCCAATGACATCTTATGATTATACAATTCTAGAAGATGCATATTTGATTTGGTACCATCAATGCTATTAAATTCATTAATATGAATTTGTTCTTTGCTTTGGTAAACAGCAAGATTGTCGGTGAGCAAACAATCAGAAAAAGCAAAAACTTGAAATGGAATCTGAACTTTGCGGCAAAATAGTACTAGATTGATCATTTGCTCAAGCGTTTGTTGGAGATGATCAACCATTGAACCAGACCAATCAAGAAGAAGAACCATACCATGATTCTTTTCATTTTTAGTAATGGTAATAGTGCGAAACAAATCATCTTTTAACTTATACGCATATAGCTTTCGCATATCAAGTTGTCCGGTCTTAGCATGTGTAGTTCGACGATATGCAGTAGCAGCCTTGCGCATTTCAAATTCTTTAGCAAGAAAACTAATTGTATTATTATTTTCGCTTAGAAAAGTTGCAAGCTTAAATTCAGGTTGATTTCTTCTTAGATAAGATGAAAGTGAAATGTTTTCGGTGTCATATACATTATTCAAAATTGTCTTATAATCAATGACTGGATTGTAATCAAACTTTTGAACTGGAAGATACTTATATATTGTTGAAGTATCAGCAAGTTCTTCAACTTTTTGTGAAAATACTGATTCTGTTTCTGATTCTAGATTTTCTTCATTATTAATGAGATTATTTTTCTGCTTATTTTCTTGTTCTTCCTTTGCCTGAGCCGCAGAAAATGCATAAATATCCGCCGCAAGTAAAATCACATCCTCAATTGTTTCAGTCTTCTCTGCACGATAAATGAATACCTTTTCTTCGGGTGTAAACTTAACACCACAAGCAAAACCAGCTTTAAAATATAGGTTAATACGATCAATCAAAAGAAGAGTATTAAGATCGCGATTTTTAATACCAAAAAAATCTCGGTCATTAAGTTCTTGATATCCCTTTGTAAAGGTCTTTCGAAGACCGGGATAGCGTTGTTTCATGAAGCGTTCAATTCGAACATCTTCAAGGACATTCATATAACCATGAGCACCGCGGAAGCTTAGACGGCGATCTTCAATTGGTACACTTCGATCAATTGCATGGATATATTCTTCGGTGGTATAGATTGCATGACCGACTTCATGCCCAACAAGCATTTCTTCTACTTCAGGAGTCATATCCTTCCATTGCGGAAGGACTAGTACGCGATCTTTAATATTGAAATATGCCGTGTAAACAGCCGAACGTTCAATACGAAGGTTTTCGTTAGCAAGTAGTTTTGCAATAAGATCAGGTGTGTTTTGCATGTTCACTAATGTTTTATGATTATGGAGTAATTATACCATCACAAACAATTAATGTACATATGCCTTATGAGATTTTATGTGATCTTTTTATTAAACTATCAACAAATTCATGTGTCATTGTTAAACTATCAGTGTAGTTTAATGTGACATTTTTAAAATCATTATCATTAAGTTCTAACGAATGCATAGTCCAATTTGAAAATGATCTATCTTTAACAAAGCGCGATCTAAGAACAATCATGTCACAATGGCGTGGATCAGTTTCAATCAAATTAATTAGGTTTGTTACTTCTACGCAAGGGCCTTCTAATACTTGTATGAACCAATCATCATTGTGGATTAAAATTCCTGTAATACCATAAAAAGAATTGCGTTCTATCGCTTTTTCTAAAATATCATT
>Ga0214917_10007437_pt1 | contig 11073 bp, 8 predicted proteins | sample LL_1208_BB_MetaG_FD_177983 | JGI IMG/M metagenome (GOLD analysis project Ga0214917, IMG submission 177983) | Freshwater microbial communities from Lake Lanier, Atlanta, Georgia, United States - LL_1208_BB | ecosystem: Environmental > Aquatic > Freshwater > Lake | place: USA: Georgia | collected...
CCACGCCAACGCCAACACCCACGCCCACGCCCACGCCCACGCTGAATTGGAACAATTATGGGAATAGTCAATTTGACATGGGTGCTGTTTATCCTGATAGCAATGGGTTTATTTGGTGTGCTGACGCTAATTCAGGTGATATAAGAGTTATGGACAATGCCATGACCAATGTTTTATTTAATTTTTCGGTTTCAGGAGACGGCGCGGTGGCAAACACTGGATATTCAAGAGTATATTGTTTTCAACAAATAGGAACATTCATGTTCATCGGTGGAGGTTTTGATAGGATCACAGGTGCATCCGGAACTCCATTTAATCTAAACGCATGTGTTTCACGTTTTGACATTAGTGCAATTGGGAATTACACAATTTCTCCTATTTATTCTTCCGCCGCAAATACATGGGGGGTATATAATTATGCTGGAACTATTGAGGGAACCGGTGTTTATTGTATGGAAAATTTCAATGGCGATTTGATTTGTGGTGGGGCTTTTAATTTAATTAGTAATAATATCCCATGTAGAAATTTATTGAAAATAACTAACCCGACCGGTGCCACCGGAAGTCAAACATACACAGAATTCGGTGGTGGTGTTGGCGGAGGTAGTAATTCCAGCGCTGTGAATTCTCTCCTTTGTTACAATTCCTCATCTAAATTGTTTGTGGGTGGCAATTTTACTTTAGTTGGTGTTAATGCTGTTCGTCAATCACTGAAGTATTTGGCGGTGTATAATGCGGGAAATTGGAGTTCTGCAGTAAATAATGTTTTAAACGGCAGTGTTTCTTGTCTTTCAAGAACGCCTTTTGTTGCTGCGTCTTCCTTTCCCTATATATTTGTTAGTGGAAGTTTTACAATGGTTGGTGGAAGTGATAATGCCTTGTATGTGGATGAAAGTTCTCCAAATACTTTTATTGGGACAGGATTAAGTTTAACATATCCGCTTCCAAATAAGTGTGCTTTCAATGATGGTTCAAACATGTTGGTCAACACCGTCAATGGTGACATTTACAAATCAATAACCAATGGAACGTGGACTTCATTGGGAATGCCTTATTCAGTGGCCAATGCTTCACCGAGATTCATAGGTGAATGGAATGGCAAATATAAAGCGGCGAGTGCGAGTCAATCCTACATTAGAACATACCAATAAAAGTGCACATTCATAATTAAAAAAAAAATAGTATTTAGAATGTATATAGAGACATTCCAAACAATCTTACCAACACGATGAATATCATTCGCCTGATTCCCTTTTTGCCGGTGTTGTTGTTGTTGCTTCCTGCAAATTCGGGGGCCGCACCCATGGTTCTATCCTCACCAACGAATCAAACACAGACGCACACCCATTTGAATCCGAGTGATTTGTGCCCGCTGATGCAAATTGTGGATCATGAACTGTGTGCTGGCGCGATGCACGCCAAAAATGCATCCAAGTTGTGCGCGCTGTTGCAGGAGTACAACGCCTCGTTTTGTTCGGGAGAAAAGGACACCAAGCCCATCAGCTATGATGCCATGTCGGTTCGTGTTCTGGTGCAGGAATTTCACAATGCAAACAAAAATAACAAGGACATTCACAAGATATGTCCCATCATCAACTTCATTGAGCAGGAACTCTGCACTTCTTCGTTTCGGGTTCGGGTTCTTCGGTTTGATCCCAAAGAGCTGTGCCCCCTGTTGAACCTCACGTACACCGAGTTTTGCGAGTAAGGGCGGAAGTCGGAATGCGTGTTTTTTTTTACATACATGCTTGTGCATTTGCATGTATGCAATAATGACATTTAATAACACAAATGTGGGGTTGCATCTGTGGTTCATTTCATTTTCTTAAACGAGGATTGACACAGATGGCGTGCGTCGGAAAAATGTCGCCGGACATGCAGGTGTCTTGTTCACCTATCTGGATGCAGCTCCTAAATCCGCGGTCTTCGCCAATGTAGCAATAACCGGATTTGCCGCTGCGTTGGTTGCGTTGCGTTTGGCTGGTGGCGTCATCGGGTTGTGGCGGCTCATTCTTTGCATGAGATAGCGCCTGCTGCAATGCATCACTGGAGCCGATGTCTTGATTTTGGCTTTGGCTTTGGCTTTGGCTTTGGCTTTGACGTTGGCTTTGGTTTTGGCTTTGGCTTTGGCTTTGGCTTTGGCGTTGAATTGGTTGGTCTTCTTGGCGATTTGTTCGGTTAATGGTTTTTTGCAGCACGTCAATGCCGCTGGTTGCGGCGCCAGCGGCAATGTCGACTGCGGACTTGCTTCCCTTGGCAGCCACATCAATCGTGTACTGGGCCGTGTCAATTGCAGCGTAACCCAAAGACCGAGCCACTGCACGAAACGGTGCGCCAAATGTTGCGCTCAACCATTCGGTTATGTCATCTAAATACGTGAACACATTGAACCCAATCAGCGCAAGCAATATGAAAATTAATGCTCCGCGCACCACCAATGAAGCGGTAGATGACGAAGAATCCGGCAATGCGTCACTGTTAAACATGGCGTCATTAAACGACGGCGCAGATGCGGGCGCGAGTGCGGGAGCAGGATTCGACATGTTCACATTCATATTGATTAATGCCAGTCAAACGTGTGTTGCTGTTGCTGATATATTTAAATGAAGATAAAAATATTATCACCCAATGCGAATGACAGTGTTCATTGCGTTGAGCTTGTCCATTTTTTCAATGGTTTTATCTAAATCCGATTTTGAGCCGCTCACAGAGCCCGCCAAGTAATCCATCTTGGGCGCAATCTCATTTTTCTTCACTTGTTTATAGACCGTGTCTATTTTTTTCACCACCGTTTCAATGGTCTCTTTGTTTGCAGCAATTTCTTGCGTCATCACGACGGGTTCCGTCAACAAACAGATGGCAAAGTAAATTAAATACCGCCGTTTTTTCTTTACACCGTCGGTGTATCGTAAACAATACAATTTGAGCAAACTCTGCATAATTTTGGGTATGATTGGATCCAATGATTTTTTGGCTTGGCTCAGAATGAGCTCCCACACGATCCAAATGGGGTCCATTTGAAATTTGGATTCCACTGGCATGGTGCTGCGGCGTTCGCCCACGCACTTTTGTTTTTTTATTTTGCAGATGTGTTCAAATTCCATGATCCACTCCAGCCAGTAGGATGCCAGCAAACTGTTTTTGGAATCTTTAGAGATGTGGAACGCGAATTCGTTGATGGCAATGAAGAGTTCTTTGGGGTCGCCGGACAAGAATGCGGCGGACGCGTACGACACATTGGGCGCTTTCAGCTTGTCCGTCATGGCGGTGCTGTCAAAATCGGGTTTATTCACCTTGATCCCTTCCAAACTGTATTTTTTTTTGGAATTGCAGAGCACGCACATGATTTCGGCAAAGAGGGACCGAATGCGTGGGTTGTTGCGCATGCGCAGCTCGTTGCCAATGTAGCCGTTGGCAACAATGCTTTTGAACGCGTCGTATCGCAATTCCAAATACAGGCACAGTTTCGGGTTTGCTAAATGTATGTGCTTGCTGACAAACGTGATGATGATGTCCCACAGCTCTTGGTAGTGTCCAGCACACACCAGTTCGGCTGTCCAGTAGCAAGCAGACTCTATTTTCCCATTTTTTAGGCAGTTCAGCAACTCTTTGCGCACATCCGGCTTTTTGTATTTTGAGAACGTGATGCCCTTGAATTCGGGTTCGGCGCGAATGTCGTTGATTTCATTATCATTCATTTCAGAAAAAAAATAATGCTATAACATATATTAATAATAACACATTTGTCATATTAACATATTAACACATTCATCATAATTAACACATTCAATCCATCATATTAACATGCAATCCCAATTTATGAATGCATTCAACGCCTTCAGTAAATCCATTGAACAAAACGTGTGGTTTCGGGTGTTGCTGCTTTCAATCACCGCAGTGTTGCTCGTGTCGGCATATTATAAACTCCAACGACTAAATGGTCCCGGCTCGTTTTCGGGCTCGTTCATGGAGTCGTTTGTACAGAACCGCTGGAGCAGCAGAACCGGCAACGTCATCGTGAAACACGGGGACGACATGAAAGACGCGTTTTATGCTGCCGTGCACGACCAGCTGTTCAACCAAAAAGTGAACAACGCATACGAGGTGGGCGCAATCATCAACAAATACCCTGACATATCCAACCAAGCGATTGCTCTAGACATTGGAGCAGGCACAGGCGCCTACATGAACGCATTCATTCAGCACGGCATAACAAATATAACCGGCATTGAGTCGTCGGCCGACATGATTGCGCAGGCAAAAAAAACGTATTCCAGTCTTAATTTGAACATCGTGAAGGGCGATCCCACGGTGGTGTCCGCATTCAAGCCGGAGAGCTTCACGCTGGTGTCCATGCTGAATTTTGAGGTGTACTACATTTCCAACACCGAGCAGCTGTTCTCCAACATTTATGCTTGGCTGAAACCGGGCGGCTACTTCGTGCTGCATTTGGTGGACCCGCGCCGGTTCAATGCGGCGAGCATGCTGGGCGGGGATGCATCCGCGACCAAGACCGAGATCAACAAGGCGCAAAGCGTCGCAAAGTTCAGCGACTTTGAATACAAGGCGGACGTGCAAATTTTCCCGAATGATTTTGTGCAGTTCATGGAAGTGTTCACGGACGACAAAACGGGCCGAGTGCGCAAACATGCGCGCGATTTCCGAATGCCGTCGCCGCAGACGTTCATTGAACTGGCGGCGGGGGTCGGATTCAACATGCTTGGACAAATTGACCTTGTCAAAGCACAAAGGGAACACCAATTCTTCTACTTGTTTTATAAACCGGCAAATTGATTTTGATAAATGTCGGAATGCTTCTTATCCGCTGCTAAATGCCGTGCATGGAATTTTACTGTTGCCGGCTAAGCATACGACGGGGGCGCTGGGGTAAGATCCGTTAAACATCGGATTGCATTTGCAATTCCCATTGCCTTTGAATGATTCCATCATTTGGGGTCCTTGGACATATGCCACCGCAATGATCATGATTATGAGCATGAATGCCATCGCTTGATGATGAGGTTTCATTATGTTAATATATTAATGCAATATATTAATAATTGCCTGACAGGACACGTTTGGTGTAGTGCCATGGTTTTAGGTGCCGGGGGGCGGCACGTCCCTAACTAACTAACGCACGTATTTGCCGGCGCGGGCAAACGAATCCACGATGAAAATAATGAACACGCCTAAAAAGCAGTACAAAACTAGTTCCTCAGTCACGTGACCCGTTTTTTCATCGCGCTGGTCTTCCAATAGCGAGATGATGTGATCCAGTTTTTGCAGCAGGATGTCTTTGTTTGCCACGTCGTTTGGATTGGATGAGGCTTGAAACACGGACGGCATGTATTGTTTGTATTGGTTGGCTGAATGCAGCGAGAACGCTTCCTTGGCGGGCGCGGGGTTCCATTTTGCGTTCAAATCGGTGCCACTTGCACCCGCAAAACGATTCCGGTTTGGAACGGCCTCGGTTTGAAATTGCGCCTGAATGGCCGCGGCATCGGGGGCGTAGTTGTTGTCGCTGTCAGAGTCACTGTTTTCGTCCTCGTAACTGTGAATTTTCTGAATGAGTTCTTGCACGTATCTGTGTTGCGATTGAGGTCCTTGCGTTTGAGGTCCTTGCGTTTGAAGTCCTTGCGTTTGCGTTGTTTGAGGTTTAGACCGCATCGTTCGTTGATTTGTCCTTAATATTCGTTTTGGTTGACTGGATTGGCTTGGTTGGCTTGGTTGGCTCGGTTTTGTTGTTGCATCCGATTGGGTTGGCGTGACTTTTCGTTTCATTGGTGGTTCATCGTCGTCCCCATAATTTGAATATTGCAAATATCCAGACATCTCCTAATAAAAAGGTAGATAATATTTTGTTTTCGTTTATCTTATTGTTTGTGCGGGGATTTGCCGAAGATAATAAAATAATGTGTGCAATGTATATCTCTCCTAAATCCGGCGAATGCAGAACCAACTAAACAAACTTGGCACAACTTTTGACTTTCGGCGCATTGCATTTGTGTATTTAATTGCATGCGTGATTTGGTTTCTCTCTAGCGAAAACCTTTTAGGTAAAGTGGCGATGGTGACAGTCATCGTTGCATCCGCAACGTATCATCGGATTGCAGGCATCATTGCCGTGATTGTGGCAGTTGCCTTCATGCAGCGCCAGACACATGCCCAAAAAGAAGGGTTCGCAATGCAATCACTGCAAAAAGAAGGGCTCGCAATGCCAGCACCACAAATCAGGTTTGATTCAGCCGCAGAATTTAGAAAAAAATTTTGCATGAAGGGAGTTGCTCAAACGAACGGAAACGAACCGATGGTGCTTCAATACATGCTGAGTCCCGCGCTGTTTGACGACAGCAACAGCGACAAACCGCAGTTAAAACCAGAGGTCATTCAACAAATAAATGTTTCTTCGCTCAGTTCGTGCACCGCAAATGGAAGCAACCACATGTCCATTGCCAACATGTGCGACCCTGGATGCAACTGGACGACAACGGCACCAACCACAGCACCACCCATCACAGAAGGCTTCAACCCCATGTCCGCTCTGCGCCCACACATTCGCACTGGCCAACGCATGATCACTGATGGCATCACCAATTTGACAGCAAGCGCGAACCGACTCAAGCGCCAATTGTTTTAGTTGTTTGATTTATTATATTAATATAACACATACAATAACGACCAGTTGGATCATGTTTGACTTCATTTCAGGGTGGTTCAATTATGCAGTGTACCGCTTGAACAACAGCTTGTTTTTTGCGGGCATTGTCATGCTCATGCTCAACATTGGCGCGCGATACATTGAGCTCAAGTTGGACCCGTCCACCGAGAATTTTTTGAAAACGGCACTCACGAAGGAAGTGCTGGTGTTTTCAGTGGCATGGATGGGCACTCGCGACTTGATATTGGCACTCGGTTTGACCGCCGTGTTTGTGGTTTTAGCAGACTACGGTCTCAATGCCAACAGCCGATACTGCATCATGCCAGAAAGGTATCGGGCCATGGCGGAGTCGGTTGCCATGTGCAACGGACATGCACCGAGCGCAACCGGTGGCGGCGGACCCCCTAGCGGCGGGGCAGCCGTTGGCGGGGCATCCAAGGCCGGACACGGTGCCAGCAACATTATCACTGATAAAGAAATCAGTGACGCCATGGACGTGCTTGAACGCGCCAAAAAACAGCGCGAAACAATGAAGTACAACACTTATTTAACTGCATTTAGGTCTGCCAAATTTTAGAACAATTTTGAGACACTACTCCGTTAATCAATAATAATTTACAATATTAAAATATAGATGTACTTTAATATTGCATTCAATATCGCATAGAATTCTATTATGAGTTTTAATTTATTCGGCGATGATGATGGACAACAATCAAAATTTGTCACCAATTTAAAAAAAGAAACATATGACCCATTGTTAATAACGTTTGATGAAAATGTCACATATGTTCCAGCGCAAAACCGCAAAAATGCTCAACCATCCACACCTAAAATATTGACCCAATCCATGTTGACGTCTTCCACTTCTGAATTGTCGCTTCAACAGCAACAAATGACGCAATATGCGTCGTCGTCATCATGCGATTACGTCGTGTACGTCCCCACTTCATTCATGGTGTCAAAAGAACAAATTGAAGAGTTTTACAAATCCAAACAAAAAATCAAACAAACTTCAACGATGAATGCAAAGGATGCAGCTGTAAGCATCTTCATGAATAAAACCATGTTTGAAGAATTCGTGAAATTTGTTAAGAAACCCGAGCACGCGCGCGAACTTTTGATAATAGCAAAATCTTATGAGACAGCAGACGAAACATTGAAAACATTTAAAACCATACTCACCAGTGTGGGTTTAAATGATCGGTTTAGATTGGTGTACATAGACGCAACAACTCCAGTGTTGACGAATTTTTACCACTACATTGAAAGTTTATACGTTGTTGACATTTCGGGCACAGGTTATTCAGTTGGACGCATTCCCAATTACATTCCAGCATTAAATTCAAACATCGCTTCAACACAAAAGGTGCCGCAGGTTGCTTACGCCATTAACCCGCAGCCCTCCTACAATGTGGAAATCATGCATCAATTTTGGACTGGCATTATCACGGGACAAAGGTTGCCGAATCGGGGTCCGCTGTCATCAACTGAAAAATTTAGAGTTATACAAGACAACACGCGATTGTACACTTTCAGATCCACATCGGAATACAGCATGAATTATGATGCGTTGTTGAAACAGCTCTATTACAAATACCCGTGCTACTTGAATGGCGAGTCTGCAAACAACCTGTACATTGATGCATCGTTGAAAGCTTTGCTGAAATACAATAAGGCTGAATTGAAAACGCTGCACGCGAATTCATCCGACAATGAAGTGCTGTATGTCATTTGCGGACCCGTGTATTTTGATTACACTTGGATCTTCAAGCAGAACCCAGCGCTGATCAAGCACATTCTGGGCGAAGACACCGACACCTCGGACAAAACCAACCGATGGGAGGAACGAATTGATCCGTTGACCGAAAACAGGCATTACGTGAATCGCAATCCATCAAACCCGAATTATCCCAAAACGAGATTTGACGTGAATCCGGACACAAGTCCTCTTCCCGCAAATTGCAAGGAGCTTTACGTGTCTCCGTCCGATGCAAAAACCGAACTTAACGTGACAACCAATCATGCAAGGGCCAATGTATTCACTAATGCTGTTGCTGCCACTGGGGCATGGGCAAACACGTGGAATGCGTGCAATGGCGCGGCCATTTTGACTGTTAATAATAGTGCTGCCACCTTGCCAATGATTTATGATTGGACCAAGCCCGGTTATTACCGATACGAAATAACGAGAACGGTTACCAATCAAACGTCAGGCCAAACCGCACAGCTCACTTACAAATTCACACAATTGATGCGCCCGCCAACCCAAACAAATGGTGTGCAGGACTACACCGAGCCGAATTTGCCCACGGCGTATCCTCCCCCATTGAGGTTCGTTGTGCCCGAAATGCGCGGACCCGAAAATTCGTTCATGATACACGCATGTCTTCCCGATTTGAGTTCCCCGAACAGTCCATCCTATGAAACATTTATGTCTGGATCACGTTTGAATGGGAATGCATACGAAAAACACATGTATAATGTGATGCAACTGATTTTTGAAAGTGCGATAAAAAATGCAAAAGCCAACGGTGCCATGTCCGCTCCATCCAATAGATATTATGGGTCTACACCAGAACCTAATAAAATTTGCATTAAGATCATGGCAGTGGGGTATGGTGACACCAATCAGAATCTTAAAGCAATCTCCAATGATGATGACAGGACTTTCATTGGCAATGCATTTTTCAATGCGGTGCGGGACTACAGCATGTTGTACGAATCAAACAATGTGCACGTAGCGATTTATTATGATGGGTATACTCAATCCGCGGTTAAGCAACAGTACGATGAATACACGAGACGTCGCGAGTCGATTATATTGAGAAGCCGAAGCCAAGCGTTTGACAGTGATTTAAAAATGACAATTCAACCGTTGGAGAATTTTTTCACGCTTAGATTTCCATTCACCACGACACGACGACAATTAAGAAAAACCGATATGCTGTATTTCGTGGATTATTGCAGCAGTCCGCGCGCGTTCATTGGGAATAGCGGAGAAATCCCGGACAACATGAATGACGTGCAGACTCAGCTGACTCAGTTGAATCAGTGTCTGGATGAAGCAGTGAAACCAATACGAACGTTGTACACTAGCCGAGACATTAATGCAAAAATCACCGTCATTTCGCAAAATTTGCAATATTGGAACAACCCGTCGTTGTTTCCAAAACAATTAGTTGACAGCTACAATGCGTTGAAAGATAATTATTTAACTTACAATGCGAATGATACGGTTTTTAATGCATTGACCGCTAATCCACACACGAACATAAATGTTAGTTGGTGGCAAGGCCATGATTCAAATACTCAAAATTCACTTCCGCGCAATGCGCACATGAGTTCATTTGACGAACATGTCCTGATTTTGTACAACTTGCTGAACAACCGCGGCACCAGCCGTCCGATGTACACTTACACGCAAGCCAAAAAAATCCTTGCACTGTTGGAAAAAATGGGGTCGGACGAAATTCAGATAACTGCCACTGAACAAGCCCACGTTAAAAATGCTCTTGATGAATTGAACAAGTTTTCAATCAGGTTTTCGTGGTCGCTGGACGCCAAACTGACAGCGGCGGTGGCAGAGGGTGCGTTCATCCCGAATTCCAGCTTGTTGCACAATCCGTTCATGTGCACCAAATTGCTGGATCCGAAAGAGTGGCAATTCATTGATTATGAAGAAATTTCTGTGAACAACGTGGTTGGCACTGACCCATTGCCGCCGCAGTTGAAGCAACTCGTGGAATCAAAAATAAATTCTTCTGGGTCTAGTTCTGGCGCTGGACTTAAAACCGTCGTCATTTCAAAACAACCAAAAATTAACATGTTGACGCAAAACATCAAGTTCATTTTGGAAAATTTATTTTATGAAGATCCCCGCGTGGGCAAACTGCGGATGAACAAACGGATTTTAAATGATTATGTTTGGCCCGACAATCATGTGTATTCACAAAGCAAACGCAACATGGACATTCGTTTGTTGGGTGATGGAATTGATTTTGCGAAATTGAGCGGGATCAAACAGCCGTCATCCGGTTGCATTCATTTTCCCCTATTCATCATTAATTTGATGTTTTACTTGATTGAAGGCAATGCGTCCGACATGGCACTGAACGACACGCTTAAAAATGCATGCGATGCTGAATCCGGACGTTTGAAAAATAACGCACTGTTCGTGTGGGATCAAATGACACAAGAAATGAAAGCAAAGGAGAAAACCGTTGCAAATTTTTTGAACCGAAATGCGTCTCCTCCTGCTCCTACGCCTGCACCCACTCCTGCACCCACTCCTACGCCCACTCCTGTGCCCACTCCTACGCCCACTCCTGCACCTACGCCCACTCCTGCACCTACTCCTACACCCACTCCTGCACCCACTCCTACGCCTGCACCCACTCCTGTACCCACTCCTC
>Ga0214917_10007438_pt1 | contig 11072 bp, 11 predicted proteins | sample LL_1208_BB_MetaG_FD_177983 | JGI IMG/M metagenome (GOLD analysis project Ga0214917, IMG submission 177983) | Freshwater microbial communities from Lake Lanier, Atlanta, Georgia, United States - LL_1208_BB | ecosystem: Environmental > Aquatic > Freshwater > Lake | place: USA: Georgia | collected...
CCAGTTTCAAAACCAGACGGTGGTAGGGAAGGATCCTGAGTTCTGAAGCGGGGAAAAACACCGTGAGGATGCCCTTGGGGCCGGACTTCTCCTTGGCCAGACGGGCGGCAGCGGCGGCGCGGTGATGCCCGTCAGCAATGTAGGCGCGGGGCACCTTGGCAAAGAGCCGGACGATCTTGGCAGGATCCGGAACCCTCCAAAAAGCGTGCCGGACACCCCGTTCGTCCGTCACTTCGGCCATGGGGGGGGCCGACTTTTCGATCTGGTTCATCTCTGCGGTGAGTTCCGGAAGATCCGGGTAAGCGGCCAGCACGGGCCCGGTAAGAGCGCCGAGGTGGCGGATCAGGGTGACCCGGTCATCCTCCTTGTCCGGGCGGGTAAACTCGTGTTTCCGGAGTTGCCCGGAGGCGTAGTCCCCAAAGTCGGCGAGTGCGGCGAATCCGCGCTGACGGTGGTCCCCCTCGATCATCCGGACCAGGTAAAGGGACGGGCTTTTTTCGCTGAGGAAGCGTTTTTCCTGAACGAGCCGGGCAAAGTTCTGCGCCGCGCGGCGATACACCTCGGGGGAGTTGAACGGAATGGAGTCGGAAAACTCCAGGTCGGCCCGGTCCACGCGGAGCAGGGTATCGGGATTGCCCTCGGCGAGGGTTCGGGATTCGGCCCGTGAAACGATGTCGTAAGGCACACAACTGACCTGGGCGGCCAGGGCAGGATCGACGATGAGGGCTTCGAAAGGATGAATTTTGACCATGACGGCGGTTAGCGTGGCGGGAGTGCGGGGATTTGTCGACTCGGGCATTCCTTGGATTGTCCCGGACGAGTTTTTCCGGCTACGATCCCTGGGTGCATAGCGGTTGGATTCACCAGGCGGGGAAAATCTTCGTAGCGGCGGCTCTGGTGGGTTTTTTCCTTCCCTGGGTGCGGATCTCCCCGGACTCGCTGAAAGGCAATACCATGGAGGTGGTGCGAAACCTGGCCGAAGGGGGGCGAAACTTCGGCTCCACTTTTCTTTGGATGCGCGGGGAGGAGTGGAGGGAGATGTGGGGGGATCCGGTGGACGGCTTTTCCGGGTTTCAACTGGCGTTTGGGGCGAAGTCCGGAACCCCGCGGGCCAAAGCCCAGCAAGAGTTGGCGTCTGTGGCCCTGGACGGGCGTGACAAACGGCCCCTGCTTGTCTGGCTTCTTCTGGTTCCCATGCTGTCCCTGTTGGGGTGCGCGGGCTTGGTCCTGCGGCATGCACCGAGGGCGTTTCTCGTAATCACGGCGGCCGGGTTGGGCGCCCTGTATGGAATTTTGCGATGGAGGATTGCCACAGCCTACACGGATCGGCTTTTGGCCCAGCTGGAGCTGGGACCGGGTTGGTGGATGACGGTGTACGGGATGCTGGGGTTGGCGGTGGTTTGTCTGGTGCTGGGGATCAGGGGGCGGAGCGGTGATTAAGAATCTCAACCGCCTGGATTTAATGACTGAAAATTCAGGCTAGGTAGGCCGCTTTTGAGCAAAGCGGCAGCCACTTCTGTCAGAAGTGGCCTACCGGAATTCGGATATCAGGCCTTGGTGTTTTTCGATGACTCGTTCTTCTTGTCGGCGTCATCGATAGCGGTCTTCATTTCTTTTTCGAAATCCTGCTTGGCGCGGGAGAACTCTCCCAGGCTTCGACCGATGGAGCGGGCGAGTTCGGGGAGCTTTTTGGCCCCAAACAGGAGAATGATGACAAGAACGATCCAGAACCATTCCGAGCCCTGAGGAAGGCCGAGCGCGAGGGGGAGGGGAATCAACATTGGGCTATCGTAATTCGAACGGGCTGGCAGGCAAGAGAGGGGTTAAGGGAGAAAGGGTCAAAGTCCCAAAGCTTTGCGGGCGGCGGCGAGGGTGGGGGCGATGGGGGCGGGGGGCTTGGGCATGACGCTGAGGGCGGTGTCGGGGTCCTTGAGTCCATGGCCGGTGAGAGTCATGGTGACGAGGCTGCCTTTGGGAATCTGTCCGGCAGCCAGAGTTTTCTTTAGCCCGGCCACGGGGGCGGCACAGGCGGGTTCGACGAAGATGCCCTCGGTTCTGGCCAGCAACTGGTAGGCCTCGAGAATCTCCGCATCCGTCACCTTGTCGATCCGACCCTTCGATTCCTTGGCGGCAGCGAGTGCACCGGGTCCGCTGGCTGGGTTGCCGATCCGGATGGCGGTGGCGACAGTCTGGGGGTCCTTGACCATGTGGCCATCGACCAATGGGGCGGCTCCGGCGGCCTGCCAGCCGAACATCCGCGGGCGCGGACCCTTGGGCAGGGCTTCCACAAAACCTTTCCAATAGGCGGTGATGTTGCCGGCGTTGCCAACGGGGAGGAAATGGAAGTCCGGAGTTTGGCCCAGGGTATCAAGGATTTCAAAGGCGGCGGTTTTCTGGCCCTCGATCCGGACGGGGTTGATGGAGTTGACCACCTCCACGCCAGGGAGGTCCGCCATCTGGCGGATGAGCTGAAGGGCATCGTCGAAATTGCCATCGATAGGGAGCAGACGGGATCCATGCATGAGTGCTTGTGTGAGCTTACCGAGGGCGATCTTGCCGGCCGGAATGACCACGGCCGAACCGATGCCGGCCCGGGCGGCGTAGGCGGCGGCAGAGGCGGAAGTGTTCCCGGTGCTGGCACAAATGACGATTTTGGCGTCTTTGGCCACGGCGTGGGTGACGGCCATGGTCATGCCACGGTCCTTGAAGGAGGCGGTGGGATTCAGGCCCTCGTATTTTAGCCGAAGATCGATGTCGCCCTTCAGGGCGGAAGCCAACCGCGGGGCGGGGAGGAGCGGGGTGTTGCCCTCCAATAACGTGATGACCTTCGCGTTGGCCGGCAGGGGCAGGCGGGCGCGGTATTTTTCGATAACCCCCGGCCAGCTCATGCCAAATCCTCGACGCGCAGGATCCGTGCCGGCGACCGGTTGAGGGCGAGATTCTGCACCGCGGCGACCGCCTTTTGCAGTGACGATTCCTTGGCTGGCTCAAGGAGAAAAACCAGGGGAACCGAATCCGCCCCGTGCCCTTCGGGTTGGAGGACGGAGGAAATGCCGATTTTTTCCGTCCCGAAAATCCCGGCGATCTGGGCGAGCACCCCCGGCTGGTCTCGAACCTCGAAGCGGACGTAGAAGCGGCCCACGGATTCGCCGGGCTCAATCAATCGGATCTTCTCCCCGCCTACCGGCAGCACCGGTCCGGGAGATTTGTCGCGAAGGTGGCGGGCCGCCTCGCCAAGATCCGCCAGCAAGGCGCTGGAGGTGGCATCCGGCCCTGCGCCTCGACCCGTGAATTGGACCGGACCGGAAAGGTTGCCGACCAGGCTGACGGCATTGAAGACGCCGTGGACCGAAGCCATCGGGTGGCGGGCGGGGATGAGGGTGGGGGAAACGCGGACTTCCACGCGGTCGGAACCCACCGGCCGGACGACCGCAAGGAGCTTGATGGCGTACCCGAGTTGGCGGGCAAAAGAGACATCTTGGGCCGCCAGATTGCGGATGCCTTCGACCGGAACCTTGGAAAAGGGCGGAAGAAAGCCGTAGGCAAGCAGGCAGAGGATGGCGGCCTTGTGGGCGGCATCAATCCCGTCGACATCGAGGCGGTCGTCGGCCTCGGCGTACCCGAGTTCCTTGGCCTGCTGCAGGGCGGGGGCGAAGTCGGATCCCTCCTCCGCCATCCGGCTGAGGATGTAGTTACACGTTCCGTTGATGATGCCGTGCAGACCGAGCAACTGGTTCGCCACAAGGCCCTCCCGGAGCGCCTTGAGAACGGGGATGCCTCCAGCGACGCTGGCTTCGAAATAGATCGGCACACGGGCCTTTTGGGCGAGGGGGATGAGCTCCGACCCTCGTTCCGCCAAAAGGGCCTTGTTGGCCGTGACCAGGGGCTTGCCGGCGGCCACGGCGGCCTTGGCGACTTCCAACGATTCCGTGGTGCCGCCCAGCAGTTCCACCACGATCTGGACGGCGGGGTTGGAAACCACCGACTTCCAGTCGGCCACGGGCTGGATCGAAAGATTCTCGCGTTTTTTGCCGGGATTCCGAACCGCGACGGCACGGATTTCCAGGCCGACCCCAAGACGCTGTTGGAGCAGACGATTGGCTTCGGCAAGGTTCCGGACCAAACCGGAACCGACCGTGCCGCAACCCACCAAGCCGATGCCCACCTTGTCCACCTTTCGATTTCAGCGTCTCGGGGGGGTGGTTCGCAAGAGCAACTCCTTGAGCCCCTAAGTCTTTTGGGAGCAAAGCGCCATGAAAGCCGATTGCTTTTTCGGTTTGAACCATCAATCTTGGGGCGGTGCAGAAGTATTTTTTGTTTCTGTTGATGACAGGGTGTCTGGCGGGATTGGAACTTCGGGCGGATGACGGGGATCTGGACAAGGCGATCGATAAGGCGGTGGAAATTTTGAACAAGTACGCCGACGAAAAAAGCGATACGGCCCCGGCCGAGGCATTTCAGAAGGCGAGGGGGTTGGCGATCCTGAACATCTTTAAAGGCGGTTTTATCTTTTCCGGAACCGGCGGATCGGGGTTGGTGACCGTGAAGATGAAAAATGGAAAGTGGTCCCCCCCTTCGGCAATCTCGGCGGGGGGATTCGGTGTGGGCCTTCAAGCGGGCGGTTCCAACATCGACTATGTCATCCTCATGAACACCGACGATGCGGTGGAGCAGTTCGCCAAGGAGGGAAACTACCGGGGCGGGGTTGAGGCGGAAGGCACGGCGGGGACCGAGGGGCGGAACCTTTCGGCCGGCATGGCCGGCATGTCGGCCCCGGTCACCTCCTACAGCTTCAGCGAAGGCCTGTTTGGCGGGGTCTCCACATCCAGCCTTGCGTTTGGGGTGGAGGATGACACGAATGAGGCCTTTTACGGGGAGAAGTTGGAATCCAAGGACATTCTGGAAGGGAAAGTGAAACGTGTTCCCCCCCCGGTGCAAAAGCTTTGGCGGGCGTTGGAGGAGACGGACAAGAAAACCAAGGTGATTGCCGCCGAGGCGGCAAGACAAGAGAAGGAGTCCAAGGAAAAGAAATGAGCCAAGGCATTTCCGTGCAGTATCTGGGCCACTCCTGTTTTTTGCTGATCACCACCAAAGCCAAAATCCTGATCGATCCCTTTTTGACGGGAAACCCCAAGGCGGCGACAACGGCCGACAAGGTCCCGGCGGATTTTATCCTGGTTTCACACGGTCACGGGGATCATTACGGCGATGCGGTGGCGATCGCCAAACGGACCGGCGCCGCGGTCATCGCACCGTATGAGCTGGCCCTGCATGCCGGAGCCCGGGGAGCCAAGGTTCATCCGATGGGTTGCGGAGGCGGCAAGGATTTTCCTTTTGGCCGGGTGCAGTTAACCGTCGCCCACCACAGCTCCTCCGTGGACGAGGCGGGAAAGGTGATCTCGGTGGCGGCGCCGGTCGGTTTTCTGATCCGGGCCGACGGCAAGACGATTTACTTTGCAGGAGACACGGCCCTGACGATGGACATGGAGTTACTCGGGCGGCGGAACAGCATCGACCTGGCCCTGGTGCCGATCGGGGACAACTTCACGATGGGGCCGTCCGACGCGGCCGAAGCGGTCAGAATGCTGAAGGCCAAACGGTCCGTGCCCATGCACTACAACACGTTCGAGGAGATCAAGGTCGATCCGGGAGTTTTCAAGAAGGAGGCGGAAAAGCACGGCAGCAAGGTGGACGTGCTCCAACCGGGGGAAAGTCTGGAGCTTTAGATTTTTCCCAGCGCCAAGAGCAGGGTCCGCGTGCTGATCAGAATCAGAAGGATGCCGACCAACCGCATGAGGGTCTTGGCGGGGAGAATCTGACAAAGTTTTGCGGCGAAAGGGGCGGCGATGATGCCGCCGAGGATGAGACCGGCGATGATTTTGAAATTTTCCAGCTTGAGGAAGATAAAGAAGGTGATGGTTTGGCTGAGGGTCACGAAAAACTCGGCCAGATTGACGGAGCCAATCACGTAGCGGGGTTGATGCCCCTTGGCCAATAACGTGGAGGTGACCACCGGGCCCCAACCTCCTCCGCCCACGGCGTCCAGAAAACCGCCCACGGCCGCCAGGGGGACGGCTTTGGTGGGTTCGGTTCCGATGGCGATCGCCTTGTGATTGGATCTCCAGAGAATGTAGGCCCCCATGATGATGAGGTAGAGGCTGATCCAGGGTTTGAATTTTTCCCCGGGAAAGTTGGAGAGAATGTACGCCCCGGTGACCCCGCCCAGAACTCCGGGGATGGCAATTTCCCAGAAGAGGGCCCGATTGACGTTTTGGTGAAAGAGATGGCTGACCCCGCTGATGCCGGTGGTAAAGATTTCCGAGACCTTGACGCTGTAACTGATCATCGCCGGGGCGACTCCCAGCGTCAGAAGAAACGTTGAGCAGGTGACCCCGTAGGCCATACCCAAGGCCCCGTCGACGAGTTGGCCGACCAGTCCCACGAACACGGCGGTGACGAGAATGGGCATGGGGCAAGACCCTATGGCAAAGAGGGATTTTGCGGAAGGTTTATGACGCGTGATTGTCCTCCGGTCCGGAGACGGGCTAGGGTGATCCCGTGAAGATGCTGCAGGTCCTGAATCCTTATGACGGAAAAAAGGTCGGGGAAATTGAGGTCCAGAGCCGTGCGGAGGTGCAACAGAGGCTGGATCAGGCGGCGGCGGTTTTTGCCGACCGGGGAAAGTGGCTGAACGTCCCCCAGCGAATCGAGATCCTGGAAAAGTTTCAAAAGCTGCTGGAGGCGAACCAGGAAAAGATCATCCGTCAGTCGGTGTCCGAGGGTGGCAAGCCCCTCATCGACACCAAGGTGGAAATGGCGCGGGCGATCAACGGCGTCCGGGTGGCCATGGAGGCCATTCCGCATCTGGTGGGCCGGGAGATTCCCATGCGGCTGAACACGGCCTCGATGAATCGGATGGCCTACACCTACCGGGAACCCGGCGGCCTGGTGACAGCGATCAGTGCCTTCAACCATCCGGTCAATCTGATCATTCACCAGGTGATTCCGGCGGTGGCAACCGGTTGTCCGGTGGTGGTGAAGCCGGCCACCAAGACACCGCTGTCCTGCCTGACCCTGGTGGACCTGCTGCATCAGGCAGGATTGCCCAAGGCGTGGTGCCACGCGGTGGTTTGTGACAACGCCGATGCGGAACTGTTGGTCACCGATCCGCGGCTAAGTTTTTTCAGCTTCATTGGTTCGGGCCGGGTGGGCTGGGCCCTGCGGTCCAAGCTGGCCCCGGGAGCAAACTGTGCCCTGGAGCACGGGGGGGTGGCCCCGGTGATTTTGGAAGCCGATGCCAATCTCGAGGATGCCCTTCCTTTGCTGGTGAAGGCCGGCTTCTACCATGCCGGACAGGTCTGTGTTTCGGTGCAGAGGATTTATGCCCACCGCTCGATCGCGGAGGCAGTGGCCCAGAAGATTGCAGACAAGGCAGCCAAGCTGGTGGTGGGCGATCCAGCGGATCCCAAAACAGAGATCGGACCCCTGATTAGCCATGCGGAGAACGATCGGGTGGCGGCCTGGGTGGATGAGGCGGTGAAGAAGGGGGCCACATTGCTTTGCGGGGGCAAGAAGGTTTCGGCCAGCTGCTACGCCCCGACGGTCCTGTGGAATCCGCCGGAGGACGCCAAAGTTTCTTGTGACGAGGTGTTCGGCCCGGTGGTGTGTGTCTATCCGTTCGACAAGCCGGAGGAGGCGGTGAAGCGGGCCAATGCCCTGCCGGTCTGTTTCCAGTCGGCTGTTTTCACACGGGACATCGACCGGGCCTTTTCCTATGTGCGGAACCTGCAGGCCACCGCGGTGATGGTGAATGACCACACGGCGTTCCGCGTGGACTGGATGCCGTTTGGAGGAAGGATGCAGTCGGGTCTGGGGATGGGGGGAATCCCACGGAGCATGGAGGATATGACCGCGGAAAAGATGTTTGTGATTCGAACCCTAGGCTAATCGGGACTGATTCTGACCCCTTTCCCCTGCAACTTGCGAGGGGGGCCGGCGCACGGATTGCAAGGGTGATGGGACGGCGAAGGTTCCGTGTCCCCTAGGTGACCTTCTATTTTCTGCGAGAGCTGAGGGATTTTGGCTACGGGGAGCGACCGAACGAGGCGGAGACTTTCAGGGCGACGCCGCCGCGGGCGGCAAACTCGCCGGTGACGGCGGCGTGGCGGGGAGCGAGAACGCGGACAAGGTCATCGAGGATCCGGTTGGTGACGGCTTCGGCAAAGGAGCCGACGTTCCGAAACGAGTGGAGGTACAGCTTGAGGGATTTGCTTTCCACACAGCGGCGGTTGGGGATGTAGCGGATGGTAATGGTGGCAAAGTCTGGCTGGCCGGTGACGGGGCAGAGGGAGGTGAACTCCGGCGTGGAGAAGATGATCTCGTAGGACCTTCCGGGTTTGGGGTTGGGAAAGGTTTCGAGCCGGGCCTTGGAGGGATGACTCGGGACGGGAGTTTTGGTGCCAAGGGCGCGAAGAGGCATGACTGACCCTAACCCGATCGGGAGATGAGAAAAAGGGTTTTGGATCCCGCTCAGGAGGAGCGATGCGCATAGTGGCGACCGCGCCAGGGCAGGCGGCGCCGGACGGTCTGGAGCCAGGAGTTGGCGGCGATGGCCAGGACCAAAGTTTGGCCGATGGGATGAAGGATTGCGCCGATCCAGCTTTGGCGGAACCGATAGGCCATGGCGAGTCGGAGGGACAGGATCATGGCGATTTCGATCCATAAAACCGGGTCGTGCGGGCGGAAGGGAAGAAGGACAAAGGGGCCGAGGAACACCACGGCCTGAAAGACCTGAAAGAAGCCAAAGGCGGCGAACCGGCCCTCGAAGGCGGGGTACAGATTTTTGGTGAAACCGTCCCAAAGGTCCCGGAAGTTGTCGTACATGCGGCAGCGAACCCAGGCCACCGGGTGGCCGGGGTTGGTGCCGTCCCGGTTGAGAACGACATATCCTGCAGCCCGCATTTTTCTTCCGAGGGCAATGTCTTCCACCAGATGACCGGCGACCGCCCCGTGTCCGCCGATCTTTTCATAGGCCTCCCGTCGAAAGAGAAGAAATTGGCCGTTGGCAGCACCGAGGGATGCGGAGCGGCCCCCCATCCAGTGAGGCAGATAGAGAAGGATGAAAAGGTGCACGAAAGGAATGACCAGATGTTCGCTCCAGCTTTTGGCTTCGAGATAAGGCCAGAGGGAAAGAAGGTCGGCTTTTTCCTTGAGGGCACAATGGACGGCTTGGGAGAGGGTGTTGTCGGAAAAACGGGTGTCGGCGTCGACAAAAACCAGGAATGCCCCCTTGGCCTCCTGGGCCAGTTGATGGCACGCCCAAGCCTTGCCGGTCCAACCCTTGGGGAGATCTTTTCCGCAAAGCAGACGAACCCTTGGGTCGCCCTTGAACCGCTGGCGGACGAGTCCGGCGGTACCATCGGAGGAGTGGTCATCGAGAACGAGAATTTCAAAATCGGGGTACTGGCTACGGACCAGCGTCTCCAGGCATGGCTCGATTCTCTGTTCCTCGTTTCTGGCTGGAATGAGGACGGAAATTTTAGGGACGGGGGCCGGGGGCTGGGGTACCAAAGGAAACCGGAATGTCCTCAGGTTGAGCAGATAATTGATAAGCAAGAGACTTAGAAAGCTGAAAACAGTGATATGAAAGATGTCCATGGGGATACCTAGGCGTTTTAGGGGGGGTAGTCGGATTAAGAAAGGGTGAATCGGAGTACTTATTAAATATTTATACGTATATTAGTAAAATTTTAAAACACTGAACTACAACAATTTACAAATCAAATTAAATAAACTTCTTGCAAGTTCAGTGGGTTTTTTCACATAGTATCGTGATTAATTTATGAACAAGTTTTGGAAGAACCTAAACGTTCTGGCCTCGGATCACACCCTGCCTCCGGCGCTGGTGTCCATTTTCAAGAATGCCCTGGGGGAAGATTCCACCTCCCTCAAGTATCTGACCTTCGTGCTTTCCCCGAATGGTCCGGGAGGCCAGATCGACCGGGATATTCTGGAAGAGAACTTTAACATGGTGGATACCGCGCGGAAATACCACCTGTCCCTTCCGGAAGTTCAAAAGGCGATCCAGATGTTCGTGGAGCGCCGCGCCATCCCGGTCCGGGAGGGAGCTCCCACCAAAGAAATCGGCGGACTCAACGGTAAAAACGGCAATGGCCACTTTGCCGCCCGGCGCCAACCCCCTCCCTTGGGCCCTTATCCGGTTTGTGGCTCCACCATCTCCCGGTTGGATTCCCGGCGCAGTGACGGTGGCGAAGTCGTGGAAGTGGGGGAAGGGTACGCCATGGTTTACTGGCACAAGGCCAAGAAGAAGACCAAAGTGGCGATTGCCCGTCTACGGGATGTCCGCCTCTTCAAAGTGAAGTCTCCGGCCGGTGCCGACGAGGGCGCCCCCAAGCCGAAGCGGAACGGAAATGGTCACAGCCCGTCCAAGTCCAAGCGGAACGGCCTGGTCGCCAAGGTCCGGGCCCGGTCTTCCGGCAAGTCGGTGGTCCGCCTTGGTGGCAAAAAGCGCCGGTAAAGCGGTTTCCAGTCCGGGTTTCGACCCGTGGCTCCCCAGTCAAAGGCTCTTCCCGCCCTACGTGTGGTCCGAGGTGTTTGGACGCACCGCACCCGTGGAGTTGGATTTGGGCGCAGGAGATGGTGTGTACGCCGAAGCCCGGGCCCAAAGGGAACCGGGGCGGGATTTTGTGGCGGTTGAGCGGCTTTTGGGGCGAGCCACCAAAATCGCCAAGAAGGCCGTCCGGGGTGGGTTGCACAACCTGAGGGTGCTACGGCTGGAATCGGCCTATTTTCTCCGCAACCTGTGCACGCCGGGTGGCGTGGACGTGATCACCCTGCGGTATCCTGACCCCTGGCCCAAGCGGCGACATCATGGGAACCGAATTCTGAACCGGGAGTTTGCCGCCGATGCCGCCCGCGCCTGTCGGGCCGAAGGAAGGCTGCAGTTGACGACGGACGACAAAGATTACTTTGAGTGGGCCTCTCGCGAAGTGTCCGCCTGTGCGGAATGGCGGGTGGACCCAGAATGGATCGGCACCGAGGAGCCGACTTCC
>Ga0214917_10007439_pt1 | contig 11072 bp, 8 predicted proteins | sample LL_1208_BB_MetaG_FD_177983 | JGI IMG/M metagenome (GOLD analysis project Ga0214917, IMG submission 177983) | Freshwater microbial communities from Lake Lanier, Atlanta, Georgia, United States - LL_1208_BB | ecosystem: Environmental > Aquatic > Freshwater > Lake | place: USA: Georgia | collected...
GAGAGCTGAAGGACAAAAGATATCTACATCCAGATCATAAATCTCATCCGGTGAAACAACCGAGACTGATCCAGAATGAGACTCAGCAATTTGCTCACACCTTTTTCGGTCAATATCGCAAATAAACACTTTCATTCCACTATCTGCGAAAAGCTCGACCAAGTGACCGCCTACGTTTCCCGTTCCTTGAACAGCTACACTTAAGCCTTTTAATTCTGATTTACCCATTCGGTGCTCGACGCAAGCGCGGATTCCTTCAAGCACCCCTTTTGCGGTCCAAGGTGAAGGATCTCCAGAACCGCCGTGGGTTTCGGCAACTCCCACTACATTGTTAGTCTCCATGAAAATGTATTCCATGTCGTTTACGTCAGTTCCTACGTCTTCTGCTGTAATGTATCGTCCCCCCAAGCAATCTACGAAAGAACCAAAACTTCTAAAAAGTGCTTCTGATTTATCCTTCTTGGGATCCGCAATAATAACTGCTTTTCCTCCCCCGAGGTTTAATCCGGCAACAGCTGCTTTGTAGGTCATTCCTTTCGACAGTCTAAGAACATCTTCCACTGCTTGTTCAGTGGAATCGTATTTCCACATTCTACAGCCACCCAAAGCAGGTCCTAACTGGGTGTTGTGAATAGCTACTATTGATTTCAGTCCACTGGCAGGATCTGTAAAAAATACTACTTGCTCATGTTCACCTTGAAAAATGGTCTCAACGTTAGCCATTCCGGACCTCCAAAAAAGGGCTACTCTACCAATGGGGGACCCCAAGCATCAAGTTGAGTGTGAGAATAGTTTCAGTATTAACGCTACGAGTCAGGATAAAAGGGGCTTTCCTTGGTCGGTTTTCTTGAGTTCTGTGGGACCCTTCACTATTCTCACTGCGTGAAAAAAAAGAATCTCTACACCGCTTCTGACACTTCCACTCTCTTAAGGGAAAACCCGGGCCAGTTTCCTTACACTCGGGGTATTCACCCTTCCATGTACACTCACAAGGTTTGGACAATGAGACAGTATGCGGGCTTTGGAGATGCAGCCAGTTCCAACGCCAGATATCGCTACCTTCTCTCTCAGGGAATCACGGGCTTAAGCATCGCTTTCGATTTACCTACTCAAATGGGCTATGACTCAGACCACTCTCTTGCTCAAGGAGAAGTCGGCCGGGTTGGAGTTGCAATCAGTTCCTTGGAAGACATGGAAATTGTGCTAGACCAGATTCAATTAGATGAAGTCAGCACTTCCATGACCATTAATGCCACTGCCGGTATTCTCTTGGCTCTTTATTTAGCAGTAGCAGAAAAAAAAGGGATCGATAAAAAGAAACTTCGTGGAACGATTCAAAATGACATTCTCAAAGAGTACATCGCTCGCGGGACTTATGTTTTCCCTCCTCAACCCAGTCTGAAAATCACAACGGATATTTTTGAGTATTGCAAAACTGAAGTACCGGAGTGGAATACCATTTCCATCAGTGGCTATCACATTCGAGAAGCCGGAAGTACAGCCGTTCAAGAAATCGCTTTCACTCTGGCTGATGGACTTACTTACGTAGAAAGCGCTCAAAAAAGAGGATTATCTATCGACGAGTTTGCTCCTCGCCTTTCGTTTTTCTTCAATGTACACAATGATTTTCTTGAAGAAATTGCCAAGTTTCGAGCTGCTCGTCAGCTTTGGGCTAAATTAATTCAGGAAAGATATAAGCCCAAAAATCCAAAGTCCACTCTCCTGCGATTTCATGCCCAAACAGCTGGAAGTACGTTAATACCTGTGCAAGTGGACACTAATGTTGTCCGAGTGACTTTGCAGTGTTTAGCAGCTGCATTGGGAGGAGCGCAATCCATTCACACCAATTCCAGAGATGAGGCTTTGGGACTTCCCACAGAGGAAGCTGCAACTTTGGCTTTAAGGACTCAACAAGTAATAGCCAATGAGAGTGGAATCGCTCAGTTCGTCGATCCTTTTGGCGGAAGCTATGCCCTCGAAGCACTCACTGAAGAACTTGAAATTGAAGCTCGAAAGCTAATTGAAGCGATTGAGAAAAAGGGAGGTGTTGTAAACTGTATTGAACAACAGTTTCAACAAAATCTCATTCAACAAGCAGCTTATGAATACCAAATGGAGATTGAGAACAAAAAAAGAATCATTGTGGGTCTCAATGAATTTAATGAGGCCAGTTCTCCCCCTCCGCCGATTCTAAAAATCGATCCTAAAGTTGAAAAAGAACAAGTAGAAAGACTTAAGTCTTTTAAAGCAAAACGAAACAATTCCAAAATTGAAAAGGCGAGAAAGCAACTTCTCTCAGCTGCCCAAGAAGACAAAAATCTGATGCCATTCATCTTTTCTGCAATAAAAGAATCAGTGACTCTGGGAGAAATCGTTAATACTTTAGAATCTGTCTACGGAAGGTATCGGCCCTAAATTAAAAGAGAGCCCCTTCTGTCATTCTGGAGTAAACCTTACGAAGCAATACCAAAGCGGTAGCTCCCGCTGCCAAACAGGCCAATCCAATATCCAAAAGTGCAGATATTCGAGTGCTTTGATAAATACCTAGAAGTGAACATCCATAGGATATCCCTCCAATCAGAACAAGAGCCAGCGACCACGAGAAACAAAACTTTAAAAGAGGTTTAAATGAAACCTCGGGGCTATGTTGCTTCATGTGTCTTCTCAGAAGAATACTGAGAGTAAATACATAAAAAGAAATTCCTATGGTTCCGGAAATAGCTAGCCCCTGAATTCCCCACTTTTGTGACAAGACTCGATAGACCGGAATAAAAAGAAAAGTGATAGCCGTTCCCCAGAGAGAAGGAAGCCAAGTAGTCTGAGTTGCGTAAAACCCCCTGGAAATGAGGATCTGCATAATCCAGAACACCACTCCTAACCCCATCAACTGGAGTAACTGAGCAGTTTCCGCCAGATCTGAACTAGTAAGCTTGCCGCCCCCATAGATAAAATGAGTAATCGGAAGCGCATGAGTTAACATCAGAATAGCTGCAATCGGACCCAGGGCCCATATTTTTTCGATTTCTCGGTTGAGAGTCTGTCCAAACTCGCTGTATTTTTTTTGTGCCCACATTCTGGAAAGATGGGGGTAGCTTGCAATTCCTGCTGCTTGCCCAATAATGGCGATTGGAATTCTCATTTCTGTGCGGGCATAGCTCAACTTACTGACTGCTCCTTCTCCCATAAAGCTCGCCAGGTATTTTGATATCCATTCATCGGCTACCACGAGTGAGAAAGCAAACATGATGGGAATACTCATCCAAAGATATTTTTTAAAAGCCTGCTTTGATTCTTCATCCCAGCGAACAGAAGGCCTGATTGAGTAGCCTAATTTGGAAAGTCCCCACCACTGAAGTATTCCATAGCCAGTCGCAGCTCCACAGAGAACTCCGAAACTAAAAGCAGCTACTCCGAATTGAGAGTGAAGAAAAACACCAAAGAGAATGATGCAAGTATTGTAAATGAGTGGTGCAACAGCAGAATAAATGAATCGGCCGTGAGTCTGCTGAACCCCGTTAGCTAAACCTCCCCAAAAAAAGAAAAATTGAGCCGGTACAATAATTCTCAAAAGCAAAGTGAGGGACTGAAGTTGATTCGGGCTAAATCCTGGAGCAACCAATTGGGCAAGTTTATCTGCCCAAATTTGACAAGCTAAAATCAAAACTAGCATTACAAAACAAAGAGCTGTGGAAATAGAACGGTAGACTTTCTTGGCTACTTCTTCTTTTCCTTCTCCTACGTAAGCTGCCAAAACAGGAATGAGGGAAACATTTAAAGCACCCGCTGCCATCAAATAATTTAAAAAGTCGGGGACAGTAAAAGATGCCAGATAAACGTCCGCCATTTGGCTAGCCCCTACTGTCTGCGCCAAGACCCACTCTCTAACGAATCCGAGAATCCGAGAGAGGAAAATACTGACAACAAGCATCATGCTAGCTGCTTGAATATTTTTTTTGATTTCTTGTGTCAAAGAGCCTTCATCCGTAGGTGGCCAATGGCCAAATGAGCTAAAAATCCTTTTAAGTCTATATTTTAGCTGGCCTCCTACACGATTCGCATTAAAAAACGTTTAACGCGCCTCGGGATAATCATTGGGGCTGAATCTCTGATGAGATCCTTCCGAAAAGAAAGTGATGAAATCTCGGGTACATCCACTTCCCCGTCTGGTTGTGATTGAAGGCAACGAGAAGGGAAAAGTCTTCACTTTGAAAAACGGTGCGGTCACCCTTGGCCGTTCGAAATCGGATATTGTCATTTCCGATCCCCGAATTTCTAGAGAGCATGTGAGATTGGAGTTTGACGAGGAATCGGGACAACTCTTATTTACCGATCTCAAAAGTTTAAATGGAACTCAGATAAATGGTGGAACTCTTACCAGCGGAATTCTCAAAGATGGAGATAAACTTCAAATTGGAAATACGATTATCGACTGCCAATTAGGAACGCTAGTAGAGTTCACCGAGGAACTTCGAAAAGAACCTGTTCTAAAAACAGAAGAAGTTCACCTTCCTCCTCCTTCGGCTCCCACTCAAGATAAAGCCACTAAAATAAAAGAACCAGCTCCTGCACCTAAGCCTTCTTGGATCTCCACTCTACCTGCTTGGAGCAAAATCGCAGCGGGCGTAGTTCTAGTCTTTGTTCTTCTTTCACTGATGAATACTTCTGGTCCTGAGTCCAGACAGATTTCCCAAAGTAATTTGGAACCCGAGCTTTCCCTCATCCGACAAATGTTGAGCAGAGGAGAAAATCAGAAAGCTCTTGAGCGTGCCCTTGAGGTTTCTGCTAAAAACCCAGCCCACCCGGAGTTAGATGAGCTTTTAGGGGATCTTTATTTTTCCATTCAAAAACTGGAATTAGCGATTAGAAGCTACAAAGCAGCTTTTTCTCACGAAACAAAATCTCAATTCATTTATTTTAAACTCACAAAAGCCTATATGCAGGCTGGTTTGGTAGCTCAAGCGAGCGAGCAACTCGTTTTAATTGATAAGTTAATTCAAAATTCCCCAAAGGATAAAGATCTGTTTATTCAGTTTGCAGACTTGTTGCTCAAATACCCAGAGCTCAACCAGTCATTTGACAGAGCTTTGATTCTTTCAAAAGCCTTACAGAAGGAAGTTGCCCCTCAAAGCACCATTGGTTACCGATTAGAAGCAGCGACTCTTTTGCAGCAAAAAAAGGTAAAGGAAGCAGCTTCGGTTTACGAAAAAGCTCTCGCAATTGCTCCGACAGATCAGGATGTTCTAGAAAGTCTCACTATGGTGAAATTGAATCTCCAAGACATGAAAGGAGCCATGCAGGTCACAGAGCAGTGGTTAAAGCAGAATCCTAATGAAGTGAGAGCTTTGCTTGCTGTAGCTTATCTTAAATTTTACGAGCGAGATTATTTGGGAACGATTCCTCACCTTCAGACAATTCTCAATCTCCTAGCTAAAAACCCCACGAACAGTCGACGATTAGAAGCTCTTCATTTAATGGGTTTGGTATTTTGGGAACAAGGACAAAGAACTGAAGCCGAGACCTATCTTTCTGAAAGTTGTAAGCTTGGCTACGAGCAGAGTTGCAAACACCAACTCCTACTGACCCAACCTTCCTCGGATGGAACACCTAGCCCCGCACCACTAAGTCAGCCATGATCGGTAAGTGATCTGACAAAACAGACCATTGTTTTCCTTGAAGACAATCGGCAGCCAACATCGAAGCATTGCGAAAATAAATTCTATCGAGCTGAAGAATAGGCAATCGACTAGGAAAAGTTCTCGCATGATTCTTTTTAGAACTAATAAATGCCTCTTCCAACTGAAGTCGCTTGGTTAATTCATGCGTAACTCTTTGTCTCCAATCATTGAAATCCCCAGCTATGAGTAAGGGACTAGAACTGTCGATTGTTTTCTCCACATAAGCTACTAACTCATCTGTCTGAAGCTTTCTTTCAAACTGAAAAAGTCCTAAATGAGCGTTCAGAGCGTGGAGGACTAACTCTCCTTTTTCTTTTTCAAGTGGAATGTGAATCACTCCATGCAAGACCCCTCGCTTTTTCAGCTTACCAATCGTGAGATCTTTGAATGTGAATTGGGAAATGGGATAACGACTCATAATCGCATTTCCATGATGATGCCTGCTGAAAATAACATTTTTCTGATAAGCAAAGTGGGGCCACATTTCGTCCGCTAAACCCTCAAGTTGATGAGCTACCTTTTCGGGCCACAAGCGACTGCTCTTCTCTAAGGAACTCCCCGCTACTTCCTGAAGAAAAACAATATCCGGTTTGAGAGACTGCAGCGCCTCTTTTAAAATCGTAAGGCTCAGTCGGTTCCTTCTGACTGTAATTCCTTGGTGAATATTGTAGGAAAGCACCCTAAGAGAGAACTTTTGCATGCTGACTCCATCATACTCTTTGGTTTTTCTTTTTAGAGCTTATTTTTATTCCCGTTTTAATAGTCTTCAGTTAAAAAGAGAGTCCATGCACTCAACTCGCTTAAAACTGGGACTTTTGAGCCTCATCGGGAGTATTGGACTACTCATGACTGGATGCGGCAGCACCCAAGTAGTTGAATCCCCAAAAACAGCTTACGTGGCTGAGACAGGAACTCCCAAAACCCCATCCGTTATTTGGACCAGTCGGGTATTTGGTCAGCCCTATGAATACTTGGGAAGAGTAAGAGCCAGAAGCATAACCTATGATGGGGCAATGGAACGTCTTGTAGAAGGCGGAAAGCAGCTTCGGGCGGATGCACTGATTGATGTTCACTTTGAGCAAGTAGGTTTTTTAACGGATCTTCAAGCTTTCGCTATCAAGTACAAATGACTTCACCTTCGAAAATTAAAAAGATTGCTTTGGTTACCGGCGGGGGAGATTGCCCGGGTCTTAATTCAGCTATTCGTGCTGTCGTTCAAACAGCAACTCTTGAATATGGGATTCAAGTTATGGGAATCCCCAATGGCTTTAAAGGTATTTTAGAAAATCAATTTGTTCCCCTAGACCTCTCTAACACGACTGGTATTTTTTCTAAGGGAGGAACTATTCTTGGTTCCTCAAACGTAGATACCCCTTTCCGCGTACCCGTGACGAAGGATGGAAAAAAAGTTTATGAAGATCATTCTGATCGCTGCATGGAATACTTCAAAAATGCTGGAATCGACGCCCTCGTAGTAGTAGGTGGAGATGGCACTCAAACCATGGCTCATGGTTTCGCGAAAAAAGGATTAAAAGTTGTTGGGATTCCAAAAACGATTGATAACGATCTTAATGGTACCGAACTGACTATTGGGTTTTTCACCGCTGTGAGCACAGCTGTGGAAGCTCTTGATAAACTTCACACCACCGCAGAATCTCATCACCGAGTAATGGTAGTAGAAGTCATGGGGAGAAATGCTGGTTGGATTGCTCTTTTCGCTGGTTTAGGTGGAGATGCAGACGTTATTTTAATACCCGAAATTCCCTTTGAGTTGGGAAAAGTTGCTTCTTTCTTAAAAGACACTCATCACACCCGAAAAAAATACTCCATCGTAGTCGTTGCCGAAGGAGCTAAACCTCTAGGGGGAGCAGTTACTGTTCAACGGGTAGTAGAAGATTCTCCTGAACCCATTCGTTTAGGAGGAATTGGTCATCAGGTTGCAAGCGAGCTTGAAAAGCTGACCGGCAGAGAGTGCCGTGCCATTGTTTTGGGACACTTGCTTCGAGGTGGTTCTCCTGTAGGGTTTGATAGAATTTTAGCAAGTCGGTTTGGAGTAGCAGCTGTGAAGGCATTAGTTGATGGTCACTATGATTCGATGGTGGCTTATCGCAATGATACAGTGGAGCTAGTACCTCTAGAAACTGGAGCAGGAAAAAATCGATTTATCATTCCTGACTCCCCTTTTCTTGCTGGAGCCCGTTCTCGCGGAATTCACTTTGGAGACACCTGATTTTTCAGGCATTTAAGTTTTCAGCTTCTTTTTCCCAGTACTTCTGACCACTTTCAGGCAAAGTATCGATAGGATCAAAGTATTCATAGAGCTGATTCAAAGCTTCTGGATTATCCCATTCAATGCTCGTCAAATAGTTTTTAGTCCAGCGAGAAATGCCTTTTTCTTTATCGTAAGAATGCACTTGGTGAACCCAGCGTTTTCCTACGAAGGGCACATCACATACAATTCGGGGAGTTGCAAAACCAGGTAAGTACCCCATGATGTCATGTTGCAGTTTTTGGGCTTGAGCTACTGAAATTCTCCAGTGTTCAGAGTTGGGAATCATGTCACACATGTAGAAATAGTAAGGAAGAATATTTCCGTGATCTTGAAGACGAAAACAAAGATCCAAAAGAGCTTTTTGAGAATCGTTTACTCCTCGCAACAAAACTCCTTGATTGCGGACATCTCTAAAACCCATATCTAATAGTTTTCGAGCAGCTTTTGCTACTAAAGGAGTAACAGACTGAGCAGAATTCACATGAGTGTGAAGAGCTAAATTTACTCCTCGAGAAACCGCTTTTTTAGCTAGCCTGTCTAAAGCACTTAATACTTCGTCTTGAAGAAAGTGTTGGGGGATTCCCATCAGTCCTTTACTGGCCAATCGAATGTCTCGAATGTTTTCCAAATCAAGCAGCTTCGATACGAATCCTTCGAGGGTTTCGGCAGGTAAATTAGCTATGTCGCCCCCTGAAACCACTACGTCTCGAACTGAAGGAGTCTTTTGTATGTACTCCAAAATCGCTTCAAGTCTGTCTTTTTGTCCGTGTTCAAATTTTCTTTTGGGTACTTGAGGCACACTGGTTCCCACTAAGTCCATTCGGGTGCAATGACCACAATACTGAGGACAGGTGGAAAGAAGCTCAGCCAAAACTTTAGTGGGATAGCGATGAGTAAGTCCTTCGACTGCCCACATTTCTGCTTCATGCAAACTATCTCGGCCTGATTTAGGATGGCTCGGCCAATTTCGATCTCTTTCGGAATAAAAAGGAAGCATGTACCGTCGCACGGGATCAGCTTTAAGATCCTTTTCATTCATCGTATTGATCATTTGAGGCGGTACCAGCAACGCCATGGTTGCTCGTTCTTGTTGATCCCTTTGAATATCTAGAAGCATCGAATCGGAAATAAGATCTCCGAAGACTTGCTTTAACTGCTGGGTGCTTTTAACCAAATTTCTCTTCTGCCAAAGAGCACTTTCCCACTCTTCTTTTGTTACATTCTTATAGCCCGGAAGCCTTCTCCAGTCTGGTTCTACGAAGTCATGAGAATAATGATACGGATAAGGTTGCACTTTTCCGGACTTAGCTACTTCTTTTTTAAACTCTGGTTTTCCAGCCATAAAATTTCCCTAATTCTTATGGCTAAGATAGCTTTTATCGGCGGAATTTACAAATGATAGGGCTATTTAGGAGGCTTTTTTAGGGGCAAGAGGTTCCAGTTCAATCTTCTCTTCTGCTTGGTCTTTGTTCTTCAGAGCTTCAGCAATTTTTTCTTTTCTGCTCTTTGGAGCTGCATCAGGTTTTCCATCCCATTCACCAGGGACTACACCCCCTAAGCGAAGCTGGAAGTCCTGGACATTTGAACAATGCAGAAGCGCTTCTTCTTCAGCAATTAGACCTTTTTGATAGAGCTCCATTAAGCTTTGGTCAAAAGTCTGCATCCCGATGTGTTTTCCTTCTTCAATTGCCCTAGAGATGTCTTGAGTTCTCGAGGAGTCTAAAATCATCTCTTTTACACGAACATTGCTTACCATGATTTCAACAGCAGGAATTCTTCCCTTCCCATCTTTCCGGCGAATGAGTCGTTGCGATACTACTCCCAGTAGGGTTGAAGCAAGCTGATGACGAACTTGCTCTTGAAGAGCGGGATCCACACTTCCCAAAATACGATTCACAGTCTCTTTCGAGTCCATTGTGTGAAGAGTAGACAAAACCAAGTGACCTGTCTCAGCAGCAGAAAGAGCCATTCGCATGGTTTCTTCGTCTCGCATTTCACCCACTAAAATCACATCAGGATCTTGGCGAAGAGCGTATTTGAGAGCTTTAGAAAATCCTTCGGTATCCATTCCTACTTCACGTTGGGTGATAATGCTTTTTCTGTCTTTGAAGCTAAATTCGACTGGATCTTCGATGGTAACAATATGACAGGAACGGTGTCTGGCAATATGGTCGATAATCGCTGCCAGAGTCGTAGATTTTCCACTTCCCGTAGTTCCTGTTATCAAAATGAGTCCGCGAGTAAGTCCCGCTAATTCTTCTACTACGGGCGGAAGACTCAACTCTTCAAAGTTTTTTATTTCGCCAGGAATGTGTCGACAAACAAGGCGAGTGTTAGAACGTTGTTGGCAAACATTGATTCGATAACGGCCGGCGCCAGTACACTCAAAGCCTAAGTCTACTTCTTCGCCTTTTTCAAACTTATCGAGCTGACGAGGATTCATGAGGGCAGCTGCCCAACCAAAAAGCTGCTCAGCGGTTAATCGCCCTACTTTTTCAGAGGAATCAGCCCCCAGATAAAAAAGATGACCGTTCACCCGAACAATCGGGGGTAACCCTACTTTCAGGTGAACGTCAGAAGCTTTTTTCTCAGTCGCTTTTCTTAGAATTTCCTCGAGTTCCTGCAGGAGCTGGAGCTCTTCCGGCGACCTTGTCTTTAAGTTCGGATTTTTCAACTGTCTCTCCGCTAGCTTCTTCGCTAGAGGCTTGAGAAGAGAGCACTAAGCCCCCGTCTTTTACAGCTTTTGCCTCTACTTGCTTACGGATCTTATCGACAAATTCAGGGTGTTCCTTGAGGAATTGTCTTGTGTTATCGCGACCCTGGCCTAGTTTTTCACCGTTATAGGCGAACCAAGAACCACTTTTTTCAACAACTCCATATTGACTACCCAAGTCAAGAATGTCGCCTTCTTTAGAAATCCCTTCTCCAAACAAAATATCAAATTCGACTTCTCTGAAAGGAGGAGCCATTTTGTTTTTCACTACTTTCACACGTGTTCGGCTGCCTAAAACATCATCGCCATTTTTAATAGCTGAAATTCTACGAATATCCATTCGAAGAGAAGCATAGAATTTTAGCGCATTACCACCAGTAGTAGTTTCTGGATTTCCAAACATGACCCCAAT
>Ga0214917_10007440_pt1 | contig 11071 bp, 12 predicted proteins | sample LL_1208_BB_MetaG_FD_177983 | JGI IMG/M metagenome (GOLD analysis project Ga0214917, IMG submission 177983) | Freshwater microbial communities from Lake Lanier, Atlanta, Georgia, United States - LL_1208_BB | ecosystem: Environmental > Aquatic > Freshwater > Lake | place: USA: Georgia | collected...
ATCTGCTTCGCCAGAACGAATCAGTTGATCAGCCATCGCAATTGCATTGATTCCGGAAAGGCAAACTTTGTTGATGCTTATCGCCGGAACTTCAAGTCCGATTCCAGCTTTGATTGCTGCCTGGCGGGCCGGCATCTGGCCAGCACCAGCCTGCAACACATGGCCCATGATTACGTAATCAACATCCGATGCTGATACTCCTGATTTTTCCAAAGCGCCACGAATTGCAGTGGCGCCAAGGTCAACGGCGGATACGTCTTTCAGAGAACCGAGCAAGCGACCAATTCCAGTGCGAGCGCCACCAACAATGACTGACATTTAAGGCCTTTCAGATCGGGAAAATTGTGGAAAATTGCGCGCGAAGTGCAAAATCCCTTACTGTCACTTTAGCGATGTTCTTGCCAATAGCAGGAATCCGCCCAATGATTGCGAGGATTCCAATGGTCAATTTAAGTGCTGCTCTAGGCGAAACACTTTTGGGAATTGATCATGTTGGACTTGCAGTTAGAGACCTAGACGAGGCGATCGAGCGTTGGTCAAGGACGTTTGGCCTTGAGGTTTCGCATCGCGAGATTAACGAATCCCAAGGTATCGAAGAGGCCATGCTGGACTTGGCTGACGGCACCCGCTTGCAACTTTTAGCAGCACTTAATTCCGACTCAACAATCGCTAAGTTTCTAGAACGAAGTGGCGAAGGCATGCAACAACTTGCATTTCGGGTCACCGACATTGAAGCCGCTATGGCCAATGTGTTGAAAGCTGGAATGCGATTGATTTATCCAGAATTTCGAATTGGCACCGCTGGTTCTTTAATCAACTTTGTTCATCCAAAAGATGTTGGTGGAGTTCTCGTCGAACTTGTTCAGCCAGTTGATCACTAGCCCAGGAACTTATTCTGACTTGTTCAACAAGTCCCTGCTTATTCTGACTTGTTCAACAAGTCCCTGCTTATTCCGACTTGTTCAACAAGTCGTTCCACCGCGACATCTCGCCATCCCAAGTCCAACTTAGTTGTGGCATGTCAGGGCGAATTCTTTCTAAGGCGTAATTCCACGCGATTCGCACAAACTTTTCGCCCACCCAAAGGTGTCTACATTCAGGAACGGCGATAACTTCACACTGCGGAACAATTGCAAACTTTTCCTTCGCTTCTGGTGGCTTTAAGTAGTCGTCAAGTTCAGGAACCAACGCAGTTAGCGGTCGGCCAGAATCTGCCCAAGACTTTAAATGCTCTTCGGTGCTCCACATTAACGGCGGGCTAAACAGAACTGCACCTTGAACCGGATCCACATTTCCATGCATAAGGGTTACGTCGGTTCCAAATGACCAACCAGCAAGCCAGATATTCTCCAAGCCACGATCTTGCGCAAACTGCAAGGCAGATTTCAGATCTAAACCTTCCAAAACGCCTTGGTCATATTCACCTTCGCTGGTGCCAGCAGCACTGGTAGTACCTCTGGTGTTCCATCTCAAGATCGCAACATCGGCCAAAGCAGGAAGTCGCCAGGCCGCTTTCTTAAACAAGTGACTGTCCATCATTCCGCCACCCGTTGGATTTGGGTGCAGTAACAAAATTGTGGCTTTGGGTTTTTCCAAAACAGGCAGCGCCAACTCCCCGACCAAGCGCAAGTTATCTTCGGTCACCAGAGTTATTGATTCACGCAATGCTGGCAACACACTGTTGGAAACTATGACAGCCATTAATACTTCCTAGGAGTTCTGCGTTTCCAGCAGGCAGTGTGCCAATGTCGTCGATCCTCAGCTGAGTAATCCATGTTCCAGGCAACTACGTGTGCAGTGCCAGGCTGAATTTCTCCCGCGCAACCAGGACAACGATAAACCTTTACCGATGTCTCACCAGTTAGTGAAATAACTTGCCATTCGCCGTCTGCATGATTTTCAGTGCGGCCAAAACTTCCAAGCTTGAGCTCAGGTGGCTCTTCGTTTGAATCTCTTCGGTTTCGGCGCCCCATGGTCTGATTCTAAGTTGAATTCGAAATCGGTTAGAGCGGCAATGGTTGGTAAGCAGAGACTCCAGTGCGCTCAGACAGTTCTGCTTGGGCAGAACGGACCGTTCCGAGGCCCATTTTTTCGATGACTTCAAAGGGCCCTTCTGGTAATCCACATCCGAGTTTCATTCCTGAATCAATGTCTATCTTGGTTGCATAACCAGTGGCTTCCATCGCGATGCAATCACCAAGGTAGGCAATCAATAAATCATTATGAACTTGATTCTTTATGTCATCGTTGGGATCTGTTGGGGTTTCTGGTTTTTCTGAGTAATCATAAAAACCAGATCCAGACTTGCGTCCCTTATTTCCTGCCGAGACAAGTTTGACCATACCCGCGGCAGGTTCATCGATTTCTAATTTGGTGTCAGCATAAATGGTTTTTAAAATTTCAACACAGGTATCGATGCCAATTAAGTCAAGAAGTTCGCAAGGTCCCATTGGATAACCAGAAAGCTCACGCATGGCAGCATCCATTTGCTCTTTAGAAGCCTGCCCTGAATCTAAAATCTGAACTGCATGATTCAAATAACGAAGCAATAGTTTGTTAACAATAAAACCTGGCTGATCCGAAATCTGTGCCAGATGTTTTCCAAGCGATTTTCCTAGTTCAACAATCTCAGAAACTACTTGAGGATCTGAGTGAGCCGTCGTAATCACTTCAACAAATTTTTGCACTGGGGCTGGATTGAAGAAATGCATTCCGAGTACTTGCGCTGGACGCGAGGTTGCATTCGCAATGTCAGTTACAGACAAGCTAGAGGTATTGCTTGCCAAGATGCCAGACGGCTTAACAGCTAAATCCAATTTTGCGAATATGTCTACCTTTAGCGCAAGGATTTCTGGAGCGGCTTCAATCACTAGATCACAATTTGCTAGTAACTCGAAATCTTCACCAAATGAAACTCTTGAAGTAATCTCATCGCTTTGTTCTTGACTCAACTTGCCTTTTGAAACTGCGCGGGCAAGTGACTTTGACAGGTTTGTTTTGCCAGCATCAACGGCAGCAGCGGACTCTGCTACGCCAACTACATGATGACCAGCTCGAGCGAACACTTCGACAATGCCGGCTCCCATGATTCCCAGGCCAACAACACCAATTTGCGAAAAACTCATGTCGCTAGTCTGGCAGACCCAAGCAAGCCACCGTGCGTGACCAGACTTTATCGTGCAGTTCTAGTTAGATTGCGACAGAATTGGGTCGTGCCCGCTTGGAACTCGTTTTCATACTTCTTTGGCCCGCTCGTGGCATTTTCTGGCTTAGGAATCATGGTTATTATTCTGCGCTGGGCATTTGCCCGGGGTGGTTCAGTAGTAGAGCGGCCCGCAAAATCTGGAAGTCCAGATGAATATGGAATGTTGGTGCCCATTGCAACGCCCAGCAACTACATCGAAGGTGAAGTCTTGAGAAGGACTTTGGTAGACGCCGGGCTACGCGCTAGCTTGGCTCAAACCAATGACGGTCCGAGAATCATGGTTTGGCCAAAAGATGTTGAGTCTGCAAAAAAGATACTTAAGAAAGTTGCGGACTAGTCTCACGCATGACGTTGGCGCCAAGCGCGTTTAAGTGTTTTTCAAAATGTACATACCCACGATCAATGTGTTCAACGGCATGAACCATAGTTTCACCCTCGGCAACCAGCCCTGCCAAAACTAGTCCGGCTCCGGCTCGAATGTCGGTTGCTTCAACCGGCGCGCCAGATAACTGCGATCGCCCTCTAATCAAAGCGTGATGTCCATCAGTTCGAACTTCAGCTCCTAAGCGAGACAGTTCCTGAACAAATCTAAAGCGAGCTTCAAACAAATTTTCGGTGACCATTGCTGACCCCTCAGCAATTGAATTTAGCGCGATGAACTGAGGCTGGAGATCTGTAGGAAATCCAGGATATGGAAGTGTCACTACATCGATGGCCTTTGGGCGCTTGTTCATTTGAACCCGAAATCCATCACTGGTTGTTGTTACTTCTGCTCCGGAGGTAACCAGTTTTTCCAGCACAATCGAGAGGTGTTCGCTATTTGCATTATGTAAGGTGATGTCACCACCAGTCATAACCGCAGCAACTGCCCAGGTTCCAGCAACAATTCGATCAGAAACCGTGGTGTGCTCGACGGCATGCAGACCTGAGACACCAGTAACGGTAAGTAGTGACGTACCAATGCCGTCTATCTTTGCGCCCATTGCCAGCAGCATGTTGCAGATATCTGCAATTTCTGGCTCACGTGCTGCGTTATCAATAACGGTCTCACCATTTGCGGTTACTGCAGCCATCAATAATGTTTCAGTTGCGCCTACACTCGGGAATTCCAAATAAACATGTGTTCCAACAAGACCACCATCGGGTGCGTGTACATACAAGTAACCGTGTTCATTGGTAACGGATGCGCCCATGCGTTCTAAACCTGCAATGTGCATGTCTAATCCACGAGATCCAATTGCATCACCACCTGGAAGTGCAACATCTGCTGTACCCGTGCGAGCAACAAGCGGGCCGAGTACTGAGATTGAGGCGCGCATCCTACGAACAAGGTCATAGTCCGCACGATTTTCAATTACTTCAGGAACGTCAATTTCAACAATCTGAGTTTGTGCATCGTAACTAACCGAGCAACCAAGTCGGCGAAGTAGTTCGGCCATGATGGAAACATCCAAAATATTCGGAACGGCGTGAATTATTGTTTTTCCAGGGGCAAGCAAAGCAACCGCCATCAGCTTTAGGCTGCTGTTTTTGGCACCAGTAATGGTCACCTCGCCGACTAGGCGGGTCCCCCCTTGAATTCGAAAAACGTCCACGATTAAGCAGAATAACGTGCTTTTTAGGATTTAATTTCTAACTCAAGAAAAGGCGAATAAACCCAATGCGCTCTAGGCTAAGGGCATGGTCAATTTAACAAGGATTTACACCCGTACCGGCGACGATGGCACTACCAACCTCGGCGACATGAGTCGAACCGGAAAGAATGATCCTCGTCTGAAGGCTTACGCCGATGTCGATGAAGCAAATAGTTCAATTGGCCTCGCTATTGCTGCTGGTGAACTAAGAAGTGACATTGTTGATGTTCTAACCATGATTCAGAATGAACTATTTGATGTTGGTGCAGACCTTTGCACTCCAGTGATCGACAACCCGCCACATGAACCACTTCGCGTGACACCTGATTACATTGAACGCCTTGAAGCTCATTGCGATAAATACAATGATGAATTGGAAGCGCTTCGATCCTTCATTTTGCCAGGTGGGACTGTAGGCGCTGCTCACTTACACGTGGCCCGCACTGTGACCAGAAGAGCTGAACGCAGTACTTGGGGTGCACTAGACATGTATCACGGTGGTATGAACGTGTTAGCGGCAAATTATCTAAATCGACTATCAGATTTGTTGTTCATTCTTTCTCGCGTCGCCAACAAAGAAGTCGGCGACGTACTTTGGAAGCCAGGCAGCACTCGCTAACTAAACTTTAGTCAGCGCTATCGACCGACAGAAGTCGCCATATCTGAAAGTGCTGACATTAGTTTTTGATGGAAATCGTCGCCATCAATTGTCCATGCAACAAATCCATTTGGCTTTACGTCGTTACGAAGTCGCGTATCTGTAACCGTCATTCCAGTAGTTAACTCGCCCTGGCATTCAACATCTATGAATGCTGGTTCCAGCTCCATGATGTTGGGCCAAATAGCCTCCGCCATCGCCAACGCGTCATGTTGATGCGTCATGCGTTCGCCATAAAATGTCTCATAGAAGTTTGTGTAAGAGGTAAGAATATGGTCAAAAACTTTGCCAAACTTACTTCCGTCTTTTAGCCATCCCCATAGATGTTCATATGTCTTTACAGAATGGGTTACATCTAAGCCAACCATTACAGTGTTGATACCACTTGCAAAAACTCGTTTTGCCGCTTCGGGGTCATGCCAAATATTGAATTCAGCCACTGGGGTTACGTTTCCAGTGCGAGCTGCTCCCCCCATGATTACGAAACGATCAATCATCGGAATCACTTCGGGATACTGATCTACCAGATGTGCAATGTTAGTCAAAGGTCCGATTGCTACCAATGTCACAGGATCTGGTGAGTTTCGAATCTTGTCAGCTAGAAAAGCCGGGGCATCTGTTGATACAACTTCTGCGGTTGGCTCAGGCAAGTCAACACCCGCGAGACCATCGTGACCATGAACTGGCTCATATCCGGTTTCCATTTTTGCCCGAGCATAAGGCTCGTCATAGCCAGAAGCTACTGGCACATCTGTTCTACCCATGAATTCAAGTAGCCGGAGGGCGTTGCGTGTTGTGTCGGTCAAGCCAGTATTGCCCCCTACCGTGGTGATACCAATGACATCTACTTCAGGGCAAGCCAAAGCCAAAGCGATTGCAACTGCATCGTCAATTCCAGGGTCCGTATCGATCAATAGTGCGCGGGTCATTGCTTCCTCTTTACCTAGCTTGTTCTGCTTGTTAAAAAATCATTTACATCTTTTGCGGTTGGCATTCCTGATTGAGCGCCCAACTTGAGGGTTGAAAGTGCTGATGCGGCGCAGGCGAGTTCTAGTGACTCTGCGACTGATTGCCCAGAAGCGTAGGCGACTACAAATGCACCTACAAAAGTATCCCCAGCGCCTACGGTATCGAGTGCTGCTACTTTTGGCGGCTGTGCCTTGGCAAGAACTTCCCCGTTTTGGTATGCAATCACTTCGTTTGCGCCAGCCGTGACAATCACTAATTTCAAATTTGGCTTACCCAGTTGCGCGAATTCAATCTCATTAACAATTAAGACATCAATTAACTCGGCTAGCTCGTCAGAAATTTCGCGAACTGGAGCCGCGTTAACACAAAAGATTCCAGTTGCAGCCTTACCAGCCTGAATTATCACCACCTCAGGAATTTCAAATTGAACAATGACCGCGTCAGCGGATGAGATCTTCTCGGTAGCAAATGTGGCATGTTGATTAGCGCCGTCAGCAACAACTATTTGATTTTCACCAGAGTGCTCCACCATTACCAAGGCAGTGCTTGTTGGTGTTGAAACTCTTGCTATCGAATCAATGTCTACTCCGCTTTGAGTTAACGCAGATAGACACATCTCACCTGGTTCGTCATCGCCCACTGCGCCGAACATTGAGACATTGGCACCCATGCGCGCAGCGGCAACTGCTTGATTTGCACCTTTGCCTCCTGGATACCACTGCGGCTCAGCACTACTTACCGTCTCGCCACGACCTGGAAGCTTGGGCATCTGAACTACGAGGTCAGCATTGATACTGCCAACTACTGCGATTTGGGGTGCCATGCCTAGAGCCTATGCGATTGTACTGTTTAAAAAAATTAAGGCCAGAGTCAAAAAGTTAATTGATGTGCCTAACTTTAACTTGTTTTGATTTCGCCGAAAAAAATAATTACTGGCCATATAATTGTTGGAAAAACTACTTGTTTCCATCCGCTTTCGAATAATCCGGCACCCAATCTTTGTAAATTTCTACGCCGAATTCCTTGGGTGTGAATTGGAAGCTTCCGCCGTCGGGGTAATTTGTAAGTTCACCAAATTTCACACCTTGATCGGTGTCATACAAATCCACTCGCACAAAGTCGACTCCTTCGGAGAGTGCCGAAGCGACTCTCAGCATTTCATCAAGTTTCTCAGGTCGTGCCAATGCCTCCTCCGACATGGGCCAAGTGTAAGAAACTTCGAGTTTGATCCAGTCAGGGGAATACAAATTCCTCTTGTGTCCTGAGAATCTCGCAAAATCAACCTGTACAAATTTGCAAACCCCATTGACCATAAAGAATTTAAAGTCTTCCGGTAAATTTCCGTCATTAGTAAGTACCTCCTCAACTAGAAGTTGCGGGGGAATGTCCTTGTAGGCCCACTCGGGGAAGCTACCAAGCCTCCAATAATAATTTTGCTTCATCCACTTACTAGATAATCGAACCAGGTCACCCCAGTGTAAATCGTCAGGATTAATTAGAAATTTATCCCAAGTTATTCTCGCCAGATTCTTAGGGAGAGCAGTGCCACGAGGGGCCCCGTCCCAACAAATAACAACAGCACCCGAGCCGTGATTTGATTTCAAAACAAAGTTCCTGGGAAAGCAATTCGCTTCTACGCCCACCAGGTTGTCGAATACACCAAATGATTTAGTCAAATAATCTGGCCCAATTTTTTTACCAACGAAATCACGAACTTTTACTTTATCTGCATAGGTTGTGAGCATTGGATTGCGATCATAAGCCATCTTGTGCAAGATTTTGCTCTGCATCGATATCGGATTTCTAGCACTCAATCTCAGTGCAGCAGTTGCAAAACTCTGCGTCATCCGAAGGCGAAGTGTTGCTTTTACATACCGAAGGAACGTTCTAACTGGCCAAGGGAGATGAACCTTTATGCTGTTTATCAATCGCTTAATCTTTGACACTATGCAAGTGTAGTGAATTCATGTTACTTATGTTGTACGGTTGCACCTCAATTCTGAAGAGCCATCAGCCTTGGAAAACATCTATGGGTACTGGTTCCAGCTACATGATGTTGGGTCTATTGGCCTAAGCAATTGCTGGCGTGCCTAGTTACTTCGATTCAGAGTTGGAATAATCCGGCACCCAATCTTTGGCAACTTCTATGCCAAACTCTCTGGGCGTGAATGGCACCGTTCCGCCATGACAGTAATTTGTAAGCTCACCAAATTTCACACCTTGGTCGGTTTCATACAAATCTACGCGTACAAAGTCGATCCCTTCGGAGAGTACCGAAGCAACTTTCAGCATTTCATCAAAATATTTAGGCCGCTCTACTACTTCATCTGACGCGGGCCAGTTGTGCGAAACTTCGAGTTTGACCCAGTCGGAAGAATACAGATTTTTCCTGGGCTCTGAAAATCTTGAAAGGACAACCCAACAAAGCTTGCATTCTCCATTTATCATTGTAAATTTATAGTCTTTTGGTAGACTTCCGTTGTGAATAAGCACCTCCTCAAGCAGGAGTTGCGGTTTAATGTCCTTATAGCACCACTCGGGAAATCGCCCGAGCTCCCAATAATAATTCTGCTTCATCCACTTACTAGATAACCGAACCAAGTCACCCCAATTCAAATCGTCAGGATGAACGATAAATGTATCCCAAGTTATATGTTTTAGGTCCTTTGGCAGAAAAGTTCCACGAGGGGCCCCATCCCAACAAATAACAGAAGCGCCCGAGCCGTGATTAGCTTTCAAAACAAAGTTCCTAGGAAAGCTTGTAGCTTCTACACCCAGCAAGTTGTCGAAGACACCAAATGATTTAGTCAAATACTCTGGACCAATTTTTTCACTAACGAGATCACGAACGTTTACTTTATCTGCATAAGTTGTGAGCATTGGATTGCGATCATAAGCCATCTTGTACAAAATCTTGCTTTGATGGTCTTTCGGATTTCGCGCGCGCAACCTCAATGATGCAGTGGCAATGCGATGCGTCATTCGAAAGCGAAGAGTTGCTTTTACATACCGAAGGAACTTTCTAACTGGCCTAGGGAGATTAACCTTTAAGTAATCCATTAATCGTTTTTGTTTTGACACGATCCCTCATTAGATTTGCGGTTGATTTCGACAAACCAAGCAAGTTGGAAGTCATCTAGCGTTTCCATGAAAACAAAGAAGTCAGCTCTGACCCTGGCCTTAATTTGAATTTTCTAACTATGTAATCCAGTTGCGGTTACCGTAGCGGCAGCCTTGATACGCGTTTCAGCGCGATGAACTGCAGCAAGTGCCTCTGGTGAATCTTCACCGGCTGCACGAGCGCGATCAAGTGCCTTCTGGGCACGCTCAACATCAATGTCGCTAGACAGCTCCGCGGTTTCAGCCAATATACGAACATTGTCCGAATCCATGGCAACAAAGCCGCCATGTACTGCGATCGCTACTTTGGCACCTTCGGTTGGTTCAATCCGAACAACGCCATTAACTAGCAGTGAAAGCACTGGTTCGTGACCTGGCAGAATGCCGATCTCGCCTTCTGGAGTCTTGGCAACGATCGACTTAGCTGGTCCAACCCAAACACTGCGGTCGACAGCTACGACGGAAACGTTAAGTTCAGACACGATTAGCCCTGTAGCTTCTTGGCGTTCTCGATAACGTCATCGATGCCACCAGCCATGAAGAATGCCTGCTCTGGCAAGTGATCGTATTCACCTTCAGTTAGCTTCTTGAAGGATGCAACTGTTTCTTCAACTGGAACAAACGATCCCTTTTGGCCGGTGAAGGCTTCGGCCACGAACATGTTCTGTGACAGGAAGCGCTCAATACGACGGGCACGGTTAACCAGAATCTTGTCTTCTTCAGAAAGTTCATCAATACCAAGAATTGCAATGATGTCCTGAAGTTCCTTGGCCTTCTGAAGAATTCGCTTAACTTCAGCAGCAACTGCGTAGTGCTCAGCACCAACGTAGCGTGCATCCAAGATACGGGAGCTGGAATCAAGTGGATCCACAGCAGGGTAAATACCCTTTTCCGAAATTGGACGGCTAAGTACGGTGTTCGCATCAAGGTGAGCGAAGGTTGCAGCTGGAGCCGGGTCGGTCAAGTCATCCGCAGGAACGTAAATAGCCTGAAGTGAAGTAATCGAGTGACCGCGAGTTGAAGTAATGCGCTCTTGAAGCACACCCATTTCATCTGCAAGTGTTGGCTGGTAACCCACAGCAGAAGGCATACGACCAAGAAGTGTTGAAACTTCCGAGCCTGCCTGAGTGAAACGGAAGATGTTGTCGATGAATAGAAGCACGTCCTGCTTTTGCACATCGCGGAAGTACTCAGCCATGGTTAGTGCTGACAAAGCAACGCGAAGACGCGTGCCCGGTGGCTCATCCATCTGACCGAATACCAGGGCGGTATCAGCGATAACGCCAGACTCAGTCATTTCTAGGAAAAGGTCATTACCTTCACGAGTGCGCTCTCCCACACCTGCGAATACCGAAACACCACCGAAGTTCTTGGCAACACGAGTAATCATTTCCTGGATCAAAACGGTCTTACCAACACCGGCACCACCCATCAGGCCGATTTTTCCACCCTTAACGTAAGGAGTTAGCAAGTCAATAACTTTGA
>Ga0214917_10007441_pt1 | contig 11070 bp, 11 predicted proteins | sample LL_1208_BB_MetaG_FD_177983 | JGI IMG/M metagenome (GOLD analysis project Ga0214917, IMG submission 177983) | Freshwater microbial communities from Lake Lanier, Atlanta, Georgia, United States - LL_1208_BB | ecosystem: Environmental > Aquatic > Freshwater > Lake | place: USA: Georgia | collected...
TTGAAAGCCGTTGCCACGCGTTGCAAGCCGGTTCGCCATTGCGGCCAATGGTCGTCAATGATGTCCATGGTGATGTGTGCAAAACGCCAAAAAACGCCAGGCAAGGCAAAAAAGAAGGCCACACCCAAAGCCAGCTCGACCATTTCGGTCACACCCGTCATCGGCTGGTTAACGAATTTGCGCATGCTCACATCGGTGATGGTGAGCAGGATCATCGCCAACACCATGAGCACCGCCAAGCCGTCCAGCACCCGTATGCATTTTTCGAACCATCCGCGCGCCTTCATGGGTGTCACCAAGACGGGGTAGGTGTTGAGCTGTCCTTCAAACCGTATCAGGCCCAAAAGTTCTTCGAGGTTTTGGCATGCTTGTCCGCCAAGCCCTTCATCAGGTTATAGACGGCGCGGGCTGGCAAGCCCTTGGCTTCCATGCCTTTCAAATTGGACTCGGTGATCTCTGCGCCAATCTTGCGCAGTTTGTCGTCTTCGGACTTGGCCAAACGAATGCCCTCGCCGCCGCCATCCATCATGGCTTTTTTGCCGGGCACATCCAGTGCGTCCCAGCCTTGGCCAATTTCGCGTTCGATGCCAGTGACCGATTCGGTGATCATGGCCTGCAAGTCGGGCGGCAATTTGGCAAACCAGCCCTCGTTGGCAACTACGGCAAAGCTCGACACAAAGCAATACATCTCGGTGGTGAACTTGCAAATACCCCCCAGCTTCCAGGCAATACCGGCACCGCCATAGTCAGTGAAGGCCCCGTCCAGGGTGCCTTTTTGCAATTGCTCGGCCACTTCAGTGGGCGGCACACCCACGGGCGTGGCCCCTAAGGCGGCGATGAACTCGCGAATCGCCGGCGTGGAAAACCGCAGGCGTTGGCCCTTGAAATCATCCAGCGTGCGAATGGCTTTTTTGGTGGTGTGCACACTGCCGGGTTGGTGGGTGAACAAAAACAAAACCTTGGTGCCGCGGTGCTCCGCATCCAGGTACTTGGCACGCAACTCAGGGTCGTTGAGCACCTTGATACCGATCTCGGCGCTGCCCGCCAAATAGGGCATGTTGACAATTTCGGTAAGCTGAAAACGACCGGGTGTTGAGCCGTGCAGGAAAAAGGACATCTCTGCGGTGCCGTCACGGGCAAAGTCGAAATGCTTGGGCGTGGGCCCCATTTGGGCGCCAGGAAAATGCTTGAAGCTCAGGCGACCGTTGGACTTCTTTTCCAAAGTCTCACCCCATTTGACCAGCCACTGAGACTGAAAGTGCTGCGGTCCCACAAAGTTGGCCACTTTGACTTCGAACTTCTGCTGTGGCAACACGAGCGATGGAAATGCCACCATGCTGGTGGCCACTGCACTGTGGGTCACCCACTGTCTTCGTGAAATGCGCATACGGACTCCTGATCACAAATTGAAATTGCGGTGCACTCAATTCAGTTTATCGGGCCATCTTGCAATGAGAACCCGGGTAAACCAGAACGCACTGCCCCATCTGTTTGGCGTGCTTGTGGTTAATATGAATTGCCTGCTGCAGTCCATTCGCAGCCCCGTACGGCGCCTGCGTTTTCCAACAAGCGTCAACCTCCGAGAAGGATCTCGTATGAAATTTGGAATCAATTTTTTTCCTTCGTTTCGACCCAGCGATAGCACCACGGCAGACTACTACCAACAATGCCTCACCTTGGCCGAATGCGCAGACCGGTTGGGCTTTCACAGCGTCAAAACCGTTGAGCACTCGTTTTATGACTACGGCGGGCATTCGCCCAATCCCAGTGTTTTTTTGTCGGCCTTGGCCGTGCGCACCCAACGCATTCGCGTGATGACGGGCGCGGTGATTCCAGCCTTTCACCACCCGGCCCACTTGGCCGGCGACTTGAGCATGCTCGACAACATGAGCCGCGGCCGTTTAGACGCCGGTTTTGGCCGCGCTTTTTTACCCAAAGAGTTCGAGGTGTTTGGCGTCCCCATGGCCGAAAGCCGCGCTCGGTTTGAAGAAGCCATCGGCATGATCCAGCAACTATGGACCCAGGACCGCGTTCAAGCGCGTGGACAGTTTTGGCACCTCGACGATGTGCACCTCATGCCCCGCCCTTTCCAGCGACCGCACCCACCGATTTGGATTGCGGCCATTTCATCTGAAGAGTCTTTTGCCTATGCGGCACGTCATGGCTTCAACGTCATGATCGTTCCATACGCGGGTAAGCCCGGGACCTTGGAGCAATACGTCAAGATGTACCGACAAATGTGGGCCGACGCGGGGCACACACCGGGCACCGAACAGGTGCAAATGTCACAGTTTTGCTGCATTTCACGCACGCGCGATCAGGCCCGCGAGGGATTTGAGCGCATCATGACGCGTTACCTCGAAACCTTTGCCGAAGCCGTGCAATCTTGGGAGGGAAAAACCTCTGACCAGTATCCGGGCTACGACAAAATGGTGGCCAGTATTTTGGCCATGACGCCGCAAAAAATCATCGACAACAAAGCCGCTTACGTGGGCACGCCGCAAGATATGGTGGAGATGGTGCAAGCCAATTTGGACCAGTTCGGCCGGGTCGAACCCTCCATGCAAATCAATTTTGGGGGCAACCGAACCGAGGACGCTATCCAAACCCTGGAATTGATCGCCCAAGAGGTCATGCCGCATTTCGCCCACATCGATCCCCCCATATCGGCGCCCATCAGCCAAGCGGCCTGAAGAATCACGCTAGCCCGCTTTCGTGATTCGAAAATGCCGCCAAGGCGGCATTGCACCTTCCTGAGTGAACCAATTGACCCCCTGTCCGGACAGGGGGGCGTACTGCACAGGGCGGGCCTGTGTGGAGAAATTTTGAGGCCCAGGCTCACCATTTGAGCCTGGCAAAACCTAAGCTGACCCTGCCACACAAGGAGTCAGACATGCTGGAATTGAAGACACACCAAGACATCGACCAACTGGTTTGGTCCTGCATCAGCGAGAGCCAAAACCCGCTGGATTATTTGGATTACATCCGCCACGTGCGCAATCGGTTCGCGCAGCAAGAGCAAGCCTTTGAATGTGCAGAGCGCTATCAAGATCAAACCGATGTGCCACGCTTGTTTGGTCAAGCCGTGGCCGCGCTCACGGAGTTGGCCGGGCAGGGCGACGGCAACGCCATGTTCCACCTGGGGCGCTGGTACCGCTTGGGCTACGGTCTTGAGGTCGACTCTGATCGAGGCATTGATTGGTATCGCCAAGGCGCTAGCGCGGGTTCAACCGCGTGCATGATCAACTTAGGGCGCTTTATGGCGCAGACAGACCGAGAAGCCGCCATTGCCTGGTGGCAGCGTGCGTCTGAGTTGGGCGACCAGTCGGCCCACTGCTTTTGGGCAGACTTTGACAAAGCCCGTTACGAGTGGCATTTGCAGTTGGGTGCGCAGTCCACCGATGCGTTTGCCCACTACTGTTGGGCCTACCACTTGCACAAGCATGCCCAAACCCCGGAAGAAAAGCTGCGCCACATGCCCCTGCTGCGCGTGGCTGCAGAGCGCGGCGAGAGCATGGCCTGTGTGTTCTTGGGGCAGGTGTTCAAAAACGGATGGGATGGCTGCGACAAAGATGAAGAGACGGCTTTGCAGTGGTTTCTGATGGGGGCCCGGCTTGGCAATGAAACCGCCTGCGCAGCCTATGGCCGTCACAGGCTGATGGATAGCGACATCGCAATGGGCCGGCGGTACCTGAACCGCGGTGCGATTTTGGGTGACGCCTATGCCCAGTTGATGCTGGGCCATCACCTGGTGTGGAACGGCCAAACACCCAAGCAACAAGCGCAAGGTGTGGGCTGGATGCAGCAATCGGCCCAGCAGGGCCATGCCCCCGCCATGAGCAAACTGGCCGATGTATTGCGAACCGGCAGGGGTGTGGCGCAAGACAATGCCCAGGCCTTGTACTGGATGCAAAAGGGCGCTGACAAAGGCAACGCCGATTGCCAAACCGCGTTGGGCACCGCATACATGCATGGCGAGATCGTGGAGACAGACCATGAAAAATCCCACAACCTGTATCACCTGGCCAGCTTGCAAGGGGACATGTGGGGCACCTATTTGCTGGGCCTCACCCATGAGAACGGCCACGGCACTGAACAAAGCCCTGAAAAGGCATTTGCGTGCTTCCTGGAAGCCGCCAAGCAAGGCATGACACAAGCGATCTACAAGGTGGGCATGGCTTATCTGTGGGGCGAAGGGGTGGCGAAGGACATTCCTGCAGGGGCGCGGTGGTTGCGCATGGCCGCCACCGAGGGGCACGGCCTGGCACAGGCTTATCTGGGCATGATGTTTGTCTACGGCCACGGCGTGGAAGAAAACACAGAACGCGCCATGTACTGGTTGCGCCAATCGGCCGCCCAAGACAACACCTTGGGTTTGCGTGAACTCGGGTTTTTGCTCGATGCGGGCAAGGACGTACCCCGCAACCGGGAAGAGGCCATGCACCTGTTGGCCAAAGCGGCGTCTTTGGGCGACGACAAAGCGCAAAAGTGGATAGACACCAATTGCCCGGATAAGCCCGATTGGCTCAAGGCACTGCGGCAAAGTCATGAAGATGACGCCCAGAAGTAAGCCAAAAGCTTTTGGGAGTTAGGATTGCCTTTAAGTCATTGGAGGATTAACATCCAAGCATGATTGATTGGAATTCTTGCCCTTCTGTGGAACTCAGCCCTGAGTTGGTCAGCGGTGCCTGGGTGTTTCGTGGAACCCGTGTTCCAGTGGTTGCCTTATTTGAAAATCTTGAAGATGGCGTCACCATTAATGAGTTTATTGAGCTATTTCCTGGTGTTGACTTAGTTCATGCACGCAGCGTTCTAGAACATGCCGCAAAAAGTGCAATGGCCGTTCACTAGCCTTGAAAGTCTTGTTTGATCAGGGAACACCTGTTCCATTAAGAAACCACTTCGTATCGCATGACGTTTCCACCGCCTATGAGCTGGGGTGGTCTAGATTGAAAAATGGAGAGTTACTTGCGGCGGCAGAAAGCAGCGGTTTTGAGGTCTTTGTCACAACGGATACAAATCTTGCTTATCAACAGAACTTGTCAAACAGAAAACTTGCCATCGTTGTGTTGAGCACCACCAGCTGGCCTCGTATTCAAAAAAGCATCGCCGTCATACATGCTGCAATTGATACAGTATCACCTAACTCTTACCAAACAGTGGTAATTAATTGATCGACCGATGGTGAGGGTACAACTTGTGTTGCTTTAAAAGAGCACGTAGATGCCGTGCTTATTAACAATGTCCAGAAGTTTGAGGGCCATGCCGCTGGGTTTATGAGCTGCCGTACCGCCCCAGCGCCAAGCGCAATGACTCCGTGGCACTGGCCCGCAACGACTTGGGTGCCAGAACCTCCACATCAGCGCCAAAGCGCAGCACGTCGCCTAGCAATTCGCGGGCATCGGAGTAGGGCACTTCCAGCGTGTAGGAGCCATCGGGGTGAAGCGTGCTTTTTTGATCGGGGTGCCATTCCTCGGCCTGTACCCAGCGGGCGCGCTCTGGGGTGAATTTGAGCTTGGCCCAGTACCTGGCCTCTCCACCAAAGATGCCGTAGCCCGACTGCATTTGCTCTTGGATGGCTTTTGGGTTGATCTCCTTGGCAGGCTTGTCCAGCTTTTCACACTGGGTGATGGCATCCACAGAAAAACTCTGCAACCGCTCCCGCTTGTGGCACCAGGCATCGACGTACCAGTTGTCGCGGTAGTGAACCAGTTGCTGGGGTGAGATGTCTCGCACCGTGGTCTCATTGCGGCCTCGGTTGTAATGGCTCACGTGCAATTGCTTGCGCTCCAGCGTTGCCTCGGCCAGCACCTGAAAGCTCTTCAACTCCAAGCGGCGCTTGCCCGCATGCACCGCGCGCACACGCTGGGTCAGTGCAGATGCATCAACGCCTTCAGAGGCGAGCAAATCGGCCAAACGATCTTGCAGGGGTTGCAGCTTGGGGCCAAGCAGGCCAGGCTCGAGCTCGGTGATCATGTTGTGGATGGTCAGCAAAGCCAGCAACTCTTTGTGGGTGAACATGAGCCCGGGCAACTCATAGGTGCCGTCGGTGTTGTTCAACCGGTAGGCGTTTTCAAACCGGTCGTAGACGATCTCGTAGTTGTAAACATCGCGCATCTTGTCGAGGTCGCGCTTAAAAGTGGCCTCAGAAATCTCCAACTTGTTCAGCAACTCGAGCTTGGGCACAAAGGCCTTGCGGCTGAAGATGGACTTGTATTGGTAGATGCGGTCAAACTGGGCCATGGGAAATCATCAACTATTGATAGTTGTCGTCATTATGAGCTTTGAGGGGTGTGTGGCTGGGAGCGCAAGGCCCCCAGTCACAAAAGCTCACTTCTGGGTGCGACGCCCGCGTCCTTCGGACTCTTTCTTGCGCAAGAAGGAGGGAATGCTCGACTCGGTCTCATCAGACATGTAGCGCATCTCTTGTTTGGAGACCAAGCGGTTGGACATCCGGTAGGCTGAGAAACTGACCTCCTTGATCATCATCTCCATGTCTTCTTCGGCCAATCGGTGCAACTGCTCCATCTTGGCCTTGAGCCAAGCATGCCCGCCAAAGCGCTCTTCCATTTGGGCCATCAGGCGTTTGGCGGCTGCTGCGTCACCTGCTTTGGCCAAAGTGCGCAACTCTTGCGAGGCTTTGCCAAACGCCAACTCCAACAATCGCCTCTGGGCCAGTTCATCTTCGGGCATGGCGGCAAAGGCCTTGGCTTCCACCACTGGCAACTGGAGCATGGGGCCGCTTTGTGACAAAGCCCGACCTTGCAAGTTAACGCCAGTCACTGACACGGCCAGCAAGTCACGTACCGACCCAGCATTGCTGGGGCTGATGTGCAGCCTAAACGCCAGCCAAGACTCAGAACCCCAGGCGAGATCGTTCATCTTGTAGCTGCCGTCTGGATTGGTTGTGTTGGTGTTGAGCAACTCAACAATCACCCCCTGTGCCGGGATCAGTTTGAGGCTGATCTGGCGCAGGTACATGGCTTGCAGCAGGGACAACTCCTCTTCAAAGTTGTCATACAAATCCTCAGCGGTTTGACCGTAATACTGCTGCCCACCGCCTGCACGGGCCATGGCCAGCATCAAGTCCTCATTGAAGTTTCGGCCCAGACCAATGGTGGTGGTGCTCACGCCTTTGTCTGCCCAAGCCTTGCAATGCGCCTCAATGCGGTCAATTTGGGTTTCACCTTCATTGGCTTGACCATCCGAGAGCAACAACACCCGAGAAATGGCCTTTTCGTTGCCGCCCTCGAGTTGCTGGGCACCGGCTTCCCACCCCCCAAAAAGGTTGGTCATGCCGCCACTGATCACTTTCTCGACGGCTTGTTCGATCTCGCTCACCGAGGTCATGGGCTTTAGGGGCACCAGCACATTCGCCTCGTCGTCGTAGACCACCAAGCTCATTTGGTCTTTGGGGGTGAGGTGCTTGGCAATGTGCATCACGCAGCGCAAGGCTTCGTTCAAGGGTTTTCCGTTCATGCTGCCTGAGCGGTCCACCACCACAGACAGGCGCTTGGGGGTGTGGTTGGTGATCTGGTTTTCTGGCAAGTCAGGGGCTTGCACACGGATCAAGACATCCAAATGTCCACCAGCGGCGGAGATAGCAGATTTTTGGGGCGACAAAACAACGGTGGGCGTTTGCATGGTTTTTCCTAGGTTGTGACGGAGGTGGTTTCAGACCCCATCGGCGCTGACCGATTGAAGCCACGCAGCCAACACCTCCCGGCGGCTGCGCTTTTTTGCTTGGGGGGCGACCCCAAAGTCGATCTGCCGCCAGCGTTGATCGCCAGAGACAGTGACCAGACCCGCGGGTGGGGCCACATATGAACTTGTCATGGCAGAGCCAGAAGTCAAAGCCATGGGCAGATAAGTGATTAAAAATGCAAAGGTGAACATCGGTGATTTGGAGCTCTGGGTGGGTAGGAGAGAAGGCATTTATTGACAGTGCCTCGATGATGAAGTTCGAAAAGCTCATGGCATGAGCCATAGACCTGTTATTTCATACACGTGCTCAAAAAAAAGGGACATGGGCTTATATGGTGAGCTTGTCGATGGGTAAATTAGTCGCTTATCAACAGGCCTGAACGCCGAGGAAGAAACATTGACACCTATTTACTACCACCCTCATCAACGTGTTGGACACAGCTTCATTTCTGTGCAGAAAATCCCGCTTTTCGTAGAGCAGGCACACAGAACAAGTTTGATGTTTGAGCCTTTTGTTGAAGAAGATTTGTGGCAAGCGCACAGCCTGACCTTTGTGAACGATGTGCTGACTTGCAAAATAAACAATGGGTTTGGAACCAAAGACAAGGAAATCAACCGTGCATTGCTTTACTCCAATGCGTCGCTTTGGCATGCGCTCAACCATGTGATCCAAAAGGGCGGCGTTGCATGCTCAGCCTCCCAGGGGTTTCACCACGCCCACTACGACCATTGCTACGGTTATTGCACCTTCAATGGTTTGGTCATCGCAGCCAGAAAAGCGCTGGACCTGGTTGAAAAAGTCATGATCATCGATGGGGATGCGCACTTTGGCGATGGGACCGAAGATTGCCTAGACACCTTAAAGCTGCGCAAGCGTGTCATCAATGTCACCCGCGATGAAATTGGCAGTCGCGCGCACTCCCATTTCACCGCCAAGGACTGGGAGCAATACACCGATGAATTGATAGCCAAATACAAACCGGATGTCTTGATATACCAAGCAGGCGCAGATGCTTGGGATCAAGACCCGTATGAGGCGGGCTATCTCTCAAAGCGGCATATGGGCTTCAGAGACAGCGGTATATTTCGATCGGCAAAAAACCATCAAATTCCCATCGCTTGGAACTTGGCTGGGGGCTACTCAGAGCCCATGCAGTTGACCATTGATTTGCATTTGCAAACGCTGAAGATCTCGGATGAAATTTACTTTGCGGGTGACCAATGAAAGAAGACATATTGGAGCAATTGGTTGACGACTACCTCAAAAGTCAAGGCTACTTCACGACGCACAACATCAAGTTCAAGCCAGACCCCCGGCACAAAGACGATGTCTCGAACCAGGACTCGGTGGCCAGTGACATCGACATACTGGCGGTCCACCCCAACAAGAGGGGTGCGGACAAAGTGGTGGCGGTCACGTGTAAAAGTTGGCAAACTGGATTCAACCCCAGTGCACTGATCAAAGCCATCGAAACGAATGGAAAAGTTGGCGGCAAGATCGCCTGGAAAAGCTTCAGAGAGTTGAAAGAGCCCAAATGGAGCGCAGCCTACTGCAAAAAAATTGAAGAAATGACGGGATCAAAAAAGTTCACTTATTGGACAGCTGTCACCAAAGTCAACGGCGATCCTATGGTTTGGGAAAACCACAATGCCTTCCAAACCAATCTCAATGGCAACAAAATAGTCGTGAAAACAGTTCGGCAACTGCTGGATGAAATGCACCCGTTGATCGGTACCACTGTTGAGCCTTCCCAAGTGGGGCGCTTGTTACAAGTCATCAAAGCCTCGGAGTGGTCCATACCTGCATCTAGTCTCTGCTGAACGCTCACGCAGCCAGTTCAAGCTGCTTGCCCCAAGCACTCAAAGCCGCGAAGTCTGAGGGGTGTCGACCATGAGCTCAAAAGTAATGCCATTCGACATCAAGCAGTCAATGCTTTAGGAGCGATGCCAGGGTTGTTCTTAAACTTGATCTCTGCCATCCACAGATCCAAAGCTTCCTGCATGCGAAGCCAACTCTCGGGCGAGCCGCCCACTGCTCTTGCTATGCGAATGGCCATCTCGGCAGTGACTGCTTTTTTCTCGAGCAGTAAGTCCGACACTGTTTGTCGACTGACCATGAGGCGCGAAGCAAACTCTCCTTGCGTCCAAGCCAGTTCAGGCAGCACATCCTCGCGGAGCACAGCGCCAGGGTGTGTTGGCTTGCGGTTGGGGTTTCGTAAAGACCTCATCAGTGATAGTCCTCCAAGTTAACGTTGACAGCATCTTCGCCAGCACATTCGAATGTGATTCGCCAGTTTCCTGTGACTGAAACAGCGTACTGACCCTTTCGATCACCTTTCAGTGCGTGGAATTTGTAACCAGGCAAGTCCATGTCTTCAGCCTCCTTTGACGCATCCAAACGGTCCAGCAACCTTTCAATACGTGACGCATATTGAGCAGGAATGCCTTTGTAGCTGCCTTTGGTGAAGAAAAGTTCCAAACCTTTGTGCTTGAAAGAGGTGATCATTGATGTCAATTGTAAACATACAATTTACTTTGTCAATCTATACTTGACATTCAATACGCTTAAAAATTGAAGGTAAAAAAATGTGTTCCAACCAAGGGTAAAAGGTTAAATTTCTTGTTCAAGGCCCCAAATTACCAAAGTTTGGAGCTATATCAACGACACCATTCGCGCATCGTTGATTTAGCTTTCCTCCCAATCGCCAATCTCTTCCATTTCAATCTTGTCTTTGGGGCAAATGGGAGGGCCGTATGCCAAAAACCGCTTGAGCATGGGCACCTGATATCCGCATCGATTGCATTTGGCGCGGGGGCGGTTGCGGCTGACGGGCTTTTGCATGGCCACCTTGAGCGGGCCATGGGGGTAAGGGCCCAGCTCGTTGAGCATTTGGGTGAGCACCACTTTGAGCTCTGGCCCCGCACCCGCGCTGCGCATGGGACCTTTGAGTCCGAGTTTGAGGGCCATTTTTTTGAACTCTTTGCCATGCTTGTGTTCGCAGTCGTCAACTGCATGGATGAGCTCATGCACCAAGGTGTCGATCACGTTGAATGCGTCCCCCAAGGTGGGTGCGATGAAGATTTGGTTCAGCCCGTCGCCAGCACTTTGGGTGGACCAGCACTGGCCGATGTGGCCACTGCGCACGCCGGTGCTGGTAAATCCACAAGAGACTTGGCATGGGGGCAAGGTGTAGCCCTTGGCGGCAAACAAGGGTTTGAGCAGTTCAACGGCGGCGAGCAGCCAGTCTTCACGGGTTTTGTGGTTTTGCATGGATGGGTACAACAAAGGCAGGGGTGTGAAGAATGAGCGGGCGCAAGCTCATGGCGTGAACCAACCGGCTGTTATTGCATACAGGGGTGCGGATT
>Ga0214917_10007442_pt1 | contig 11070 bp, 7 predicted proteins | sample LL_1208_BB_MetaG_FD_177983 | JGI IMG/M metagenome (GOLD analysis project Ga0214917, IMG submission 177983) | Freshwater microbial communities from Lake Lanier, Atlanta, Georgia, United States - LL_1208_BB | ecosystem: Environmental > Aquatic > Freshwater > Lake | place: USA: Georgia | collected...
GTATGAAAAGACAGGTTACATTCTTAGTGGGATTAATTCTTATCTCGAGCTTAAGAGCAGCATCTTATTACCAAAATCATGAAAAGGGTTGGCATTGGTATGAGCCTCAGGAAGTAGAAGTAGAAACGGAAAAAAAACAGGAACCTGCTGTTGCAGCAGTAAAAGCCTCACCCGAAAAATCAATAAATAAAAAATCCCCCAAAGAAATTGTGGCGAGCTATCGCGAAGAACTCGAAAACCGTCTTGCGGCAGCTTGGATGGACCCTACACCCCAAAAGATTCGTGCGTATCAAAATATGCAAAAGGATTTAACTGATCGGTCTAAAGCTTTTAGTGAAGGGTGGATGCAGAGCGTCTTTTCAAATCCGACCCTTGATCACACCCTTGTCTCGCCGGTGAATCAGCGGGCCCGTCATGTGCATCTGGATTTAGAAAAAAAACAGGTGAAAGAAACCATCCAATCATTGGCAAAGGAATATGGGCTATTTTTCTTCTTCAGTGGCAATTGTGAATATTGTCATCAGTTTGCCCCGATTGTGAAACAGTTTGAGTTGCAGTATGGCTGGGAAGTTCTGCCCATCAGTTTAGACGGAGGACAATTGGAGCTTTTCCCTAATGCTCAACCGGATAATGGATTATTTGCTCAGTGGCAACCGGGTGAACAAGGTCAAGTCATGCCTGCCTTGTTTGCGGTAAATCCTAACACAGGCCACGTAATTCCCGTAGCTCTTGGCATGACTAGCATCGATCAAATGGAAATACGAATTATGAGTTTGGTGAAAGCATGAAAAAGATTATGGCGCTTTTAACATTTCAAAAGAGGCTACGGATTGCTGCACAGCACGGCGCCATTGCTCAAAAGCTTCGGCAACAGCAGGATTTTTCATGTGCTCAATCGAACGCAAAGAATAAAGATAGGTTTGCACTGCATAAAGAACAAGGCTTTGGACGTTGGTGTCTAGTTCCTTGGCAAGAGAGGTTAACGAATCAGTTAGGTCCTCAGGAATATCAATCTGCATGGGGGCATTTTGTTGGTTATCTTAAAAGTACTCTAGCGTTTTTATCTATCAAAACCAAGAACGCACTTATTACCCTCATTATAGCTCAGGGAGCAAATCTTTATGCCCCGATTGCTCAAGATCTGATGACGTTTTTTAAAAGTGCCGGGATGGCGAGTAATGTCACTGCACCGGGAGCTTATCGAGATCAATCAGCAGGCTATTACACCGGCGGCAGTATTATGGCGCGCACGGGTGCGCGTAATGCTCAACTTGCTACTGTGCAAATGCCAGGATTTAGAGCCGGATGTGGTGGTATTGATATGTGGACTGGAGGATTCTCGCATATAAGTGCGGGGGCGATGGTGGAGATGATGCGTAACATCGGCTCATCCGCTGCTTCTTATGCGTTTATGTTGGCGGTGCAAACCGTGAGCCCGCAGATTTATAACATTATGAATGAACTCAATGCCTTAGCCACCCAAATTAACCAGACCAATATCAATTCCTGTGAAGCAGCCGCTACTATGCTTGGAGGAATCTGGCCAAAATCAGATCAATCAAGTAAGCATCTTTGCCAAGCGATGGGCAGTAACCTCGGAGAATTCACGGACTGGGCAGCTGCACGCCAAGGGTGTGGGGCAAAAGGAGATCGCGATAGTGTGTTGAGTCGGGCAGGGTCTGATCCAAAGTATAAGGACATGTTGGTTGGAGAATTTAACCTGGCGTGGAAAGCCATTCAAACTAACGCTTTTTTAAGTACTGATCAAGAATTAGCACAGCTCTTCTTAACACTCGTTGGTTCTATTATTGCCCGTAAAAATGGCGAAGAGTTTGAAATTACAATGCTGCCAGGTCATGCGGACCGCGATGATGTCTTAAATGGTCTACTTAATGGAGGCAATACGCCGGTTTACCGCTGCGATGATGCTAAGTGTCTGCGTCCCGTCATGCAGCAGATCAATCTGCCCGAAGCTCATGCCTTGTTCAAAAAGACTCATTTAATCTTGGAAAGCCTGATTGAAAAGATCTATGCGGATACTGAGCCCACGGCTGAAGAAAAAGACTTTCTCAACTCGACACGGTTACCCGTGTATAAGATGCTCAATGTCAGCACGGCGTTTCGTAAAGGCTATGCTCCGATAGATGTGCATCAATACGCAGAGCTCATTGCCCTTGATATTCTTTACAAATACGTCATTGAAGTTATCGATATTGTTCATGATAGCGTAGCGCAGCTCAAATCTATTCAGGTTGATGATGCGCATATGGATCGCTTCTTAAACCAACTGCGTCATGCACGTGAACGCATTACCCAAAAACGTCAATCCGCCTATCAGCAAATGGATAGCCACTTATCGATGATCCAATCGACCCAAGTCATTGAGAAGCAGTTGCACGTGATGATGGGGAATGTGGCCAACGACTATAACTGGATGTAAGGAAGAGGAGATAACAATGGAATATGATATCTACACCTTCGGTAATGGAGAAATTCTTCAAGGCGTCTTTAACTCCATTGCTGCCTGTTTAAATGGACATACAGGAACTCTCTATGAGCCTCTTAAGCGAATAGGGATGATTTTAGGGGTGTTTTGGGCAGCTCTTTATGCGGTGTATGGAGATATGATGAAACCCTTAACTCATTGGATCATTCCGATGTCAGTTATTACGACTTTATTATTTGCACCGCAAGCTAGTGTCTGGATTCATGATCCAGTCACGAAGTTTCATCAAAAAGTCGATCATATTCCCTATGGCCTTGCGGCTTTTGCTGGGTACATCAGCAAATTCGGCAATATCATTACCGAGCAAGTGGAAAAAGTCTTTACGCTGCCTGATGATCTTAAGTATCAGAAGTCTGGGTCACTCTTTGCCGGTAATATCATCCAGCAAGCAAAATCCTTTCATATTACCAATGAAGACTTAGCAGAGAATATGCGGGGGTTTGTGGGGCAATGTATTCTCTATGATGCGATGTTAGGGCGTAAGTACACGGTTGAAGATCTCCGGCACAGTGATGATATTTGGGAGTTGGTGTCTACGAACGCCTCCCCAGTGCGTTCTTTCTTATGGAGAGAACCACGCCAAGCAGGAACTATGGCTGGAAGGCCGGAGATTATTACGTGCCGGGAAGGGGTAGCACGGTTTAATCGTTTATGGGGACAAGAATTAGATCGAGGCGCTACGATCTTTGGCAAAAAGATCTTTGGTAATCATGCCTTGATTAATAGCAAGGCTGAACTGCTTAAATACTTGCCGATAAGTTACGGGGCACTAGGCAATATGGCGAAATCAGCCCAAGAGATTATCCAACAGCAAATGATGATCTACAGTATCGTCGATGGAATTGAAGCCAATGGTGCTGCCGTGGGTAATGCGCAAAACTTTGCTGCACGCAGGGCCTACTTACAACAGCGCTCGACCTATGAGACCTTAGGAGCAATGGCTGGAGAAACGCTGCCGACGATGAAAGCTGTCTTAGAAGCGATTGCCTATGCTTGTTTCTTATTTATTATCCCAATGGCTCTTCTGCCGTTTGGGTATCGTTTTCTATTGAGCTGGGCACAAATTCTTCTCTGGTTGCAAATGTGGGCGCCACTTTATGCGATTTTGAACTACATCATGACGATGGCAGCACGTTCAAAGACGTTATCCCTTCTTTCATTATCTAATGAAGCAGGGGTAACCATTGCCAGTTCCGTGGGTCTTGCAAATCTCAATGCAGACATAGCTTCCATGGCTGGATATTTGGCGATGAGCATCCCTTTCCTATGTATCGCCATTGTCAAAGGGGTTGGAAGCTTTGTGCACATGGCGTCGCACTTAGGCAATGTGGGGCAGGGTGCAGCCAGTATGGCAGCCTCTGAAATTACCTCCGGGAATTTAAGTTTTGGCAATGTCTCGGAAGGGAATGTGCAGATTTCAAATAGTTCGATGCTCCAGCGTTCCAATGCGGCAGCGTACAAGGCGCATTCCTTCTCGATGCAAGATGGACGTGTCGAGATGACGACCATGGCGGATGGGTCGCAGATCTCTAATATTGGTACCTCGAATGTACCGGTTAGTCTTAACGTGACTGACTCACAGAGCCAACAACTTTCTCAAATGGCAGGCCATAGTTATCAAAGGGCAATGAATCACAGTGAAAGCTCTTCACAAAACTTAAGCAGTAGTATGCGTTCTGCGGTTAGTCTAAGCGAATCCTTGTCTAGGCTTGAAAGCTCAGGAAACAGTGCTAGCCATGGTATCAACGTGGAACAAAGTCAGGCAATCCATCACGGAGCTAACTTAACGAAGGATTTTGTACGGCAAACTCAGCTTGAGGAAGGAAAAGCAGCGCAGATATTAGCAAATGTCAGTATAGGCAATGGAAAAGGTGGAGGATTGTTAGGCGGCTCAGTCGGTATGGGTGGAGACCTAACCGCAAAAGAGCAAGAGCTTTATCTTAAAGCTCAACGATTTGTAGAAGATAACAATTATCAAGAGGCTATGCGTGAGGCAGCACATGCTTCTCAGCAGCTATCGCATTCTCTCACAGACGAGAAAGCAAGACGTCTAGCTGAAGAAACATCTGGTGCTTATGAGAAAGGGATAAATCAACGTAGCGAAGCAGCGAAGAGTTTTAGAGAAGCAGAGGATTACAATAAGCAGGCAAGCTTTATACGTGCTAATAGCGCTACGATTAATTACAACGCAAGTCAGCAGTTTGGAGAGTGGTTAGCAGGACAGCCAGCGGATAACACAACAGGGCATTTAGGTACTCGAGGAGCAGCGCATATTATGGCTCATAATCCTAAGTTGGCAATGGCATATGCGGGACAATATATGGCTGAAAGGGGATTAAATCCGGGGGGTGTTTCTACACCTTCGTCAGCACAGGTACGAAACCAGTATGATGCAGAACGTGGGCCTCAGGCTTATGCGGTGACGAAAGATAGTCTGCAGCAGGTGAGAAATCAGGCGGGGGATATTACTAGTAATTCAGGGATTTCAACACGACAACATGCAGAAGAAAAGATTACTCAAGGACGTACAGTCATTGTCGAAGGAGCTAATGAAGCACGAGGCCAGGGATCTACTTTAAAACAAGAGCTAAACATACAACAAGATAAAGGAGTTTTTAGAAGAGTCGCTGAAAAGGGGGTAACAGAGGTTAGCGGTATGGTAAGCGATGCAACAGAAGCAGGCAAGAAAATATGGAGTGGAGAGTCTCAACAAAAATGAAAAATCTAGTTATATCTCGAATTATTTTGTCTGCAATAATACGCAGAAGATCCAGGAGCAAAAGGATCTGCATTCCAAGAAGCAGAGCCTATTTTAGTAGGATTCATGCTCCAATCGTCATTAATTTTAAAAATTCGATTGTTCGCATCATTATAACCACCGGAAAGCTTTATCTTCATTTTAAAGAAATCAACAAGACCAGCAATCACAAGAGAAATGAGGATATTTCCCCAGTTTGCTGTTTGCAAGCTCACGATGTTAACCATCATTCCAAGCATTACCAGTACACAAGCGTGGCGCCAAAAAAAACGCAACGTCTTGATGGAGTTATCAAGAACCTTTTGCCATTTATGTACCGTCTTAACTTGCATGTCTTGTTGATCGATATTTTTCATGGGTTGATTATACCCATTCAATTCTTAAAAATCCATGTATCTGCACAAAAAATTAAGGTAATTGTTGCAGAAAAACTATGGAAAAATGATACATTTCAGGACGCTTTAATATGATTGGCGACTCGTTTACGCAAGGAGGGCAAACCCAGCTTCATAAGATTCGCATGATCAAGCAGGTAATGGTGGCAACCTTCAAGGTAAGTCTGGGGATTTTTTTGTTGAGCTTTGCCTTGCTCATCTATCTAGAACATCCTTGGCAGGATTTTTGGTTGGCGGGCGTCTATGCGAAAGCATACTTTATGGGTAACTGCCCATCAACGATTTCGTCTCTGTCACCTTCTAGCGTGATATACCATCTAGGTGATCCTCAAGGGTATTCCGTAAGCGATTATACAATACTGCATTCAGATGTTGTGCTGCGAATGCTGGATTATATCAGCTTATCTCTTATCAAGAAGCTCTTACAAAGCGTTTTGATTGCTATCGTTGGCTCCGTACTGGTGTCCTGGTTTTGGGTCCGAATGGGCAGAAAAAAACAAGAAACGAAGGTTTTGTCCGGTGCTCATCTTACAACGCCTGAATTTCTTAGAAAATTACTTAAACGACAAAAACTAGCCTCTAAAATTACAATTGGTAGCGTGCCGTATGTCTTGGATTCAGAAATGGAGCACACTCTGATTGTCGGAACAACAGGATGCGGTAAAACTAATGCTATGAACGAACTATTGCTGCAAATCCGTGCACAAAATGGTAAAGCTGTGGTTGTTGATACGACGGGATCTTTTGTTGATAATTTTTATGATCCACAAACAGATATTATCCTTAATCCGCTTGATCAGCGGTCTCAACCATGGAATTTATGGCTGGAATGTGAAGAGGATTATCTTTTTGATACGGTTGCTGAATCTGTTGTACCGCAAACCAGTCATGACCCTTTTTGGTCAAATGCAGCACGAACAGTTTTAACTGTAGCTGCTAAAAAGCTTAATCAAGAAAAAGAGTATAATATGCAAAAGCTATTGCAGCTTACTCTTTATAGCGATTTAAAAAATGTACATGCCTATTTCAAAAATACAGCTGCGTCTTCGATGATGGATCCAGATTCAGAAAAGACAGCACTTTCGATACGCGCAACTTTATCCTCGGCTATTAAATCTTTTGAATATCTTGATAAAATCCAAGGGCAAAGTTTTTCTATCCGTCAATGGATTCAAGACGCAGATACTAAGGGGTTTTTATTTTTAGCGGCAACGCCAGAACAACGGTCTGCGCTTGTACCGCTTTTGACTGCTTGGTTAAGTTTAGCCTCTAAAGCATTGATGGGAAAAAGAAGTCCAGACAAGGTTTGGTTCTTTGTTGATGAGCTAGCTTCCTTAAATCGTTTACCTGATTTATCTAAAGCACTAGCGGAGGTCAGGAAGTATAATGGGTGCTTTGTTCTGGGAATTCAAACCTTATCGCAACTTGATGAGATTTATGGACAAGATGTAAGTAGGATCATTTGTGGTTTAACGGGCACTAAAGCTATATTTAGAACACCAGATAGTTATACAGCGAAACGTATGTCTGAGTTTTTAGGAGAGCAAGAAGTCGTTGAAGCTCAGGAAAGTATCTCCTTTGGTGCGCATCAAATGCGTGATGGGGTCAGCCTATCTGATCAGAAACGTCATAAGCCACTTGTTCCGTATTCGGAAATCATGAAGCTACCCAATCTAAAAGCATATCTTCAATTACCTCGTGAGTTTCCCATTACAAAAGTGGAATTTAAGTACCATCAGTTTAAGCAAAAGATATCTATAGCTGATGTTTGGCAAGTTATTCGCTTATATATGAGGAAGCATTAAATTTTTTATTTTATTTTTGCTTTTTTAACTAATTATAATTTATAATCCAAAAAATATAAGAAAGTGAAATATATTTAAATTATGCATGAAATAAAAAAACATCAATTTTCTTTTCGTGGTTTGTCCATTTTCTCCATAATAATTGGATTAATATGTTTTTCTATTTGTTCTCAATCTTACGCTAGTGCATTTTCTGAGCAGCCAAGAACAGGCAGAGCTTCTTCTTCGCCAAAAATGCCCTTCAAACTCGGTTTTGAGCTTCAAGAAATTAGTAGCCTTTGCAAATGGGCAATTAACAATAATTTGATCCAAAAGAAACCAATATTTATTATCAAAGATCGTCTGGACAATGAACTTTGGCATGTGGAACTTGACAGTAGCGATATAGAATTTGTTACCTCACCTTTTTCTCATAACCAAAAAGAATCCTTAAGGCAATGTATTAGTAGTATTTCTCAGTCTCTTTTCATCCTAACAGAGATGTTAAAAGAAAATGAATCCGTTACTTTTTATCAATGGATGGAGCTAGTTAAAGGAGATTTGGAAAGGGAAGGATACACCTTAGAGCAAGGAGATATTATAGAAAATGTGGGCGAAGGGCACTTGCATAAACCTTCAGTTAGCTGGAAACCTATTTTCAATCCACAGGTCACTATTCAGCATCCGTTAGAGTTCACTATTCCTCTGTACTTTAATTTATTTGGCTTTGATCGTCCTAATTATACAATGTCTTTTGTTGCTAGTTTACCAGGAGTTGATAAGCTTAAAGCCGCAATGAAAAGAGGTAATGGAACGGCATATCAGCAGATTTTATCTCTTTACACGAATAAAAAAGTTTTTGGTTTGGCTTTTTTGCATGCCTTAACTCTTGTGCAATTAACCCCAGATGCAGACGCTAATGACTCACAACTCTTAAAAGAATCCGTTTTAGCATGGAGAAGAAGTCAACAAGTTGACGCAAAAATGAAGTTACCTCTTTTATCGCGACGCCCATTCTCCCTTATGTGTAGGGATATTAATTATGAGGGTAATTATGCTAATTTTTTCTTTGCTATGTTTGGTCAGCAGGCAAATCAATCTTTTTTTTCTGGTTTTGCTGTTCCTAGATTATTAGACAGAGCAAATTACGGAGAGCAGTTCTTCGATGGAATAACCGGAGAATACCAAGACCTATCTGCTTTTTTGCCTAATTTTGAAGAAGATTTTTTAGAAAATGGGAATAGGATTTTTCTTGAAAATCTCCTAAAAAAAGGAATAGTAACAACCACTATGATTAGAAATTCCAAAGAGATAATCAAAGTTGAAGGACAAAGTCTTGCTGATATATTTAATCAGTATTATCGTCGTGCCATAGAGAGTGTGGATGTTCCTGAGCATAGTAGGTTGAATCTCTTTCCTTTTTCTCTGTCATCTTGGGAGTATGACGTTCTTTCTCCTCCTCTTCTGCAAGATCAAGATAATGCAATGGGACGCTATAGAGATGCAATGACTTCAGAAGAAAAGTTATATGGTGAAGCGATTGTCGAGATTCGTGCTATTAAAGACGTTGCAGAACTGTTTTTGGAAGATTTTTTCAAAAGAATTTTTGATTCTAGGATTTTAGGTGAAAGAGAAGCTCTAAGCCAACCTGCTTTAGCTCAATATTGTGCAAATATTGATAAATGGTTAGAAGAGCCTTTAGCTTCTTCTCTTCTTGCAGAAGAAGGGGGAGAAATTTTCCTGAAAAAATTGCCTCAACGCCTAAACGAATACGTAGCAAAGGCAGCACAAAAGGAGTTAGGAAATTACTTGCGTGAACCAGATAAATGGATAGCGCAATCACTTGCTTTATTTGATTTTTTGGATAATTTTGGAGAGAAGAATTTTCTTGACTTTTCTGCCGGTTTACCATATGCAGTACTTAAGGGGTTCTTTTAAGGAGGGTTAATTATGATGAATATATTACTTGCCATTGTGGCGACGACATTTTTAATAACTCCTGCTTTCTCTTCTTATAATGACAAAATTTTAGATAGCGTCAGCGGAGGGTTTTGTACAAAAATACAATCCGGAATATCCGTATCGAGACCAATGATTGATAGAGAATTGAATTTCGTTTATGGAGTAGACGATATTGAAGAAGGGTATAAGAGTTCTGCCCGCTTTGAAGAGTTATATAGTAGAATAATGTCTGTAGAAGAGACAGCACAAGAGTTTCAGACGTTCGCACAAAATTGCCGCGAATTATATCGAAGCCTAGATTCAGGATCAAAGGATGGCGTAGCAGTGCATATGCTCTTTGAAAGAGTTGCAGAGAAGTATGCAGATATAATGAAACGTTTTAAAAAGCATAAAGAGCGTATGGAGCCGAGTGTAGATATAGAAAACAGACAGCGGGAAAACACGGCTTATGGAGATGCTGATAGGATTTTTGCTCAGTTTGGTGTGGATTTACTCATAAAACACTAAACGGGTGTTCGCTGGGTTAAGAGGCCGCGTGTTATTTAAATTGAGAAAAACTAAAAATCCTCTGTTAGTTGAGCTTTTATTTTATAAGATTATTGATCTCGTAATGCACCCCAAAAATTGGACCAGTGACTAAGAGAGTTTTTCACGTAAAATTTGAATCAAAAAGGAGATTTAAAAATGCGAAAGACTCATAGTAAGGATTTTAAATTCAAGGTTGCTCTGGAAGCAATCCGAAGCGATTTAACGATTGCTCAAATCGTTTCTAAATACCAAGTTGCAGAATCATTAGTACACAAATGGAAAAAGCAGTTGCTTGATTCAGGTGGTGATATTTTTGAAAGCAAAAAAGAATCTAGTGCTGCAGCTTCAGTCGATATTGATAAATTGCACGCAAAAATCGGCAAGCTGACCTTGGAACGAGATTTTTTAGAAACTGCGCTCTTGAAAGTTCGCTAAAGGAGCGCGTGAAAATGATCAATAAGAAAGCACAATTAAGTGTAAGAGAACAGTGTCACTTACTCAGGATTAACCGTTCCTTACTATACTATGAGCGGACCGTTCCTGATGACACATGCATAGCTAATGCAATAGCGGATCTTTACGCTCAATATCCCGTTTATGGATATCGGCGTTTGACAGCCTGCTTGAAACGACAAGGTTATGAAGTCAATGGCAAGCATATTTTACGAGTGATGCGACAGATGGGTTTAAGAGCTATTTATCCTGGCCCTCGAACAACAATTGTTGATAAGCAGCACTACAAATACCCTTATGCATTAAAAGGTATGACGATTAATAAGCCCCATCAGGTTTGGCAGATTGATATCACCTATTTACGAACAGATCATGGATTTATGTATATGAATGCGTTGATTGATGTGCAAACGCGCTACGTAGTGAGCTGGAACATAAGTAATAGTCTTGATGCGGACTCTTGCTTAATAGCACTAGAAAAAGCGATTGTTGAGCATGGACTACCAGGGATTATCAATTCTGACCAGGGCAGCCAATTCACTTGCCAAGCATGGTGTAATGCTTTGCATAGTAGAAAGATTTTGATCAGTATGAGTGGTAGGGGAAGAAGCAATGATAACGCTTATGTTGAGAGGTTATGGCGCACATTGAAATATGAATGGACGATTATTAATGGGGCAAGAA
>Ga0214917_10007443_pt1 | contig 11070 bp, 10 predicted proteins | sample LL_1208_BB_MetaG_FD_177983 | JGI IMG/M metagenome (GOLD analysis project Ga0214917, IMG submission 177983) | Freshwater microbial communities from Lake Lanier, Atlanta, Georgia, United States - LL_1208_BB | ecosystem: Environmental > Aquatic > Freshwater > Lake | place: USA: Georgia | collected...
GAGCATGCACCTTCAGAGCGAGCACCATCCGGCGGCGACGCAGTCAGGGCCGTGGCTCACCGCTGCCCAGGAGGCCGCTGTGGCCAAGCTCGCCTACGCCGCGGAGCATCCCGGCTGCGTCGTCCTGCTCTGCGGGCCTGCCGGCGTGGGCAAGACGATGCTCCTCGGGCACGTCGCCAGGACGGGCATCCCCGGGGTCCGCGGCATCGGCATCCGCGACCTCGGGGAGAGCCGGCCGCAGCGCGACGCCGTGCCTGAGCCCGACGTCGCGGACGTCATCCTCGTGGACCATGCGGACCGGACGACGGCCGCCGAACTCGTCGCGCTCGTCGAGTCGTGGTGGGCCCGTCGTCCCGAGAGCGTCGTCGTGCTGGCCGGCCAAGGCAGGCTGCTCTCGCTCTGCCTCGGCGACGCCCGCCTCGAACGGCGGGTCGTGCTGCGGGCCACGGTTCCCGTCTTCACGGTCCGCGAGTCGCGGAGGCTGCTCGCATCCGTGCTCGGCGGCTCGGCCCCGGCACCCGCGGACGCCGTGCTCGACGCGATCCACGAGATCGCCGGCGGCGTCCCCGCGGTGGCGCTGAGGATCGCCGACATGGCCGCGGTGCTGGCGGCCGCCGATCCCGATCGGCGACTGGTGCCCGACGACATCGAGGCGATCCACCGGCGGCTTTGCATCCGCGCCGCGTGACGGCCGTCGGGAGTCAGGAGTCGGCGGCCACCCGCGCCAGGTAGGCCTGCACCGAATCGGGAGCGGCCGCGGCGGGCCGCCTGTCGGGGGCGAACGGCGCCGGGTCGACCGCCGGCGTGCGGCCGGTGAGGAGATCGGCCAGCAGCACGGCGGTGCCGGTGGATTGGTGCAGCCCCGCACGGAAGTGGCCCGCCGCGACGAACGCGTTGTCGCAGCCCGGCACGCGGCCGATGAACGGCAGGCCGTCGACCGAGCCCGGACGCAGGCCGGCCCAGGCACGCTCGACCACCGCGTCGGGGAGCGGCCCCAGCAGCCGGTGCGCCAGATCGAGCAGTCGTGCGACCGCCTCCGGCGTGGTCGCCGGCGCGAACCCCGCATCCTCGATGGTCGAGCCCACCAGCAGCCGTCCGTCGGTCCGGGGGACGACGTAGTCCAGCCCGACGTTGACGATCCGCGCGAGCGGCCGTGCCGGCAGCCGCACCAGCGCGATCTGGCCGCGGATCGGGCGGGTCTCGATCGTGAGGCCGAAGGATGCGGCGAGCCGGCCGGACCACGCGCCTGCCGCGAGGCAGTAGTGGCCGGCCCGCACCGTCGACTCATCCCCGTGGCTGCCCCGTGCGGCGACGCCCCGCACGGCCCCGCCGTGCACGTCGATGGCGACGACGTCCGCGGAGGTGATCTCCACGCCCCGGGACCGGCAGGAGCGGGCCAGCGCCTCGAGGTGCCGTGGCGGGCGGATCTGGGTCTCGTCCGGCAGCACGAACCCGCCGGTGACGGCGGCCCGCTCCACGGCGCCGCGGAGCGCCGGCTCCACCTCGGCCACGGCCGCGGCCGTGAGCGGATCGCAGGCGACGCCCTTGCCGCGCCAGGCCGCGAATTCTTCCCGCAGCCGCTGCTCCCCCCGTGCGTCCCAGGCGAGGTGCAGGCCGCCGCAGGTTTCGAGGCCGTTGTCGACGCCGGTCTCGTCGCGCAGTTCCCCGGCCCACAGTCGGTGGAGGCGGTCGCTCCAGGCCGTCAGCGTGTCGCCGGCCGCGCCGCCGGGGACGTCGGCCGTGGGCGGAAAGATGCCGGCGGCCGCCCAGGAGGCCGTGTCGCGGGTCGCATCGCGGGCGAGCACCCGCACCGAGAGGCCGCGGCCGGCGAGTTCGCGGGCGATCGACAGGCCGATGATGCCGCCGCCGATGATGCAGCAGTCGGTCATGCGGTCAGGCGTTGGTGGCGATGTCGGGCGTGTCGGCGACGTTCACCCAGACGTGCACGTGAGGCGCGCCGCGGAAGTGCCAGACGAATGCCGGCCCCTCGAGCCGCCAGCAGTCCCACACGCCGTCGTCGCCGAGGTCGCCCTCGCGGTAGAAGGCGAGCCGGCAGCGGTCGAGCCCGCCCTGTGCCGTCAGGCAGCCGCGGACCTCGTCCCGGTCGCGGGTGCGATAGGGCTCGAGGAGGATGGCGAGCACCTTCTCGAGTTCCGCCCGCTGGTCGGCCGACAGCTCCGTCACCGGGATGCCGGGAGCCGCGCCGTCGGGGCCGCGGAAGCCGATCGCGTTCTCCGCGGGCAGTCTGGCGACGAGGGCGGCCTCCCGCTGCTTGCCGTCGAGCATCGCGTAGACGCGGTTGGCCGCGACGGCCTGGGGCCAGAAGACGTTGCCGGAGTGCTGCGGACCCTCGTTGAAGCCGCCGGCGTCGTGGCCGTAGAAGATCGGCCCGCCGAAGGCGACGTGTGCGGCGGAGTCGCCGTCGCAGCGGAGCGTCATGTGCCGGCCGGTGAGCAGGAACTGGAACTTCCCCCCGGCTGCCGGATCGCCGATCAGCGCGATCGACTGGCTGTGACCGAAGCCGCCGGCGTCGTCCTCGAGCTGCTTGTCGAAGCGGGCGTGCCAGTCGGGCTCGATGAGCTGCTCGAAGATCTCGCGGACGAGCCGCCGCTGGTCCTTCGTGAAGAAGTCGCCCGCCACCTCGGGCGCGGTGGCGTTCCAGTTGTTGCCGACGCGGGTGCGCAGCAGGCCGAACTGCGGATGGCGGTAGTCCCACGGGAAGCAGACGACCTCCCGCTGCTGCGGCGAGAGAGAGGCGTGGAGCAGGCCGGCGAGCGTCTCGGGCGCTGCGGCGGTCGCGACCTCCGCCGCCGCCAGGCCTGCCACGGGCACGACGACGGCACCGGCAGCGGTGCCCGCGAGGAAGCGGCGACGGGAGAGCGGGGTGGCCGGCAGGTCCATGATCGGGGCTCCTGGGGACTGTCTCGCGATCACAGACTACGGCATCGCCTGCGCGGGTGCCACTGGCACTGCGGGCAGAAAAACGTCGACCGCTGCGTCTGCACGATCCGTTCGATCGTGCCGCCGCAGCGCGGGCAGGGCCGCCCCTGCCTCCCGTAGACGCGGTGCCGCAGCTGGAACCGGCCCGGGCGGCTGTCGGCGGTGCGGTAGGTCTCATCGCCGATCGACGATCCCTCCAGCAGCACCGCCTCCGCCAGGAGGCGGCGGGAGGCCGTCGCGATCCGCTCCCAGGCGGTGGCATCGAGCCGGCGGCAGGGCGTGCGCGGGTCGAGCGCCGCCTCGTGGAGGATCTCGGCGGCGTAGATGTTGCCGATGCCGGCCACGGCACGCTGGTCGAGGAGCGCCACCTTCACGGCGCGGCGCGAGTCGCCCAGCCGCGTCGCGAGCTGCTCGCCCGTGAGCTCGAGCCCGTCGGGCCCCAGCCGGGCGGGGCCGCAGGCGGCGTCGAGCCCGCGGTCGTCGAGCAGCCGGATCGTGCCGAGGCCGCGCCGGTCCCAGAAGCAGAGCCGCGCCGGTCCGGCCGGCGCGGCGATGGCCAGCTCCAGCCGCACGTGCTGCCGAGTCGGCGGCTCGACCACGAGCATGAGCCCGGTCATCCGCGGCTCGATGACGAGCCACTCACGGCCGGCGCGGCCGACCGGCACGAGCTCCAGGGCGATCCGCTTGCCGAAGCGGCGCACGGCGGCGAGCGTCCGCTGCGCGAGCCGTCGCGCGATGGTCCGCGGTGCGGGATGCGTGGTGATCGGCCTGACGGGGCCGCGCGGGAACGAAGCGGATTCGATCCGTCCCCCCGCGAGGTCCGCGATCCCGCGCCGCATCGTCTCGACTTCCGGCAATTCAGGCATGGTCGACCGTGCGGAGATGGTAGCACCGTGCCGGCAGGCTACAATGCGGCGATCGCTCCTCCGTCGCAGCTGCCGCCCCTTCCGCAGAGCCGCCGCCATGCCCACCGACGCCCCCATCGCCGCGCCGCTCTCGCAGGTGCCCGACAGCCTCGGCCGGTTCGGCCGCTTCGGCGGCCGCTACGTCCCGGAGACGCTCTCCGCGGCACTCGACCAGCTGGAGCGGGCCTACGCGGAGGCGATCGCCGACCCCGCCTTCGCCGCGGAGCTCGACGCCCTTCTCGCGGCGTTCGTGGGGCGGCCCACCCCCCTGCTCTTCGCGCGGCGGCTCACCGAGATGGCGGGCGGCGCCCGCATCTACTTCAAGCGGGAGGACCTGAGCCACACCGGCGCCCACAAGATCAACAACACGCTCGGGCAGGGACTGCTGGCCATCCGCATGGGGAAGCGGCGGATCATCGCCGAGACGGGCGCGGGCCAGCACGGCGTGGCCACGGCGACGGCCTGCGCCCGCTTCGGCCTGGAGTGCGTGGTCTACATGGGAGCCGAGGACGTGCGGCGGCAGGCCCCGAACGTCCGCAACATGCGGTTCATGGGGGCGGAGGTGCGGCCGGTGGAGAGTGGCTCGCGCACGCTCCGCGACGCCATCAACGAGGCCATGCGCGACTGGATGGGCTCCGTCGAGACCACGCACTACATCATCGGCTCCGTGGTGGGGCCGCACCCCTTCCCGCGGATCGTTCGCGACTTCCAGTCGGTGATCGGCCGGGAGACGGTCGAGCAGTGCCGGCGGCAGCTCGGACGGCTGCCCGACATGGTCGTGGCCTGCGTGGGGGGCGGCAGCAACGCGGCGGGAATGTTCTACCCCTTCGTCGACCACGCCGGCGTCCGGCTCGTGGGGGTCGAGGCGGGGGGGCGGTCGGGTGCGGCCGGCGATCACGCCGCCAGCCTCTCCTACGGCAGCCCGGGCATCCTGCACGGCAGCCTGAGCTACGTGCTGCAGGACGCCGACGGCCAGACGGCGGACGTGCATTCGGTGTCGGCCGGGCTCGACTATCCGGGCGTCGGGCCGGAGCACAGCTACTGGCGGGACGCCGGTCGCGTGGAATACACCAGCGTCACGGACGCCGAGGCGCTCGACGCGTTCGACACCGTGGCCCGGCACGAGGGCATCCTGCCGGCGCTCGAGACGTCGCATGCGGTGGCCTGGGCCGTGGAGGAGGCACGCCGTCGTCGGCCCGACGAGATTCTCGTCGTCTGCCTGTCGGGCCGCGGCGACAAGGATGCCGCGGAGATCGCCCGGCTGCGCGGCCTCACCGGCTGATGCGCGGCACCTTCGCCCGTCCCGAACGACCCGCCCCGAGCAGGCTCGCGCCGCCCCCTCGTCGCCGCCGAAACCACCGCCGGAGTCCCCGATGACAGCCACGCCCTCTGCCGCCCCGCCGTCCAAGGTTCACGCCCTCGCCGAGCTCTTCGCCGCACGGCGGCGCGAGGGCCGCCATGCGCTGGCTCCCTTCGTGACGGCGGGAGATCCCGACGTCGAGACGACGCTGGCCGTGATCGAGGCGCTGGACCGGGCCGGAGCGTCGCTGTGCGAGCTCGGCGTGCCCTACTCCGACCCGATCGCCGACGGGCCGGTGATCCAGGACTCCTACACGCGAGCGCTCGCCGCCGGCTTCACGCTCGAGCGGCTCTTCGCGCTGGCGAAGGCGGCGACGGCGCGGGTGCGGATGCCGATCCTGGCGATGGCCAGCTATTCGCTCATCTACCGGCGGGGCATCGACCGCTTCGTGGCCGACGCCGCGGCCGCCGGCCTGACGGGCTTCGTGGTGCCCGACCTGCCGATCGAGGAGTCCGACCAGCTCGAAGCGGCCTGCAGCGGGGCGGGGCTGGCGCTCGTGCGGCTCGTGACCCCCACGACCCCGCCCGACCGGGCCGAGGCGATCGCCCGCCGCTCCACGGGCTTCCTCTACTGCGTCGCGGTGGCGGGCGTGACGGGCGCCCGCACCGAGCTGCCGCCCGGGCTCATCGAGCGGGTGCGGTGGCTGCGGACGAAGACCGACGTGCCGATCCTCGTGGGCTTCGGCATCTCCACCCCGGAGCAGGCACGGGCCGTCGCGGCCGTGGCGGACGGCGTGATCGTGGGCTCGGCCGTCGTGCGGCAGATCGCCGCGGGGGCCGACCAGCCTGCCGACCGGATGGTGGGCGGCCTCGAGCGGTACGTCCGGGAACTCGTGGCGGCGGTCTCCGGCTGAACCCGCCGCCGCGTTCGGCGGCGCTGGGTCGGCGTCCGGTGGCGTCGTTGCGGTACAATGGAGTGAGCGACATCGGCATGTGCGTGTGAGGGCCACGGAGGCTGCTCGACCATGTGTGCTGCCACGGTTTCCGCCCACGAACCCGACGACCTCGCCCGCTTCTTCCGCGGGCTGACGGAGAATGCCTTCCACGGCCAGCTCGGCGTGGTCGATCCGCCGCTGGTCGACTACGTGGCCGGACTGCTGGTCCGATTCATCCGCAGCGACGGTCTCCGCGGGGTGCCCTTCCGCACCACCGTGGACCGCGATCGGCTGGTGCAGCTGCTCGAGAACGCCCCGCCGGCCGATACCGCACTCGGGGAATACCGACGGATCGGCGACACCACCCTCTTCTGGACCGGCGTCTATCCCGAGGCGCTGCGCCGCTTTCAGCCGCTCGACTACCGGGCCGTCGGCCGCCGCGCCTACTGGGTGGCCAGCACGCTCGAGCCCGAGGAGTCCGTCGAGGAGCGGCTGCTGATGGAGCGGCTCAGCAGCGAGTACGACGTCTGCGTCGCGGGCCTGGCCGAGGTCCGCCGCGGCTGGAACGCCGCCTGAGGCCGGTCATTCGCGGTCGTCGACGAGCTGCTCCGTCCACGAGGGGTGCGGTCCGGCGGCCGTCACGGCGATGCCCGCGCGCACGAGCCTCGCGACGAGCTCGCCGAGCCGCGCGGCGGCGTCCTCGAGCAGGCAGTCGATCGCGTGGGCGTCGACCACGTCGACGCGTTCGGCCAGCGGGGCGACGATCGCGGCGGCCGCCTCCGCCCGCCGCGGGCAGTGGATGCGGCACCGCCGGGGCCGCCCGCCGACGATGGCCGACGCGTCGGCGGGGCCGTGGTGTCGCAGGCGGGCCTCGTGCAGAACGGCGAGGGTCGTGAAGCACTCCGGCACCCGCGCGTCGTCGATCGCCGCGACCACGGTGCGGCCCGCGAGCCGCAGGTCGTCGACGAGCCGTTCGACCGACCGCCGGTCGACGGGGTCGAGGCCGCCGAAGGGATCGTCGAGCAGGAGCACGTCGGGGGCGTGGAGCACCGCGCGGGCGATCAGCAGCAGCTTGCACCGGCCCGCGGGGAGCCGGTCGAGCCGCTCGTCGCCGCGGCCCGCGAGCCCGGCCGTCGCGAGCCCGCCATCGACCGCCGTCCGCCCTTCGCGGCCCGACAGTCCGGCCGCCGCGGCGAACAGCGCCAGGAACTCGCCCGCCCGCACCGCCGGGCACGTCGGCGGCAGCGGCGGCACGTAGCCGAGGCGGCGGCGCACGGCGTCGGAAGCGCCGCGGACCGACCGGCCGCCGACCAGGATGTCGCCGGCGTGCAGCGGGATCGCCGTCGCGATCGCCGCCAGCAGCGAGCTCTTGCCGGCCCCCGTGCGGCCGATCACCGCCACCGCCTCGCCCGGGGCGACGGTCAACGACAGCCGGTCGATCACCACCTGCCCGGACCGTTCGACGATCGCCTGGTCGCAGACAATCATGCCGGCACCGTACTCACGCCGACGGCCGCCCGGCCGCCGCCAGGCGGTCGGCGGTCATCTCGAGCGCGACGAGCATCCCCTTCGCCTTGTTGAGCGTCTCCTGGAACTCGCTCTCGGGCTGGCTGTCGGCGACGATGCCGGCGCCCGATTGCACGAACGCCCTGCCCCCGGTGATCACGACGGTTCGCAGCGCGATGCAGGTGTCCATCGCCCCGCTGAAGTCGACGTAGCCGACGGCGCCGGCGTATGGGCCGCGTTTGCGCGGCTCGAGCTCGTCGATGATCTCCATCGCCCTGATCTTCGGGGCTCCCGACACCGTGCCGGCCGGCAGGCAGGCCCGCAGGGCGTCGAAGGCGGTGGTTCCCGGGGCCAGGCGGCCGGTGACGTTGCTCGTGATGTGCATCACGTGGCTGTAGCGCTCGATCGACATGACGTCGCTCAGGGCGACAGAGCCGACCGTCGCCACGCGGCCCACGTCGTTGCGGCCGAGATCGATGAGCATCACGTGCTCCGCCCGTTCCTTCGGATCGGCGAGGAGTGCCTCCGCGAGGGCTCGATCCTCCGCGGGCGTGCCGCCGCGGGGCCGCGTGCCGGCGAGCGGCCGCACCGTCACCGTGCCGTCCACGACACGGACCATGATCTCCGGCGAGCTGCCCACGAGGGTGGCGTCGGGCGTGCGCAGGAAGAACATGAAGGGGCTGGGGTTCACGACCCGGAGCGTGCGGTAGAGCTCCAGCGGCGGCAGATCGAAGGGCACTTCGAGCCGGCGGCTGAGGACGACCTGGAACACGTCGCCGGCATTGATGTATTCGATCGCGCGGCGGACCGCGGCGAGGTACTCGTCGCGGGTCGAGGCCGCCCGGGCCGTGCCGTCGACGAGGCAGCGCGGCTCCGGCCGCGGGCCGATGTCAGCCGCCGGCGGCCACGGGCTCGGGCGGGAAAGCCGCTCGATGGTCGCGTCGATACGGCGGCACGCCTCGGCATGGCCGCGGTTCACGGCGGCGGGCGAGCCGTCCCCGACGTCGGCGAGCACGACGACGTCGAGGGTCTTGGTGGCGTTGTCGAAGACGAGCAGCCGGTCGTAGAACGCGAACGACAGGTCGGGCAGCCCCAGGTCGTCGGGAGGCGTCGAGGGCAGCCTTTCCGCGTAGCGAACGGCGTCGTAGGCGGCGTAGCCGACGGCGCCACTGGTGAACGGCGGCAGCTCCGGCAGCCGCGCCGGACGAAACTCCGTCATCCGTCGCTCCAGCTCGCCGAGCGGATCCGCCGCCTCGAACTCCTCGACGCCGGCCGCCGCCCCGCCGCGCGAGATGCGGACGCGGGTGCCGACGGCCTCGAACCGCAGGAACGGGTCGGCGCCCACGAAGCTGTAGCGGCCCACCTTCTCGCCGCCGACCACGCTCTCGAAGAGGCACGCCGCCTCCCCGGCGTCGATCCGGGAGAAGGCTGCCAGCGGCGTGAGGCCGTCGGCGAACAGGCGGCGGTAGACCGGCACGAGGCGGTGGCTCCGCGCCGCATCGTCGAAACGGGACCTGTCCGGGAGGTGGGGCATCGGGGATGTGGCACGGTGGGGCGGCATCGCCGCCGGGACGCTCGAGCCAGAGACTACCGGCGGCGGGGCGGGCCGAACAAGGAGCCCGCCGCGAGCACCGCCGCCGCGGCCCGTCGTGCCGCCGCCTTCCCGTCCGGCCGCCCTGCCCGCAAAACCCGGGAGCGCCCCCCCGGGCGTTCAGCGTTATGATTCACTGCTCGCGGGCGGCATGCGTTCGCCGTCCGTGACCGCGACCCGGAACTCGACCATGAAATGCCAGCAGTGCGACAAGCAGGCCGTGTTCCACATCACGGAACTCGAGACCGGTGCGGTTCGCGAGGTGCATCTCTGCGAGGATCACGCCCGCGCGTACCTGAACCAGACGGAGGCGGAGTCGACCGACTCGTCCGGCGAGGGCGGTCCGCTCGGCGTGGGCCAGACGGCCGAGGATCTGGCGGCCCTCGACCAGAAGGCCTGCGACATGTGCGGGATCACGTTCTTCGAGTTCCGCAACCAGGGCCGTCTTGGCTGCCCGCACGACTACGTCCACTTCGCCAAGGAGCTGGAGCCCCTGATCGCGAACATCCACGGCGCGACCGAGCACACCGGCCGCCGTCCATCCCGGTCCGCGGACCCCGCGGCCGGCGAAGGCACGGAGGAGCTGACGCGGGTGATCGGCCTGCGTCGCGAGATGAAGGACGCGATCGGCTGCGAGGACTACGAGAAGGCACGGGAGAATCGCGACGCCATCCGGGCGATCGAGGAACGCTGGATCACCCCCATCCGCCCGGAAGGTCCGTCAGGCACCGCACCCAACGCATGAAACTCGACACGCTCACCCAATCGATCGGCGAATGGCTGCGGGGCACCGGACCCGAGTCCGACATCGTCATGAGCAGCCGCGTGCGGCTCGCCCGCAACGTCGCGCAGTTTCCGTTCGTGAGCCGGGCGGGCGAGGCGGATCGCGCCGACGTGGAACGGTTCCTGCGGGAGCGGATCGCCTCCGTTCCGGTGGGCCGCAGCCTCGAGTACATCGACGTCGGCAGGCTCGAGGAGATCGACCGGCAGTTCCTCGTCGAGCGGCAGCTCATCAGCCGCGAGCACGCCGACGCGCAGGGGGCCCGCAGCGTGGCGATCGACCAGTTGGAGCAGGTCAGCCTGATGATCAACGAGGAGGACCACCTCCGCATCCAGTGCATGCACAGCGGCCTCGACCTGCGTGGCGTGTGGGAGCAGATCAAGGTCGTGGACGAGCAGATCGAGAAGGTCGTGCCCTACGCCTTCCATCCGCGGTTCGGCTACCTGACTGCCTGTCCGACGAACGTGGGCACCGGCATCCGCGTCAGCGTGATGCTCCACCTGCCGGCGCTCGTCATCACCCGGCAGATCGACAAGGTGTTTCGCAGCCTCCACAAGATCTCGCTCGCCGTGCGCGGCCTGTACGGCGAGGGATCCCAGGCGACGGGCGACTTCTACCAGATCTCCAACCAGACCACGCTCGGCAAGTCCGAGGAGCAGCTCGTGGAGCAGGTCGGTGACGTCGTGCCCGTGTTGATCGACTACGAGCGCCGTGCCCGCGAGTTCCTCGTCCGCGAGACGGAGCAGAACGTGCACGACCAGGTGAGCCGCGCCTACGGCATCCTGCGGACCGCGCAGACGATCAGCGAGGAGGAGACGATGCAGCTGTTGTCGCGGGTGCGGATGGGCGTGCTCCTCGGCCTCATCGGCGACGTCAAGATCGCGGACATCAACTCGCTGCTCGTCCGCACCCAGCCGGCGCACCTGCAGAAGATCCGCGGCGTCGAACTCGACACGAAGGACCGCAACATCGAGCGGGCCCGGTACCTGCGGCAGCACTTCGAAGTCGGGGGCGCGGGCGGCGCCGCCAGCGTGAACTGAGTTCACGAAAAACATCGCTGACGGCTTCACGCAAAACATCGCTGACGGCTTCACGCAAAACATCGCATCCTGC
>Ga0214917_10007444_pt1 | contig 11069 bp, 4 predicted proteins | sample LL_1208_BB_MetaG_FD_177983 | JGI IMG/M metagenome (GOLD analysis project Ga0214917, IMG submission 177983) | Freshwater microbial communities from Lake Lanier, Atlanta, Georgia, United States - LL_1208_BB | ecosystem: Environmental > Aquatic > Freshwater > Lake | place: USA: Georgia | collected...
CTCTACGAATACTCCGACCTCTACGAATACTCCGACCTCTACGAATACTCCGACCTCTACGAATACTCCGACCTCTACGAATACTCCGACCTCTACGAATACTCCGACCTCTACGAATACTCCGACCATTACCAAAACAAGTACGAAAACCCCGACAATTACACGAACTATTGCCGTACCAACGCAACCACTAACGGCGAATACCACAAGTGGTCAAGTCATTTCGTGGGGAGAAAATGCCCCCTACAAACTTAATGCGATCCCAAGTCAAGCAAATAATGCGATTGCACAAATTGCTATGGGGCCACATCATGCTTTGGCTGTCACAAGCGATGGCAAAGTAATTGGCTGGGGGACGAATGTAAAAGGCGAGCTTACGATTCCCGCCACAGCCCAAACCGGGGTCTTACAAGTCGCCGCCGGCTTAAATCATAGTGTTGCACTCAAGCAAGATGGCAGCGTGGTGATGTGGGGTGACAGTACCTCACTAACCGCCCCGAGTGGTGGTGTTTTGACCGGTATTACCCAAATCGCTACGGGTGATAATCATACGGTGATGCTCCGCAACAACGGCACCATTCAGGTATACGGCGATAGCAACCAGCGCACCACGATTCCCGCAATCATCGCCACTAAATCCATTGTCGGAATTGCCGCCGGCAGCGATAGCTCATTTGCGCTCGACAGTACCGGTGCCGTCTATGCCTGGGGGAAATCAATAAATATCCCAGCATTAGCAGCAGGTAGCATCACGCGGATTTTTGCTACAGGGAATGTCTATGGTGCACTACGGAGTGATGGCCTCCTTATCCTTTTTGGCAGTGGTGTCACCAATTTAGTCGCTACGGGGGCTTCAAGTGCACTGACAAATAGTACAACCGGCTGTCCCTGTCTAATCATCCCCAGCATGGACGGGGTACGCAACGTCAGTGCCACCCAATGGGGTGTCATTATTACCCGGCGGTCACTGCAAACCCAAGCCTATGCCTATAGTGGACAAACTGTCCCGAGCACGATCCCCAGCGGCATATACCAAATCAGCACAAATTTCACTCATGCCATTGGGATCGCCATCATGCCGATGTATAGTGCAACCAATACCACGACGTCGACACCCATTCTCTCATTAGGGTTGCGAAACATCGAATATAATTCACCTGGCTATTTAAGCATTTGGGGTGGCGATAGCACCACCAACGCTGCAATCCCCGACGCAGCCCAAGGACAATTGCTCCAAGTTGTGGCTGGGTATCGCCACATCAGCGTGTTGCGCACCGATGGGGTGGTCGTATCGTGGGGCGACAATCGCTACGGCCAAAGCACCGTACCGAGTGAATTAACCACCACAAAGCCCCTCACTGACACTATGCGCGTAATTGCCCTCGCGTCTGGCGCCAACCACAGTTTGGCACTACGCAAAAACGGGGCAGTTCTCGCATGGGGCAACAATAGTTCCGGGCAATCAAACGTACCGAGCAATTTACTCAATGTGGTGAGTGGTACAGCGACAGCAACGAGCACCAATACCACCACTGCCACGAATACGAGTACCACCACTGCCACAAATACGAGTACCATCACTGCCACGAATACCAGGACGAACACGCGCACATCCACCAGCACGAACACGCGCACATCCACCAGGACGAACACACGCACATCCACCAGCACGAATACGCGCACATCCACACCCATTCCGTTAATCAAATCAATTGCCGTGCAATTAGCCGCAGGAGTAAGCCATTCAGTGGCACTGCTCAGCGATGGTACGGTACAAAGTTGGGGGGATAACACGTATGGACAACTCGATCAACCACCACTTGTCAGCATCGTCAAAATCGCTGCCGGGGGCTGGCATACCGTAGCCCTGCGCCAAGACAACATCGTGTTTGCCTGGGGACGCAATAATGCAGGGCAAACAGATGTCGTGACCTACCGAAACGTCATCGATATCGCTGCCAGTGCTGAAAACACCCTGCTGTTGCTACGAAGCGGTCGTATCATTGTTATCGGTCAAAACGATTATGATCAACGCACCGTCCCCACAGGTATTTTTCAACAAATCGGGGCCGGCGAAATGCACATGCTTGCCATCACTGATAACAAACAAGTCGTCAGTTGGGGGATGAACTCAAATAGCCAAGATCAGGTTCCCACAAATCTGTGGCATCCCTTCATGGTCACCGGTGGCAGTACGTTTAGTGCGGCATTGTCACAACAGATCCTTGAGCCACAACCTACTGTCGCACCTAGGGCGCCAACCGCACCGGTATTACCTGTAGTACCACCAATGAGTGGCGCACCAGTACATGACCATGTCATCTTTATGAGCGGAGAAACATCAGATACCTATAATGGGTCGTCAGTAGCATTTGCGACCAACACCCAAGCCAATGTGCAAAACTCAAATACGCTCAATATTAATTCCCCCTGTAGTGGATTGCCAACCACTGATTTCACCAAAGACATTCATCATGCGGCACTCGGTACCTACGGCATGGTATTACGTTTAGATCGTACGATACGCGCGTGGGCACCATGTAGTGAAAATGGTACTCCCGCCACCGACATCACCAATACCATCCCTGCCGCATTCCAACGGTATGTAGCCGAAATCGCCGTCCGTGGCACGCATATGATGGTACTCACCCTCGATGGTCGCATCTGGTCGAATCAATTTAATCTGACCCAATACCCCAACATCAGGCATATTGCGGCAGGACGTGATTTTGCCGTCGTACTGCTCACTGATGGCAGCGTCAAAGTCATTACCAATAACAACAATGAAGGTGTGGCCACTATCCCCGCCCGGGCCACTACGCTCATCGAAATTGAGGCCGGCGACTACCACATCCTCGGCTTGCGTGCCGACGGCCAACTCGTAACCTGGGGCGCAAATAGTAGTGACTATGGCCAAGCAGACCTCCCGTACGACGCCACCCTTGGCAATGTAATTGCCATTAGTACAGGTGAACGCCAAAGTATGGCACTTACGAAGGATGGCACTGCCATCGCATGGGGTGCCTATGCACCAGCGACACTGAACGCGCTCTATGAAGCCAATCTCGCCCACCACATCACCAATATTTTTACCGGCGACGGAAAAATCGCTGTCTTTTTTGAGGACGACGTCCCTACCGTCACCATCATCCCCACCAACACTGCAGTACCGATGCCCACCATGACGGCCCGTGCCAACACAGCCGAATTCGTCACCAATCAAGTTGCGTGGTACACCATGTCAGACTTTAGTGCGCCCCAAGTGTTTGCGGCAAACGTCGCCGCTTCGACATTCCAATGCGCTATCAGATGTCCGGTACAGGCCATCCCTGATGGGTCAAATGATGGCAACGCACGCTACCCAGCATTGCTGTTTAACGATGCCAATGGTGATGAACTAGTCGCATCAGCCAACACCACCCTCAATGGCGTGTCGTTCACGGCGCGTGCCAGCCTACGCCGTACAAATATTAACCGCGCTGATGTGCTGGTAAGTATTGGCACCGCCGGCTCGGTGCGCCAATACTTGACCATGGGTATCGACAAAGAAAATCGCCCGTACTGTAGCTTTTATGGCGATGATCTGCGTAGCACCAGTTGGTATGTCGATCGCCAATGGCACGATTATGCCTGTAGTTTTGACCCTGTTTCACGCACACGCACGCTCTGGCGCGATGCCCAAATCATCGGTCAAGACATTGTGCGTGGAGCCTTTACCCCACCTGCCACACCACTCATCATCGGTCGGCGTTACGACACCATGGAAGGGGTAAATGGCGAACTGAGTCAAGTCGCCATCTTCAATCGTGTCCTCACCCGTGCAGAACTCAACGGGACAACACCCCTCAATGAAAGTGATAAACTCAACGGGTTAATTATCGAAACCCAACTGCAGAGCATATCACCGAACGGCGGCACCATGCGATGTGGCGCAAGCAACAACAAATGTCCGATTTTTGGGCGACCAGAAGCGAATAGCCTCGTGCCACATGATAGTTCGGCAGCAATATTTAGCAATAATAGTGCCCAGCAATTAACGCTTACAGCACCCGCATCAACAAGTGGCTTTACGGTGGCATTCTGGGCCAATGTCAGCGCAGTTTCGGCGAGTGGCAATGACTTCTTTATGACCAAAACCAATGCAACGGGTCAAGGCATGTCTGTTGGTTTACGTGCAAATAGTACCGGTTATATGCCACTGTGTGCAGGATTTAGCGCAACTACACCGGTTATTGTCGAAAGTGAAAACGCCGTCTTTAACCGCTGGTATCACTTCGCATGTAGCTACAACCCAACCACACAAAAGCTATCGTTTTATGTGAATGCCCGCTTGTATGCTGAAGCAACAATCACATTGCCCACAGTCAATGATCCACTCATGCTGGGCTATAGCAGTAGCGCCAGTGTATGGCCAAAAAGCGGCTTTACGGGTGCGCTAGACAATGTGATGCTCTACAATAGTCCGGTATCTGCCAACACCGTCATCCAAATCTACAACAATACCAATCCAGCTAGTCTAGTGCCCACCCTGACAGCCACAGCATGTGCAACCCCTGGTAATTGTCCATCACCAACAGCCACCACCACATTTACGCGCACACCAACCGGCACGATGTCACCCACCAGCATCAAATCCAAGACGCCGCTGGCCGCAACGGGTACAGCAACCATCCCAGGGTTTGTACCATCAAGTACCCGCACTAGATCAGCCACGTCAACCAATACCCGCACACCAACAATATCAAACACACCAACCAGATCAGGTACTGCCACCGTAACAGCAACACTCCCGTCAGCAACTGCATTTATACCAAATACATTCACGGCCACCCGCACCGGTACCCCATTGCGGAGCACTCAGACGATGCTCGCCCGCCGGAGCCCGACCTTCTATGCCCAGACCCAAACAGCACTCGCCGTCACGAGCACCCCCAGCCGCACCAACACCCCCAGCCGGACCGCCACTGCGTACCCATTGCCACCGACGAACACACCTGCAGCGACTGCGTACCCGGCCCCGTAGACGTAGGAAGTATGAAGTCGGAAGAAGGAAAGTAAAAAACAGCGCGCCGCAGGATACTGCGGCGCGTCGTCATTGATTGAAAAGCAGACTGCGTCTGTACGATGCGCAGCTCTCCGTGCACGCTGCGTGCTCTGCACGAGAAAAAGGGGCATTGCGCATGAGCAAGCATTCATCTGTGACAAAAACACAAAAACACAAAAACGCCTCTGCGCCCTCTGCGTACCCTGCGCGAAACAGATGATTATCCGTTGGCAAGCCCATGAAGATTCCACGCTACGGTTGCACGCAACCGGCATGGAATGACGCTAGGGGTGGGTGCGTGCCCTGCGCGAAAAAGATGATTATCCGTTGGCAAGCCCATGAAGATTCCACGCTACGGTTGCACGCAACCGGCATGGAATGACGCTAGGGGTGGGTGCGTGCCCTGCGCGAGATAAAGCAGATATCAGATTATTCCATATTGCCAAACTGCAACTCGTCGTGCAATACCCGTACCGCCGTGATGACTTCGTCGTCGGGCACCACAAACGACAAATACGAGCCGACTATCGCCCGCGAAATCACAATCGGGTGGATCTGGGCCTTACCCAGCGCCAGCACTGCTTTCGGTGCCAGCGATCCGCCATGCGAGGCACTAATCACCGATACCAGCGCCACCGACGGCGTTTTGGTGATTTGATAGCCCCCTTGGAAGGCATCGACAAAAATTTCGTGGCTGTACGTCGCATCCGGCTGACGCACCAGCACCATCAAGGTGCGCTCGAGCTCACTCTGGTGCGCCAACAACATTTCAATTCCCGCCCGCGACAAACGCGTCGTGACCGCACTGGCATGCTCTGATGTCCAGGCATCATGCACTGCCGGCAATGGACTGGCCGAGGCCGACACCAACGACAACCCCCGCGTCGAAATAATCGCCCCAGCCGCATGCTGCGGATTCGGAGCCGCAATTACCCGCGTGCCGGGCTTTTCGGGAGACAAAATATTGGCGATGCGCAACGGAATTCCATGCGATACCAAGGGCATCAAGGTGCGCAAATGCAGGATTTCTGAGCCTGATAACGTCGCCATTTCGGCAGCTTCGGTATACGACAATTCGGGCAAGGGCACGGCATGGGCGACGATTTTGGGGTCGGCCGTCAAAATCCCATCCACGTCCGTCCACAAACAGACTTCATCCACCTCCAGCGCCGCCCCCACCAACGCCGCCGTATAGTCGCCACCGCCACGCCCCAGTGTCGTCACGACCCCGCTCCGGGTAGCACCGGTATACCCAGTAATCACCGGCACAATCCCCGCTTGCATGGTGGGGAGCAAGCGCTCACGGATGCGGGCCGTCGTATCCGCGAAATAGGGGCGCGCCGAGCCAAAATGATCGTCGGTAATAATCAAATCGGTGGCATCAATCATCTGGGCCGGCACACCGCTCTGGCGCAGTACCACGGCTACGAGGTGGGCCGCAAAGCGCTCGCCCAAACTGGCAATCGAGTCAATCCCCCGCGCCGAGTATTCACCAAGCGTCGACATGGCGCGGGTCATGCGGTCGAGGTGTTTAAGCAGTTCTGACAATTTTTGGAACAGCATTTCGCGTTCCCAGTCATCGGTGACCATTTTTTCGGCGATTTGGCGATGGCGATTCCATAATTCACGCCGCGCCACATCAGTTTCTTGTTCACCACCATGGGCCGAAGCCCGCGCTGCCCGTAGCAGCGCATCGGTAATACCGGGTAAGGCACTACAGACTACTGCCGGGGTATCATTGGTACGGTGTAATTCACGTACAATCCGCACAGATTCACGCATTCGGGTCACATCGGCAAAGGCAATAGCGCCAAACTTTACTACCCGCATAGACCACCTCGTATTATCGTTGTTTTTAGGGGTGCGTTACAGCCACGCTTATCTCTTTTTTCATATACCATCGCTACTGTAACGCATATTCCTCGTATATTGCAATAGGTTTTCACCCATCGAAAGCCAACAATCAGTCAATTATCATACCCACCTAGATTAGCTCAGATTTTTTAGACCGGCTTGTGCCACCACCAACGGAATCGCTTTGCTCCAGCCCACCGTCATCAAATGCACCCCACGCACGCCATCAATAGCCAACAACTGGTGACACAATTCGGCAGCAATGGTGATTCCTTCGGCTTCGGGGTTGCTGGCTGCCTCCATGCGCTCGATGATGGACTCGGGCACCCGCGATCCCGGCAGGTGGTCGCGCAGAAAGCGCGCCGACTGCGCCGATTTAATCACCATAATGCCCGCCATGATTCCGGCCTGTTGGTGCAAGCCGAGGGTACGTACGTCATGCATCCATTCGGCGAAGCGCGCCACATCAAAAATAATCTGGGTCTGCACAAACTCGGCACCAAAGGTGATTTTACGCTCGAGGCGGGTCGCTTTTTCGATGTTGGGATTGGCCACACTCCCCACAAAATATTTGGGTGCATCGCTAAGGGGCGTCCCTGCTTGCAACGTGCCTTCGTCGCGCATGGTACGCAACATTTTGATGAGCTGGAATGAATTCACATCGAGGACGTTTTTGGTGTCGGGATGATCGCCGATTTTGGGGTGGTCACCAGTCATCGCCAAAATATTGGTCACGCCACAGGTCGCCCCACCCAGCGCATCCGACTGCAATGCAATCCGATTGCGGTGTTGGCAGGTCATCTGGGCGATGACTTCGTAGCCTTGTTGGCGCAAAAAAATCGCTGCCGTCATGGCCGACATCCGCCCCAGGCCACGCTGATTATCCGTCAAATTGAGGGCGTCGACAGCTGGGGCCAGGTTGCTGGCAACCCGTAATAATGTGGCAGGCGAGGCCCCACGGGGTGGGGCGATTTCACCCGTCACCACTGTCTGGCCACTCGCGAGTTGTTCTTGGAGACGACTATAGTACACACAGGCTCCTTACATGCGTCACGGCCACCGGATGTATCCGGTAGCCGTGTTTTTCAATACCGGAAAGTTATTTTATTGCGCCACGCCCACCGCTTTGGTGAGGCCAATCATTTCGACCGTCCGCGTGCCATCACGCTCTACCCAGACCCCACATTCACTGCCGTCTTGGCTTTCGCCGAGGGTCATGGTGCTGCCATCAAACTTCAAGGCAGGATGGTACCACTTGTAGACCTTTTCGGCTTCGCCGACCACATAGTGACCAATCAACGAACGGCGGAAGCGGTCACTGCTCCGATTGGGCAAACTGCCGTGAATCAACTGTCCGTTAAAAAACAGCACATCACCGGCCTGCATAATCACCGGCGCCACCGCCATCCCGTCGGGTACGGGCACCGTCACGTCGGTGAAGCTCTGGGTCGTGTCGGCCGCAATCGTACATAGCACCGGCAGATTGTGACTGCCGGGGACGACTTGCAGACAACCGTTTTCTTCGTCGCAATCGTCGAGTGCCAGCCAGGCCGCAACACAGGTACCCGGTTCGACCCGCAAGTAGTATTGGTCTTGGTGCAAGGCTTGGCCACGCGCCGTGGGTGGTTTGAAATAAATCATCGACTGCACGGCGTAGGGCTCGCTCCCCAAAATCGCCGTCATGGCGACTTTGAGGCGACTATCCAACAAAAACCGCAGACTCACTTCGTCCCAGCGATGCATTTGCAACATGCGTGGGAAGCGCTTGAGCGGATCGTGTTCGTCTTTGACGCCATTCACCTCCGCCTTCGCACGTTTTTCCACATTGAGTTGCATATAATGTGCTTGCATCTGGGCGACTTCGTCCGGCGTAAACAAGCCCCGGACGATGGTATATCCCGCATTGGCAAATTCACTCGTATGTGCGTCGTACATCATTGTGCTCCACAAATTCAACCGAAATTAGTCTACGAACAACGGCGCCATTTGTTGCAATTTGAGTAATTGCTCCATGGCCAATTCAGATGGCGCATGCACAAAGCGCTCGGCAGCATCAAAGACCCGTGGCAAAATATTGACGTCACCTACCGTATTCAAAAAGATCCCCTTGCGCCCCAACACCCAGTGGGCGGCGGTATCGATTTGGGCTTGCTCGGTCAAGGGCTCGTACCAAGTGGCGCTATAGCGATCGACCCCTTCGGCCCAAGGACGACGCACGATGGCTTTGATGGTCTGCACCGCCACATTGCGCTCGCGGCAACGGTTGAGCAATTTTTCAAAATTCGCAGCGTATTCAGGATTTTGCATCATGATGTAGCTGTAGGGCAACAACACACTATCGAAGTCAAAGCGCTCGAGCGATTCAAAGTGGCGCTTGGCCACTTGGACGCCGTGGCCGGTCACACCGATATATTTGACGAGGCCCTCTTTTTGGGCTTCGACACAGGCTTTGAGGGCGCCGTCAGGTCCCATAGCCACGTCCCATTCGGCTTGATCTACCAGATTGTGCAATTGGATTAATTCGATGTGGTCAACACCCATGCGTTTGAGCGAGGTGCGGATTTGGTCGCGAGCGGCGGCATAGGTCCGTTCGCCCGTTTTGGTGGCCAAAAAGAAGCGGTCACGGCGGCCATGGCTAAACCAAGGCTTGATGCGGTCTTCGGAATCGCCATAGCTAGCGGCGGTATCGATATGGTTAATCCCATGCTCAATCAATAATTCAAGGGTAGCATCGGCAGTTTTTTGGTCGACACTGCCCAAGGCAGCCGCCCCAAAAATCGTCTTGGTGCTCATGTGCCCAGTACGTCCAAAGACTTGGGTTGCAATCATGTTCGTAGCTCCTTTTTAATCAATATTCACAGTGTACCATATGCCCGTTGGCGGTGACTTCACCGCTAACGGCGCACAAAATCTTCATGCATGATACGGTCAAAGCAGTCCAGCAAGTAATCCGCATTATCGGCGTCAAACGGCATGGGAGGGCGGATTTTGACCACATTGTGGAAGGGACCATCCGTACCCGCCAAAATTCCGTAATCACGCAAACGATTCGACACGTACGAGGCTTCGTCTTCGGCTGGCTCCAACGTGGCGCGGTCACGTACTAATTCCACGCCCAAAAAGAGCCCGGCGCCGCGCACATCGCCCATCAAGGCATGTTTGGGGGCAATCGCCCGTAATCCGGCCAGCATGCGCTCGCCAATCACCAAGGCGTTGTGTTGCAACGGCTCAGCGCGTAACACATCGAGCACCGCCAAACCAGCCGCCATCGAGACATTGTTGCCCCCAAAGGTGGCGAAATATTCCATGCCGTTGTTAAAGGCATCGGCAATCGCCCGGGTCGTCACCACGGCACCCAACGGTTGGCCATTACCGATAGGTTTGCCCATAATCACGATGTCTGGCACCACGTCGTGTGCTTCAAATGCCCAGAAGTGGGTACCAATCCGCCCAAATCCTACCTGTACTTCGTCGGCCATACAGACACCGCCGGCAGCCCGCACATATTTGTAGACGTCGGCCAAGTAGCCGGCCGGCAAAACGATTTGACCACCCACACTGGGCAGGGTTTCGGCGATATAGCCACCCAATTGGCGCCCTTGGGCTTGGATGCGCGTAATGACGTCTTGGACCTGCAAGGCGTATTTGGCACCGGCCTGCGGATCGGTGCGTTTGAACGGGCCACGGTAATCGCAGGGGATGGGGGCGGTAAAGACCCAATCCGGCGCACCAGTACCACCAGGGCCGTCATGTTTATATGGGCTTATGTCAATCAATGTATTGGTATGGCCATGATAAGCGGCTTCGAGCACAATCATTTCTTTGCGCCCGGTCGCGGCTTTCATCAAACGGATGGCCAGTTCATTGGCTTCGCTAGCCGAGTTCACAAAGTAGCAGACTTCGAGTTCCTTGGGCAAGGTGGCAGTCAAACGCCGGGCGTATTCTTGCATCTGATCATTGATATAGCGCGTATTGGTGCTCAGCAGGCCGTATTGGGCCGTCGCCGCCTGTACCACCCGCGGATGACAATGCCCCACATGCGCTACGTTGTTGTAGGCATCGATATAGGCTTGGCCGTTGCTATCGTACAGATATTGTTGCCAGCCCCGCACGATTTTGAGCGGGCGTTTGTACGAAATACTCAAATTGCCACCCATCCGCTCGCGCCGCT
>Ga0214917_10007446_pt1 | contig 11068 bp, 15 predicted proteins | sample LL_1208_BB_MetaG_FD_177983 | JGI IMG/M metagenome (GOLD analysis project Ga0214917, IMG submission 177983) | Freshwater microbial communities from Lake Lanier, Atlanta, Georgia, United States - LL_1208_BB | ecosystem: Environmental > Aquatic > Freshwater > Lake | place: USA: Georgia | collected...
CCGCGCGCAGCGCGGCCGGGTCGTCGAGCACCTTCCCACTCGGGATCGCCGGCGCCGCCTCGACCTTATCGACCGCGGCCTCTACCCGCGCCGCGACCGCCTCGACTTCGGCGCGGCTTGCACCGGCCGTGTTTGCCTCTCCTTGCGTTCCTTCCATCTCTTCACCGCTTGCGCTTCTTCGGCGCGTCTTGCTGCCTGTTCGCGGATCGACTCGCGCCGGGTCGGCGCGTCGCCGCCCTCTAGATACCAGATAAGATCCGCCCGCGGAATACCAGAACACGCGGCGGCGGAAATGGTCGATCCGATCCCTCGCGCGTAGAGCTTGGCGCGCTCGCACCATGCCCACTCCGGCAGCCCTCGAAGCTGCCATTCTCCGGGCCCGTCGCCGAGCTCAAGAGCGGGGCCGGGCGGCTTCGCCCATAGAAGCCCGTCGGTGTCGCAGTAGAGCGCCCGCCCACCCGCGGCGCGGACTGCCTCGATTCGCTCGCAAAGCGAAACCCAGGCGCGCCCCACCACGAAGGCCGGCCATACAGGGCAGGTGCCGCGCGGCGTCGACTCGGCCGGCGCCGTGCGCGCGAAGGCGTACCCCGCCCACCTGCCTAGATCGCCGACGATGCCGCGGGCTTCTAGGTCGGCGTAGCTCCACTCTTGAAACTCGCTCGCGCGGAATACCAGATCGACCGGCTCGCGCCGGGCGAGGCGCCCGACTGCCCGCTGCATCGCCGCAGTGAGCGCCGCGCGCTCGACCGTGCCGCAGGCGTGCCGTTGCTTCGCCGAAAAGAGCGCGGCCATGCCGGGCTGTAGGTAGCGATCGGCGTGCCGCCACCCGATCGCCTGGTGCACGTCAATCCGTGCGCCGCGCGAGCTCGCATAGTCGACGATCGGCGATGCCCACCACCCGCGCCACGCGCCCGCGGTCGCCTCGATCTGGACAACCTCGCGCCCGCGCCGGATTCGGACGGGCAGCGCGACTCCTCGCCACCCGTTCAGATCGATCGTGCACTCGACCAGGGCCCCGCCCGCGGCGCCGGCGTCGGCGTAGGCCGGGCCCCATACCGAAGGAAGCGGCGCGCTCGCCTCCGCCGCATACGCGCTCGATCGGTCTTCGTCGCGTAGCGTCCACCCAGCCGGCAAAACTTCCGCGGGCTCGCCGAACCACTCGCGCGGAAAATCGGCGCCCGCAACCGCTACCGAATCGCCGTCATGGAAGACGCCGACTAGCCCACCGTGTAGACACTCTCGCGCCGCCCTGGTGATAGGTCCGCCCTGGGGCTCGGGGTAGCTCCAACGGCGCCCCAAGAGCGCCACACCTTCGCCGGCCATGCGCCCCAAGCTCGTCGAGGGCTCGACGCCGAGCGCGTCGGCCATGACCCGATGCACGCGCACCGCGGCGTCGAGCAGCTGCGCCGCGCCGCCCTCGAGCTCGTCGAGCACTCCGCCCGGGATAAGCGGCGCCGGCGATACCAGGCGCACCCGGGGCCCGAGAGAGAGAGACGCTAGGCCGGCGTCGCCGAGGCGTATCGCGTCCGGGTCGAGGTCGAGCGACCGCGCGACGATGCGCGCGAGCTCGTCGAGATCGGCGCACAAAACCCGCAGGTGCTCTCGCCGCGCCGCCTTCGCATGGCGGGCGAGCTCGCCGGCGAGCGATTGCGCCGGGCCCGACCATTCGGCGCCGGTGTCGAGTACCAGGCGCACCACTCCCGATCGGTCGAGGTCGACCGCGCCGAAGATCATGTTCGGGCCCCTTATTCCGCGGCAGGCGCCCCGAAGGGCTCGACGAATACCGTCACAATGTCAGACAACCCGACAAACTGCGCCCGGGCTTGCTCGTCGGCGGGCTTCGCGCCGGCGATCGGGGCCGGCGCCTGGGCGCCGCGCCGGTACTCGCGCGGCGCACCCTTCGGCGCCGTCGAACCGCAGTCTTCATAGGCGGCGATCGACTCAAGGATCCAATCGGCGACGATGCCGCCTTCCGCGGCAGTGAGGCGCGCGAGGTCGAGGCGCGCTGTTTTCTCCTTGCACTCGATCGGCTCGCCGTCCTCGTCGAGCTTGGGCCCGTTGCTCTCGGCGATCTCGAGCGTCAACGTCACCGGCGAGAGACACCAGGCGCGCGGCTTCGCCTCTTCAATGATGCGCCGCACGAGCTCGCCGGTCCCTTCGCCCTCGTCGTACTCTTGCTCGACCCCGAAAGGCTCTCGAAGCTCCTTCGCCCGTTGCTTCGCCCGCTTCTGTTGGGCGCGCTTCTCCCTTTTCCGGGCGGCGTCTTTCGCTCGCCGCTCGGCGTCGAGCTCGTCGGCGCGCTTCGTCAGGCGCTCGGCGTAGCTCGTCGAGTAGGTCTTGGCCCGGGCCCGAAGTTCGGCCGGCGTCAGGGTGTCGACCCGCTCGCCGCGTAGCAGCGCGCCCGCCTTCTTCTCGAGCTTCGTTCGGGCGCCACCCTTGACCGGCGCCGACTTCGCGCGCTTCAAGAGCTCGCGCGCCTCTTTGCGGGCTTCTGAAAGCCTGCTACGCTTCGCCGCCATGCGTCTCACCTCGATCTTGATCGTGTCGGGCGCCGCTCTTGCGGCGTGGATTTACTACCGCCGAAAGCAGGGACTCTCGGCCATGCCTGGGGGCATTATGGGCGACTTTTCGCCGCACTTCTCGGAACGCGAGTTCCTAAGCCGGGGCCGCCCGCTCGCCGGCGATACCGCGGCAGGGTATCGCCGCCTTGCCGCAGATACGCTCGAACCCGCCCGTTCGATCGCCGCCGGCGTAGCCGGCGAAGACGTCTTCGCCCTGGTAGTGTCGGGGCAGCGGTTCTCCGACCAGAACGCCGAAGGCGGCAAGGCGAATAGCTTTCACCTGCCACCCGCCGAGCGGCCGGATCCGCGATTCCGTCAAAATCCAGGCGTCGCCGCCGACGTGCAGTTTCGCCGAAGCTCCACCCGCGCGCCCCTGACGGGCGAAGAGCACGCCCAGATCGCCGAGCGCGTTCGAGCGTCGATGCGCGCGGGCACCATCCCGCCCGGCGGCGTCGCCGCGTACCATCGCTCCTGGGTACCAGGCGCGCCCGGCAAGACGCCCTTCGTGCACCTGGACAACCGCGGCAGCATCACCACTTGGGAGACGTGAGACGATGACACCCGGAGCGATCATCTTTGACCCGCAGGCGCCGCCCGCGGGCGCCGTTTGGGTTCCTGAGGTCTTCGAGCGTTCAGGCGGCGCCGGCTGGATCTGGTACGTCGTCGCGACGCTTCGCCCGGGCTCGACGCAGGGCCGCTTTCCGATCCCCGTCTTCCGCTCGCTCCTAGCCCAAGGGCTTGCAACACGCGGCGACGTGCCGGGCGGCTTCTCTGACGCCGTGCTCGACAAAATGGAGGCGGAGAGACTGACGCCCGAAGAGCGCGCCGCAAAAGACGCGCAGCGGGCGCGCAACGCGGCCGCGGCTCGCCGCTCGAACTGTACCGCGGGCGAAGATTGCCGATCGGCCGGCGAGCTCGCCGCGGCGATGGTCCAGAAAGCGCCCGAGACGGCGAACGAACTCGGGTTCTTCGTCGGCGACTTCTTCGGCAAGACGGCCGGCGCCGTGGGTCGCGTCGCAGGGCAGATCGGCGGCGGCGCGGCGGCGGGCATCGTCGGCGGGCTTCCGGCGCCGGCGGCAGTCGCGCTCGCCGTGCTCGTTGTCGGCGCCGTCGTCATGCTGGTACGCCGGGCAGGTTGATCCGCACGCCGGCGCAGACGTCGGCGCACCCGCACGGCCACCCGCCCCGCCCTTCCAGGTCGGCGAGCGGTAGCGGGTAGCTTCTGAGGTTGCGCGGCGTGCTCGGGCGCCCAGGCCGAACGACGCCGGCGACGCGGTAGACACCGGCGCAGACGTCGCAGGCGAGCTCGACGCGCAAAAAGCGCGCCTCTTCTTCGCGCGCGTCGAGCTCGTATCGCATCAGAACGGGATCGGGTCGGCGGCGGGCGCGGGCTCGACGTCAAGCGCGGCGACGGGCGCGGGCGCGGGCGCTTCGAGCGCGCGCGCGTCGGCGAGCCAGGCGGCGCGGTAGTCGGCGAGCTTGTCGGCGCCGCCCTTCACGACGGCGAGCCGGAACCTGGGGAAGATCTGCCCGTCCTGGGTCTTGCCCTCGCCCTCGTACCAGATCAAGAGCCCGGCCTTCGACTCGATCAGGCTTGAGATCCAGGCGTTCAAGAGCGCGAAGGCGACGCCGCCCGTGTTCGCGTCGGGGTCAATCGGTTCGAGCTCGCCGCGGTCGAGGCGCGCGAGCTTCTCGACCTCGTAGCGGAGCGCGCCCGCCTGGATCACGATGACGCAGGGCAGGCCGGAGAGAGCATCCTTACCCTTGATCGCCGGCCACGCGAGACGGGCATTTGGGCGCGAAGCGCCGGGCAGGATCCGGCGCGTCTTGTTCTCCTGGATATCGAGATCCAAGCCCTCGACGCTCACCAGGGTTTGAGCGGGGCCCTTCAGGCCGCGCAGGTGGTCGGCGCCGATGCGAACGGCCGAAGCGAGCACCAGATCACCGGCTTCAGACTCTTTCGACAGGAAGGCAGACAGGCTCATTTTGACGACTCCTTGAAGGTGCGGCGCAAGTCCGGCGCCGCCTCGGATTGTGCCGCGAGGTTGCGGCTGTGGTCGGGGTCGACCCCGTATGAATGGAAGAGCTCGACGCGCGTTCCGGCGCGCAAGCGGGCGGCGGTCGGCGAAAGCGCGAGGTCGAGCACGCGCCAGGCGCCGGCGAGCCCCGCGCAGATCTCGCACCCGCCGTCGTTCAAGACTTCGACGGGGCCCAGGTAGAGCGAACCGCGCGAGGGGTGCGCGACCAGGATGTTCCCGCGGCAGTGGCGGCAGCGGTAGACCTCGAGCTCGTCGGCGGCGTCGTCGCTCGCCGTGGTGTTAGAGGTCGCGTAGAGACGCCGGGCGCGGTCGAGCGCGCGGGCGAGAGTGTCGAGGCGCATCAGCGGGCACCCTCAGAGTGACGATCGGCGAGGCGGGCCGCGCGCTCGATTGCGGCGCCCTGCATACCGTATGGAGCCTCGACCGACGCCGACCAACCGCCCCGGCGCACGGTGGCGCCGGTGCCGTAGTTCATGCCGATCGTGTAGGTGCGAATCGTGTAGCTCTTCCCGCTCGCCGTGGTGTGCTTTGCCTTCATCGTCTCATCTCCCCGGCCACTCTATCGGGCCGCGATAGGTCGACGCGATAAGGCCGCGGATTATTCGACGATGCAAGGAAAAAGATCGGGGCCCCGTTTTTCCAGCCTTGACGGAATCCGCCCCGGCTGTAATCTTGGCCCGTCCGGGATCTTCCGGCTTCATCCTTCCGGGGTTCAGATGCTCCCTTTCAGCGGTAAGCAGATGGTCGCGATCGTGGCGCTCTCGGCGCTCACGAGCTTCTTCGTCGTTCCGATGGTGAACAAGCTCTTCGACAAGGCGGGGGCGTAACATGGGCGTCACGCTTTGGAGCAATCAGACGCTTGAGAAGCGCGAGACGTCGATTCCCTCGAACTACCTCGCCGCCTCGCAGACTTTCGCGCACAGCGCGAAGGACGTCGGCGTCGGCCAGGTTGTGCACGGCGTCTACCTCCGCATCCTGTTCGACCTGACGGCGGCGACCGGCACGCCTTCGACGATCTCTTTCGCCGACGAAGACGCGCGGCAGAACCTGCTCACCGCGCTCATCAGCCAGATCCAGATCACCGGCACCGCCGCCGGGGTCAAGGGCGACATCGTGCAGCGCATGAGCCTGGGCGAGCACTATCAGGCGCTCCGCAACCTCGGGATCCTGCCTGTCTGCCCCGATCTCTTCGAGGCGGGCTTTGGGTCGCTCCCGCTCGCGCCTCGCACGGGCGGCCCGGCGAACAGCACCTTCGTCGAGCTCCTGTATCCGATCGTCGCGGCCGATTGCGGCCCGGAGTTCGGGTCCGTCTTCTGCCTGGGCTCTGAGCAGCTGCGCGGCATGAGCTTTTCGATCACCTTCGGGTCGTTCAGCTTCACCGACTCGGCAAGCCAGGCTTGGACGATCGCCGGCGGCACGGCGACCGGCGCGAAGATCGACGCCGAGATCATGTACAGGTACCGCACGCTCCCCGCGGGCGCGCAGTTCCTCGGCAACCCCATCCGCTTCGCCCGCACCCAAAACACCGACAGCGAGCGGATCAACTTGACGGCGGCCGGCGTCACGCTCTCGCACGTCGTCCGCCTGAACAGCGTCGCGGGCACCTACAACGACAGCGACAGCGCCGCGAACCTCGTTCGCTCGACGATCTACGCGAGCGGCGCCACGCTCACGAACGCCGACATTTACCGGATCGAGCAGTACGCCGGCGGCGAGGACCAGCCCGACGCAATCTTCCGCCGCCTCCCCGACATGGCGTACGAAGACGCCTTCCGCAGCCCGGGTCTTGAGATCGATCAAGATCAGTACGCGCGCTCCTCGAGCTCCGACCCGACGACGCGCTTTTGGCAGGGTGGCCTCCGCATGGTGAGCTTGCGCGGCAAGCGCCCGATCAACGGCGTCCTGGTCGGGCCCTACGACGTGCGCGTTCCTCCGCAGTGGTCGAGCTCCTTGATCCGCACGCACCTCTACGCCTTCGTCGCGCCGCGCGGGTTCACGGCGAACGGCGCGAGCTCGGCGGAGAGCGCCCAGGGCCTCGTCTACGCGCCCCGCATGGTCGAGGACTCGATCCGCGAGCTCGCCGGCGTGGTCGTCACCGGGGCGATCTGATGGAAACTTGGCACTACGTCGCGATCGGCGCCGTGGTGGTCGTCGCCGGCGTCGTCTACTACCGGCGGCGCAACCGCAAGGCGGCGCAGACGTCGGCCAAGATCCGCGAGGGCGTCGCCGCTTACAACCGCTTGAAAGCGGCCGGTATCAAGACGGCGGCAGATCCGATCGACTACACCGAAGCACTGTCGACCGCGCCGGGCGTCACGCCTGGCACGCAGGCCGGCGGCGCCGTTGAGTTCCGGGGGTTCATGTGAGCACCACAGAAACGATCGTGGTTATCGTCGCGATCGGCGCCGTCGTCTACCTCGTGACCCGCCAGCAGGCCGCGGATAAGCCCGCGGCCGAGGCGCCCGCGCCGAGCGGGTACGGGCGCGGCAAGTACGACTTCTTCGCCGAGCTTTCCGAAGACGTCTCGGGCGCGCTCGTCTCGCTCGGCGGCAACGTCGCCGACTATCAGAAGGGCAAGGCCGCGAGCGCGGTCGAGCTCGAGAAAGCCCGGATCGAGGCGGCTAAGGCGCAAGAGGCAGCCAAGAAGACCGGTTGATGACTACCCGCGCCGAATCTCTGATTATCTTGGGGATCGGCGCGGTCGTCGTCGTCGCGATCGTGCGCGCCTCGAGCGCGGCCCAAGAGCGGGAAGCCCGCCGACAGGCCGCGGTCGAAGCGTACCGCGCAGCGCGCGCGGCGGAGCTCGCGCAGCGCCCGCGCTTCAAGCATGAATGGGCTTTCACCGGCGCCGCTTCGGCGGTCGGCGGGCTCTCGGGCGCGGCGGCGTGCCTCGCCGGCGGGCCCTTGCTCGCGATCGGGTGCGCCGCGGTCGGCGCGGCCGGCGCGGGCGCCTCTACTTACTTCCGACAACGGGCGGCGCATGAACGCGCCGTCAGGGGTGCGTGATGGCTTCAAGAGCTCTACTTGTCGGCGGCGGGCTTGTCGCGGCCGGCCTCGCCTTCGCCTGGGTCCGCAAGATCGGGCCCTTCGCGCCTCCTGAAACGGGCATCGACCCCAACCAGAAGATCGTCGGCGGCGAGGGCCTAAGCCCCGAAGACCTCAAGGCACTTGGCGCGCCACCTCCGGCGCCGCCGAGCTCGGGCGAGGGGGGCGATCTGTACCGTATCGGGATCGCCGACTACATCAAGCGAGCTTGGACGCCGGGCGGCGCCGGCGTGCGTTCGAGCCTGCCCGTTGCTCTCGTAAAGGGCGATCGGGGCGTGACGAACGTCACCGGCGGCGGCATCCTCGCGAAGACTTCGAGCGCGTCGCTCTTGTCGAACTACGCCGGCGCGACAGAGAACGCGGCAGGGTGGAAGCTCCAGGCGAGCACAGCCCGCGGCTTCAAGCTCAACGAATACCAGGCCGCGATCTACGCGCCCGACGCCGGCCGGCTTTGGGGGCTCGTCGAGGGCTACGTGGACACGCCGAACGGCACGCGAACCGTTGACGTCTTCGTGACGGCGCACGCGAACCAACCGATCGACGCCGTGGGCAGTGTCTACGGGGCCGGGCTCGTCTTCGCGTGGGATAACGTGGTGGGCGCCTGGGTCGAGCCCGGCAAGCTCAAGTTTCGCGGCAACCCGGCGCGCCAGATCTTCCGGGGCGGCAAGCCCTGGCTTGCAACGAACACGTCCGACGAATACGGGCTGGTAGCTCAGAAATCGTGCCGGGACTGTTACCCGTTTTACCGCGTCTTTGGGTATCGAGACGCCGAAGGCGAACGGCTCGGCGAGAACCAGCTAGTTCGGCTCGCCGATGAATCTCGAACGAAGGCAAAGCCCGTATGAGCTCGACCCGTAGAACCATCGTTCAGACCTTGACGGTACCGACAGGCGGGCTCGCGCTCTCTCTCGGGCGCTCGCCGCTGGCTCTCGTCGCCGAAACGTCGCGGATCGTCGAGTGGCAGATCTCGCCGTCGCCGACGGGCTCGCAGACGCAGACGTGGATCCGGCTCGGCGGCGTCCTGCCCTTCTCGGCGACGACTCCGCCCGAGGATGCGATCTGCCTCTCCGCCGGCGAGAGCTTGCAGGACGCCGCGAAGGGCTCCTCTCCTAACCAAACCTGCGCCGTCTTCCCGCTCTACATTGCCGCGCTCGGCGGGCCGGCGGTCGTTCGCCTGGTGATCGTGCTCGAGGAGCTCGCCGCCGGGTGCGGGTGTCAGTCATGCCGCTAATCCCTACAGACATCCGAGGGACGCCGGGCGCAACGGGGCCGGCGGGGCCGGCAGGGCCGGCGGGGCCGCAGGGGCCGCAGGGCGACCCCGGGCCGCAGGGCCCGACGGGCGCGACGGGCGCGACAGGTCCGCAGGGACCGCAGGGCGACACGGGCCCGACGGGCCCGACGGGTGCAACGGGTCCGACGGGCCCGACGGGCGCCACAGGGCCGCAGGGTACCCAGGGCGACCCGGGACCGGCGGGCGCGGACGGCGATCGATACCAGACAACCTCGACAACCTCGCTCGCCGTCGGCAACGGCACGAAGACAATCACCGTTGAAGCGTCGCTCGACTACACCGTCACGCAGAGCGTCACGATCGCTTACGACATCTCGACCCATATGCACGGCGAGGTCGTGAGCTACGACGACGTAACCGGCGTGCTCGTTGTGGACGTCACAAACCACAGCGGCTCGGGAACCTACTCGGCGTGGATCGTCAACCTCTCCGGCGCCGTGGGCGCGCAAGGTCCGGCAGGGCCGCAGGGGTCGCAAGGTGACACAGGGCCGGCGGGCCCGACGGGCGCAACAGGGCCGCAGGGCCCGACGGGTGCCACGGGGCCGCAGGGGCCGCAGGGTGACACGGGCCCGACGGGCGCGACGGGCGCCACGGGCCCGCAGGGGCCGCAAGGTGACCCGGGGCCGGCGGGCGCGACGACGGTTGCGGGCCTCACCGACCGCTACTCGGCGCTTCCGTTGCAGACTCGCGCGCAGTTCGCGCAGAGCGGGCAGCGCGACATTCAGACGGCGATCGACGCGCACACCAGCGGCGATGCGGCGATCATCCTTGCGAGCCCGGGCAGCTACCCGGGCGCGACCGTCACGATCGGGACGGGGTATAACAACGTCGCGATCGTCGGCGCGGCGGGTACTGCCTTCGGCGGCACGATCACCAGCCTCAGCAGCGGCCGCGGCTTGACCGTCTCGGGCACTGCGACCCGGATCCGCGTTCAGAACCTACAGATTGAGGGCCTCACGACGTGGACCACGAGCGGCGCCGGCGTCCACCGAATCGACCGCTGTCAGCTCGTGGGCGGCCTCACGGTGGGGACCTCGTGGCCGGCCGGGACGCAGCTTGTGATTACGGATTGCGAGATCGGCGGCACGATCACAGTCCCGGCGGGCTTCTTGGGCGTGCTTCTGTTCGATCATTGCAGCTTCACGGCCGGCTACACGTTGAGCAACGCAGCGAGCGCGGCACAGGTCATCATCGGCAACAGCTCGGGCGTGTCGAGCTCCACCGGCGCGACCTTGCAAGGGTGGGTTAGCTCCCCCACGGGCGCCGTGACGGGCTATCAGAACGGCGTAGCGATTCCCTCGAGCGGGAACAACGTGCAGGTTTTCAGTACGTCCGGGACGTGGACACGGCCAAGCGGCGCGACGGCCGCGCGCGTCATCTGCATCGGCGGCGGCGGCGGCGGCGGTTCGGGCTCGGCGGGCTTGGCCGGCGACACGAACTCGCGCAAGACGGGCGGGGGCGGCGGCGGCGGCGGGGCGTATGTCGACCTGATGCTCTCCGTGGCGTCTCTCTCGTCGGCGACTGTCACAGTCGGCGCGGGCGGCACGGGCGGCGGCCCGGTCGGGCCTCGGGGCTTGAACAACCTCCCCGGCAACAACGGCGGCGCGGGCGGGTCGAGCTCCTTCGGGACGATCGTATCGGCGGCGGGCGGGTCGGGCGGCACCGGCGGACTAACGACAAGCACAGGGGCCGCGGGCGGCGTCGGCGCGCTCGGGCAGGCCGCAAGCCAGGCCGGCGGCGACGGCGGGCCCGGCACATCGGCCGGCGTCTCTCCGGGCGCCTCGATCGCTTGCCCGGGCGGCGGCGGCGGCGGATCTGCTCTCGCTTCGCCGTTCAACGGCGGGACGGGCGGATCGGCCTCCTGGGGCGGCGCGGCAGGTACCGGCGGCACGGCGGGCGCCTCGACAAGCGGCACCGGCAACGGCACGGCGGGCGGCGCGGGCTCTTCGAGCGCGCAGTGGGGCCCGGGCGCGGGCGGCGGCGGCGGCGGCGCCACAATGGGCGGCACGAACGGCGGCGCGGGCGGCGCGGGCGGTCTTTACGGGGCCGGCGGCGGCGGCGGCGGGGGTGGTAACACCAGCGGCGCCGGCGGCGCGGGCGGCGCCGGGCTTGTCGTTGTGGTTTCTTACCCA
>Ga0214917_10007447_pt1 | contig 11064 bp, 8 predicted proteins | sample LL_1208_BB_MetaG_FD_177983 | JGI IMG/M metagenome (GOLD analysis project Ga0214917, IMG submission 177983) | Freshwater microbial communities from Lake Lanier, Atlanta, Georgia, United States - LL_1208_BB | ecosystem: Environmental > Aquatic > Freshwater > Lake | place: USA: Georgia | collected...
TTTTGCTGATAGAATGGGACGGTATCTTGGTAACCCTATAAATTGGGTATTGGGATAATTTTCGCTAATGGTTTTTTGAATAATTGATGACTGTCCCCACTGGGCAATAATTACTTTAGGGAAATGGCTTAATTTAGAAATGGCTTGCTGAATTGAATGAATATTATCGGACTTTTGGATGAGAAGCAGTGGTAATCCTGACTTTACATACCAGTCATGAGGTGTATCGCCTCCGACTTCACTAAGTAAGGATTGTAGTGCTTCGATAATATCCTGAGATGTAATTAAATTTTGACATTTGGCATGACACTGCCCTGCCCTACAAATAGAATGACACAGGGTTGTATTACGAACAATACGATGAGGGACTTTCCATGGCCCCCATACAGTGGGTTTAATAAATTTGGACGGAAACAATGAAATGACTGGGGTCCCTAATGCGGCAGCCATATGTAATGGACCCGTATTGGTACCAATAACCACTTTGGCTTTTTTAATCAGAGACTTGAGCTCAGGTAAAGTGCCAAATCCTGTGAGGGTATAGGGTGTTTTGGTACATGCCAATTTGATTTTAGAGATAATCTCTTCTTCATTTGGGCCTGCGCCCGTCAGAATGACATGATAAGGCGTTAATTGATGGATGGCATTAATGACGCTGATATATCCTTGAATTGGCCACTGCATATCGCTGCCGCCCGTACAGGGTTGAATCATGATGAGAGGCTGATTTTGATAATTTTGAACCTGTAGTTTTTGAGCTAATTTCTCGTCTCCCTCTTCTGTTGTATACAGGTCCATTTTTTCAGTCATATTTTCGGGTAAAATGTACTCACTGATTAAAGATAAGTTTTGAGTAATGACATGCTTTGAAATATCTCTGTAATTTAAAAAGCGTCCTTCATTCATTAATAAGCCGGGAAGCAACTGGGCTTTATCACCAATTCTGATATGAATGTCAGCTAATGTAACCATGATGGATAATGGAATGCTGAGGTATGGCAGGACAGCCATGTCAAACTGATAGGGTCTTAGAAGTTTTGCTGCGTCTGAAATATCTGACAATGTGGGCTCTTTGGGTAATGAGGCATTGATAATTTCGTCGATAGCTGGATGATTTTCTAATAATGGACGATAGGCTTTTTGTGTCCACAAGACGATTTTGGCATTGGGGTACTGTGACTTGAGGCTATTAAGTACAGGAAGGGTTAATACGACATCTCCAATCGCATCAGGGCGAATAACAAGAATCGCCGAAATGAGTGGGTCTATTTTAATTGGTTTTAAATTGATTATTGGTAATTGCGTCATAATGGGCTAAGTATTCGTCCGGTGTAATATGCTCGGTTATTGGTAGTTGGGACGTAAAGCAAGGTTTAACATATTGGACAATTTTGTCAATCATAAAGCGTACTATGGCTTGGGTAATTAAGGGAACTTCTCCATGAACTATGGTGGCATTGTGTTTAAGACATTTTTTAATAATTTCTTTGGATGCCCCATAAATATCTTTTGGAACGCGAATAGGAATCATGATGAATTGAGAGTCTTCCCACTGTTGGCTTAAGCGACGATATTTTAAAAAATCAAATTCGTTTTCGGCGATAATGAGCGTGCGAAATGTATGAAGTAAGTGTTTTTGCTTGATTTGAAGTGGCGTCATTGCATCTTTAATATTTAATTTATAGATGAGGTCATCTAAGGTTTTATAAATAAGGTCTGCGGTAATATAGGGTTGGCACTCGGATTTACACATATGTTTTGGCGAGTGATTGCAGTGTGAGTATTCCTGTCTGATAATATCAAAATATGGAGATAATGGGGCCCATCGTCCAGGGAATTGTTGTGGAATTGGGGATACAACGACCATTGTTTTTTTAAGAAATGACGCAACATGAGTTAAGCCTGTATCTGGGCCAATATAAAATTGGCAATACTTGATGGCAGCCATGGCATTATGTATTGAATTTCCTAATAACTTGATGACATTGGGGCTAGAAATATCTTTGAACGATTGCGGTACATCATGGGGGCCAATGAGGATAATATTCCATTCGTCGGGATCAAATAATGAGATTAAGTCGATGATCACCGATTCGGGGATGGGTGTACTTGAGCCACCGGTGGCCACACAAATGGCCAGCCACTGCACTCGGGGGCGATAGTATTTTTGAAATTCAGCTTCTATTGCCTGTTGTTCGGGTTCAGAAATATATAGTTTTGTGATTGGGTCTGCAGGTACTGAAATACCTAGGGGAGACAATAGTCTTAAATTGTAAATTGTTTGATGTTGGCTAATTAGGTTAGGCTTTGAGTCTGCGGTGTGGGTATATAAAAACTTTAATAGCCAATTTGCGTTATCGCTTATTCGGATTGGAATACGAGCCTGATAGGCCATCCATGCCAGTAGAGGGTGATTCCATAGTGCGATGTAGATGTCATAGCAGCCTTTTTGAATTTGTTTTTTAATCTCTTCCTTATTTTGAAGTGTTTGATTTGGGCCCCACTTGGCTTCGATAATGGCATTAATTTTAGGATGGTATTCTAAGGCTTTTTTGCCAATACTAGATGCCAAGATATCAATACGGGCATTAGGGTATTTTTCGATGACAGCTTCGATTGCTGGCAATGCCATTATCATATCGCCTAGTCGATCGGCACGTTGGATTAAAATGCGAGTTCTGTGAGTTTGGGCGGCCATTAGTGTCGAGCTGAGCTCCTTTTAATAGGGCTGGTATGACTTTTCTTCAATGATTCGAGACCCTAAAAAATCATTGATTTCTCGTTTAATTTCACAGCGTCTGTCATTGGTAATATAGACCGCTCGGGCCAAGTCAATAAATGTTTGGTCAAATTGCTTTTTACGCTCACAGTCTCGGATATCATCTTCGATTATCCACAGTTTATGGTTGGTCTTTTTTAAGTCATTGTACAGTGCGTCAATGTGAGGTGTTTTGGGAATGTGAGCCTCTTTTGTCTGGAGTAGACTCTCTAATTCGTAGGTAATATTGGCCAATTTCGCAGGATCTTTTACAAATTCCTTTTTTAATTCAAGGATTGTTAGCTTGTCCAATAGCTCACCGGGTGCAGAAGGAATATGAATTTGATTTATGTCTAACTGTGAGGGTGTCATCGCTTTGGAGTTTAAAGGGGAAGGCCAAATTCGTCAAATTCTCCGACCTTTTGAAAGCCAAATTGAGTGTAAATATGGATAGCATTGTAATTATTTTGAGTTACCGCCAAGCCAACCAATTCAAAACGATTGTCTTGTTTAAGCGTATTTAGCATATGCGCCATTAATATTTTGCCTATACCCAAGCCTTGAAACTTTGGAGATACCCCAATATCAAATATCCATGGCACATGGTCAAACCCCCAACATTTAACATCTACCGTGCCATAATATCCAGCAGGTTCACCATCTAAATACGCCATGATGTTGGCTTCAGGTATGGCATGTCCAAATGTACCGTCTAATAAGCACTTGTCTAACTCCACTCGTCCTTCACGAGTGGCCATATCATAAGCCAAAAATTGATCCTGACTAATTTGATGGGCTTGATATGCCATTTCACTTAATATGGGTAACTCTTCAGATGTAATTTGTTTAAATGTGAGCCGAGGCTCTGAAATCTTAATCGGCGTATAGTACTCTAGGTATAAGACCATTCGATCTCTGCTGCATTTTTGAATACCAAAATACTCAAATGACTCAGGATATTTTGTTTTTTCTTTAAATTTGATGAGTTCGTGAAGCCAGTAGTTTTCAAACATCCCTGCATCTAAAGAGGCTTTGGCGAGATGGGGCTCATATTCGGGATGAATCGTATGCATGGCGATATTGCCATAATGCAATCCAACAGATTCGATCCATGCCCACCCTACTGCGGTTCGACCATCCATCAAGATAATGGATTTATTTTTGCCGGATTCAATATCCTGACACCGATCCGTTAACATGCGATCGATATCCTCTGCCCCCTGTAAATTTTTCCATTGCTCTTTGATATTGTCGATGAGCTTCTCTAATAAATGGATATTACCTTTTGCATCACAGCTACTGAGTGATTTTACTGCTTTTTGGATCATTCGGGCCTTGCTTTTTAGGGTATCAGTAATCAGGTCCGGTGCTTTGGCATAAGCTGCTATTGTGGCGTCTGCACATGCTAATGCCAATTGATAGTCCGCAATTTGATACGCGGAAATGGCAACATTTAATAATAATGACCATGAAAATGGATAATAACTTCGTTGAGTCCAATTTAGGCTATGGCTGATATATCCATATAAATTATTTTTTTGAAGTTCAATTGTCGCCAGTTCACAGTCGGGCACATGGTATTGTGGTGCGATTTCTTTAATTTTTTCTAGATAAGGCAGGGCGAGCTCTGGCTGTGATTTTTTGAGATAGCACCGTGCAATGACAATTAATGCCGAAATCCCAACATCGGCATAATCGGTAAGGGCTTTTTGAGCATAGTTAATGGCCTCATCATAAAATCCATGATGGAAAAGTGCTGAACTAATATGGGCATTTACAGAGTAGCCGACTTCTTCGAGTGGAGTGAGCTCTTGTGTCCATCTTTCTGCCTTTTCGGGTGATACTATGATGGGAGTTTCGGTATTTGTAGACCAAATTTCTTCGACGATTTGATGAGCACGCGGGTTGAGAGACTGTGGATTCCATATCTCATTAAATGCCGCTTTAATTTTTTGTGGGGTTTTCCCTTTATAAATCACCATATGCTGGCTATGGCCTTCGGGTTGACTGGTTAGCTCGACATGACAACCTTGTTTTTCGGCTACCCATTTTAATAATGGAAACGACACGGAGGTATATTGGCTTGTGCCAAATTTTCCAAATAAACGTATCCATTCGATATTATCTTGTAAGGTATTAAAGCCAAAATCAAAAATGACCAGCGTCCCTTCTTCAGCCAAGGCTTCAGTCATTGTTTGCATGGCCTTGAGCCATTGATATGGGAAATTAAATTTGTAATTTCCTTTTTGAGAGATATTTTGAGCCACAAAATCTTTTAATAATTGGGCTTCTCCGATGGCATAATCATTGGTTTCTTGAAGTGGAATCAAGATTTCGTTTTCTTGAATTAATGGAGAAATCAATGGAATTAAATAATGGATTTTTGACTGATCTTTTCCCTGAATCAGGGCAATAATATCATCGGCATTGAGGACTTTTGGGGGAAATTGGGTCGCATCGGTGATGACCGCTTCCTCAGGTAAGCTTGCCTCGATATACCGCTCGTAAATGACGCCATCGATCACACATATTTGGCGTGCTGGTAATGCAGCAACCAAGTAAGACAGGTAAATCCAATTGGGGGTACCTTGAGAAAATTGTGGCTCGAGGGCACTAATCAGATCAAGTTGGATACAATCTCCATGATTTTTTAAAAACCCATAGCGATTAATATCATCAATTTGCGCTTGAGAATATTCGGATGCATGAAGTGTAAATTGAGGGAGAGTATGATGCTGAGATTTTTGTTTTAAAGCTTCAACAACATGTTTTGCTAACATGCCCATACCTGCACCAAATTCGTAGATATGGTGATGATCATTTTTTGACGTAGGGGCTGGCAAGGTTTTAATGTAAAACTGTGTTAATTGGTCTGCGAATAGTCGGCTTGTACTGTATTCGAAGGGAATATTTTCGATAAAATATGTTGCGATTCCCCATTGCCAGATGAGAGATGAAAATTGGGCTTTAATTGATTTGAAGTACGGAATTGGGGGGTGAAGTTGTTTCATTGACTTGAGTATAGCGCGAATTTTATATTATCGTGCAGTCTCTTCATTGACTAAGAGCTGCAGTCGATCTTTGATGACACTGAGCTCGAATACTGTACGGGCTATTGTTTTTTGATTTTCTTCTGTTTCTTGTTCGGCCCATACTTCGAGGGGCTTTTTACTACTTTCAGCAGCCATTTCTCTTAAAATTTCCATGGCCAATGGTGCAGGTCCGAATTCGGTAATAATGTCACCTAATCCAATGGCATAAGCACGGTTAACATCTTCTAACTCTAAAAACTGATCAGCAGCATCAGGATTTTTTTTGGCTTTAGTTAATAATGCCTGAAATTTTGTTTCTAGCGATTTAATACGATCATGAAGTGATTCTAATGTTTTCATTTTTTTAAGTTCCCCTCTTTAACACTACAATAAGGGGCAATTCCCTACTTTAATCATAATTTAAACACATTAGTTTAACACTCTTATTGGCAATACTGTATACTTACAAAAACCCTTTGGAGGTGCTCATGCGCCGTATTTTAATTTCTCTTTTTTTCTATTTATTTTTTATTATTTTTTCTTCACATTGTCATGCAGGTGTCGTTTCTGCACGTTTGATCACGGATTTAACCCAGGCTAAACCTGGCAGCGTGATCAAGGCTGGTGTGGTATTAACGATGCCCAAAGGATGGCATATTTATGGTGAAAATCCGGGGGATTTAGGCCAACCCACGGCAATAAAATGGCAGTTGCCCAAAGGATGGACAGCCGGGCCTATTCAATGGCCACCACCTATTGAGTTTAAAGTGGCAGGGTTTAAAAGCGTTGGCTACGAAAAAGAAGTCGTATTGGTGGCAGATATCATGGTCCCAAGTACGGCATCAGGTCAGTCGCAGATTTCAGCGACCGTGGACTGGATTGCATGTGAAGATGAGTGTATCCCCGAGGCTGTAACGTTGACGGAATCCGTGATTATTTCTGCTGATGGCACACTACATAATCCTAACTGGATGCCGCAACAACAAGGTACGGAAACGGGGTTATTTAAATGGATTTTGGGAGCCCTTATTGGAGGGCTGATTTTAAACCTGATGCCCTGCGTATTTCCGGTGTTATCGCTTAAGATTTTAGGATTTGTTAAACAGTCAAATGCATCTCGACTGGAGATTTTTTATCATGGCCTAATGTTTTCGGCAGGTGTGATGGCCATGTTTTTGGCGTTGGCAGGGACTTTAGTGGCCTTGCGATCGTCTGGCCTTGATATTGGGTGGGGCTTTCAATTGCAATCGCCGATGGTGGTATTGACGTTGATGGCAGTATTTATATTTTTAGGGATTATGATGCTGGGTATTATTGAAGTGGGAACATCATTAGGGAGATTACAGCAGTTAACCGTTGGAAAATCCGGCTTGGGGGCATCGTTTTGGAATGGGGTATTGGCCGTTATTGTGGCAACACCTTGTACTGCGCCATTTATGGGATCGGCCATTGGAGTGGCATTGGCACAGGTGGGGAGTGTGACCTGGGCTGTCTTTATTAGCTTGGGGATTGGAATGAGTTTGCCCTACTTATTATTGTCCGCATTTCCGGGATGGATTAGACATTTGCCAAAACCTGGGGTTTGGATGGTCCGTATGAAGCAAATTTTAGCGATACCCATGTTTTTGACAGCCCTATGGTTAGGGTGGGTCTTTTTTTCTCAAATGGGTGTAGTGGAGTATCATTCGGTGAGTCCGATAAATCGATTTTCAGAGCAGCGTTTAACTGAGTTAATCGATCAAGGTAACCCTGTATTTGTTGATGTGACAGCCAGCTGGTGTTTAACCTGTCAGGTCAATGAAAAAACAGTATTAAATCGCACAGATATTAAGGCATTATTTAAAGATAAAAACATTAGTGTATTAGTGGCCGATTGGACTAAAAAAGATGCGGAAATCACACGATATTTGGCGACATTTAATCGCTCGGGCGTGCCGGTTTATATTTTGTATTTGCCCGGTCAATCGCCACAAGTGTTACCGTCTATTTTGACACCTGAGATTATTAAAAGCCGACTGAAATAAATGAGTGTGAGCAAAAAGGTATCGAGGCAGTTTTTTTTAGACGCATTACAGTGTCATGTTTTTTCTCGCCCATTATCTACCTCTGTTAAGCGTGATGATATTGATCAAGTTGCGCTGGTTGCTTATTTACAAAATCATCGCCTTGAGTATCGTCTATTAAGCCTCATTAAACCTTATTTTTCAGAGTCAGATCTTGTGATTCAATCTCTATCTCCTTCAGTTACTTCATATCCGTTTCGATTTTTAAAACACCAAAAACAGCTTCAAGTGGTGGTAAGTCGTTTTCAAGAAAAAGGACTACAGTTTTGTATTTTAAAAGGGTTTCCGCTTAATTTTTTAATTTATGACACCCGCCCCTTACGCTTTTCTAAAGATATAGATATTTGGGTTCATCCTCATTCTAGACAAGAGGCTCATGATATCCTTGTGTCATTAGGCTATCGGTATACTCCACAGCTTACCTTTTGGATTTCTCGTATTTGTAAGGATTTCACATATCGCACATCTGAATCAGAAATAGAGCTTCACCAGTTTCCGGTACTTAATCCCGAGATTGGATGTCGATGGTTAGATACTGTTCGTCTAATAGATATTCATCATGTTACTTACCCAATTTTAGGCATAGAAGAGCAGTGGGTATACCTTTGTTTTCATGCTGCAAAACATCATTGGAATCGTTTGCATTGGCTGGTGGATTTGGCCTTACTTTTTCAAAAAACAGAGATTAATTGGGATAAAGTGGTAGCCATTGGCATAGAAAACCATGCCATTAGACCTTTAAATGAAACGGCTATATTATTAAAAGAATTTTTTAACATTCACTTACCCTGTACTTTACCACTGTCTGTGACAGACCGCATTTCTGCATCGGCAAGGTTAGGGTTGTTACGCTTGTTTTTTTATCGGGTTTCTAATAAAAAAAAATTATATCGATCTTTATTTTTTATGGTGTCATGGACACTTTATACAGGGCTTCGTGATAAAAGAGATTACATTTTAGTTTTAGTATCAAAATTGATACAGGGTAAATAACATTTATTTGGCATGGTATTGATTTGCCAGTGTTAAGCGAGAAATACAGACTAATTTACCAGAATCATCGGTAATTTTAATTTCCCACACTTGTGTGGATTTACCAATATGAAATGGGGTGGCGACTGCTGTCACTAGCCCATTTTTTGCTGCACGAATATGGTTGGCATTGATATCCAAGCCCACACAATACCCCCCTTCCACGCACATCATCCCTGCGGCGCTAGCGACTGTTTCGGCCAATGCCACTGATGCCCCTCCATGCAAAATACCCATATATTGGCAGGTTTTTGGAGATACTGGCATTGTGGCGGTCAAAGAGTGATCTGTCATTTCTGTAAAGTTAATGTCTAGGGTGCTGGCCAATGTATTTTTGCGGGTTTCATTTAGTTTTTCTAGGGATAATGGGCTTTTCCAGATGGACATCGGGGGCTCCTTGGTTTGGTTATTTTTGTCTTATTCTACCTTAAAAGTAATTTGTAGTTCATATCCGATACATTGCTATTTGACTTAATATCTCGTGACTATATTGTCTAACACTACACCACCCTGATATTGACATAATACTTTTAAGTATTTTATTCTATACATTCTATAGAATAAAAGGATTTTAAGTTGAGTTACCTTACTAAAAAAATTGTATTTTTAATCATTGTTGCGCTACTTAACTTACTTACCCCACCTCTTTTACAGGCCGAGGCTTTTAAGAAAGATACCTATTATGTCGAACGCAGAAGCTATGGTACTGGCAGAGAAACAGAACCTCCTAAATATGTTAAACAAGCCAATTACACTTGGCTAAAGAAGTATTCGACCTTTGAAGATTTAGACTGGTTAGATATAGGAATAGATTATCGTATTCGTGTAGAAAATCGTAATAACGACTATCGTAGAAAAAATGGCGTCATTGATAACCCAATTTTATTAAAAGCAAGAGCTTATCTCGCTGTAAAGAATATTTTAGACCCACTACGCTTTACTATTGAACTTCAAGATTCTCAAAGACAAAATAGCCAATTTACACGACGCTTTGATACACGTGATATTAACAGAATAGAACCTATTCAGGCTTATTTTGAGCTTTACTTTAAAAATAATTTTCTGGGAAATGACACTCTAGGCAATTTTAGACCCATCAGTATTAAGGTAGGCCGACAGGCATTTGAATATTTGGATCGTCGTCTATTTGCCAGAAATGACTGGCGCAATACAACCAATACTCACCAAGGCATTAGGGCTATCGTTGGACAGAAAAAAAATGATTGGCAACTGGACTTGCTAGCACTTAAACCACTACAACGATTTACTCAAAAGTTAGACCAGATTAATCAGTCTCAAGATATTTATGGCGCTATTTTTGACTGGCGAAAATGGTCTGATGTCGTGACAATTCAGCCATATTATTACGTGTTTAATCAAGACGGTGACGAGGTTAAATACACTCTAAACGGCGCCTTAGAAACGAAAGCTTCAAATAAAATTGATCGCAATATTCATACAGGAGGTATACGTGCTTTTGGAATTGTGGGGCAAACAGGTATTGATTACGACATTAATTATGTCCGACAAACAGGCACTCAAGAAAAAACAATAAATGGCCCACAACTAGATCATAACGCCTATTCTTATAATCTAGAAATTGGATACAGCCCCAAACATAACTGGAAACCACGCTTTAGTATTTTTTATGGTCTTGCCAGTGGTGATAGAAACCCAAATGACGGGAAAAATCATCGATTTGATGCACCCTTTGGCTTTGCGCGACCTTGGTCAAATAATGATTATTTTGACATGGCTAATATCAGAGCACCAAAAATTCGTGTTGAATTTGACCCGCCCGTTCACTGGGTAGACTCGCTAAAAATAGACACAGGTTTTAGCTGGTACCAACTTGATAGCGCTACCGACCGATGGCGTGGAGGTGACCTTCAAGACAGCAGCGGTAACTCCAGTAAAGATGTGGGTAAGGAATTTGATATTCGAGTACGCTTTCCGTTTAACAAGCATATTTATGCGAACTTTGGATATGCTCACTTCTGGGCAGGTGAGTTTCTCAACAAAAGTTATAGCACCATTGATCCTTCAAGAAGGGAAAGCTCTGACTTTTTTTACGCCGAATTTACAATTAGTGCTTTTTAACACAAGCACCCTTGAACCCTTTAACATTATTAAGAAATTAATATTACCAAATTATATTGACATAAAAACTAAATACTCA
>Ga0214917_10007449_pt1 | contig 11063 bp, 6 predicted proteins | sample LL_1208_BB_MetaG_FD_177983 | JGI IMG/M metagenome (GOLD analysis project Ga0214917, IMG submission 177983) | Freshwater microbial communities from Lake Lanier, Atlanta, Georgia, United States - LL_1208_BB | ecosystem: Environmental > Aquatic > Freshwater > Lake | place: USA: Georgia | collected...
ATTCACCACCGCCAGAATGGTGTGAGGGATCAGAACCAGCATGTAAATCACCCGGGGCCACCCCTGCATGGGAAACAGTTTGGGTCCAACGGTGAATTTATGGAGAAGGTAGCAGACCAGAAACAGGGTCGAGGTGAGGAAGGCAGTCACCATGATCTTGCGATGAGCGTCCTTGTTGCCCCGTTTGATCTGGATCCAACCCGCTAAAAGAAGAATCGCCGTCAGGCTGTTGAGAACGGCATTCAGCAACGGCAAATCTTGGAGGGTCACGGTTTTTTTTGTTCCTGCAAAAGGTCGCCGATATCCGGGAGAATTCGCGCCAGCAGATCGGCATCCGTGCCGTTGTAGTACCCCCGGATCCGGCCCTTCCCATCGATCAGGGCGATTTTGGTGCTGTGTAGCATCTTTCCGTCGCGGGTTGCGGCAGTCGGAGGGTTCGCCTCAAGGGCCAGCTTGAATCCATCCCTGGCCAGCCGAAACGTTTGCTCCAAAGATCCCGTCAAAAACCACCAATTTTTTCCCGCCCCGAACCGGTCGGCGTAAACTCGCAATCGTTCGGGAGTGTCGGTTTCGGGATCCACGGTGATGGAAACCACTTTCACCTTACCCTTGGTCCGGGCGACAGCCCGGGAAATTTCCCCCATCTGGCTAGTCAAAGCCGGACACGGACCCGGGCAGGTGGAGAAAAAAAAGTCCGCCACCCAGATTTCCCCATCCAGGTCCTTCAGGGCTCGGGGTTGTTCATCCCTTTCGGTAAAACGGAAATCTGGGACTTGAGCCAAAATTGGCAGGCTTCGAAAGTTTTTCCGCTCGGCCGAGATCCAGATCTCCCTCATTCCGACAGCGATCACCAGGGCCAAACCGGCCACCAGTAGGGCCCAGACCACCACAGTCAATTTTTTGTTGGCAGGACGGGGACCCGGACGTTCCGGGGCCGGAGTGGTCACGAACGCCGGCTGACCTGAAAGGCGCAGGCCATCAATAGCAAAAGGGTGGTCGCACATAGGATGGAATAGTCCTGCGAAAGATCGACCGGCAAAGGTTGGCCTTGCTGCGTTGCGAGAAGACCCTGAAGGGCCTCATGCCCATAGCTCAAGGGATTGAAACGCATCAGGGTGCGAACCCATTCCGCCGCTCCACCCGCGGGGAAAAGGGCCCCGCTCAAAAACCAGAGGGGGACGAAGAAAAGATTGATCAGGGCGTGGAATCCCTGGGTAGAATCCATCGGCCAGGCGATGAGAAAACCCAAAGCCGTCAGGGCGACAGCCAAGAGCGAAGTCATGGCAATCAAATGGAAAAGCACCCGCGCATCGGGATGATGATCGGAGTAAGGGGCCAGCAACATGACCACCAAGGCCTGAAAGACCGCGAGGAGCGTGCCCCCCATGATTTTTCCGAAGAGAATCGCGGAACGCCCGGCCGGGGCGACCAACACCCCCTGGAGGAATCCTTCGCGACGATCCTCGATGATGGAGACCGTGGAAAAGATGGCGGTGAAGAGAACGATCAGCAGGATGATGCCCGGGAAAAAATAGGTCAGGTAGTCGAGCCGCCCGCGGAAGCCCGGGGTGACCAGGGAGCGTCCCACCCCCGATCCGAGCAGAAACCAAAAAAGAACCGGCGTGGCCAAGGCCCCAATGACCCGGTTTTTTTGCCGGAGGAAGCGGACGATTTCACGCAAAGCGAGGCTGAAGGAGGCTTGCATCATAAATCAGAACTCCCCGGGGGTGGAGGACCAGTGGCGTCCGGTTTTCTGCAAAAAGAGATCCTCCAGCGTTGGCCGGCATAGCGTGACGGAAGTGACCTCCTTGTTGTATTGGCGCCAAAGCTTGATGGCCAAGGGGGCGGCCAATCCCCGAAGCGGCACCACCTTGACCGAGGCAGGCTCGGCGGTGACTTCAATTTCGCCTTCTTTGCGGATCCGGGCAGCCAGCTTTTTGGGTTGATAGGTACCCAGCCGGACATACTCCTTCCCCAAGGAGGAGCGTAGGTCCGCCACTTTGCCCGAGGCGACAGAACGCCCTTGGTCCAGCAGGAGGATTTCATCGGCCGGCTCGGCCTCCTCCAAAAGATGGGTGGTGAAGAGCACGCTAAGTTTGCGGGTGTTGCGGATGCCGGAGATGATGCTCCACAGCTCCGAACGGATGGCAGGGTCCAAACCGGTGGTCGGTTCGTCGAGCAACAGAATGCTGGGACGGGTCAGGAGAACCTTGGCGATCTCTACCCGGCGGCGAAGCCCCCCGGAAAGGCTTTCCACGAACTCCCCTCCCCGATCCTCGACCCCAAGGGCTTCCAAGCTCTTGTTGATTCGTTTTTCCAGATCGTGGGATTCCAAACCGTAGAGGTGACCGTGATAACGCAGGTTCTCGCGGACGGTCAGCTTCATGTCCACGGCGGGATTTTGAAAAAGGACTCCGATCTTTTTGCGGACCGGAGTTGGAAATTGGCGAAGACTGCGTCCGGCCACAGAAACCTCTCCCTCCTGAAGAGCAAAAATGGTGGAGAGGATCTTGAAAAGAGTGGTTTTCCCGCTTCCGTTGGGCCCCAGAATGCAGAACATGCCGCCTTCCTCGACCCGAAGGCTGATATTTTCGAGAACGCGTTTCCTCCCGTAGGAATATCCCACTCCCTCCGCCTCAACCGCCCATAAGGATGCATCCGCCATGAAAAGGCAATTTGAGGAAAAGAATCCCAAGGGTCAAGCAATCGGAGGAACCAAGAGTCCCACAAATGGGAAGAGACTGAGGTTAACTGCGCTGGGAGGAGAAGATGACTGGCGTATTCAATCCGGCCTTCAAACGGGCGGGAATCCCCTGCTGACGAAGATACGTTTCAATCTGAAAAAGGGACTGGCTCGAGGGATGTCGGCTACCTTGCGACCGGCTTAGGCTCAGTTCCGACTGGTGAGCCAACTCCTCCGGAGCCATTCCCCGAGATTTGGCGTGTTCAATTGAAACCGCCAGACGACTCTTCCAATAAGTCATGCGATTGGTGGCACAATGATCCCCTTCGGAGTCCATCACGGCTTGGGCAAACCCCCATATCTCCCTTTGCAAATCCTCGGCCAATCGACTGGCGTGAACTCCCGGATGGTGATGATAGGTCCGCGAAATCATATACAGGTCATGAACAATGATTTAAGCCGACAAAAAAGACAATATTTAAGTTTTTACGCTTATTAAAGTCTGGTGAGCGCGTAAAATATTGATGTTAAGCTATTTGAGAAAACAAAAAGCGCGGTTGAAGCCGCGCTTTTTGCCAAACACTAGGAGATACGACTGAAAACTAAAGAGATAGACAGGCGAGTCGCCGAAACGTTCAAACTATTTTCAGCCCAAAGGGACTTATTTAAGGAGTTTCAATAGCAGAAATCCACCTATCAGAAGCACCAACAGAAAACCCAGAATGGCTTCAAGATAACGGTCAATCTTGGGCCGGATCGCCGGTCCAAAGCGCCGAAGGAGTTCCGCCTCAAGGACAAACCTCATGGCCCTGGAGACAAACGAGGCAATGGAAAATTGCAGTAAATTCATCCCAGTGGCACCGGCGGTGATGGTGATCAATTTATAGGGAACCGGGGTCATTCCCTTCACCAACACGATCCAGGCACCGTATGTGTTGAAGATATTCCGAAACGTCTCGAACTGGTTTTGCAAATGGTAAAAGGCGATCACCGGAGACCCCACAGTGTCGTAAAGAAAATGCCCGATGCCGTAACCCGCCCACCCCCCGAAGACAGAGGCTCCCGTACAGGCCAGGGCATACGTCCAGGCTTTCTTGGGATGAGCCAAAACCATCGGAATCAACAAAACATCAGGCGGAATCGGAAAGATCGATGACTCCAAAAAGGAGATGATGACCAAGGCCGGCAAGGCGTAGGGAGTGCCGGCCCAGTGCAGGGTCCAGGCATACATTTTCCGGATCGGATTGGTGTGGCCTTGAGGGTTTTCCAGCGGACTCTTTTTGCCCTTCAGCTCAATCTCCCCTTCCCCCCAACGAATTCGTTTCCAACGATCCTTGAGCGCCACCGCCACAAATCCGCCCACCGCCACGACCACCAAACTGATGATGGCATTGGCTGCAAGCACCCCTTTCCAGCCCAAGCCTCCCGCCAGCAGGAGAACCGCCCCCGAAATTGCGAACGCCAGTTGCAACGGGCCATGGGGTTTTTTCGTCATGTTCCTTGAGCCTCGGAGAAAGCCGGAAGCGAGACAAGCGCGCAGGTTTACGGACCGGTCACTTTCAAGCGAAGAAACTTCCGGTTGGTGGAATCAATCGGAACAGAAGCTTCTTTGGGCTGCATCCCATTGGCAGAGGATCCAACGTTGCTGATGATGAGACCGATCGAAGACCAGCCGGTTCCGGACAGGTTGGTCTGCCACTCCGCCTGTACATTGGCGTTGGTGCGCTGATTCCAACGCAAAACCAGGCGATTGGTTCCAACGGAATTCGTGGCCCAAGAGGAGAACAGACGGTTCGTCTCTGCCACATTGGGATCCCCGCCCAAGGCGAACTCCATCAACTGGTTATTTCCGTCGCCGTCCGTGTCATCGAACCATAATCCATTCACGGGCAGATTGTTCGTCTCCCACCATTCTGTGGATTCTGGGTAGTTGGATATGGAATAAGTTAAGGACACATCATTGAATGAAATTTTATAGCGTGTTCCGCCAACTACAGTGTTGGTGATATTTTGAGCCGAGAGCTCGATCCTCCCGGAGGCATTGGTTCCCCATTCGGGATCTGACCAATTGGGTCCTTGAGTAAACTTCATCACCGCGTCTCCGGATGTCGAAGCTGTGCCAATCCATTCCCATTGATTTCTGCCGTCACTCCAAACCATGTTGTTTGCGGCAGGATTCCAAGGCGCCACCGGTAAGGCCCCCTGCCCAACCACACTCATTCTTTTGGGATTCGCCTCCTGTGGGCTGGTGGCGCGATTCATCTCTATTAAATTCGCCCAGCCATCCCCGTCGAAGTCTGCCGAACTGGACGCATTCGGACCGGTCAACCCATAAAAAGCCACCCACGCATCTTGGATACCATCTCCGTTCACATCCGTGGCATCGTAAATAACTTGGTAGGACATGATCCCCTCGTCCACTTGGAAGCGGGATATTCCGCCCTTCGTAAATTTAATCGCCAAGTTCCGCGAGGAACCTGGATCAGCCAACCCATCGGGTTGATCGTCTCCCCAGTTGATATTAATCCCCCAGTCCCGGCCGTCGGTAAGTTTAAATTCTCTCGTTGCGTTCTTCGGAGCTGGAAAATCGCAGATCCATAGACGACCTCCTAAAAAGGTCATCGGCCGGTTCGACGCATTCCAACCGTTATCCACCCCGGCCAGATAAAGCCCCGTGCGGTTCGAGGTGTAGGGATCGCTGCCTCGGCCAAACTCCTGCAAATGAATAAAGGCGTCACCGTCCGGATTGTCATTAAAGTTGGTGACCGCATAGAATTTGGCCCAATTGGTGCGGTTGATGTCTGCCTGCGACAAATTCGTGTTGGGGCTGAAGAAAGCAGCTGAGTTGCTGGCGAGATTGGTTAGGTTCAAGGCCAACCGCAGGTATCCGCCCGCCGGATTGGTCAAGGTCGTTCCGGTGATGGTATTAGATAAAAAGGTATAAGTTGGGAAACGCGGAAAAGGCGTCGATTGCGTTGCCCAGAGAATGAACTGTGCGTTGGGATTGTTGGATTCCGTCCTCATGGTATTGGTCACCCCATCCAAGACCACGGTCGCCGTATCTTTCTCCAGCGGATCCAATCCGTTTAAAATTTCAAAGGAGTTTGAAAGCCCGTCGGAATCCTCGTCCGCACTGACCGAGGCCACTCCAAATATGGCCTCCCAACCGTCGGCCAAACCATTGGCATTGCCATCCTCTATCGCGACACCAGTGGGTCGGGCACTTCGCGTAAAAATGATGGCGCTGTAAGGGGCAATCGTCACCGGGGCAGTTCCCCCGCTGCCCACAGAAAAGCTTTCGGATGGCCCCACGTTGGTGAAATCAGCCCCGTAGACGAGCCAGTCCGTATTGAGTCTGGTGTACCAATCCCCTCCAGATGGAAAGAGAATGTTGTAACTCAGGACTTGGCTGGAGAAATTCATCAGAACAGCCATATCGTTGGTCTCTATGCCAGGATTCCTGCGCCAAAAAAGAATTACGCGATTCACTTCATCCAATCCTCCCACCACCGTGTCCAACTGCGAATTCCGCAGCGCCGGAAGATTCTTTCGCAGGTCAATCAAGTCATGATGAGCGCGGAAGATGCGATGCTGCAGCGAAGCTTCCCGCCAATCCATCCGTCGACCGTCACGGAAACTGTCCGTGGCCCCGAACTCCTGCCCCATCCAGAGCATGGGAGTGCCCGGCGCGGTAAAGGTCAGTACCGAATTTAATAAAACCTTTTTGCGCACCACCGAATCAAGAATGCTATTGGTGCGGATCAGGGTGGGTTGCGGATAAAGAACAGCCTGGTTGCTCGGATCCATTCGGTTGGCCAAACGCCAGCCGAGCAAAGGATTGTTAGGATCCTTGCCAATATTGAGGTTTCCCGCCTTATCGTGATTGTCGGTAAAGATTATCCGGTATCCAGGCGGTTCCGACCACCCGTTCACTTTGCCAAGAATGGAGGCGACGTTTGGACTGTTGGAGGCGATCTGGGGAGTGATCGTGTTATGGAAACTGGTCTGCCAGTGACCATGAAAGGTTTCGTTGGTGTTGGTTACCTGCAACTGCCCGAGAAATGAGTCCGTCGGATAATTCACCACCGAGACAGGAACCAGCAGCTCCGCGTCCTCGGCTATGCTCCAACGATTAGTGTAAGCAGAATTGGTCCAGATCATCCGGTTGATCTCTGTCATTAAACTTTTGCCCTCAGGAATAACGGTTTGGGGATTCCCGATGTTGGTTTTTGTGGCGTTTGCGTCGTAGCCGAGAAAATTCTGTGGGGAATCCCAACGGAGTCCGTCAATGCGAAAGTCACGCAGGAGCATTTCGATGTTCTCCCGGATAAACCGTTGCACCTCGGATTGGGAGTAATTCGGTCGGCGCCCCCACTCGGTCCAGCCCAAAGGTTCGTCCCCATAAAAATAAATATTACCAGGACCGTCAAACTCCCAAATCCCGTCCCCGGAGGGATTCCAGTGGTTATGCACCACATCCAGCTGTACCTTGATGCCTTTTTGATGGGCAGCACGAACAAAACTCTTCAGGCCGTCAGGACCGCCGTAGGCCGACTCGATGGCAAAAGGATGCTCCGGATTGTATCCCCAGCTAAAATCGCCCCCGAATTCATTGACCGGCATCAAAGCGATGACGTTCACGCCCAACCTTTGCAGATAATCCAGGCGAGAAATGGCATTGCTGAAGGTGCCGGGCCGACCATCGTACGGATCGGGATCATAAAAAGTCCCAATGTGCATCTCATACATGACCTGTTGGTCGACCGGAATCGTGGGACGACTGTAGTTCGTTCCCCAGTCAAATGCCCCGTGATCGTAGATCACGGAATTGCCGTTCCGAATCCAGACTGCCCGGGGATCGTGCTTCCAATAGTCATTGGTGTCCCCAGCTCGTTTTAAAACATACTTGTACTCCTGTCCGGGCCTGGCCGCCGTCACGGTGGTCGTCCAATAACCGGTGGCATTGTCCTTGGTCATACCAAATGAATTAGTCGCTCCCCAAGTCACGTTGGTTCCAAAAGGCCCCCGGACCACCACGTTGGTCGCGTTTGGTGCCCAGACCCGGAAGGTCACCCCGGTTATATTGGACCCGCTTTTGTTGATGTTCGCACCAAGCTCTTGGGCAAGGGAGGTGGATTCCGACTTAATGCAGATTAAGCAGACGATGATAAAACCCAGCAGTCTTTGTTGGTTGCTCACCCTCAAATACTTATATAAGGTTGGCTTATCACAAAAATCAAGGCCTAGCGGTAGTATTTGATGATTAGAAAATTAGAGTTTAAGGCCGGTTAATTTGCAACCGCATGAAGCGGCGGTTGGTGGAACCAGTGGGAACACTGTCCTGAACGGTGACCGATTCGGAGGCGTTGGTTCCGCCCCCGTAAGCGTTGGTGGCGCTGGACCAGAGGACCGTGGCGTTGCTGAACCCAAAGAGATCCCCCGCCGCCTGCACCTCATAAACAACATCCGTCGCACTTTTTTGGCGGTTGAAGGTCAGCGCCAACTTGTTGTTCGTCATCTTCATTTCCGGCAGACCGTTGGTGGCAGGAACGATCGGATTCATGCCGAGGGCATACTTCACAAGATTTGCAATACCGTCCCCCGCATAAGAGTTGGTATCAGCCGCGGAAGCGGTGCCTGCCGCCGAACCAAACCACTGATTTTTCCAGCTGTCCAATGATCCGAGGATGGAAGTCGGATCGGTCACGGAGTTGTTGTTCGTGTTCAAATCCCCTCCCCCGGAAACGGTGAAGATGGTCGTGAGAGAAGTTGTCTGGTTGGTGTCCACCATCACCTCGAGGAGGATCGCGGGGTAGGAAGTGCCGTTGCTCAGGGAATTGGTTCGGGTGCAGGTCAGGTTGGACAGCGTGGCGGTCCATCCCGCTCCGGTAAGATTGGTGGCAGTCAGGCCCGGTGGAAGCGTTGCCTTGACGGTCACCGCTCCACTGGAGTTGGCCGCACCCGCGTTGGTGACCACCACGCTGTAACGCCCCGACCCCAGATAAGACCAAGGTTCGCCCGTGTGGCTGGCAGTCAGGCTCAAATCCGCCCCCGTGGAGAAAGCCTGGGTCGCCCCCGCATTGGTTCCCGCACTGCTGGAGGCCGTCACCCGGTAGTAATAAAGCGAGTTGCTGTTCAGGCCGGCCAGGCTGCTGGTGACCGGAACCGCACTGAGGCCCGCTCCGATCGAATCGGAATCCACCAATTGGAAATTATCAAAAATCAGATTCTGAAAGGAGGCTCCCGAACAGTTTCCATTGATGAAACCGACGGCGGCGGCGTTCACCCCCGTTCCGTACTGCTTGAGTGTCCCGGTCAATGTGATGTAGTCGGCGTAAATCCCCCGGATCTTTCCCCCTGCCACATAGGCCCCGGTGAGGGCATCAAAAGTGATTTTCACATCGACCACGCCGTTCGATGGGAGACTGTTGGTGCCGAAATTAATCATCCGTTGACCGTTTAGATCCGTGACGACCAGTCCATTGTTGCCTCCCACCCCGTTGGCGGCCGGCATGATGCCGATGGAGAGAAGTTCCCCCGTTCCGAAGGAGCTATTGGTCTGGGACTTCAGGTTAAACCCGGAAAAGGCCTTGGTATTGTCCACATCGAACCGGACAGAGAAACTGAAAACCCCGGAAGCGCGGGGATTGTTGAGGGATCTCCAGCCCGATTGGGAACCTCGGGTGGTCGAGCTCCCGGCATAAACCCCAAAGGAATTGGCCCCGTCGATTTGGCGGTTTCCTGTGCCGGAGTTAACCAAATAGGTCCCTCCCCTTGTTCCACTGGTGGTGGTGTAAGCGCTAAAGGGACCAAACCCATTTCCTCCGTTATTGCCGTAGGAAAACCCAGTGTAGCTCTCGGCGTCATCGAAGGCCGTCTGTTTGGTCGTCTGACCTAGGATGGGATTCGTTCCGTATTCCACCCAGTACCCAGTGGAGAGTCCGTTCGGATTGACTAAGCCCGACACGCTGGCGGAGCTGGTCGAGACGGAGGAGGCGATGCCGGTCACCACGGAGGGAGGCGGCGAAGCCGTCAGAAAGGTTTGGGTGGATCCGTAGGAAACCCCGAAGCTGTTGGAGGCCACCGCACGATAGTAATAGTTCTGCGCGGACTGCAGTCCGGTAATTCCGATCGAGGGCGAAAGAATTCCGTTGGTCGAACCCGCGGCCACCGAACTGGAGGAGAGTCCCAAGGACGTGTTCGTTCCATACTCAAACCAGAAGGTCGTGGGGGTTCCGTTGGGATTGACCGTCCCCTGCAGGGTGGCCGCATTCGTCAGGACGTTGATGGCGGAAAGGGTGGTCACGCTGGGTTTCACCGGAAGGGTGGCGAATGATTGAACCGATCCGCGAATGACATCCGTGCCGCTGGTTACCACCACGTTATAGAAATAGGTGGTCTCGGGATTGAGGGGATACGCATACCCCCAAACCGCCGTGAGTGAATTGGTGGATGCCAGCGTTTGCACTCCCGTGGTGTTGGTCAGCACATTGGCCTGAACCCCATACTCAAAGTAATACGACACCGGATTTCCGTTGGGATTCACATCGGCATTCATGTTGCCGTTGTAATTTCCAATGTATGTCGCCGGCTGGGTGGTGACCGTGGGTTTCTGCAAGGTGGATGCGGTGGTGAAGGTAAAATCATTTCCGTAGGTGACGCCCACCGAGTTGGAGACCACGACCCGCGCATGATAGGTCGCACCGGCGCTCAAACCGGAAAGATTCGCGGTTGCGTTGGTCGAAGCGGTGCCACTTCCCACTGATTGGCCCGGGGTCGAGGTTCCATAAGAGGAGGAAGGCCCATAATCAAAATTCACCGTGGTCGCGGCCCCGTTGGGCGTAACCAAGGCCGTCAGGGTGGCCGTGGTGTTGGTCACATTCGTGGCCGCATAGCTGTTGACCGAGGGCCGGGAAGATCCACTGGCGGCGGCGGTGGCAAAGCGGGACTCAAACGGGGCAAACAGGGCGACCCCGTTGCCGTCGGCGGCCGTGCTGGCCACACGAACGGTGTGCAGCGTGTTTCCCGCCAGGCTCGAGGAGGGTGTGTAGGTCAGCACCGAATTGCTGTTCGACCAACTAAAGGATCCCGTGCTGGTGGGCGTGGTGGAAAAAGCCCCCTGTACCGCATTCGTGTTCATCCCACGGCTAAAACTCAGGGTGATGGTCGAGGAGGTGGGGACACTGGCGGCGTCATGGAACGGAGAGACGGTTTCCACCAGCGGGTTCAGGGCATAGTACTGACTTTGGGGCACAAAGATCTTAAAGGATACCGGCGAGAGGGTGACGGGTGGGAGTCCGTCGGTTCCCGCCACCACCGTCAGGGTCTCGGAGGGATTGAAGGCATTCACCAAAATGGTTCCGGTAGAATACATCGTGGG
>Ga0214917_10007450_pt1 | contig 11062 bp, 9 predicted proteins | sample LL_1208_BB_MetaG_FD_177983 | JGI IMG/M metagenome (GOLD analysis project Ga0214917, IMG submission 177983) | Freshwater microbial communities from Lake Lanier, Atlanta, Georgia, United States - LL_1208_BB | ecosystem: Environmental > Aquatic > Freshwater > Lake | place: USA: Georgia | collected...
ACCGGACTGATGAACGGCGTCTGGAACTCCGGTGCTGCCATCAAGGCGATCGACTTCGCCGGCGGCACGGTCGTTCACATGTCCTCGGGATGGTCGGCGCTCGTGCTTTGCATCATCCTCGGCAAGCGGATCGGTTTCGGCAAAGAGCCGATGCCCCCGCACAGCATGGTCCTTTGCATGGTCGGCACCGGCATGCTCTGGGTCGGCTGGTATGGCTTTAACGCCGGCTCGGCGGTGGCCGCGGACGGTGTGGCCGCGAATGCGTTCCTCACCACCACGCTCGCCGCGGCGGTGGCCTCGTTCACCTGGGCGGTGGCGGAGTATTTCGACAAGGGGAAGGCCAGCGTCCTCGGCTTTTGCTCGGGTGCGGTGGCCGGTCTTGTGGTCATCACCCCGGCTGCCGGGTTTGTGGACTCCACCGGTTCGGTGATCATTGGGGTGGCCGCGGGCCTGGTTCCTTGGTTTGCCTGCACCCGGATCAAGAAGTGGTTCGGCTTTGACGACGCCCTCGACACCTTCGGCGTCCACGCTGTGGGTGGCACCCTCGGGGCGTTTCTCACCGGCGTGCTGGCCACGGCCAGCGTCAACGGCAACCTGAACCTCAACCTCAAGGATGTCATCGGCAAGTCGCTCTACATCGAGCAGCTCAAGGCGATTGCCCTGACCATCGTCCTTTCTGTGGTGGCCACGGCGGTCATTGCCTACGCCATCAAGGCCCTGCTCGGACTCCGTCCGACTACGGAGGAGGAGCGCGAGGGGCTGGACGTTACGGATCACGAGGAGAAGGGGTACATTTACTAATCCGGGTCTGACCTGGAAAAAGGAGCACACTTATGTCCCTGAAAAAAATCGAAGCGATCATCAAGCCCTTCAAGCTGGAGGAGGTGAAGGAAGCCCTCACCGAAGCCGGTATCGAGGGCATGACCGTCACGGAAGTGAAGGGGTTCGGCCGCCAGAAGGGCCACACCGAGATTTACCGTGGCAGCGAATACACCGTCGACTTCCTGCCCAAGGTGAAGCTCGAGATCATTCTCGGCGCCTCGGTCGTCGACAAGGCGGTTCAGGCCATCGTCAAGGCGGCCAAGACCGGCAAGATCGGCGACGGGAAGATCTTTGTCCTGCCCGTGGAGGAGGCCATCCGCATCCGCACGGAGGACAAGGGCGAAAAGGCCATCTGAACGGCGGATTTCCGGCGTGACGGGGCCCACGGGGGCGGGGTATCACATCCCTTCCCCCCGTGGCCCCGGCCCGGCGGGAACAACCAGGAAGGAAACGAGTCCATGGCACTGAAGAAAATCGAAGCGATCATCAAGCCTTTTAAGCTGGAGGAGGTGAAGGAAGCCCTCACCGAGGTCGGCATTGAGGGCATGACCGTCACGGAAGTGAAGGGGTTCGGCCGCCAGAAGGGCCACACCGAGATTTACCGTGGCAGCGAATACACCGTCGATTTCCTCCCCAAGGTGAAGCTCGAGATCGTTGTGCCGGACTCCCAGGTGACCAAAGCCACCGGGGCCATCCTCAAGGCCGCCAAGACCGGCAAAATCGGCGACGGCAAAATTTTTGTCCTGCCCGTGGATGAGGCCATCCGCATCAGGACGGAAGACAAGGGAGAAAAGGCGGTCTGACATGGCGAAAGCGAAGTCGGCCCCCACCAAGAAAGGAACGAAGGCAATGGCAGCGAAATATCTCAAGGCGAAAAACGGCAAGGAAGTCCTCGACTTTGCGAAGGCGCACGGCGCCAAGCTGGTCGATTTCAAGTTCTGCGACATCCCCGGCACGTGGCAGCACTTCACCACCACCCTCGGCGAGATCGAGGAATCCACCTTCAAAGAGGGCCTCGGCTTCGACGGGTCCTCCATCCGCGGGTGGAAGTCCATCAACTCGTCCGACATGCTCGTGTTGCCGGATCCCGCCACGGCGATGATCGATCCGTTCAACGCCGAGCCCACGCTGAGCCTGATCTGCACCGTGATCGACCCGATCACCATGCAGACCTACGAGCGCGATCCCCGCAGCATCGCTCTCCGCGCGGAGAAGTATCTCCAAAGCACGAAGGTCGGCGACGCCGCCTACTTCGGCCCCGAGCCGGAATTCTTCATCTTCGACGATGTCCGCTACGACTCCTCGTCTCGCGGCGCCTTCTATCAGGTGGACTCCATCGAGGGCGTGTTCAACACCGGCCGCGAGGAGTTGCCCAACACCGGCTACAAGATCCGTCATAAGGAGGGGTATTTCCCCGTCCCGCCGGCGGACACCCAGCAGGACATCCGCAACGAGATCACCCTCATGCTCGAGGACCTCGGTGTGCAGGTGGAGCGGCAGCACCACGAGGTGGCTACGGCCGGTCAGGCGGAGATCGACATCCGCTTCGACACGCTGGTCAACACCGGTGACAAGGTGAACCTCTACAAGTACGTCGTCCGGAATGTTGCCCGTCGCCACGGCAAGACGGCGACGTTCATGCCCAAGCCCCTCTTTGGGGACAACGGCTCCGGCATGCACACCCACCAGAGCATCTGGAAGGACGGCAAGCCGCTCTTCGCCGGCAAGGGCTACGCGAACCTGAGCGAACTCGCCCTCTACTACATCGGGGGAATCATCAAGCACGCCCGGGCGCTCACCGCGATCACCAACCCCACGACGAACAGCTTCAAGCGGCTCGTCCCCGGGTTCGAGGCTCCGGTGAACTTTGCCTACAGTGCGCGTAACCGTTCTGCGGCCATTCGGATTCCCACCTACTCGTCCAACCCGAAGGCGGTCCGGATCGAGTTCCGCACGCCCGACCCGGCGGCGAACCCGTATCTGGCCTGTGCGGCCCAGCTCATGGCCGGGCTCGACGGCATCCAGAACAAGATTCACCCGGGCGACCCGCTCGACAAAAACCTGTACGAACTGCCGCCCCAGGAGCTTTCCAAGGTGCCCAGCGCCCCGGATTCTCTTCTCGGCGCCGCCCAGGCGCTTGAGAAGGACCACGAGTTCCTGCTCAAGGGGGATGTGTTCACGAAGGACATGGTCGAGACCATCCTCGAAATGAGGGTCAAAGACTACGACGCCCTCCGTCTGCGTCCCCACCCGCATGAGTTCTTTATGTACTACGACGTCTAAAAAACGTTTTGGTCAAAAAACCCCGCCCCTCCAAAAGGGCGGGGTTTTTTATTGGGTGCCTTTGTCAACTCGCGTCGCAAGCTTGGTGGGGCCTGACCTCCGGGCAGGCCGCCGTGTTCATGCTCGCAACAAAGTCTTTGGCGGCCCGTTGGGACGACGAACCCCACCTAAGCCTAAACGTAATTGTAAACGAACGCCGCTAACTCGTTGGAAGTGAATCCTCAGTCGAGGATCTATTCACCATTTATCGTCACAGCAACGTTTTGCGCTCTGGACTTCTTTTGCCCCTCCCTCAGCCTTCCCCCATGAAAAATTCCCCCGCTCCCCGCATCACCTCCGTGGTCGGCTACGGTCTTTTGATTTTTGCCGGCATCGATCTCCTCTTTCAACTGTTGGCCAACCCGTTTGGCGGGGCCCTGCAGGCTTTCCGCTTTTCGTCGGGATTGGTCGATCGGATTCCCGTTCCCTTGCTGGCTTTGGGCATCCTCTTTGCGTTTCCCCGGACAATATCCCTGCCCTTGGAGAGAACCGTCCTGCGCCTTCTTTCTTTTGTACCTTATGTGTATGCCGGCGGCTTTCTCCTGGTGATTGCCGCGGCGCTGATTACCGGTAATCGTTTGATCAATGTGGCGGAACAGCAGATCGCGATGCAGAGTCAGTCACAGCTTCGTCAGCTGGAAACCACGGTCGACCGGGTGAAATCCCTCAATTCTTCCGATCTCGCCAGCGTGGTGCAGAACTTCAACCAGCAGAATCGGACCACCCTAAAGGACACCGAGTTCCTCAACAAATTGGTGGAACAGACCGATGCGCAGAAAGCACGCCTGAAGGTCGGGACGGAGCAGGCGTTTCAGGCCCAGAGGCGCACCATGAGCTTGGAGCTGCTCAAGGTGTTACTCGGCGCCGCCGCTGGCTCCGGCATCATGTTTCTGTTGGGCAACGCGGCAGCTTGGGCTCGCTCCCCGGGCGCTGGCCAAAGCTGATTCAGCCTTGTCGGTAAAGATCGCCGTCCGTTACAAGGGTCAGCTTCATTGCGAAGCGGTGCATGGTCCTTCCGGCACCAAGCTCGCCACCGACGCTCCGGTCGATAACGAGGGAAAGGGGGAAAGCTTTTCCCCGACTGACCTCGTCGCCACGGCCTTGGGCGCCTGCATGGCGACAATCATGGGAATTATGGCGAAACGTCATGGCACCCAGCTGGATGGAATGACGGTGGAAACGGTGAAGGAGATGAGCAGCGACGCTCCCAGGAGGATTGTCGGGCTGAAGTCCACGGTGACCGTGCCTTTGCCGGCGAATCATCCGCACAGAAAACTTCTCGAGGCCGCGGCTCTAGGTTGCCCAGTTCACCACAGCCTCGATCCCCGCATCGACAAAAGCGTCGAGTTTGTTTGGAAGGGATAGGTTTCGGCTGGGATTGGTTCCCCGTCGCCCCGAAACCTTTGCGGCGACCCTTCCGGGTTGATGGTCTTGTGCGCTTCCGCGCACGTGCAATGCGCCCCCCGCCAACCCGCCCCGGCCCCATCCGCTCATTCCCTCCGGGTGATGGGACTTCTTGTCCCCACATTCGTTCGGACAGGGAGGGATTGGCCCCCCCTTTCCCTAGGCCCATCCGAATTACACCTAAGGCAGATACAATTCCCTGTCCTTGCTTACGCTGCGGACAGGGAGGGATTGGCCCCCTCTTTCCCTAGGCCCATCCGAATTACGCCTACGGCAGATACGATTCCCTGTCCTTGCTTACGCTGCGGACAGGGAGGGATTCGAACCCTCGGTTGGCTTTCACCAACACACGCTTTCCAGGCGTGCCCGATAGACCGCTCCGGCACCTGCCCCTGAACCGAAAACATAAATAAAGCCCTGTCCACTTGCGAGCCGATAAACTTGGCCTCTTGCCACTTTTATGCCCCCCCCTTCATCTTAATCTTCATCTTCATCTCAAACCTCATAATATGGGTTCGTGAACACCCCGCTTCCAATCTCCGTCGCCATGATTTCCGGGCCGGACGCCGGGCGGATCGGGCGGGCGCTGGAAAGCGTTCAGGGCTGGACGGCCGAACAGATCGTAGTGGTCAATGATGATGTCACTGATGGGACCGACAAGATTGCTGAAAAGCTTGGGGCTAAGGTGTTTCGCGAGCCTTGGAAAGAGCACATCGCCCAGAAGAACTCCGCCGCCGGCAAGGCCAACCAACCGTGGATCTTGGGTCTGGATTCCGACGAGGAGATTTCTGCCAGGCTACGCGATTCGATCGCCCGTTTCATGTTCTCGGTTCAGGTGAACGCGCCCGATGCTTTCCGGATGGCCCGTTGCTCCTTGTTCCTCGGTCACTGGGTCCGGCATGGCGACTGGTATCCCGATTGGCAGACCCGGCTATGGAAAGCCGGCAAAGCGAAATGGGGGGGGATAGATCCCCATGACCGACTGGAGGTTAATGGCCGGATCGGCACCCTAAACGGGGACATTCTTCACTACTCGAACCCTTCCATCTCCAGCTACGTCTCCAAGATCAATTACTTTTCGGATCTCTATCTCGAATCCCGCTTAAAGAAAGGCGCCCGCTGGCATCCGGCGGAGACGGCCTTTCGGGCCTTCTGGCGATTCTTCCGTGCGTATTTTCTTCGGCTCGGTTTCCTCGACGGCTATCCGGGGTTCTACATCGCCGCCTCCACCTTTTACTCCACCCTCGTCCGGCACACCCGCCTGTTGGAGGCCAAATTGGCTAAACGGGTATCCCCCCAAAAGCCGTAAAATTTCTATTTTTTCTACGCTGCGAAGCCGCAGCGTATTTTTAGCCTGCCGTTTATCCCTAAAACAAGCCGATCATCCCCTCCATCAACGGTTTATCACATATCTTAAAACGCACTTTGCGGGGTCGGTTTTTTGGCTCTACCCATGATCCATGAACAAGCCAAGCCAATCGAACTCGAAAGAAAACCCGGAAAACCATAATCCTGCGTCCCGCAGCAGACTCGGCGCACTCGCCACCACGGTGATCCTGGCCGCCGCCTTCTTTGCGGCGGGATTCATCTATTCTTCCTTGCCCGACTCCTTTGGGAGGAACAAGGGGGGGCTTACCGAACACCGATCTGCCGGAAAACAGGCCACCCAGCAGGAGGGTCTTGGGGACCAGCCCAAGATCGAAAACATTCCCACCGCCGTCCGGGAGGTCAGTCGGGTGGTTCCCGCCAGTCCCTCTCCCATGGAGCGTCCTTCCAGCGAGGAACTCAAACGGTTCCCGGGTGCGCGGATAAAGGAATCGGTCGAGGTGCCGGGGCCGGGGCATGATCAGGTTACGCGGGTTCGGATCTTGGAGACGGATTTTAAATATTCGATGATTCGGACTGAAGAGGTTATGGATGCAGCTTCCGGCCGTGTCTTGACTCGGGAAGAGATGGTGGCAGACCATCTCCTGGTGACCCTGGCGGAAGGAGAGGATCCTGCCGCCGTTCTGGCGAGCCTGGGTTCCGACGCGATCTCTTTGGAAAGAATCACTCCGGAAGTTCCGCTGTATCGGCTGCACCTCAGCTCGTCCTCGGCGGAGGCGCTTCCCAAGGCACTGGAAGCCACTCTGGACGATGCGGCAGTTTTGGTGGCAGAGCCGGATTTCATCGTCCAGGCGGATCTTGTTCCGAATGATCCCAGATTCCGGGACGGCTCTCTCTGGGGATTGCATCAGGCCAACGATGTGGACATGGATGCTCCCGAGGCATGGGAGATTCGCTCGCGGGCTGATGGAGTGGTGGTTGCAGTCATCGATACGGGAATCCGGTACACCCACCAGGATTTGGCGGCCAATATGTGGCGGAACCCGAGGGAAATCGCTGGCAACCGGCGCGATGACGACGGCAACGGACTGGTAGACGACGTGTTTGGCCTGGATGCCTATAACAACGACGGTGATCCCAATGATGACCAGGGGCACGGATCCCACTGTGCCGGCACCATCGGGGCCGTCGGGAATAACGGTGTAGGTGTTGTCGGGGTTGCCTGGGGGGTCAAGCTGATGGCCTGCAAGTTTCTTTCCGCCTCGGGAAGCGGCGCAACCAGTGACGCGATTCGGTGCATTGACTATGCCCGCAGCAACGGAGCCAAAATTATGAGCAATAGCTGGGGGGGCGGAGGTTCCAGCGCCAGCCTTTTGTCGGCAATCGAAAGGGCCCGTGCGGCCGGCATTCTCTTTGTGGCCGCCGCCGGCAATGAGAGCCGCAATACCGACCAATCCCCCAACTACCCCTCTTGTTACTCTTCCGACAACATCGTTTCGGTGGCGGCGACGACCAGCACCGATTCCATGGCGTCCTTTTCCAACTATGGGACTGCGACGGTCGATTTGGGGGCACCTGGGCAGGGGATTCTTTCCACGGTGAATTCCAGTGATTCTGCCTACGCCTCCTACAGCGGAACGTCCATGGCCACCCCGCACGTGGCCGGGGCCTTGGCGGTTTTGGCTGCCCAGTTCCCTGCGGAGAGTTACAGCGGCCTGATCCGCCGTCTGCTTTCAGCCACCGATCCGGTTTCGTCACTGCGGGGGCGAGTGGCATCGGGAGGGCGTCTAAATTTGGCTCGGGCGCTTCAGGGATCTGCTCCCGCGCCCCAGCCGCCCACCCCTCCTGTGAACGATGCTTTTGCCTCGGCCATCGCGGCCGGGTCCTCCTCGTGGACCATGACTGGGCAAAATCTGAACGGAACAGCTGAGGTGGGGGAACCCGCCCACGCGGGGAACGCACCCTCCAAGTCGGTTTGGTGGGTATGGACAGCTCCCGTTTCTGGGTCCTGCAACCTGCGCACCTCCGGATCATCCTTTGACACGGTCTTGGCGGTTTACACCGGGGACCAGGTCGCTGGCCTGACTCCTGTGATTGCCAACGACAATGCCGCAGGGGGACAAACGGACAGTGCCGTTCTTTTCCAGGTGCGGCAGGGAACATCTTACCGCATTGCGGTCGATGGCAAGCTGGGGGCTTCGGGAGACATCACCTTGACCTGTCAAACAACTCCGGTCGGACCCTCCAATGACAACTTTTTGGCAGCCGGGGCGCTGACCGGTAGCAGCTTTCAAGCTGCCGGCTCCAATGCGAATGCCACCAGCGAGGGGGGAGAGCCGAACCATGCCGGCGTCTCTGGACGGAGATCCGTTTGGTGGAATTGGACAGCGCCGGCTACGGGGCTTTTGACCCTGTCCACGGCTGGCTCCAATTACGACACCACTTTGGCTGTCTACACCGGCAACAGTGTGAATGCGCTTAGCCATCTGGCTTCCAATGATGACGAGGTTCCTGGCCGGATTCAGAGCAGTCGGGTGGGCGTTGCGGTGGTTGCTGGCACCACTTACCGTATCGCGGTCGATGGGTACAACGGGGCGACCGGAACCATCCAGCTCGGCGGAACCTTCCAGGTTCTGCCATCTCTGGGGATTCCCTCGGGTGTAACCGCTTTGTTTGATTCGTTCGGCCGGGTGAATATCAGCTGGAGATCGGTTCCCGATGCGGTGGCTTATGATGTGGTCTTGTCCAAAAACGGCACGGTCTATGCGGCGGGACAGGTTACCGGTACCAGCGCCCGGACGGTGGGCTCTTTCCGGGGGGTCACCGGTTTGACTGCGGCCGTTCGCGCCGTCGATAGGGCCGGGAGGACGGGATCCTGGAGTGCGCCGACACCGGTGCGTTAAGGGGCATGATTTATGAAAAAACAAAAAAGGAAACAGAACAATCATTGGCCGGACTGCAGCGGGGAAGGGGCTGACCTGTCCGTGTTACGGGAAGGCTGGGCTCGGGAATGGAAAGATTGGCTCGGAGAGCGGGTAAGCCGGGAAATTCTGGTGATCGCCTCCGAACTTCCGCCGTTTCTGCAGCTTCGGTCCTGCTGACCACCCTCGGATCGCTGCCTCCCCGGGCTTTTCCCGCAAGGAAAGTCCGGGGAGGGGCATCAACGATCGAAAATTTTCAAACGACGAGTGATTTCGGTTCCTATCGCCAAACTCGCCGTGGCCGCCGGGCTGGGCGCATTGATGACATGCAGAATCCCCGGACCTTCCACAAAAGAGAAATCCTCCACCAGTGCTCCGTCCGATGACATCGCCTGGGCGCGAACGCCGGCGGAGCCGGGCTCCAGGTCGTCCTCCTGGATCTCCGGGACCAATTTCCGCAGGGAACGGCAAAACTCCTTGCGGCTGATCGATCGCCAGATCTCGTAACTGCAGATGGAGGGGTATTTAAGCATGAACCTCCATAGGCCCAGAAAAGAGAGGCTTTCTGCCAAATCCCGCAGGTTGATATTGCTCCAAGAGTAACCCTCCCGTGCCATAGCCAGAACCGCGTTGGGTCCCGCTTCCACGCCACCCTGGATCATCCGCGTGAAGTGCACTCCGAGGAAAGGGAATTGAGGGTCGGGTACTGGGTAAATTAGATTCCTGACCAGCGACTGCCTTTCTTTGCGGATCATGTAGTACTCACCCCGAAACGGCATGATCTTGGCGGATGGCTTCATTCCTGACTTCGAAACCATCCGGTCGGAGTACAGCCCCGCACAAGCGACGACCTGGTTCGCCTCATATGCATCCTTGGGGGTTAGAATTCTCCAAATTCCGCTTGCCCCTTTTAAGCTTTCCACTGGCTCTTCCGTTCTAATTTCGCCACCCAACCTTCGAATTTCCTTGGCCATCGCCTGAACCACCGCCCCGTAATCCACAATTCCTTCCTCTGGGACATGAATTGCCGCCAGACCAGCCGCATGGGGTTCGATTTCCCGGATCTGTTCAAGGCCAAGCTTACGAAGCCCCTTTAAGCCGTTGGCTGTGCCCCGCTCCAAAAGCTTCTCCAGCCTCGGCAGCTCCTCCTTATCCGTGGCCACCACAACCTTACCGCACTGCTTATGCGCAACATTGTGCTGTTGGCAAAAATCGACCATCTGCCGGAGTCCTTCCACCGCCAGCTTCGCCTTGAGCGATCCCGGTTTGTAATAGAGGCCTGCATGCAGCACCCCGCTGTTGTGCCCCGTCTGGTGCCAGCCGAGCGTCCTTTCTTTTTCTAGGAGTAGAAGTTTCGCCCCCGGCCATGCCCCTAGGATCCGTAGCGCAGTTGCCAGCCCCACGATTCCGCCCCCAACAACGATGAAGTTGTAAATCACTGGTCTTAGTTTAGCCGGGTTACCATTTTTGGGAACGGTGGTCTGGGTTAAATTTCTGAAGGAGTTTCTCCGGGGCAAAACGGCGGGCTTGAATAGGCGATTGCAAGAACGTGGTGTTTTGGCAAAATAGCAAAACTCGGTGATGTTGGATAAGTTTGGGCTAAGTACATGGAAATGATGGCATTATGTAAAAATATTGACTTGACCTTAAACATGACCTATTAGACTACCATGGTGCAAATCAACATAAATGAGGCAAAAGCAAAGCTTTCCAAATACGCTAGGATGGTAAAGGCGGGCGAAACAGTGGTTCTCTGTGAAAGAAACAAACCTTTCGCCGAAATCAGGCCCTTGGACCGCAAGGGGTCGGCGCCCAGGGTTTTTGGTTTGTCGAAAGGGATTTTTAAGCTGGGGCCTGATTTTTTTGAGGCGGATGGTGAAATCCAAAAAATGTTTGGTGGAGATTAAGAAAGCCATGGCTGGAACTTACCTGCTGGACACCGCGCCGCTGCTTTACCTGATGGGGCAGGAGGATTCCGTGCCGGCTTCTGTTCGGCGGGAACTGGCGGATCCCAAGACGGAGGTTTTCTACAGCCAGATCAGTTTGTGGGAAATTCAGATCAAATATCAGCTGGGGAAACTATCCATGTCGGATGAGCCTGCCGTCATTCTGCCCCGCGAACTGGCCCGGTACGGCTTCAGCCAGTTGGACCTCACGGACACGGCGATCTATGGATTGTCGCGCCTGCCGCCGGTGCACCAGGATCCTTTCGACCGGATTCTCATCGTTCAGGCTAAACTCACGGGATCGACCCTTGTTTCGCCGGA
>Ga0214917_10007451_pt1 | contig 11062 bp, 11 predicted proteins | sample LL_1208_BB_MetaG_FD_177983 | JGI IMG/M metagenome (GOLD analysis project Ga0214917, IMG submission 177983) | Freshwater microbial communities from Lake Lanier, Atlanta, Georgia, United States - LL_1208_BB | ecosystem: Environmental > Aquatic > Freshwater > Lake | place: USA: Georgia | collected...
GGGCATGATTTCAGGGGCGTTGCCAGCTGTATCTGAGGACATGGGCATGATGCTACCCTGCCGTACGCAGCCCGGCCAAATCGCGAGATCGATCGCCCGCAGGACGCCCAATCAACCCCGCAGTCGGGCAATCTCATCGGCCACATGCTTGGCGAACGGAATTGAGCAGGTCCAGCCGGGGGACACCGCGTTGAGCACGTGCATCGACCGGTCGTCGCCTTCGAGTACGAAGTCCATTTCGAGTTTCTTCGTGCGGGTGTCGAGCAACTGGGCCCGGATGCCTGAGCGGCCCCAGCGGCGGTAATCTTTCACATGCACCCCTTCGACCAGTTGGCCAGCGAGATTGACGAGGTGGCGGCGGCGGTATTTCGCAAGTTCCTCGACGGCGAGCCGGCGGAATTCGAAGCCTGCGGAGAAGAGCAGGCCGAGCTGCAGGCGGGCGATCTCAGCGAGGTCACGGAGGCTGAAGCCTGCGAGGCCGGCGTACTGCTCGCGCCAAAACGCTGGGATGGCCGTCGGGCCGATCTTCGTGTGGCCGTCGACAGTGACCGTGAAATGTACCCCCAGGAACGGGTTGCGCAGATCAGGCACCGGATAGATGTTCGTGCGTAGGGCGCCCGATGGCTCGTCACTGTAGAGATACAGCCCTTTGAACGGCAGGATCGTGTAGTGCTTGGAGAAGCCGAACTGCCGGGCGATTCTGTCGGCGTGGAGGCCCGCGCAGTTCACGACGTAGCCCGCTGACCAGCGGCCCTGCGATGTCTCTAGGTTGTTCCCCCGCAGTCGACGAAAGGCCGTCCCCAGGGCAAATCGCACGCCCTCGCGCGCAGCGTCGTCGCGCATGGCGGCGAGCACGGATCCAGGATCGGCGGTGGCCGTGTTGGGCGACCAGATTGCCCGCTCACAGGTCCTTACCCGCGGTTCGATCCGCTTCGCCTCGGCCTCGGTGATGCTCTCGAGCGGGACCCCGTTGGCGGCACCGCGCCGCAGCAGCTCGTCCATCTGCGGGTGGTCAGCCGGGCCTCTGGCGACGACGAGTTTTCCGCACTCGTTGAGCGGCAGGCCCTTCGCCCGGCAGTAGCCCCGCAGGGCAGCGTTGCCATCGCGTGTGAATCGGGCTTTGAGCGAATCGGCCGTGTAGTAGAATCCCGCATGGAGGACGCCGGAGTTACGTCCGCTGGCGTGCCGGCCGCAGGCAGATTCTTTTTCGAGCACGGCGACGGAGGCATCGGGGTGCCGCTGGCGGAGTTCGCGGGCAATCGAGATTCCGATGATCCCGCCACCGATGATCAGGAAATCGCTGCTGTAGTTTTGCAACACGGCCGATGGCTCACTGAAACCGTCTCGTATCGGGCACATTGGCTATAGATTTCGCTGCATGGAACTCCCCGTTGTGCGTGTGACACAGGAACGAGGTCGATTCCGACGATGAAGGTGACGCTGATCGCTTTTTCATTGACGCTCTTCGCCTTTCTTACCCACTGGGTTCTGTGGAGAATTCACATACCCAGACGGCAGACGGCGGCGCTCTTGACGATCTTTTCGCTCGTGTTGCTTGGTGGATGGGCCGCGTGTTCGCTCACTTCCGTCAAGGCTGCAGGCTGGGGCCTAGACGGCCCCTGGCAGTACCTGCACGTGGGCATTTTCCACACGGCGATGATGCTGGGGTATGTAGTGGCATATTCGGCCATCGAAGAAAAAAGCCCCAGCATGACGATCCTGTCATGGGTTGCGAAAGCCGGAAACAAGGGACGCTCTCGCGAAGAGGTGGAAATGCTGTTGTTGCGTAATTCGCCGATTGAAAACCGACTGCAGGCCATGGTTCGTGATCGGATGGTCGACCTGCGCCAAGGGCACTACGTGCTGACCGCCAAAGGCCGAAAGTGGGCGACTGTATTCCACTGGTGGGCTGGCCTCACCAATGCGGAAAAAGGGGGTTGAGCCCGTGCTGTTCGCATGGTACCCGATCATCGTACTGGCACCGGTTCTGGCGCTGGCGACGAATTGCTCTGCGCACGTTGCAGTCGCGAGAATCAGCGGAAATAGCGGGCCATACCGGGCCATTGTTCGGGCAGCGATCGTCGGGCTCTTCGTCGTGGTCACCCTGACGCTCGTCGGATGCAGCCGGCTAACGCTGCCGAGCCGGGATGTCGTCGCGTACCTTGTCCTGAATATCGTCGCGTACCTTGCATTGTCGTTTGATTACTTCAGTTTCGTGAATCTGGGCCTGACGTCCCTCCGCATACGGATGCTGCGGGAGATTCAAGCTGCGGGAGGCAGCCTCGCGGGCGAACGCCTGGGCCGACTGTACGACGACCGGGGTTTGACGAATCTGCGAATCGACCGACTGGTCAGCGGGAGGCACCTTGTTTTGCAGGATGGGCGGCTCTATAGCCAAAAGGGAGTGTTCCTCGCCATCGCCATGCTCTTCGATTGGCTGAGATGGTTCGTGGTGGGGCCGAGGGATCACCAGGGCAGAGGATCGCAGTACATGCAATCGACTATCCAGCGAGGGAAGGAATGACGCGACCTCGGACTTTCGAAGCAGACTCTTGCGACCTGACGATATTTATCGCCTGCTTCAATGAAGAGCAGGGAATTCTTTCCACGCTCGACAAGGTGTTGGGCGCACTGAAGGACGTGGGGTGCACCTACGACATCGTCGTCATCGACGATGCATCGACAGACCGGACCGTCGAGTTGGTGCGAGCTTTTCTCGCGAGTCATCCACAGGAGCCGATCACCCTCTACGTCAACGAGTTGAATCAGGGGTTAGGAGCGAATTTCGCCGAAGGCGCGTTTCGCGGTCGTGGAAGATATTATCGACTGGTCTGCGGGGACGACGTCGAGTCGAGGGAAACACTCGTCAGCGTACTGAAGCATCTAGGCGAGGCCGACATCATCCTCACATATCCGGCGAAGGTGCACGGACGATCGCGGTTTCGCGTTCTGGTGTCGCGAAGCTTTACGGCCTTGGTAAACCTATTGAGCGGGTATCACATTCGTTACTACAACGGCCTGGCAGTCAATCTCCGCTACAACGTTATGCGCTGGCATTCTCATTCGCACGGATTTGGATTTCAGGCAGACCTGATCACGCGACTGCTCGACATGGGTGCTTCATACATCGAGATTCCGGTCGTGCAGTCCGAGCGGGAAGGGGGGAGTTCCAAGGCATTCACGTTCCGCAACATCTGCTCAGTGGCCCACACGCTGCTCGACATCTTCATCCGCCGGGTTGGGCGGTGGATTCACCCGCAGTCGAGGAGTAGAGGGCCGGGAAAGCTCAGGATGTACCAGGCCGGCGGCGAGGCTGGGAGTGAGGAGGTGATCCTGAGTTATGAGGATGTCGCCAGGCTTGATTAGACTCTGGTAGGGCTCGTTTGCTAGAGCACGTCGAACAAGGTCGTTTCGATGCTCGGCGGAGGGACGCCCGTCAACGACGTCACTCTGTTCGCGTCGAGCGTTGTGAACTCCGGCACGTGATCGACCGACACGGCCGCATCTCGGCATCGGATGGGACTGATGAGCGACATGTCGCCTCCCAGCAACTCCCACGCAAGACGGCATGCGGTCTCGTAGGTCACGTCGGCCGCACCCGACGCCTGGCTGATGTGAGTTACCCTCGAGAGCCCGATGCCGAGCATGACGTCGACGGCGACGGTTAGTGAAATCGGCGCCATCGTCATGTCAACGAACGGGTGAACGACACATGCCGCGGTCAGTGCGGCTTTCCAGTCTGTGATCAGGCGGGACGAGCGGCCGATGATTTTTGTGAAGCGAACCACGCCGGCCGCTTCGCCTAGCGTCAAGAGGCGTTCCTCCGCGGCCGCCTTCGTGCGGCCATACTCCGTTCTAGGGCAGGTCGGTGCCTCCGGTCGTTGATATGGCACGCTGCCGTCGAACACGCGGTTGCTGGAGGGAAAAACGACGAAGGCGCCGTTTGCGGCGAGGCGGCGAGCCACCTCGGCCGTTCCCGTGACGTTCACCGCCCACGCCGCCTCGGGCATCTCGCGACACATTGGGACGGAAGTCATGCCGGCGCACAGGAACGCCACGTCGACGCCCCGGGGAATGCTCCACGTGTTCGGCTGCCGGGAGAGATCGAGAGGCATGGTACCGGAAATGCCGCGTCGCGATGTGGCGATCACCCGGCACTCCGATCGTGCAAGGCGTGCGCAGATCGCGGCCCCGAGCATTCCATCTCCACCGACGACCAAATAGGTGGCTGTGGCGGGCATGTGCACCTCATCGGCCGTCAGCTGAGCGCCGATCGCTACAGAGGGCGAAGAGGTAATGGGCCATCGGATAGAAACCCGTGTGCACGACCTCGTCGTTCATCGAGAAAATGAAGACGTTGTGAAAAAACCGCGATAGCGTCGCCTTCAGCCCTGCGGCGTCCTTGCAATTGACGTGCCCGGCCCGGCTCGCCGGTGAGGCGTACGCCTGCGAGTGGATGGATGGGATGCCGACGATGAGCGCGCCGTGGGCCTTCAGGGAGGCGACGATGTTGCCGAGGAACACGTCTTCCTGGTCGGCAGGAATGTGCTCCAAGACATCGATCGCGTAAGCCCCGTCGAATTCGCCGGCAACAGGCCCAGCCAGCATGTCGTGGACGCGGCAATCGATCGGCCATGCAGGATCCATGCGGGCCTTCACGTCGTCAATGAAGATAGGATCGAAATCGACGGCGACGACCCCCGCGACCTCCTGAAGCACGATGCGGGTTGCGAAGGCGTCTGCGCAGCCGACCTCGAGTACCGTTCCCATTCCGCTCAGCATCTTGGCGACAAATTTGTAGCGGGCGAGCACGAACCCAATCCGACGTGGATCGTTGTGCCAGACCTCGTTGCTCATCAACCCAAAGCAGGCACGGCCCCGCTGTGCGGCCAAGTCGATGCAGCTCTGGTATTGGGACTCACGGGTGGACGCCATCGGGAAGCAGCCTCGTCAGCGGAAAGCGGATTCAGAAACATCCAAGGTAAACGATGGGACGCCCGGCAAGCGACCCCGAGGTCATGTCGGTGATCGCGGCATTGATATCGGCGAGCGGATACCGCCGGCCGATAAGCGACGAGAGCGCGAGGCGGCCCTCGCAGACGAGCCTCACGTACCGCGGGATGTCGACGTCGGGCCGGCACTCGCCGCCGTGCGATCCCACGAGCCGCTTCTCGAAGTGGAGCGGCAGCGTGGAGATTGACGCAGTGGCATCCTTCGGCGGCACGCCCACGAGCACCGTTCGCCCCCGGGCGTTCGTCAGCCGGCTGGCGAGCGCGATCACCTCCACGTTGCCCGTGTTGTCCACCGCCACATCCACGCCCTCGTAGCCGACGAGTTTTTTGATCTCTTCGGCGGCATCGGCCTTGGTGACGTTGATCGCGTGGGTGGCGCCGAGTGAGCGTGCGAGTTCCAGCCGATTGTCGAATCGGTCGAGAGCGATGACCGGGTTTCCGCCGGCGAGGGCCGCCCCTTGCACGATGTTGAGCCCGATGCCCCCGGCGCCAAAGATCGCGATCGATTCGCCGATCCCGAGGCGGGCGTTGTTGTTAACGACGCCGAAGCCGGTCGTGACGGCGCAGCCGAAGAGGGCTGCGATCTCGGGATCGAAGTCGGCCGGGATCGCCGTGACGCGGTTCTCCGACACGATCGCGTATTCGTTGAACGTCGTCACCCAGCCGGCGTGGACCCTCCCGATCCGCGACTCGTAGACCGGCGTCACCGATTCGAGCCCCGTGCCCTTCCGCCAGTGGAGCACGACACGGTCGCCGGCCTTGACCGTCCGAACGCCCTCGCCCACCTCCAGCACCTCGCCGCAGCCTTCGTGGCCGAGCAGGTGCGGCAGAAACCTGTCGGGCCCCTTCACGCCGTCGATCTCGCCGATCTGCGAGCCGCAGATGCCGCTGGCGAGCACCTTCACCAGCACCTGTCCGAGCTTTGGCGCGGGCACCTCGACCTCCTCGATCACGAGGGGTTTTTTCTGCTCGACGAGGATCGCAGCGCAGGATTTCATGGTGGTGCGAGGGCTACTCGAAATAGATGAACGAGTGGTCGCCGGTGTAGCCCGCGTGGGCAAACCACCATTCCCATTCCTTCGGCGTGCAAAACATCTCGCAAGTGAACTGCCAGTAGAGCAGGTTCACCTTCTCCTCCTCCGTCCGCCACGACTCGACGCAGAGATACTTGTGTCGCCGGCCCACTCGCTCGATCTCCTTGAGGGCGTCGAAGAGGTCGTAGCAGTAGAGGTTGTGGAGCGTGTTGATCGAGATCACGAGGTCGAAGCTCTTGTCGGGGAACGGGAGTTTTGCGGCGCTGGCCTCGTGGAGGAACGGTTTCACTTCCTCCTTCGCGTGGTCCAGTGCGTAGCGGGAGACATCGATCCCCACCACCTCCACGCCCGGAACCGCCTGCGTGAAGTCGTAGAGCAAGAACCCCTTGCCGCAGCCGACATCGAGGATCCGGTCGCCCGGCTTGATGCCGTACTGGGCCACCATCGTGTCAGCCACCTTTCGCCAGCGGCCGTCGTAGTTGTAGCCGCCATAGCCCGTGCGGCGGTCGCCGTCCCAATAGTCCTTGCCCCACTGCTTGGCGAGTTTGGCGGCCTCGGCCTTGGGAAACTCGGTCACGCGGGCCACGTAGTCGCGCTTCGTGGCTTTGTGGACGCTGGAGAGAAAATCGACGTAGGCCATTGGGTTTACGCTTCCAGGCGGGCCAGGGCGGCATCGACCTTGTGGAGTTGCTTTAAGCGACGCACGGCATGGCTTTCGTCCGTGCGGGCGAATGACCGGCGGTCGTCCCCCACCGGCAGGAACTCATTGAGCATAATGCAGCACCACTTGAGTTCGTAGGTGGGCAGGAGAAGGGCGACGCGGTCGCGGATACCGGCATCGCCGGTCGCGGAGATGGCGGCTGCCAGAAAACGCTCGAAATGCTCCTTCGGCACCGGCACGGCCGGCTGACAGAAGAAGTCGCAGACGGTCTTGGCCGGGTCGTCCCAGCCGGCGTACTCGAAATCGATGAACTTGAGGCCGGAGGCAGTCACGAGGCAGTTGTGGAAGCCGAAGTCGGAGGGGCTCAGCACTCGGGCTGCGCTGGGGAGCGAAGCATCGAGCAGCGGGCAACCGGCGGCCACTGTAGCCCGCACGTCGTTCCACGCTGGCATGAGCCGGGTGGCAACGAGCCTTTGGGCTTTGCGGTGCAGGTCTGACTCGGGGGCGATCGTGGCGAGCCTCGCCACGCGCCGATCGACGCAGGCGAGGTGTTCGGCGATCGAGAAGCAGGCCTCGGAGGCGATCGGCAGCCGCGCGGCTGCCGGATCGTCGCGATGACGGTTGACGGCCGCGAAGAAAGCGGCCGCCTCGTCGACGTGCGCCGCCGTCACCTCGCCGGGGGCGAGCTTACGGCCCGCGATGAATTCGTAGAGGCCGAGCCCTGCGGCACGGTCGCAGGCCAGCGGCTGCGGCAACGCCCGGATGCCGTGGTTCCAGGCGAAGCTCGTGAAGGCATACTCCGCCGCGAGCCTGTCGCGCGGGTCGGCGGGATGCTGGAAGTATTCCTTGAGGAGTACGGGGCCGGCGGCCGTTTCGACGCGGTAGACGCGGTTGTTGCCGCCGCCGGCGAGCCGCTCGATCGAGAGAGCCGTCGGCAGGCCAGCGGCGGTGAGGAGAGGATCGCAAAGGAGCCCGCTCTCTCTGGGAGATGGCTGGGGTGAGGGAGCCGGTCTGCCGCCGGCCTCTCCCAGCGGGAGAGGCGAGGGAAGCAGCACCGCGCCGAGTTGGCCCCACGACGAGGCCGGATCGATGCCGGGAATCAAAGCGTGCTCGCCACGGGGATCGAAGAGAATCCGATGCACGTCCCGCGGAAAGAGCGGATGTGCGAGCAATTCGGGCAGGTCGTCGATGAAGTGGGTGCAGCCCACGTCGGCGATGCGGGCGAGCTTCGCCTCCTTCGTCTCCTCGAAAAACACGCGGTCGGCCGGCAGCCCGATGCCGGCGGGATCATGAAAGCCGTGGCGGGTGAGCCAGTCGCGGGCCGCTGCATGAAGGTCGTGCCGCTCGCCCAGATACGGAAACCGCGTGCGGTGGCTGACAATCGCCACGGGCACGCCGGCCGTGCGACAGGCATGAAAAAACTCCAGAGCGCCTGGGAAGGGCGGGGCGTCGGGCATCCGCGGGCCGTAGATCGTGCCCTGCAGTTCGGTCCAGCGGTCTTCCTGTCCCGCCGCGCGGAGGTGATCGCGAATCGCCGTCTTCGACGTGGCGACCTCGGGGGGCACGAGCCCGAGTTCCACCGCCACCTGAGCGAAGACGTCGTCGTAGCAGACAATCGTGTTGTCGAAGTCGATGCCGATCACCGGACTGCCTTGAAGCGGCGGGCGATCCGCTCGGCGATTGCCGCTGCCGTGAGGCCGCACTGCTCTCGCATCCACTGCTGGCTGCCGGCCTCGGAGATGAAGGCGTCGGGCGTGCCGATCGCCTCGAGCACGCCGCGCCGGGGGCCGCTGCGGGCGAGCCATTCGGCAACTCCGCTGCCGAGGCCGCCGATCACGCTGTGCTCCTCGACCACGGCCACCACGGCAAACCGGTCGAAGCTCTCTGCGAGCAGTTGCTCGTCGAGCGGCTTCACCGTCTGCATGCTCACGACCCGGGCCGAGATGCCCTGGGATTCAAGGAGTTTCGCCGCGTCGAGGGCGACGGCCGTCATCGTGCCCATGCCGAGGAGGCAGACGTCGTTGCCCTCCCGCATCACGAGCCCGCGGCCCACCTCGAATCGCGGCGGTTGCTCGTGGATCGTCGGCTCCCCCTTCTTGCCAAGCCTGATGTAGACCGGCCCAGGGCACGAGAGCGCTGCCTCGATCGCCGGGCCGACTTCCATCGCGTCAGCGGGACAGAGGATCGTGAGGTTCGGGAAACACCGCAGGATGCCGACGTCTTCGCAGGAGTGGTGCGTGGGTCCGAGCGACGCGTAGGAGAGGCCGCTGCCCGTGCCCACGATCACGACCGGCACGTCGTGGTAGCAGATGTCGACGCGGATCTGCTCGATCACGCGGGTCGTGGCAAAGGGGGTGATCGTGTAGGTGAAGGGCCGCAGGCCGGAAAGGGCGAGCCCCGCGGCCATGCCGGTCATGTTCGCCTCGGCGACGCCGCAGTTGTAGAAGCGGGTCGGGAACTGTGCACGGTATTTGTCGAAGAGCCGGTTGCCGATGTCGCCCGAGAGGAGCACGATCCGATTGTCCTTGGCGGCCAGGTCGGTGATCGTGGCGGCGAAGGCGTTTCTCATGCCCGCACCTCCGGCTGGCCGAGTTCCACGCGGGCCTTGCCCACCTCGTCGGCGGTCGGGATCCGGTAGTGCCAGTTGTTGTCGTCCTCCATGAATGACACCCCCTTCCCCTTCACCGTGTGGCAGACGATCGCCCGCGGACGGCCTGACCCGTCGGGCTTCTTGGTGAGCGCCGCAAGCAGCGCCTCGAGATCGTGGCCGTCGACCTCGCAGGCGTCCCAGCCGAAGGCCCGCCATTTCTCGGCGAGCGGGGCCAGCGCCATGATTTCGTCGCTGCGGCCGGTGGCCTGCCACTTGTTGTAGTCGATCATCACGGTGACGGAGTCGAGCTTCTGGGCCGGCGCAAACATCGCCGCCTCCCAGACAGAGCCCTCCTCGCACTCGCCGTCGCTCATCAGCACGAGGCACCGCGAGGGCCGGTTCTGGATCCGGGCGGCGAGAGCCATGCCGAGCGCGATCGGCAAGCCGTGGCCGAGCGAGCCGGTGGCGGCTTCGACGCCCGGCACGCACTGGAGCCCCGGGTGCTCCGGGAGGGCGGCGCCGTCCTCGTTGTAGGTGTCGAGGAGCTTTGGATCGAAGAAGCCGCGTTCGGCGAGTGTGGCGTAAAGGGCCGTGGCTGCGTGGCCTTTCGAGAGGATGAACCGGTCGCGATCGGGGTCGAGCGGATTGTTCGGGTCGACCCGCAATGCCGTCCAGTAGGCCGCCACGAGCATGTCGACGCACGAGAGCGACGAGCCGAGGTGTGGTGTCTCGGCAACGTGCGACATCTCCACGACGCGGGCGCGGATTCGGGCGGCGATCGCGGCGAGGTCGGGCGTCTTCGTCATGGCTTGTGGACGTAGTCGGTCGGGATCTTCTTGAGCCGGTCGAGATTCTTCCTCATCCAGTCGATCGTCTCGCCGATCACGTCGGCAACGGTGAGTTTTGGCCGCCAGCCGAACTCCGTTTTCGCCTTCGTGCAGTCGAGCAGATAGGCGGGGTCTTGGGCGAGCCGCGGCGGCGTGGTCTCGACGCTGTCCTCGAACCGGGCTCCCATCTGCCGGCAGATCTCCTCGACCACCTCGCGGATCGTCTGGTTCGTGTCGGTCGCCAGATGGTAAACATCGCCGGGCGTGCCGCGACGGGCCACCTCGAGCGTGCCCTCGGCCACGTCTCGCATGTGGATGAACGACCGCACGCTGGTGCCGCCCCCCTCGAGCCGCAGCTTCTGGCCCGTGAGGATGCAGAACACCGTCCGCGGCATGATGCGGTAGAGCGGCTGCCCCGGGCCGCAGACGTTTGCTGCCCGCGTGAAGGCCACCGGAAAGTTGAAGGCCTTGCGGTAGGCCAGCAGGTTCATGTCACAGGCAGCCTTCGACACGGCGTAGGGCGTGCTTGGGTTGAACGGGGCCGTCTCCGGCACGAGTCCGCTCGTGGAGCCGTAGACCTCAGGCGTCGAGATCTGCACGAACTTTTTCAGCGAGTCGAGCCTCTTGAGGCGATCCACGAGCCGGGCTGTGGAGACGACGTTCGTCTGGTACCAGTGGTCGGGGTTGTCCCAGCTCTGGGCCACCATGCTCTGGGCGGCGAAATTCACGATGTATTGCGGGGCGAACTCGCGGATCACCGCCTCGATCCGGTCGAGGTCGCGGTTGAAGTCGAGGGCGTGAAACGTAAACCGGTCGTGCGGCACCCGCCTGTAGGGCAGCAGTGCCTCGTCGGGTTCCGGCGACCGGCTGATGCCCACGACCTCCGCGCCCGCTGCAAGCGCGGAGGCGACGAACGTCGCTCCGGAGAACGAATTGCT
>Ga0214917_10007452_pt1 | contig 11059 bp, 11 predicted proteins | sample LL_1208_BB_MetaG_FD_177983 | JGI IMG/M metagenome (GOLD analysis project Ga0214917, IMG submission 177983) | Freshwater microbial communities from Lake Lanier, Atlanta, Georgia, United States - LL_1208_BB | ecosystem: Environmental > Aquatic > Freshwater > Lake | place: USA: Georgia | collected...
TGTGCGGCTTCCAAACCTGGCAACAGCCGCTGCGTTTTCACGCGAACTCAACCCGCAAGGGATCGTGAGTAAGCTTTTGGTTGGGGAGCAATCTTTCGGTGCGCATCAGTGGAAAAAGCTCGCCTGACGAAGGCAGACTACTGTCGGGTCAAATTGAGCTTGCCCCTTGAAAACGTATCCCTTGCCGCACTTGCAGCTCAGTTTGCATTTCGCTTTTCGTCGCCAGGATCTATAGATCCACCGAGGTGGTCTTCGATGCAAATCGGTGAATCGATCACTACCCTCGGATGATAAACATTTACTAGGGAAGGTTCGGGGATCGAGTTAAAACTAGCTTTCATTTTCTTATCGATGAACAAGAATGTGTTCTGAGCATACCAAGGTCCGACCCTACCGTCGTACCAGAATTTCGATCGAAAGGGATCTAGCGGTACATAGTTGTTTTCCGCGAAAAGTGCGATCCAAAATGAGTGTGGCCGGCAGTTGATGTGTCCAGAGCCTCCTTGTCGCGGCAAGGCGGCCCCAAATAGAACTGCAGGAGCGAGCAGGCACAACTCTCGTACGAAGCTTGCAGACCTTTCGGGGTGTAAGTGTTCGGCGACTTCGACGCAGATCGCTAAATCGCCATAAAATGGTAGTGATAAGGAGTTATTAAGATCTTGGTAAAAATAACAAAGAGTGTCGCACTTTTTCTTGATTCCTTTAACCCACTCACCGTCTACAGAGACGACTTTTTTGCCCGCGTTGATTGCTGCATGAGACCAAGCCCCCGCCCCCGCCCCAACGTCTATAACCATGTCAAACATATAAAAATTTGACACATTATATAAATAGAGCTCGGCCGATCTAAAAGATACCAAATACGAGTCATTGAAAAACGCTTGATCGTACTGAGCGGGGATTTTGGAGAATAAATCTATAAGCAGCGGGTTTCGGGGGTGTAGTATTAATCCGATATTAATCGCATTCAGTGCCTCTTTGTGTCGCCCCACCCGAATTAACTCTGAGACTAGCGTTTTGAGTGAATCAATGTGCATCATTCATCGTCAAAATTAGGTATATGTTTTAGGTGAGACCATTTCAAACAGCACAGGGAAGGTTGCGGGTATGCCGAATTCTTAAGAATTTGTATGTCCAACCGAATTTTCGATTACAAGATAAACTGTATATCAAAGTTGTGTGAGTTCATTCATTGGCGGCTTCGATTCTTTGATTGTATGCTCGGCGATGGGGGTTGCCGGGAAATGATGTCAAATTCCAACCATTTGCACCGCTGAGGAAAGAGCTTATTTCAAATTCAGTTGGCCTAGATTTGAATAATACGGCGAAAAGCATTCCCCCCTTTTCTATACCCTTGGTTACTCTATCTTGGCCTTCAATGATGATCCTCATGTATTCAATGAATTTGGTTGAAGTTGGGTGGACTGGTATTTGTTCAATATTAGGCGGGCAATAGTCAAAAATGCTTTTGAATCCATAAACTGGTAGCTCGAGCGATTGTGAAAATTTTACTAACTCTCTTCGTGATATGGTGTAGATATAGTTACCAACTGATTCATAACCGGCAATCTGAGGGCCGGGCATTACCGGGTCATCGATCCAGGGATCCTGCGGCTCAATAAGTACTACTGCCTTTCTAGCAATGCGAATCATCTCGTATAATGCAATTGACGGTCTTGGCATGTGGTGATAAGAGTCCTTGCAAAGCACGTAGTCGAAGCTCTCGTCTGCAAATGACATCTTTTCACCGTTCTCCACCTTGTAATCTTTTATCAGTCCCTTGGTCTTAGAGACTTCAAGCAATTTTCCATCAATGTCTGTAGGGAGTACGTCCGTAAATCCCTTTCTTCCCATACGAATGGCCTCGAGCCCATAGGCGCCATCTCCAACTGTCAACCAAGAGTCATTGCGGGCGAATTTCATACGATCCAACACCGGCTCCATCAAACGGTGCTGTCTCCATACGTCCAAGTTATCAGTTTCGTTTTGAAAGTGATATGAATGTAGCTTAACTACTTCGGGATCGTTCAGATTCCTGTTAGGGTCTCGGTCGTAGAGCTCATAATTAAACTTAAGCACATCAACCATGTCTCATCCTCGGGGTAACGGAGATGTTGTTTTTCATATCCTTGACAGACATTGCTTTTCTACACAACTGTAGCACCTTTCTAATTAGCCGCTATGGGGGTTTATCAAAGCGGCGCGCGATAACCTTCTCCGATCACCGGCGCTTCGCGCCAGCGAACACCACCTTTTTCGAACACCACCATGCTGTCGTAAAAGCTGATTCCGAAAGTGTCCCGAGTCATTAAGTCAGGCGTGAGCCCATCTTCTGCGCACCAATGGGCATTGAGCTGATCGATGAAATGCTTGCTGATGTTGATGAAGGACGCTGGGCTCTTGTGTCCGCCGCCGTAGCTCTTCCAGTAGGCGGTGTGAAGATCTTCTACGAGATAAACCGAGTTTTTTGGCATCAAGGGATAGAGCGTCTGGAAACTAGTGAGTATGTCTTCCATACGGTGTGAGCCGTCATCAATAACGACATCAGGGATGCCGAATTCGTTAGTAACTTTACCCAAAAATTCCCGATCGCCTTGGCTGCCAATACGAATCGAGACCGCCAATCCGTCGTGGGCAGCGCATCTTGGGTCGATGTCCACTCCAACGATGCGCGCACGCGGTCCGAAAAATCGGCTCCACATTTGGCTCGAGCCACCACCGGCGACACCAATTTCGAAGACCAGCAGATCCGAATTTCGCTTTGCGGCGAGGTGTCGCTCGTACACCGAAAAATAATGAACCCACTTGCCAATCGGCTTACCGCGGTTAGTCAGATAATCTTGCCATAGACTCATTGGGGGCGGCCTTCAAGGATCTATCGGAGGGCTCGATGCGGAATGGAAACTTCATCCACGCGTTGCGGTTAAACGCCCCAGCATGAGATTCAGGCTGGCGGAGTCTCGCTCGAGGTTGATCGCGGTCGCGGTAGGGTAGGGGTTGGTCGAGGAGAAATCATTTATCAACAGGCGCGCGGCATGCGGCAGGCCCATCACGTAGTGCTCAACATTCAGCCCGAGCGCACTGAGTGCGACATCAAGGGCCGACTTTTCCTCATACGGCCGCGAGGTTGTAACGATCAAATAAAGATTCCCTGAATCCTGCAAATCCCTTAAAGCCTCGATGTTTTTCTTGATTGGGGCATATTCCCAAGACCTTGGGGCGAACTTGGACGAGTTCTTCATGAGCACGCCATCAACATCGCAAAATACCACCAAATGGCGATCGCAGAACTCGCGGTAATCCTTGAGCGTACCCCAGTCCTGATAGCCTGAGACATTGCTAGCTTCGAATTCACAACCGTCAAGAATCATATCAAAAATGACATGCGAGAGATAAAGATCGGGATGATGCTTGAGCTTTTCCCATCGTTCGAGAAACTGGTTAGCAGAGGCAAAGCCATAAGCCCCGCAGCAAAAAAGATTGCTGATGACATGCTTTTCAACAATATTCGTAATTACGCCCATCGGGTTGGTCTGCACATAGCTTTTATTGCCCGCATTGACCTTAGACAGCTGATGTAGATCCGCAACTGCGACCTCGTTACCACCTTTGTATTGAAAAGCGAAGGTGTTGTCGCAGTCCTTAACCAGAAAGGCACCTTCGATCTTGCCGCGTTGTGCCGCCTGGGCAATCGTTTCCACTTGGGATGATGTGGGCGCATCAAGAAGTAGCAACTCCACTTTGGACGAAATAGACGTGCGCAAAAGCTCTATCATCCGCTCGAAACTGGAGTAGCGATCGACATGCTCCTTGAGGCAAATCACCATGATTCGATCAAAGCCTTCAAGCCCGAGTTGATCTACCGATTGCTCAATCATGAGCCTACCATCGGGCATTGTGAGAAGCCACTTGGGCCGTGTGCCTTCGTAACGCGAGGATTGGCCAGCGACCGGTAGCAATAGACTTTTCAAGCACATTCCTTCTCGAGTAATTGCAAACGAAATCCTGAGGGTTGGAGGCATCGTTCTAGGGCCGCGATCAGCCATTGCTTCGAGATCTCATCGCGGATGTAAGGTCCGATTCGCGCAAGGCACAGGATTTCGAAAATCCGCGATGCGTCGGGAAACAATGACTGCAGATGAAACGCATACTCCGGAATCACCAGCCGTGAAAAAAGTGCGCCCTTGGTGCGGAGCGGACTATCTAGCTTGCGGAATGACCAGCCGTAAATCAGATCTTGCCGTAGCTTCGCAAGGTCTTGAAGCGGTGAATCGAGGAAAGTGGTAAGGAAGTCGATCAGTAAAAGCCCCTTAGGATAGCTCAAGATGATATTCGACAAGGTCAGATCGCCATGACATTCACCTACTGGCACGCGGACTTGTTCGATTCCATCGAGTTGGGCGCGGATCTCTTCATCAGCCGCCTCAATCCATGGCAAGAGTTCGGGGCAACTAGTTGAGGTACGTACTGAACGAATTTTTTCGATGAAAAGATCACTGCTCACCCACTCTAGCCGAGCGCGAGTCATAGCATCCATCAACAGCGCCGAGAAACAGCGCGATAGATCCGCACCGATCTCCCGAGAACCATGCATCGCGAAGTCTTCACCCGAAAGACCGTGGACATAGGGCATAAGAGCCGAAGCGTAGCATTCCTTCGAGCTTGAAAGCTCAATTATGGGCACTGCCGAGACATGAATTCCGGATAAGGCGATTGCCTGAAAGCGCCGTTGCTTCTCGATCGATGCAATAAAGCGTTCGTCCGCGTGGCTGCAAGATTTCCTAACACGGAGGCCGGCGATATCACGTACAAGCACAACCGATTCTTTCGAATTCGACTGTTGGAGTAGGTCTTTGGCGGTGCCCATGTCGTGCTAAAGCACCACTTTTTTCATCACGGTCAAAAGATGAGGCCCGCGCCATTCTTGCATGACGATCAAAAACGCGCCCTTGAAGCCATACGCGGCTGCCCAGCGAAACCGCGAGTCGAAGTATGGCGAAAAAGTATGCTCAGTGATGATATTGACATGGGTGGGGTCGCGGAAGGCCTCTTCCTTTGGGTAAGCGGGCGTGAATGACAAGAATAAGCCATCTTTTTTCAGCACCCGATAAACCTCATTCATCACCTCGACGAAGCAATTGCGGCGATGCGGCACATAGGCGACACGCGGGATGTGCTCGAGAAAATCATGTGCAGTGACATAGTCGAAGGAATTATCTTGAAAAGGAATCGGCTCGATCGCTAGATCCGCCTTCCGGATGCGCGGCCCCAAATCGTCACGAATATCGACACCGAAAACTTCATCTGCATTAAAGGTATTCTTCGGGTCTGGGCCGCAGCCTAAGTCAAGTGTTCGCGTCATGAAATCATCTTTGTGGAGTGGAAGGTGCCGCGACTTCTGATAGTGCTTTCAGGTAGGAACGAAAGGCGTCGCGCCGCGCCGGTGTATGGTGATAATCCAGCACCCGGGAAGCTGCAGACGAGAACTCGGGGAAATAAGTTTTTGCGATGCCACTGGAGATAAAGCGCTGCAGCCCCAGATCGCAAGAGCAGGAGACAGGAAAAGGTGTCTTTAAGGTGAGCGCGCCATTGATAAAGTCTGGCAAAGGATTATCATGAGATCGGGAACGAATTATCACGCGACCTTCATGGTCTAGCCCTTGAGCGATGACAAATCGTCCCGCTGAGATGCGGAAAATGCGAGTCAGAACTTGCCAATAAATCGCCAGGTATTCCTGATAAAAACGCGATTGAAGCTGGAATTTCTGGATGGTCGGATAGTGGGGGTAGCCATTCATGGAAAACGGGAAAACGTTGAGATATTCACGTAGTTGCGGATACCGTGCGAGGAACGGCGTGATCCACAAACGGATTTCTGTAGAGGCGGCAGACGGATGAGTAGCGCTACCAGGGAAACGTGGAATGTCGATACCTCGCGCTTCGATTGAAGCGTCGTAATTGATAAATTGGCGCAAGTCTTCGGCAAGGCCAAAGAAGCACTGGTCGGCCATGAAAAAGGGCTGCAGTGCGACGAATGAGGGGATCCAGATGCGGTTACGGAAGCCCTGGATTCCGCACGGGATCGCGATATTGGCAGCGATGATCTTAGCTAGGGTTTCGCTGGCGTCTGTAAACAGCATGTCGGTGCGCGTCTTGAAAACATGTACCCCATCCTCGATGCGTTCCAATCCCGTTTCGAGCGTTTTGATTTGATCCCAGTAATTGCCTACCGAGCGCATCTTCAAAGAGGGGCCGTTATTGATCGCGAGCACATCGTATTGTGCCAAGTGATCAGCGAGACTTGGGAATTGCTCGAAATCTTCACTCCAACCGGAAAAAATCACCCTCCTTACTATACCCTGAGTACGCAATTTAACCGCCATTTGAATCACAGTCTGGAAAATCTGTGGGTGGCGAACGCGTCCGGTGATAAGGATGTCGGTCTCGTTCATGAATGAAGTCCCGGCATGTTTACGTGGGCGCTAACGTACAGCGCCGTTCAGCGAGGATGCGATGAAGGTATCCAGATAAAAATCAATCATTGCATTTTGGTGTTCTTTGAGATGGTTCATGCAGATGAGCTCGATCAAATCAAGATTGTGTTTGAACAAGCCAAATCGGCATGTCTCGAAAATGCCCTTGAGCGCGGGCTGATAGAAGATCAGCATTCTCTGCGCCGAGAAACGCAAGATATCCAGCACCCCACTACGTACCGCCACCACATGAATCGGCTGGCCGGCATAAAACAGGCGAATCAATTCGCTATGCGGCAAATTGAGTGGCTCCGCGCCTTCTATTTGCTCGCTGCCATAATCGGCCAAACCGCTTTGGTTAGCGAAAACCCCAAAGCCCTGCATTTTGAGCAAGGCGGCTATCCTCGGCCAATCTGGAACATATTCGGAGAAATTTGTGCCTGCAGTCGGGAACAGCACGACCGATCTGGCCGGCAGGGCTCGGGCCGGCGGTTGGCTGCGGAAGTAATCCGTCAGGCTGAGGATGTCGCGCTTGTTCAGCGGAATCAACTTCTGGTAATTGAAGGGGGGCTGCCAGGAATCAATCAAGCCACTGCCTGTGGCACGCGACCAGACCCCGCGTGCAAAGCGTAGGGAGGGAAAACGCATCAAGATTTGCTGTGAGAAATCGTGTTTCCAGTAAGGAATGACGTGTACCCGGGAGGGTGGGTGCTCAAAACTACCCAACAGAAATCGCACAAGATTTTCCTGAGGCGCCTTTATGATGAATTCAAAGTTGCCTTCGGGCGGCGCACTCCGCAGATGGATCATCGCATTAAAGGTGTCACCCGTGCCATACCCAAACATCAGATACAAGCCGCCGGTGTTGAGTACTAGCTCTTCGAAGGAGCCGTAATTCACAAACTGTGTGGCACTCACCAGCAGGTCCTTGCTCATAGCGATCCGTCTATCGTAACCTGAATCACCCCAAGCCCGACGTCGCGCGGAACATTGACAGCAAATGCTGTGGGCAGTCCGGAGTTTTTGCGGTCGTTTATCAACACACGCTCTCCGGTCGGCAAACCAAATAGCGCTCCATCAAACCGCAAGCCTTCGGTAGCAATGAAAGCCAGAGTGTGTTCCCGATAGCTTTCATCGCGGGCGCTGAGGAGGATAATCGCGTCATGAATCGGAATGTTTGCCCAGAATTCGACTACCCCAGGCAGGAGACGGTCGCCGTCTTTGAGATGGCCATTGTGTTCAAGCACAGTTCCGTCTACATCAATGAGCCAGGTGTGGCGAAGGGGGCTGATGGTGAGGTTCAAAGTTTTGCGCTACCCAGTTCAAGCCAGTACAAACCGAGGTAGAAAGCCCCGATCACGGAGTCGATGTCATCTCGGACATAGCCAGACAGTCCCAGCCAGATGAGCCCATGGAGCACCTCAATACGTGCCATCTCTCGACCGAAGTCGTGAGAAAAAATATCAATTGCGGTGGCAGCGTAGCGGGGCTCTTCATAGAGCACCTCGACAGTTTCCAGGTCGATATGCAATTTGAATTTGCGTCGGTTGAATGAATCGTATCCCCCAACTGCTGAGTAATACACCTTGGCGAAATCATACCAAGGGTCACCCATGATGCCTGGCCTTGAGAAATAGCCGCGCGGGTCGATGAACCACGTCCGCAGCTTATCATCGACCAGAGTGTTGGAGAATGTCGGATCGCCATGTATTGGCCGAAACGCTGAGGGCATCAGCTTTGGCATAATTTCATGCAGGATCGAGTGGTGTTTTTCAGCGAAAACATTGCGACACTTTTTCCCATTGATGGTCACCGAATCCCGCTCAAAGCCCGGAATTATCGGGGCGACACTATTGACCCTGCTTAGGGTCTTGGTATGGTAGACATCTATCACGTCATCGGCATTGGCGGTGGTTTCGTCCTTGTCATGCAACTCCGTGAGCGCATCGAGATAATCCGCCATAACCGCACGTTGCTCTCGCGGACTCAAGTTATGAATATTGTATATATGCTCGCCAGGAATGCGATCCATCACAAACGGCGTATGAGACCTGATCGCAGGGATCCTCCGAAATCCTAGACGCCTCGCCTCCGCGTACCAAACCTGTTCGCGTTCAATTAGGTGCGCATAATCGGGGTCGATCGCGATCTTGGTGACTTGGTCATCGGAGATTTCTAACTTGTTAAAAAACCGCGAGAAGCCGGCGGCATCGTTTTCGCGCTCGAGGGTGGCGAAATCCCCCAACTCGCGAAGATTCGGACAGTCCAGCGTTCGAAAGGCCGAGATGTTGGCGGCAAACCATTTGACGAATTCGCCGCCCTCTGGAACCCCAGCCAGCGCTTGCTTGTTCGGAAAATAAAACAATCCAGGTATTCCATTGCGAGAGGCAGGCGATTCCGCCATCTTGCCATCATTACTCACCACCCAGCGACAGGTGAAAGATGACGTAGTGCACACAACCGGCAAGTCGCCATCCGGCCAATTTGGCAAATCTCCAATGATGAGGTCGCTCCAAACCAAAATGAGTCTTGCGTCATCCGGCACCCGATGTAGCGCTTCGCGGATGCCTGAGGCGGTGCCATGAGTCTGTGACTTGATCAATTCGACCTTGGCCTCCGGAGGATTGACCTCGATGAAGCGCGTGAGTTGATCGAATGCGTAATCCCCGATTACTTTGAAATCGCTGCCCGGAAAGCGGCTGAAGAGATGGTAGAGCAACGGCTTGCCGCGTACTGAAACTAGGCACTTGGGCTTGTTCCAAGTGTGATGGCGTAGCCGGCTTCCGCGCCCACCGGCCTGAACGATTATGCAAGGCAAGGTGCTCTTCATATCAGCCTGCTTCTCATCAAGTCGTGGATGTGAATGATCCCTACCGGAATGTCATGCTCAACTACGAACGCTGAGGGGATATGCCGACTGGAAAAAAGATGCGCCACATCTTCGACGAAATCGTCTGGCTTGACCCTCTGTGGTGAGCGCGTCATTAGCATCATTATCGGCCGTTCAAGATTGGCAGTTGTGAAATTGCGGCGCAGGTCGCCGTCCGTAAAGATACCTGTCAGCGCGCCGTCTTTAGTGGTCACCCCGACACAGCCGAAACACCCACGCGTCATCTCCAATATTGCGGCGCTCACTGTTTCTGTCTCACCAATTAGCGGGACCGCGTCTCCACTGTGCATGAGATCGCGTACTAACAACAGCCGCCGCCCAATCTTGCCGCCCGGATGCAGGTCGCTAAAGTGACCCCTGTGGAATTGTCGATTCTGCAGGCAGCAGATGGCCAGCGCGTCCCCCAGGGCGAGGGTCATTGTCGTGGAGGTGGTCGGTACCAGATTCATCGGGCAGGCCTCCACCGTCTTGGGAAGTTGCAGGACAATGTGCGCAGCGTGCCCCAATGTACTTGACGCTTCGGTTGTAACGGCGATAATTCGAATTGAATGTCGTAGGCAGTATTGGATGATGTCGGTAAGCTCCGCCGATTCTCCAGATTTCGAGATCATCAAAACCAAATCGCCGACGCTTATCATTCCTAAGTCGCCATGACTGGCCTCCGCTGGATGCAAAAATAATGAGGGGATGCCAGTCGAAGCGAACGTGGCGGAAATTTTTCGCCCAACCAAACCCGATTTTCCGATTCCGGTGACAATTATCCGACTGGTGTGCTGCGCTATAAGTGACACTGCGGAATCGAAATTTTCATCAAGGCATGCAGCAAGTTGAACCAGGGCGCTTGCCTCGCGGCGAATGACATCGGCACCACTCAATCTTTCCTGCATAACTTCCTCACCGTGATCAGCGCCCTTGCGCAATTTTGTATACTGAACCGAAGCCCAAGATGTGGACACCACGATCTGCGAGAAGCGTTATCCACGGCCGGTTCGGTGACTAGTATTGTACCGAACCCGCCCGTCGGTGGCTCTCTGATAGATCAGAATTAAGGTCATAGGTAATCTCCGCCTAGCAGGCTGCTGAAAAACCAGTTGGAAAGCATTGATCCGCTTCACGGACGGCGGATTGTTGTTTAATATAGAGCGAATCGGCGCTCAATAGCGCGCCTTGATGGGGGTTTTGGCGCTTAAACAAGGTGTTTTTCATCATTTTTGCCTTATTGCGCTGCCTCAGGACGGAGTTGGGCTAGGGATCGCATACGGGTGAGGTTGTAGGCTGCCATCGTGAGCACAAACATCTGATCGACTTTTTGCAGTCCCCGTACCATCACCTGACGCATGTTGCCAATGGTCTTGGCCCAACCGAAACCCTGTTCGATGAGTTTTCGCTTTTGTTGCGAGATGCGGATTTGCGGTGCGATAGTGCCGAGAAATCAAGCGCTTAGGAAGGTCGTCAGAAACCGTCTATACTGGCAAACTTGTTTGACTTCAAAGCGGAGCATTTTCAGTTGGGTGAAGGAGAACAATCGGCAATTATAGCAACAATTCAATGGGTTGTACTCAATTTCTGACAAGTGCGCACGAATTCAGGTATATCTTATGCACGCTTTTCCGTTTTGAAAGTGGCCTCAATCAACCCCTCATAGTCGCTGATTTGCTGACGGTAAAGCGATAAGGTTGCGGTGCGGTCAAGGCGG
>Ga0214917_10007453_pt1 | contig 11058 bp, 10 predicted proteins | sample LL_1208_BB_MetaG_FD_177983 | JGI IMG/M metagenome (GOLD analysis project Ga0214917, IMG submission 177983) | Freshwater microbial communities from Lake Lanier, Atlanta, Georgia, United States - LL_1208_BB | ecosystem: Environmental > Aquatic > Freshwater > Lake | place: USA: Georgia | collected...
GCCGCCCCGGACCTTCAGCCAGGAGCGGGAGCTGCCCGAGTGGGGCACGATCTTCTCGCCCCACGTGCGTTTCGTGCGGCCGGCCGACGCCGGCGAGGAGCAACAGTTCATCGAACTGGTGGCCGACTATCTGCAGGTGCTGGCCGCTGCCAGCCGCCAGGTGGAGCCGCAGGCCATCGATCACCCCGATACGGTGGGCCGATATCACGGGCAGCTCTCGTATTGCCAGCAGCAGAAACGCAACGACAAGACCCGTCGGGTGCTGGAGAAGGCGTTCAATCCTCAGTGGGCGGAGCGCTACATCGAAGAGTTGCTCTTCGACGACCCCCGTCCCCTGGCCTGATGTCCACCCCGTTCTGGCGTCGTCCCTGGCTGCTGGGAGCCGCCGCCCTGGCGGTGCTGGTGGGTGCTGGGGTGCTGCTGCGCGGCAAACCGGCCGCCAGACCGCGACCCACCACCCCCGTGGTTCAGCTGCAGCCGGAGGCTGTGTCCGCCCTGGGACGGCTGGAGCCGGCCGGGGATGTGCGCCGGCTGGCGGCGCCGATCACCGGCATGGCGGGCAGTCCACGCATCACCGCCCTGCTGGTGCAGGAGGGGCAGCGGGTGAGTGCGGGCCAGCTGTTGGCCAGCTTCGACAACCGCCCGGGCCTGTTGGCCGATCAGCGGGTGTTGCAGACGCGCATCGCAAACCTCAGCCAGCAGCTCAACCTGCTGGAGCGGGACACCCGCCGCTACCGCAGCCTGGCCCAGGGGGGAGTCACCCCCCGCGGTGATCTCGACAACCGCGAGATCAAGCTGATCGAGTTGCGCGGCCAGCTCAGCCAGGCCCGGGCCCAGTTGGCCAAGGTGGAAACCGATCTGGTGCTCAGTGAGCTGCGGGCGCCCATCTCTGGCTCCGTGCTGCGCATCATCGCGCGCCCCGGCGAGCGCCCCGGCGATGCCGGCATCCTGGAGATCGGCGCCACCGATCGGATGGAGGCGGTGGCCGAGGTCTACGAGAGCGACATCGCCCGCGTGCGCCCGGGTCAGCGGGTGCGGCTGATCAGTGAGAACGGCGGCTTCCAGGGAAGCCTCAATGCCCGGGTGCTGCGCATCACCCCCCAGGTGCGCCAGCGCCAGCTGCTCTCCACCGATCCCACCGGCGATGCCGATGCCCGCATCGTGGAGGTGCGCCTGGCCCTCGATCCCGCCGATGCCGCCAAGGTGAACAACCTGGCCGGCATGAAGATCATCGCCCGCTTCAACCCGTGAATCCCCTGGCCGCTGCCGCGGCCCTCTGGCGGGCCCGGCGCATTCCCCTCTCCTGGCTGCTGCTCACCCGCCAGCCCGTGCGGTTGCTGGTGGCCCTGGCGGGCATCAGCTTCGCCGGGATCCTGATGTTCATGCAGCTGGGCTTCCGCGATGGCCTCTTCGACGCCAGCGTGACCATCCACCGGCTGTTCGACGCCGATCTGGTGTTGATCAGCCCGCGCTCCAGCAGCTCCGTGAGCATGGCCGGCTTTCCCCGCCGGCGGCTGGTGCAGGCCATGGCTGATCCCGCCGTGGAGGGGATCACGCCGGTGCACTGGAATCTGCTGCTGTGGCGCAATCCCCAGACCCGCGCCACCCGCTCGATCCTTGCCCTGGGCTTTGAGCCCACCGACCCCCTGTTCACCGATCCGGCCCTGGCGCCCAAGGCGCGGCTGCTGCAACAGCGCGGCCGCGTGCTGTTCGATGAGCGCTCCAGGCCCGAATTCGGGCCTGTGGCCGAGTGGTTCAAGGCCGGCCGCACCGTGGAGAGCGAGATCGCCGGCAAGCGGGTGCGCGTGGCGGGCCTGGTGGGCATCGGCACCTCCTTCGGCGCCGACGGCAACCTGCTGGCCAGCAGTGAGACCTACTTGGAGCTGCTGCCCAACACCCCACCCGGCAGCATCGAGGTGGGATTGATCCGCCTGAAGCCGGGTGCCGATGCCGCCGCCGTGGTGGCCCGCCTGCGCCAGACGCTGCCCAGTGATGTCACCGTGCTCACCAAGCAGGGCTTCATTGAATTCGAGCAGAACTACTGGCGCACCAGCACCTCGATCGGGTTCATCTTCACCCTGGGTGCCGCCATGGGCTTCGTGGTGGGGTGCGTGATCGTGTATCAGATTCTCTATTCGGATGTGAGTGATCACCTGCCCGAATACGCCACCTTGATGGCCATGGGCTACCGCCTCACGGCCCTGCTGGGGGTGGTGGCGCGGGAGGGCCTGCTGCTGGCGGTGTTCGGCTACCTGCCCGCCTATGCCGCTGGTCAGGGCCTCTACCTGTTGGTGCGCAATGCCACCCAGCTGCCGGTGGCCATGGACACCGGCCGGGCCCTCACGGTGTTCACCATGATCCTGGTGATGTGCATGGGATCCGCGGCCCTGGCCATGCGTCGCCTGGCGGATGCCGATCCGGCCGAAATCTTCTGAGGAGCAGGCCGTGGACCAGCATCAGACCGCCAAAGCCATCGCCATCGCTGGCCTCAACCACTGGTATGGCAGCGGTGCCACCCGCCGCCAGGTGCTCCAGGGGGTGGATCTGGAGGTGGCTCCGGGGGAGGTGGTGCTGCTCACCGGCCCCTCCGGTTGCGGCAAAACCACCCTGCTCACCCTTGTGGGCGCCCTGCGCATGGTGCAGGAGGGCCAGGTGCGGGTGCTGGGGGAGGAGCTGGCCCAATCCAGCCGCGGCCTGCGCCAGCAGCTGCGCCGCTCGATCGGGATGATCTTCCAGGGCCACAACCTGCTGCGTTGCCTCACGGCGGAGCAGAACGTGCAGATGGGCGCTGATCTGTTGCCGGGCCTGGGCTATCGCGCCCGCCGTGACCAGGCGCGGGAATGGTTGCGAGCGGTGGGCCTCGGCGACGAACTGCACAAGCTGCCCCACGATCTCTCCGGCGGCCAGAAGCAGCGGGTGGCCATCGCCCGTGCCCTGGCGGCCCAGCCGCGGTTGTTGCTGGCCGATGAACCCACCGCAGCCCTGGATTCCCGCACCGGCCGCGAGGTGGTGGAGCTGCTGCAACGCCTGGCCAGCGACCAGGGCTGCGCGGTGCTGATGGTGACCCACGACCCCCGCATTCTCGACATCGCCGATCGGTTGTTGCGCATGGAGGATGGCCGCATCGTGGCGATGGAGTGAGCGGTCCTGACCCCGCCGGCCCACCGTTCAGTAGGGTGGAGATTCTCAACAGGAATCCGCCGCCGTTATGGCCAAGCGCCGCAACCTCAAGAAGGAAAAGCAGGAGCGCAATCGCGCCTACGCCCGCAAGTTCAAGAAGCGCAAGCTCCGCAACGATGGTCGGGGTGAGGGCGCTGGCAACGGCGTGACCGGTACCGCCAACAACGGTGGCGCTGCCGACTGATCGGCACCCCCGCCCGTTGGTCTTGAGGGGGATCCTGCGGGGTCCTCTTTTTTTGCCCGCTTGCCGTCGACCTGGCCATGTTTCTCAGCGTCGTCATCCCCACCTACAACCGCAGGCCGATCCTCGAGAAGTGCCTCACGGCCCTCGAGCGGCAGCAGCTGCAGGCCCCGATCGAGGGCTATGAGGTGGTGCTGGTGGACGACGGCTCCACCGATGAGACCGTGGCCTGGATCCAGGCCGAGTCGGCCCGCTACCCCCACGTGCGTCTGATTCAGCAGGACCATGGCGGTCCGGCGGAGGGGCGCAACCGTGGCGTGGAGCAGGCCCGTGGCGATGTGATCGTGTTCATCGACAGCGACCTGGTGGTGACGGAGACCTTCCTGCTCTGCCACGCCCGGGCCCTGGCGCGGCACTGGCAGAGCTCGGGCAACCGGCTGTGCTTCACCTATGGCGCCGTGATCAACACCGCCAACTTCGAGCATCCCACCAGCGAGCCCCACAAGCTGCAGGATCTTTCCTGGGCCTATTTCGCCACCGGCAACGTGGCGATCGATCGCCAGGTGCTGGACAGCAGCGGCCTGTTCGACACCCGTTTCCGCCTCTACGGATGGGAAGACCTGGAACTGGGGGAGCGGTTGCGGCGCATGGGGGTGGTGCTGATCCGCTGCCCGGAGGCGGTGGGCTACCACTGGCATCCGCCCCTCAGCCTGGAGCAGATCCCCCGCCTAATCGAGGTGGAACGGGAGCGGGCCAAGATGGGACTGGTGTTCTACCGGAAACACCCCACCCGCCGGGTGCGTTTCATCATCCAGTTCACCCTGTTGCATCGCCTGCTCTGGGAGCTGCTCACCCTCGGCGGTCTGTTGAATGTGCGCAGCCTGCGGCCGCTGTTGGCCTGGCTGATCCGCCAGGGCAAGCCCGGCCTGGCCATGGAGCTGCTGCGGCTGCCGCTGAACCGCCTCGGCGTGCGGGCGCTCTACGCCGAGGCCCGGGCGGAAGGCTTGCGCTGAAGGCCATTTGATAGGGTGCCGGGGTCAACTTCACTCCGCACACCTGCGTGTTTCGGGTGACCGTCAGCCCGGCAACTGCCGAGCTCGGGGTCCCTGGCAGGTGGAGGCGAACCCGAAACCCCAACAACAATGGCTGTCGTCACGCTCGCCGAAATGATGGAGGCGGGTGCCCACTTCGGGCACCAAACCCGCCGCTGGAACCCCAAGATGTCGCGCTACATCTACTGCGCGCGCAACGGTGTTCACATCATCGATCTGGTGCAGACCGCCGTCTGCATGAACAACGCCTACAAGTGGACCCGCAGTGCCGCCCGCAGCGGCAAGCGTTTCCTGTTCGTGGGCACCAAGAAGCAGGCCTCCGAGGTGATCGCCCAGGAGGCCACCCGCTGCGGCGCCGCCTACGTGAACCAGCGCTGGCTGGGCGGCATGCTCACCAACTGGACCACGATGCGCGCCCGCATCGACCGCCTCAAGGACCTGGAGCGCATGGAGAGCTCCGGTGCCATCGCCATGCGCCCCAAGAAGGAGGCCGCGGTGCTGCGCCGTGAGCTGGAGCGGCTGCAGAAGTATCTCGGCGGTCTGAAGAACATGCGCCGGCTGCCCGATGTGGTGGTGCTGGTGGATCAGCGCCGTGAAACCAACGCCGTGCTCGAGGCCCGCAAGCTGGACATCCCCCTGGTGTCGATGCTCGACACCAACTGCGACCCCGACCTCTGCGACGTGCCCATCCCCTGCAACGACGACGCGGTGCGCTCCGTGCAGCTGGTGCTGGGTCGTCTGGCGGATGCCATCAACGAGGGTCGCCATGGCGCCAGCGATCAGCGCGGCGGCTATGAGGACGAGGAGGCCTGAGGCCTCCCGACCGCAGCCCATCAGCCGAGGCGTCCCACGGGGCACCCGGCTGATCGATCTCCTTCTTCCCCTGTTTCCACGAACCTCCCAGACCCATGGCTGAGATCTCCGCCAAGCTCGTCAAGGACCTGCGCGACAAGACCGGCGCCGGCATGATGGACTGCAAGAAGGCGCTGTCCGAAACAAACGGCGACGCCGAGAAGGCCATTGAGTGGCTGCGGCAGAAGGGCATCGCCTCCGCCGAGAAGAAGTCGGGCCGCACGGCCGCTGAAGGGGCCATCGGCAGCTACATCCACACCGGTGCCCGCGTGGGCGTGCTGGTGGAAGTGAACTGCGAAACCGATTTCGTCGCCCGCGGCGAGGTGTTCCAGGAACTGCTGCGCAACGTGGCGATGCAGATCGCGGCCTGCCCCAGCGTGGAGTACGTCACCACCGATGAGATTCCCGCACCGGTGGCCGAGCGGGAGAAGTCGATCGAAATGGGTCGTGACGACCTGGCCGGTAAGCCCGAGCAGATGAAGGAGAAGATCGTGGAGGGGCGGATCGCCAAGCGCCTCAAGGAGTTGGCCCTGATGGATCAGCCCTACATCAAGGACAGCAGCATCAACGTGGGCGAGCTGGTGAAGCAGGTGGCCGGCAAGGTGGGCGAGAACATCCAGGTGCGTCGTTTCGTGCGCTTCAACCTCGGCGAGGGCATCGAGGTGGAGAAGCTCGACTTCGCCGCGGAAGTGGCTGCCATGCAGGCCGCCTGAGCCTCCCCTTGCATCCCAACGCCCAGCCCCTGGAGGAGGCCCGGCATCAGCTCGCGCAGCTGCAGCAGCAGCAGGAGCAGCTGGCCCCGGGCCTCTACCGCGAGCTTGCGCTCTATCTCCAGGTGCTGCGCGAGGGCCTGCTGCACGCGGTGCAGCAGGCCTGTTTTCATCTCGCCACCCAGGTGGTGCCCGAGCGCTACGGGCAGCTCAGCCCGGAAAGCCGCCAGACCTTTCAGCATCGGCTCGGCGTGCTCGTGCGGCGATGCAGCTCGCTGCTCACGGTGGAGCAGGTGATCGGGCTGGCCGTTCAACAGCAGCGCCGGCAGCGCCGCCAGGGAGCCCAGAGCCGTCGTGAGGCCCTGGAGGGGCTGCTCACTGAAGCTGGCCCCACCGGCGGCGAGGCCGAACCCGCTGCGTCGCCCTCCCTGCCAGAGGGCTCCATCAGCCTCGGCCTCGATCTGCCCGTGTCTGCGGACCTGTTCGAGGCAGGGGTTCCCGGCCTCGCCGAGCTACAGCCCAATCAGCCACAGCCCAATCCGCCGCAGCCACAGCCGCAGCCTGCTGCCGGCGAGCAGCTGGAGCTGTTGCAGTCGCTGTTTGCCATGGCCGCCGAGGGCCTGGGCCAGGACCATTCGCCCCTTCCTCCGGATCAGACCCCGGCTGAGCCAGACGCCCTCGGGCTGCAGATTCCCCGAGATCCCTTGCAGCAACAGCGCTGGTGGAGCCATTTTGACCGGGCCCTCAGCGAGCGGCTGCGCACCCTCTCCCACGCGGTGAACGTGGAGCTGTTGCGGCTGGGGCTCGCCCAGGCCCTGTTGCCGGTGAACCTGCTCGATGCGGTGCTGCAGGGCCAGGTGGAGGCCTTGCCTGCACCCGCCAATCTGCTCAGGCTGCCGTTGCCGTTGCCTGGCGGCGCGCCTCCTGAGGTGATGGCGCTGTTGCTGCGCTGCGGCGATCTCGAGTTCGAACAGCCGAAGCTGCGCCAGTGTCGCAAGCAGCTGGAGCAACGCCGCCGAGAATTGCGCACAATGGCCCAGCGGTACCGCTACTGGCAGCGGCGGATGGCAGCCCTGGAGGCGGAGCAGCAGTGGCTACAGGACAGTGCCCAGCACCGGAACCCGCCGACCCGTCCGTAGGGCCGCAGCCCCTTGGCCAGGCCGGCGCCGTTGAAGCCTGGCTGCGTCCGCTGCAACAGGGTCTGCAGCTGGAGGCCGATCGGGGCTTCGGCAACCTGGAGGGCCGGCGTGAGCGCTTCGGCGACTTTCTGCTCCGCCAGTTGCGGCACCCCCCGGCCGGCCTGTCGCCCCACCAGCGTGAGGCCCTCGAACAGCTCGCCTCGGGCTATGAGCAATACGCCCAACACAGCCTTGCCTGTCGCCAGAGCCTGGTGCGGCGCACCCGGCAGACCCTCCATGACCTGCAGCGGGCCCTGCATCCCCCCACGCCCACTGCGGCGCCGCGGTTGCGGTTGCTGAACACCCCGCCAGCTGCGGCTGGGGTGCCGGTGCCCCTCAGTCCGGACACCCCCCTGGGCCAGATCCGCGGCATTGGCGCGAAAACAGCGGAGAAGTTGGCCGCCCTGGGCCTGTTTGTGGCCCGCGACCTGCTGCGCCACTACCCGCGCGACTATCTCGACTACGCCAACCTGGTGCGCATCGCCGCCCTGGTGCCCGGCACCACCGCCACCATCGTGGCCACGGTGCGCCGCACCCACAGCTTCACCAGCCCCCGCAACCCCAACCTCTCGATCCTCGAACTGCAGCTGGCCGACATCACCGGCAAGCTCAAGGTGGCCAAGTTCTTCGCCGGCAAGCGGTTTTCCTCACCCGCCTGGCTCAAGGCCCAGCAGCGTCAATTTCCCCTGGGCGCCACCGTGGCTGTGAGTGGCCTGGTGAAGGAGACCCCCTACGGGCCCGCGTTTCAGGATCCGTTGATGGAAGTTCTCGCCAGCCCCCAGGCCCCGGTGCAGAGCGAGCAGATCGGCCGGCTGCTGCCGGTGTACGGGCTCACCGAGGGCCTTACGGCCGATCGGTTGCGGGCCGCCATCAAACCGGTGCTGGCGGCCGCCGCTGGCTGGGGCGACCATCTGCCGGCAGGGCTGCTGGAGCAGGAGCGCTTGCTGGATCTGCCCACGGCCCTGGTGCAGATCCATCGACCCGACCACCAGCAGCGACTGGCGGAGGCCCGCCGGCGGCTGGTATTCGATGAGTTTCTGCTGTTGCAGCTCGGCCTGCTGCGGCGCCGCCGCGAGCTCACCAGCAGGCCCGCCCCGCCCCTGGCCCCGCCGGTGGCCGGCCACCGCAGCAGCTTGCTGGCCGCCTTCCTGGAGCTGCTGCCCTTTCCCCTCACCGGTGCCCAGCAGCGGGTGCTGGCGGAGATCCGCGCCGATCTGGCCCGGGAGCAGCCCATGGCCCGCCTGGTGCAGGGGGATGTGGGCAGCGGCAAGACCGTGGTGGCCATCGCCGCCCTGCTCACCGCCATCGATGCCGGCTGCCAGGGGGCGCTGATGGCCCCCACGGAGGTGTTGGCGGAGCAGCACTACAACAAGCTCTGCGAGTGGCTGCCGCAGCTGCATGTGAGCTGCGCCCTGCTCACCGGCTCCACGCCCGTCCGGCGGCGGCGTGAGCTGCTCACGGATCTGGTGAACGGCAACCTGCAGCTGCTGGTGGGCACCCATGCCCTGCTGGAGGATCCCGTGCAGTTCGCTCGTCTGGGTCTGGTGGTGGTGGATGAGCAGCACCGCTTCGGTGTGGCCCAGCGCAACCGCCTGCTGGACAAGGGTCTGCAGCCGCATCTGCTCACGATGACGGCCACGCCGATTCCCCGCACCCTGGCCCTCTCGCTCCATGGCGATCTGGAGGTGAGCCAGATCGATGAGCTGCCCCCGGGGCGGACGCCGATCCGCACCCTGATGCTGGCTGCCGGTGAGCGCGATCAGGCCTATGGCCTGATCCGCCAAGAGGTGGCCAAGGGCCAACGGGCCTATGTGGTGCTGCCCCTGGTGGAGGAATCGGAAAAGATGGATCTGCGCTCGGCGGTGGAGGTGCACCGCCAGCTGCGGGAGGAGGTGTTCCCCGATCTCAGCGTGGGCCTGCTGCACGGCCGCATGGCCAGCGCCGAGAAACAGGCCGCCATCGGCGCCTTTGCCCGGGGTGAGAGCCAGGTGTTGGTGAGCACCACGGTGGTGGAGGTGGGGGTGGATGTGCCCCAGGCGAGCGTGATGGTGATCGAGCACGCCGAGCGCTTCGGCCTGGCCCAGCTGCACCAGCTGCGGGGCCGGGTGGGCCGGGGGGCGGCCGCCAGCCACTGCCTGCTGATCAACGACAGCCGCAACGCCCTGGCCCGCCAGCGGCTGGAGGTGCTGGTGCACTCCACCGACGGCTTCGAGATCGCCGAGATGGACCTGCGGCTGCGGGGGCCGGGGGCGGTGCTGGGCACCCGCCAGAGCGGCCTGCCGGACCTGGCCCTGGCCAGCCTCACCGACGACGGCGATGTGCTGGAGCAGGCCCGCACGGTGGCCCAGCGGCTGATGGCCAGCGATCCGGATCTGCAACGCCACGAGGCCCTGGCCCGGGTGCTGGCGGAGCAACGCCACCGGCTCAGCCAGGGCGCCCGGCTGAACTGACTTGCCTTGCTCTCCAGCGCGCCCCACTCAAGTGCACAGGGTCATCAACTGGCGTCATCGTCATGGGCGAAACGGTTGTAGAGGAAGTCGAGGGCGTTGTTTCGCAGTTCGTAGTACTTGGGATCTTCCATGATGTCCTCGCGACTGCGTGGACGCGGGAAATCAATCGTGAGCACTTCGCCGATACCGGCGGCGGGTCCGTTGGTCATCATCACCAGCCGATCCGCTAGAAACAGCGCTTCGTCGATGTCGTGGGTGATCATCAACACAGTGCATTTCTGGGTGTTCCAGATCTGCAGCAGTTCCTCCTGCAATTCCTCCTTCGTGATCGCATCCAGGGCGCCGAAGGGTTCATCGAGGATCAGCACCTCCGGCCGGATCGCCAGGGCACGGGCGATGGCCACCCGCTGTTTCATGCCGCCGGAGAGTTGGCTGATTGTCTTCTCGGCCGCTGCCGTGAGTCCCACCATGGCCAGGTGTTCCATCACGATGTCGCGTTTCTCGCGTTCGCTCAGCTCGGGCTTCACGGATTCGATGGCGAGAGCCACGTTGTCGTAGGCGCTGAGCCAGGGCAGCAGCGCATAGCCCTGGAACACCACCATGCGATCGGGGCCGGGCCGCTGGATCGGTGCCCCCTTGAGCAGCACCTGGCCACTGGTGGGCTTGGCAAAGCCGGACACGGTGTTGAGCAGGGTGCTCTTGCCGCAGCCGGAATGGCCGATCACACAGATGAATTCCCCGGCTTCCACGTTGAAGTTGATGTTCTCCAGCACGGGATAGGGACCCTTGGGCGTGGGGTAGGCCAACCCCATCCCCTCGAAGCGAAGCAGAGGTTCGGCCTGGGAGGCGTTCGGGCGGTCGTGGATCGAGAGCGTGGCGGTCATGATGCGGCGTTGGTGATGGGGGCAGGCACGCCGATCGGGATCTCGGCGATGCTGAAGTCCTTGTGGATCGAGAGCTGGTTGAGGTAGCCGATCGGGTCGTCGGCGTTGAAGGGAACCCCGTCGAACAGGGCGATGCCGCCCCGCTGGTACGACACGTCGTCGAAGCCCAGTTCGCGGGCCGCGGTGCTGTAGACACCCACCGAACACACCCGCTCGAGAATTTCCACGTAGTTGCGGGGAAAGGGAATCTCGCTCCAGCGGGCCAGCTGGGTGAGGATCCAGAGGTGCTCACTGCGGCTGGGGCGATTCACCCCGGGGCCGAAGAACAGGGTGTGGGGTGCCGCCTCTGTGGTGTGCTCGCTGTCGTCGCAGCAGCCGGCCGCCACCCCGAAGCGGATCAATTCCGGCTTCATGCCCAGGTAGCGGCGGTCGCTCAGCAGAAGGCTGAGCTCGTTCCAGTGGGCCGGATCGGCGCAGTAGCGGCAGGCCTCCAGCAGCGCCTTGGTGAGGGCGATGTGGGTGTTGGGATAGGCCAGGGCCCAGTCCTCACGGGCGCCGAGCACCTTGCCGG
>Ga0214917_10007454_pt1 | contig 11058 bp, 13 predicted proteins | sample LL_1208_BB_MetaG_FD_177983 | JGI IMG/M metagenome (GOLD analysis project Ga0214917, IMG submission 177983) | Freshwater microbial communities from Lake Lanier, Atlanta, Georgia, United States - LL_1208_BB | ecosystem: Environmental > Aquatic > Freshwater > Lake | place: USA: Georgia | collected...
ATTGGCGCCGCGCTCGGTGCGCTGGCCGATAAGCGCAATCTGGGCTCCATCGCCGCCGTCATCGGCCATGGCAAGCGGCTGAAGGGGCTTGTGGGGGCCGGATAAGGCCCCCCTGCCTCAATCGCCCGGGCGCACCCCGGCCGATTGCACGATCACCCGATACTTCTCCAATTCCGCGGCCCAGAAGGCTGCGAAATCGGAACGGCCGCGGAAGGTGATGGGGGTGGAGAGCCGCTCGAAACCCTCCACCACCGAGGGCGCGCGCAGCGCGCGCTGGCAGGCGGCTTCGGCGCGTTCCATGAAGGCGGCAGGCGTATTGGCCGGCGCGAAAAGCCCCGCCCAGATCGAATAAACCAGATCATAGCCCTGCTCGCGCATGGTGGGCGTATCGGGGAATTCAGCCGTCCGCGCCTCGGCCATCACGCCCACGGCTTGGAGGTTGTTCACCCGCAACGCGCCGGGCAGATCGGCATAGACCTCCACATCCTGGCGCAGCAGGGCGATGATCGCCTCGGCGCTGCCCCGGAAGGGCACATGCGTCATGTCCAGATTATTCTGCCGGGCGAGCGCCACCATCACGATATGCGGAATCGAACCCGGGCCGACCGAGCCATAATTGAAGCCGCCGCGCGCTGCCCGGGCGCGCGCCACCAGGCTCGCCGCATCACGCACCGCGCTGCCGGGGGCGGACATCACCATCACCGGCGCATCGCCCAATTGGCAGAGGGGGGCAAAATCCGCCACGCGATAGGGCAGGTCGCTGCGGAAATGCGGCTGCACCCCCAGCGGGCCCGTGGTGGTCAGCAGCAAAGTGGTGCCATCGGGCCTGGCGCGCGCCACCTCGGCCGCGCCGATGGCGCCCGCCGCGCCCGTCGTGGTTTTCACCACCACCTGGGTGCCCAGCGCCTCGCCCAATTCGGGCGCCAGCAGCCGCGCCATCCGGTCGGCCGAGCCGCCGGCGGCGAAATTCACCACGATGGTGATGGGCGCCTGCGCCCGCGCCGCAGGGGCGAGCAGGGCCAGCAGGGCAAGAACGGGCAGCAGGCGCATGTGGCAAGGCTTCCAAAAAATGTTCTATCGCATATTTTCGCGCCCGCACGCGCCCGGCAAGCCTACGAAACGGTTAAATTTTAACTGCCCGCCGCTTCTGCCCGCGCACCCGCCATCAGGCAGAGAATCTCGAACATCATGGTTGCACCGGCCAGCGCCGTGGCATTGCCCACATCAAAGGGCGGCGAGACCTCAACCACATCGGCGCCCAGGATGCGCAACCCCTCCAGCCCGCGCAGCATGCGAATCGCCTCACGCGGGGTGAGCCCCCCCACCTCGGGCGTGCCGGTGCCGGGCGCGAAGGCAGGGTCCAGGCTGTCGATATCAAAGCTGAGATAAGCCGGCCCCATGCCCACCACCCGCCGTGCCTCGGCCACCACCGCATCGGGGCCCAGCCTTTCGCATTCCTCAATGGTGATGATCCGCACACCCTGCGCCCGGGCCCAATCCATATCATCCATGGCGTAGAGCGAGCCGCGAATGCCGATCTGCACGATCCGCTTGGGATCTAGCAGCCCCTCCTCGATGGCGCGGCGGAAGGGCGTGCCATGGGTGAAGCGGTTGCCGCCGAAATAGCTGTCATTGGTGTCGGAATGCGCATCGAAATGCACCATGCCCAGCGGTGCGAGCGCTGGGCTGGCACGCAGAATACCGCGCAGAATGGGCAGCGAGATCAGATGATCACCACCCGCCACCAGCGTCCAGGCGCCGCCGGCGCGGATATCGGCCAGCTGGGCTGTGATCAATTCCAGCGTCTCCAGCACATTCACCGGATTGGTGGTGACATCGCCCAGATCCGCCACCGCGCATAGCTCATAGGGCGCAACACCGGTCACCGGATTGACCCGGCGCATCAGGGTGGAACTGGCGCGCAACTCCCGCGGGCCATGCCGCGTGCCGGGCCGGTTGGTGGTGCCGCCATCGAAGGGGATGCCGATGATGGCAATGTCCAACCCCTCGGCGCTCTCGCGCTGCGGCAGGCGCATGAAGGTCACAGGCCCGGCAAAGCGGGGCATGGTCAGTCCATCGGGCGGCATCGGGTTTGTCATGGCCCAAAGCCTAGCCCTATGGCCGCGCCCCAACCAGGGCCGCCACGGCATCGCGCTGCGCCTCGGTCTCCGGGTGAGATCCCGCCGCGTCCACCCGTGCGGCCGCCTCGGCCGGGGCCATCCCCAGGGCGCCGAGCAGGCCCAGCGCCGTCATCCCGGTGCGGCCAATCCCCGCACCGCAATGCAGCAGCAGCGTCTCCCCCGCCCGCAGCCGCGCCGCCTGCAGGCCCAGCCATGCGGCAAAAGCGCCCAGATCATCGGGCACGGAAAAATCCTCCACCGGATGGGCATGCACCTGCCAAGGCGCGGCACCGCTTTGCAGCAGCGCCGCATAGGCGGGGGATTTCTGGGCGATTTCCGCCGTGCCATTCAGGCACAGCACATGGCCAATGCCTGCCTCGCGCATCGCCGCCAGCCATTCCGCCATCGCAGCCCCCCGCCCCGGCATGGCCGAGAGCCAAAGCCTGCCCGCCACCCCCTCCGGCAGGGGAAGCGGGCGCAGCAGCGGGCTCAGGCGGGAATCCGCACGACAATGCCATCGGTTTCGGCCGAGACCGGGATTTGGCAGGCCAGGCGGGATTCCGGCCGCCGATGCGCCGCCTCGGCCAACATGCTGCGCTCCTCCACATTAGGTGCGGCCAGCCTTTCGCCCCAGGCCGCATCGACATAGACATGGCAGGTGGCGCAGGCGCAGTCGCCATAGCAATCAGCCTCGATGCCCGGCACCTTGGCCGCCAGCGCCGCATGCATCGCCGTCAGCCCCTCCTCGCCCTCCACATCCCGGCGGGAACCATCGGGCAGGGAAAATATTATACGTGGCATGGGCTTCCTCATTGCTAGGCCCATGAAATCGCGCCCGGCGGGTCTTCGTCAAGAACGATGCGACTTCGTCACGAAATCGGGTCAATCCGCCGTGATATTGCCGGCCTGAATCACTGCCCGCCAGCGCTCCAATTCGGCGCGCACCAGGGCGGTGTATTCCGCCGGCCCCAGCCGCCCCGGACGCACGCCAATGGCGGCGAAGCGCTCCACCACGCCCGCATCGGCCAGCAGCGCTGCCAGTTCGGCATCCCAACGCGCGACGATCTCGCCCGCCACGCCGGCCGGCAGCGAGAAGCCGAACCAATTGGTGGCGGCGGGGAAGCCCGCCCACCTACCCGGCCTGAAGCTCCAACCGGCGCAGCAACGGCCCCCAGCGATGGCTCTCCCTGGTCAGAAAATGGCCGAATTCCGCCGGCGTGGAGCCGGCGGCGAACATCCCCTCATTGAGCATCCGCCCGCGAAAATCATCGCCGCGGATAACCTGCACCGCGGCCTGGGAAATCCGCTCGATCATCCCAGCCGGGCTGCGCGCCGGCACCAGCAGGCCAAACCAGGTCTGCGCCACCACATCGGGCTTGAAATCGGCCACCAGCGGCACCTCCTCATTGCCCGGCATCCGCCTCTCGCCGGTCCAGGCCAGGATGCGGCCGGTGCCTCCGCGGTGCAGCGCGAGGCCTGTGGCCCCGCCCACCACCAGCAGATCCAGCCGCCCGCCCAGCAAATCCGCCACCTGGGCCGAATCACCGCGATAGGTCACATCCTGCATCCGCACCGAGAAGGCTTCATTCACCAGCAGCATGGCAATGTTGTTGAAGCTGGAAGGCCCATTGGTGCCATAGGTGATGGTGCCGGGCCGCGCCGCCGCGCGGGCCATCAGCGCCGGCAGATCCGCCGGCCCATCCGGCCGCGCCACAATGGCGAAGGGCAGGGTGGAGACCAGGGTGACCGGCGAAAAATCCTCCAGCCGATAGGAGAGATTGCGCACGATATGCGGGTTGATGGTCAGCGTGCTGCCCGAGGCGATGAGCACATTATGCCCATCCGGCGCGCTGCGGGCGACGTAATCGGCGCCGATCACGGTCGCCGCCCCAGGCCGGTTCTCCACCTGCACCGGCAGGCCCAGCGGCCCGGCCATGCGTTCGGCCAGCACCCTGGCGGTGACATCGGTGGAGCCGCCGGGCGGGAAGGGCACGGTGATGGTCACCGGCCGGGCCTGCGCCTGCCCCGGCCTGGGCGTGGCGGCGGACAGGGCAATGCAGGGCGCGGCCAGCATGGTGCGGCGAGTGGGCATGGGTGTCCTCCAGTCTTTGGCGGGAGCTTGGCCCGCCAGGCCCGGCAGCGCTACCCGGAAAACGCCTGGGCGCGGACCAGCCGGGCATAGAGCCCATCCTGCGCCATCAGCGCGGCATGGTCGCCCTGTTCCACCGCCCGCCCCGCTTCCATCACCACGATCAGATCAGCATCCTTCACCGTGGAAAGCCGATGCGCGATGACCAGCGAGGTGCGCCCCTGCCGCAGCCGGGCAATGGCCTGCTGCACCAAGACCTCATTCTCGGCATCAAGCGCCGAGGTCGCCTCATCAAGCAGCAGCACGCGCGGGTTGCGCAGCAGGGCGCGCGCCAGCGAAATCCGCTGCCGCTGCCCGCCCGAAAGCCGCCCGCCGCCCGGCCCCAGCGGCGTGGCATAGCCAGCGGGCAGGGCGGTGATGAAATCATGCGCGGCGGCCGCGCGGGCGGCATCCTCCACCTCTTCTCGGTTGGCGCCAGGCCGGCCGCAGGCGATATTGGCCAGGGCGGTGTCGTCAAAAATCAGGCTCTCCTGGCCGACATAGGCAATGGCATCGCGCAGCCCCGCAATCTGCAACGCGCGGACATCCACGCCATCGAGCAGCACCGCCCCCCCGGTCACATCATGCAGCCGGGGCAGCAGGGTGATGGCGGTGGATTTCCCCGCCCCCGAAGGGCCCACCAGCGCGACCGTCTGCCCCGGTTCGGCGGTGAGCGAGAGGCCAGTCAGCGCCGCCTCCTCGCCCTGGCCATAGGCGAAGGTCACGTCGCGGAACTCGATCCGCCCATGCCCAGCGGGCAGTGGCTTCGCATCCGCCGCATCGACCACGAGGCGCGGCGTATCCAGCACCGCGAAAACCCGCGCCAGCCCCGCCAACCCTTCCTGCAAGGTGGCATTGAGCGAGCCCAATGCGCGCACCGGCCGCGAGGCGATCAGCAGGGCGGCCACAAAGCCGGTGAACTCGCCCACCGTGCCCAGCCCATTGGACACCCGCCAGCCGACAAAACCCAGCACAGCGGCCACCGTCAGCCCCCCCAGAACCTCCAGCACCGGGTCAACCCGCGCACGGCTGGTGGCAATATGGAACAGGGATTCGCGCAGCCCCAAAAATGCCGCGCCGGCACGGGCCTCCTCGGCGGCTTCCAGCCGATAGGCGCGCACCACGCGCGCGGCGGAAAAACTCTCGGTCAGCAGCGCTGCGGTCTCGCCCACCCGGTCCTGCATGCCCGCACTGGCGCGGCGGATGCGCTTGCCCAGGCGGATGATCGGCACGGCGGCAATCGGGTAGAGCAGCGCCGCACCCAGCGCCAATTGCCAATCAAGCCACAGCATGGAGCCAACCAGGCCCAGAATGGTCAGCACATCGCCCAGCCCGCCCAAGGATTTGAACAGCGCATCGCGAATGGCCGTGGCATCGGTGGTGAAGCGCGCCGCCTGGCGGGCCGGGGCCAGCGCCGTGGCAGTGGCCAGATCAGCGCGGGTGAGAGCGATGAAGAGCTTGTTCTGCAAAGCCTCCAGCGCCCGCAGCACGGTGCCCTGCAGCACATATTGCTGGGCATAAAGAAAACCGCCGCGCAGCGCCGTCACCACGATGATGGTGGGCGGCAGCACCCAGATCAGCGTCTCATCGCCACGCTGAAACCGATCAAAAGCCTGCTGAATAACGATGGGGTAAAGTGCCGTGATCCCGGCCAACCCAAGCGTGCAGAGAGCGGCGGTGACGATGCGGCTGCGCAGCGGCGAGAGCAATTCGCGCCACAGCCGCGCCAATAATGGCAGGGTGCCGGTGATGTTCTTGGCCGATGTCATGGGGCGGTGTTCCGTTTGGCGTATTCGCGGAGTTTTTCCAGGCAGTCGTCACGGCTGGCGCGGGTGGCGGCTTCCCGCAGCCACCATGCCTCAACGGCGCCCAGCAGCCGGCCAATATCCGGCCCCGGCGGCACGCCCAGCGCCAGCGCATCGCGGCCCTGCAAGGGAAAGACCGGCGGGGGGCCATGCAGCGCGGCGCGTTCCGCCGCACGGTCCAGCCCATCACGCGCATCGGCCAGCCAGAGCGGCAAATGCGCATCAGGCGGGGTGCCGAAGCGGCTGAGCGCCTGCCAGATCAGCAAGGCCGGCTCGCTGGCACCGGGGGGCAGCATCGCGGATTGATCGAGGATATGCGCCAGGCGCAGCACCTCGGCGCTGGACAATTTCAGCCTTTGGCCAAGCGAGACATGATCCGCCCCGACCGGCAGCAGTGCTGCCAGCCGCAGCAGGGCATCCACCGGCGCCGCGCGCGCCACCAGGCGCTCCAACGGTGCCGGATTCACCGGCGATGCCTCCGGCAGCACCGCCCCCAGCACGCCCGTCCGCTCCATCAGCCGCAGCGCATCCGAGGGCTCGGGCGCTTGCAGGAGCCGCTTGATCTCCATCCACACCCGCTCCACCGAAAGCCTGGCCAGCCCCGGCACCGCATCGGCGATGGCCGCCACCGCCTCGCCATCCGGCGCGCCCCGGCCATACCGGGCCCAGAAGCGAAAATAGCGCAAGGCGCGCAGATAATCCTCCGCCAGCCGCTCCCCCGGCACCCCCACGAAGCGCACGCATCCGGCCCGCAAATCCGCCATGCCGCCGAAATAATCATGCAGCACGCCATCAAGGCCCATGCTCATGGCATTGATGGTGAAGTCGCGCCTCGCCGCATCCTCGCGCCAATCGCCGATCCATTCGACCTCGGCATGCCGTCCATCGGTCGCCACATCGCGGCGCAGGCTGGTCACCTCGACGGGCTGGCGGCCCAGCACCGCGGTCACCGTGCCATGCTGCAAGCCGGTCTCGAAGACTTTCAGCCCGGCCTCGCGCAGCAGCCGCGCCACCTCCAGCGGCGGCAGCGCCACCGCCACATCCACGTCGTGAATGGGCTTGGGCGGTTCGCACAGAAAATCGCGCACCGCCCCGCCCACCGCCCGCGAACCGGGCAAGGCCGCCAGCACCGCCGCCGGCGTGCCATGGCGCAGGAATTCGGGCGTCACCGCTCAGGCGTCAGCGTGGCGGGCACATAGCGCTCGCCGCGTTCCATGCTGCGGTTCAGCCCGTAATGCAGCGCCCCGCCCAGCACCAGCGCCACGGTCAGGGCGGCGGCGATCACCAGCCAGCCGGAAGGGGTCTCACCGGGGCGCAGATGCCGCCACAGGAAGAGCGCCGCCAAAGGCAGCAGAAAGGCGAGGGCTGCGATGAAGAGCGGCATGGCGCCTATGTAGAGCAGGGATCACCCGCCCGGAAGCAGGGCATGCTCGCCGCATCAGGCCATCAGCCTTCGCGCAAGGCCTGGGCCAGAGCGACCAGGATGGTCGCCGTGGCGCCCCAGATGAAGTGCCTGTCATGCGGCCAGACCCAGTATTCCCGCATCCGCCCCTTCCATTCCTTGCTCTCGCGCCGCGGTGCTGCGGGGTCGAGCAGGGTGGCGAGGGGGAATTCGAAGGCCTCCGCCACCTCGGATGGGTCGGGCAGCATCGGAAAACCGGGCTCCAGCAGCCCCAGCACCGGAGTGACCATATAGCCCGTGCCGGTCTGATGCTGTGGCATGCGCCCGATGAGGCGGGGCCAGTGCCGCGGCAGGCCCACCTCCTCCTCGGCCTCGCGCAGGGCGGCCTCCTCGGGCGATTCGCCCGCCTCCAGCCTGCCGCCGGGAAAGGCGACCTGGCCGGCATGAGCACTCAGATGCGCAGCCCGGCGGGTGAGCAGGATGGCCGGCGCGCGATGCAGCACCAGCGGCACCAGCACCGCCGCCTGCCGCAAAGGTGCCTGGTTGGCGCTGGCTGCGTCATCGGCAGAACCCGTGCCCATGGCAGCAAAAAAGCCCGGCCGCGCCAGGCGATGGGCAAGCTGCTCCGGCGTCACCTATTCGGCGGCCAGTTCATGCTGCGGTACATCATCGATGGGGAAGAACACCCCCTGGCTCCATACCCCCAGCACCTGCCGCCCATCCAGGCTCTCAGCCTCAGCCAGGGCGACCAATTCGTAAAACACCGCGCGATTGATCCGCGCCTCAAGCCCCGGCCGCACCATCACATAGGGGCGCGGCTCGCGTGAGATCGGGTCAAGCTGAATGCGGATCGGATGTTGGGCATCCGCCGTCACCATCTCATCGAGATTGGTGCGAAAGCTGAGCACCTGATGCCCGCCATCATTGCGCCAGAACAACTCCACCGCGATGAAGGGCGCGTCCTCCACCGTAATAACCCCGCGCTCCACCGGGGTTTCCAGCACATAGGCCCCATCCGCATCGCGCCGCAGCACCGAGGCGAAGAGACAGACCAGCTCCTTCCGGCCGATTGGGGAGTTCTTGTAATGCCAGGAACCATCGCGGGCGATGCGGATGTCAAAATCGCCACAATCGCGCTTCGCCCTGCCGCCGCCGCCCTCAGCCGCGCCCGTGACGAGCCCGCCCAGCAAGCCACCGCCCAGCCCCATTGCATTCCGTGCTTTGTCCAAAGGCCCCGCCACCCTTAAGCTTCCCGTCCGACTGCCCACATCAGGGCTATATAGGAAGGCTTCGCGCCGGATGGGAGACGTGTTGGATACAGAAGCGACACAATGGCTCGCCGAGGCCGAAGAATTGGCTGAAAAGCTCGGCCGCACCCGCGCCGCCATCGGCCGGGTGATTTTCGGCCAGGAGGCGGTGATTGAGCAGGTCGCCATCACCCTGCTCTCCGGCGGCCATGTGCTGCTGGTGGGTGTGCCTGGCCTGGGCAAGACCAAGCTGGTGGAAACGCTGGGCACTGTGCTCGGCCTGGATGCCCGCCGGGTGCAGTTCACCCCCGATCTGATGCCGGCCGATATCCTGGGCTCGGAGGTGCTGGAGGAGGATGCGCATGGCAAGCGCAGCTTTCGCTTCATCAAGGGACCGGTTTTTTGTCAGTTGCTGATGGCTGACGAAATCAACCGCGCCTCGCCCCGCACCCAATCCGCGCTGCTGCAGGCGATGCAGGAGCACAAGGTGGCCATCGGCGGCGAGGTCTTTGCCCTCCCCAGCCCCTTCCATGTGCTCGCCACCCAAAACCCCATCGAGCAGGAGGGCACCTATCCGCTGCCCGAGGCGCAACTCGACCGCTTCCTGCTTGAAATCGAGGTCGGCTACCCCGAGGAGGCCGCCGAGCGCGCCATGCTGCTGGCCACCACCGGCGGCGCCGAGGCAAAGCCCGAAGCAGTGCTGACCGGCGCCGAACTTCTCGCCGCGCAAAGCCTGATCCGGCGCATGCCCGTGCCCGAGACGGTGCTGGACGCCATCTTGAAGCTGGTGCGAGGCGCCCGCCCCGAATCGGCCATCTTGCCGGCGGTCCAGAAAAATCTCGCCTGGGGCCCAGGCCCCCGCGCCGCCCAGGCGCTCATGCTCGCCACCCGCGCCCGCGCCCTGCTGCAAGGCCGCCTCGCCCCCAGCGTCGAGGATGTGCTGGCCCTGGCCGAGCCCGTGCTGCGCCACCGCATGGCACTCAGCTTCGCCGCCCGGGCCGAGGGGGTGAAGCTGGGGGAAATGATCGCCCTGCTGAAAGCCTCCATTGCCTAGCGCCGCCCTGCGCGCCGAGGCGCTCGGCGCCCATTTGCCGCCCCTGGTGGTGGAGGCCGAGCGCGTGGCCAGCACTGTCATGCAGGGCGTGCATGGCCGTAGGCGGGCGGGCATGGGCGATAGTTTCTGGCAATTCCGCCCCTACCTGGCCGGTGATGCCGCCGCCCGGGTGGATTGGCGCCAATCCGCCAAGGCCGAGCGGCTCTATCTGCGCGAAACGGAGTGGGAGGCAGCGCAGAGCGTTGTGCTCTGGCGCGATGGCGGCCCGCGCATGCAATGGCGCAGCCATTTGGCCGAGGTGACCAAGAAGGAGCGCGCCTCCCTGCTGCTGCTGGCCCTTGCCGCCCTGCTGCTGCGTGGCGGCGAGCGGGTGCGGCTGCTGCCCGGCCCGCCACGGAGTTTCCAAGGCCGCGGCGCGCTGCCCGCTTTGGCCCAAGCCCTCGCCCTCGCACCCGATGCCCCGCCCGGTGCGGCCGATGCCCTCCCCCGCCACGCCCGCATAGTCATGTTCTCCGATTTTCTCGGCCCGCTGGAGCAAACCCGCGCCATCGCCACGCAACTCGCCGCGCGCCCGCTCAGCGGCCGCATGCTGCAGATCATGGACCCCGCCGAGGAAAGCCTGCCCTATGCCGGCCGTCGCCGCTTCGAGGGGCTGCTGGGTGAATTGCCGGCGATCCTGCCCCGGGTGGAAGCGGTGCGTGACCTCTACGCCGCGCGGCTGGCAGCCCAGCGCGCGGGCCTGGCCGATATGGCCGGCGGGCTGGGCTGGAGCTTTTCCACCCACCGCACCGATGCGCGGCCAGAGACGGCACTTCTGGCGCTGTGGCAGGGCCTGGCCCCGGCATGATCATCTTCGCAGCACCCTGGCTGCTGCTGGCGCTGCTCGGCCTGCCCCTTCTCTATTGGCTGCTGCGCGTCACGCCCCCGCAGCCCCGGCCGCAAAGCTTTCCGGCGATCGAATTGCTGCGCGACCTGCCAGTGACCGAAGAAAGCCCCGCCCGCACCCCCTGGTGGGTGCTGCTGATGCGCCTGGCCGCCGCTGCCTTGCTGATCCTCGGCCTCGCGCGCCCCGTCTGGGGCCCGGGGGGGGAGAGCGAAGGCCCGGGGCCGCTGCTGCTGGTGATGGATGATGGCTGGGCCGCAGCCCCGGATTGGGCGCCGCGCATGGCCGCTGGCCTCGCCGCACTCGACCGCGCGGCGCGGCAGGCCCGCCCCGCGGCCCTGCTCGCCACCGCCCCCACCGAAACCGCCGCCCCCCCCCGCGTGCTGGGGCCCATGCCGGCGGGAGATTTGCGCGCGAGG
>Ga0214917_10007456_pt1 | contig 11052 bp, 10 predicted proteins | sample LL_1208_BB_MetaG_FD_177983 | JGI IMG/M metagenome (GOLD analysis project Ga0214917, IMG submission 177983) | Freshwater microbial communities from Lake Lanier, Atlanta, Georgia, United States - LL_1208_BB | ecosystem: Environmental > Aquatic > Freshwater > Lake | place: USA: Georgia | collected...
GATAAGGATGCAGATTATTTATCTATGAGTTGCATAATTTCTTGAATTTAGCCGCTATATTTATTAAGATAATGATAATGGACTTAGCTTAATAATGTCTTTTTGTACCTTGTAAATATGAATCAAATGAAATTGTTGTTTTTTTCGCAAATCTTATTTTTAGCTGTTATGGCAGGTAATCTTCAGGGTCAGGGCACTCGACTTTTGAGACAGCCTGCTTTAAGTTCCGATAAAGTAGCATTTATTTATGGTGCCGATGTGTGGGTTTCCGATTTGGAAGGAAAGCAGGTAACCAGACTGACAAGTACTCCTGCCGTAGAAAGTAATCCGCAGTTCTCGCCCGATGGCAAAACGATAGCCTTTACTTCTAATCGCTCTGGGAATCAGGCTGTTTATATCGTTCCTGTAACTGGGGGAGAACCCAAAAGGCTTACCTGGTATCCTGCGGCTGCTATCGTAAGGGGTTGGACGCCTGATGGTTCCAGGATTTTGTACGCCTCCGATCGGGAAACAGCTCCAACAGCTTATAACCGCCTATACACCGTGTCCGTGGAAGGTGGTCCATCTGCGCTGGTAACCAAACAGTGGGGAAATAATGGGAGCTTTTCCCCAGACGGAAAAAAGATGATTATTGATAAAATGGATCGTTGGGATGTGGAATGGCGCGCCTATCGCGGCGGGCAGAATACACCGCTCATTTTAATGAATCTGGCAGATTATAGCGAAATATTGTTGCCGAATCCTTCAAGTACGGACATTATGCCTCTCTGGTTAGGTAAAATGATTTATTTCCTTAGCGATAGAAATGGCGGGGTTGCTAATATTTGGTCCTATGACCCTGATTCGGGCAAGTTGGCACAGGTAACTTCCTTTAAAGGTTCCGACGTCAAATATATCGCAGGAAATGGGAACAGATTAGTCTATGAAAGAGAAGGTTATCTTCATGTCATGGACATCGGGGGCTCTGATAGCAAGCAATTAAATATAAACGTAATGGGCGATTTTCCCTGGGCTGAAACCCGTTGGGAAGAGGTGGGTCGCAATGCAACCAACGTCTCTTTGTCTCCCACCGGTAAAAGGGCCCTGGTGGAAGCCCGTGGGGAAATATTTACCGTGCCGGTTGAAAATGGAGATGTAAGAAATCTTACACAAAGCTCTGGTGCCGCTGATCGCGTGCCCATCTGGTCTCCTTTGGGCGATAAACTGGCCTGGTTTTCTGATGCAGACGGAAAGGGCTATGCCTTGACCATTTCCAGTCAGGATGGTATGGATAAACCACGTATCATCCCCATAGGTGAATCGAAAATGGCCTGGGAACCTGTTTGGTCGCCCGATGCAAAATTTATCGCATTTACCGATAATAGAGTCCGAATAAGAATAGTAGATGTTCAGGCAGGGACCATCGAAACCGTCGATACGGCAGGAAATAATCTGGAAAGAGGGGACATGGGGCTTACCTGGTCACCTGATAGTCAATGGCTGGCTTACGCTAAAGCAGGGGATAATCAATTAAGAGCCATTCAGACCTTTAACGTGAAAACAAAAAGCAGAAGGCCTTTGACCAATGCTTTTGCCGATGCCTTCTCCCCCGCATGGGATCGCAATGGAAAAAATCTGTACTTTCTCGCCAGTACCGAAGTAGCTCTGGGTAGCGGTTGGGCAAATACAAGCTCCCAAATGGCGAATCCCGAATATGAAACCTATGTTATTAATCTGCGCAAAACAGATCAATCTCCTTTTAAACCTAAAAGCGATGAGGAAGAGGTGAAAAAGGAAGTGGCCGATGAAAAACCAGAAATAAAATCTGAAGTAAAACCCGATCCGAAGGCGCCAGCTAAATCGCCTGAGCCTGAAAAACCGAAAGAGAAAAAAATAGAGGTACTAATCGATTTTGAAAATATTGATCGTAGAACAATTCCACTGGGTATGCCTAAACGTAACTATACCATCATGGTAGCAGGTCCCGAAGGATCTGTCTTTGTTGGCGAACGAGTGGCAAACAAACCCGGGGTAGTGCATAAATATAGCCTTGAATCAAAAGAGGCTAAAGAATTTCTCACTGGTTCAAGTGGATTAGTTGTATCTGCCGATGGTAAGAAATTTATTACCAATGCGATGGGGCAATGGAAAGTAGGAGCTACCAATGGTCCCAGTGGAAATGAGGCAAAACCATTGAAAATGGACCTGACCATGCAACTCAACAGGCAAGCTGAATGGAAACAGATGTTTGAGGAGGCCTGGCGTTATGAAAAAGATTATTTTTATGACCAGGAGGGGATACATGGCAGGGATTGGAATGAGGTTTATCGCCGATATTCACCTTTAGTCCCTTTTGTTAAACATAGGGACGACCTGACTTATATACTGGATATGGTCAATGGCGAGCTTTCCGTTGGGCATAGCTTTGTGTTTGGGGGTGATTTCCCGCAGACAGACCGTTCTTCGGCAGCTGTTTTAGGGGCCGATTTAATAGCAGATCAGAACCGTTGGAAAATCAACAGGATTTTCACCACAGAAAGTTGGAATCCTAATCTTTCAAGCCCTTTGGACAGACCGGGTATGAAGGTGGAAAATGGTTATTTTCTGGTGGGTGTGAATGGAAAGGAATTAACTGCTTCAGAAGATCCGTATAAAATGCTGGCTGGTACTGCCGATATTCAGACGGTTTTGCATCTGAACAGTAAACCAACTTTTGAAGGATCCTGGACCGAAACGGTTAAACCTTTGCGCAATGAATTAAGTCTTCGGCAACGCAATTGGGTAGAAGATAATCGCCGTTTGGTAGATAGCCTTTCCGGTGGAAAACTGGGTTATATCTGGGTGCCAAATACAGGTGGACCAGGATTTGTGTCCTTCAATCGTTACTATTTTGCGCAGCAAGATAAACAAGGGGCGGTTATTGATGAACGCTTCAATGGCGGTGGCTTATTAGATGACTACATGACTGACCTGATGACCCGAAGCCTGCGCGCAGCGATGACGAATGAAGTACCAGGGGGTAAGCCTATGAAGTTGCCAGCAGGGATACTCGGACCAAAGGCCTTGTTGATCAATGAACTGGCAGGATCAGGGGGCGATTTCTTTCCCTGGGTTTTCCGTCACCGCAACGCAGGGCCTCTCATTGGTGCCCGTACCTGGGGTGGTCTCGTGAAGAGTTCAGTTCATTATAGCTTAGTTGACGGGGGAGCACTAACGGCTCCTGATAACAGTATTTTTGATCCGGCTGCCAATAAATGGATTGCTGAAAATGGTGGGATTGCACCAGATATTGACGTTCGTCAGGACGCAAAATCGCTGCAACAAGGACGTGACCCTCAATTGGAAAGGGCAGTTAAAGAGGTTTTGATGATGCTGGAAAAACAACCGGCGAAGGATATTAAAATTCCGGCTTATTCCAAACCGGCGCAGACTAAACAATAATATATTTCCCCCGGCAGGTAATAGCGACAGATTGCCTGTTGGGGGAAATACCTGTTTTCAAAATGCGTTAAATAGATTTCAAACTTTCGTTTGAAGAGTAAAATTTTAAAAAAACTTGCCTATGGATAACTTTTGAGTTACCTTTGGGTAGTGGATATTCAAAGACAAATTATTTTTCATGAACACTATTTCGTCGAATTCTATTTAGAACAGACCGAAAAGTTGCAGGAAAAGATTGAATATGTTTTTAAAATTTTGAGAACCGTTCAAAATGTACCGAATAAATTCCTCTCCCATATGACAGGAACTGACGGACTTTATGAAATTCGAATTGAATTTGAAAGCAATATTTACCGTATTTTCTGTTGTTTCGACAAAGGGAATTTAATCGTGCTATTTAACAGTTTCCAAAAACAAGCTAACAAAACCCCAAAAAACAAGATAGCATTGGCTTTGAAACTAAAAGAGGAATATTTTAACTCAAAAAAGAAAAAGGAATGAGTAAAGACAATATTAGAAATGCTAAAAATTTTGACGAATTATTAGACATTAAATATGGAAAAACAGGCTCTGAAAAACGAGACATCTTTGAGGAAAAAGCGCAGTATTTTGTCATTAGTGAAATATTGAAGGAAGCACGAAAAGAAGCAAACATGACCCAGAAACAACTTGCTGAGAAAGTTGGGACTAAAAAGAGTTATATTTCTCGACTGGAAAATGGCAAATGTGATATACAACTTTCAACATTGTATAAAATTTTTGAATCTGGACTTGGTAAAAAAGTGAATATAATGTTCGGGTAAGGTAGCGTTCTGAAAACGCTGTAATTTTGCTCCGAATAATTTGTAATGTAGTACGGGAGCGTCCACGTAATTTGTGCGATTATTATCGCTTTCCAATGCCAGAGGAGATATTTTTTATCCAGTTTATTTGATATGTTTCTTCGGCTATCATTCTACCATATTTTTTCGATAAACTATTTTTTGGCCAAAAAATAGTTTATGATATTTTCCAATTCACTTTCATAGCCTCTACGTCTTGCATATCGGGTCATTTTACTAATATTTAGGGTGTATTTTGAGAAAACTGATTTGAATATAAAATCCAATTCATTCTGTTGTGCGGCAAAAAGTTGTTTATCAACAAGACAGTCAACTAATAATTTCTAAGGTATTGAAAACTGCTTCAATAGAATCTTTATCTACTTCTACTACTTTATAGTTCTTAAATAATTGATGTATCATAAACTGGTTGAACCATTTGCTTTCCCAAACACAAAAAGTAGTATATGGAAATTCCTTTAGGATTTTATTATGGATATTTTTATGCTGTTACTCAGGTATGGAGTGTAATTTTTAAACTCGGTAAGGGTATATTTTCCATACCTCATACTTTGTATTATTCCGAGTTCTTTTAGTTGATGAATTCGCCAGTTAATCGTTGCATCTGGAAATTCTGGATATTCCAGTTTTATAGTAGTCATCAAGGTTTTCTTATCCGTCACCTTATTTTACTCCATGGTATTACTAATAAAATTTTTAAAATTACTATCCAATTTTTGTAATATTTATTTAATTGATTTCTAATATATTAAATATAAATAAAAATTCAAAATTTTGGCAATAAAAAAATATTATGCCAAAAATTTGATACTTCATCTCACGAAATAAGGCAGATTTGATGTAAGAAAAATATATCCCCTCAAAACCCTTCAAAAATGCCAAGTCCAAACAAGGCAAAATCATATTTTACCGGGTCCACCGAGTCCATTTTTCGTAAACTTTCGTCAAGTTCAAGTACAGCGCGCGCGTCATTTTGAACCCTTTCAAGTAACCCAAGTTTCCTGGCAACATTGCCAGTATGTATGTCTAGCGGGCAGGAAAGTTGTGAGGGAGACAAGGATTTCCAAATGCCCAGATCCACGCCATTTTTATCATTTCTGACCATCCATCGCAAATACATGTTAAGTCGTTTCGCCGATGAACCAGCCATTGGATCAGATACGTGCTTTTTACTCCTTTCAGCGGTCGATTTTTCGAAAAATAGTTGCTTGAACTGATGAATGGCAAATTGCAGCGATTGTGGTTCTGCATATTTACTGAAAATGGCTTCTAAGCCGCCATGTTCCGTGTAAATGTGTTTTAAGGACTGTATAAAACATTTGTAGTCAGTACCATTGAAAGTTCTGTGAACAAAATGATCTAACTGTTGAAGCTGTCGTTTGTTGTGAGACATCACGAAATCATAAGGTGATTCTCCTAATAAATCAAGCATCAAGCTTCCATTCTTGACAATCGTTTTTCGGTTACCCCAGGAAATGGTGGCCGCTAAAAATCCTGCAATTTCTATGTCTTCTTTTAAATGGTAGCGATGTGGAATGCAGACTGGATCATTTTCTATAAAATCGAAAGTATTATATGCTACTACCTTTTCGTCTAAAAACGTTTTTAATTCGACATCAATATCCATTAGTCCTTATCAAACCTGATTTCTTGTATATATTGCTTTCCAGCATCAATTTTTACATATATATAAACCCTGAATATGCCATTCTGGGTATTCAAATTACCAATGATATAGGTAGAATCATTTCCCTTGGAGTTTCCCTGATGTGCCTGTGTGAAATTCTTCACAGGATTTTTCAAAAAGAATTTTTTTAACTGTACTATTGTTTCTGCTTTTGAAACAGTTTCTTCCAAACCAGCCATTGATATTTCCACCTGGCTGTCCAAAAAACTACTTAGTCCAACCGTATTTCCCTCATTTAAAGAGCGGGTAATATCGGTAGTGATGGTCTGAAAAAATGGGGTGAAGAATAAAATGATACTGAGAAATAATTTCATGTAATGGGATATTTTTTGATTATAACGTTTGGGTCAAAACAAAAAGTATAAGTTTCTTAATATACCTGATCATCACAGTTATTGTTTAATAACTTACCTTTGCATTCCAAAAATAAAACATTTATGAGCAATTCCCGTGTATTATTAGCTATTTTAGATGGCTGGGGTATTGGACAAGATCCTTCCTCTGATGCCATTTCTCAGGCAAATACGCCTTTCATGGACCATCTTCTAGCCAATTATCCTCATAATGAGTTAATTACCTTTGGCGAAGAAGTAGGTCTGCCTGAAGGTCAAATGGGTAATTCCGAGGTTGGACATCTGAATATTGGGGCTGGAAGGGTCGTTTATCAGGAATTAGCCCGCATAAATAAAGAAGTTCGAGAAGGGTCACTCGCTCAAAATGCTACCTTACTGGCGGCAGTTGAACATGCGGTCAGCCATAAAAAACCTTTTCATCTCATGGGTCTCGTTTCTGACGGTGGCGTTCACGCACATATAAATCACCTGAAGGCTTTAGTGGATATTTTGGAAAATGCGGGGGTCGCGGAAATTTATATTCACGCTTTTACAGATGGTCGCGACTGTGATCCTAAGAGTGGCATGGGTTTTATAGCTGATTTATCCGATTTTCTCAAAAATAAACGGACAAAACTGGCTTCGGTCATTGGTCGTTATTTTGCCATGGATCGAGATAAACGCTGGGAAAGGGTCAAATTAGCGTATGACTTACTTGTTAACGGAAAAGGAAATCCGTCAAATGATTTGGTTGCCTCAATAAATGAAAGCTATCAGGCCGGAGAAACCGATGAGTTTATTAAGCCATTGTTTGCCGCCAGACCTGACGGCGCTCCTACCGCAACCATTCAGGATGGCGATGTAGTGCTTTGTTTTAATTTTCGCACCGACAGACCTCGTGAAATTACCCAGGTGCTGACCCAACAGGATTTTTCTGAATTTGGCATGACGAAAAAGAATCTTTATTACCTTACCATGACCCAGTATGATGAATCTTACCAGGGGGTATTTGTCCTTTTTCAGAATGATAATTTAAATAATACCCTGGGAGAGATTATCTCAAAAGCAGGTAAGTCGCAAATTAGAATTGCAGAAACTGAAAAATATCCTCATGTTACTTTTTTCTTCTCCGGTGGCAGAGAATCGGTCTTCCCAGGGGAAGAAAGATTAATGGTTCCTTCTCCCAAGGTACCTACCTACGATGAACAACCAGAAATGAGTGCAAAGGGTATCACGGAACTTATTACGGAGGCTATCCTAACGAAAAAACCAGATTTCGTTTGTTTAAATTATGCAAATGCTGATATGGTTGGGCACACGGGCGATTTTCAGGCAGCCATCAAAGCAGTGGAAACGGTTGACTCCTGCTTGTCCGATTTGGTTCATACTGCGCTAAATAACGATTACCATATTATCGTTATTGCGGATCATGGAAATTCTGATTACATGATAAATCCTGATGGTACTCCTAATACTGCTCATACCATGAATCCTGTTCCTATTATTTATGTTGCTGAAAATGCTTCAAAATGCATGGTGTCTGCTGGAAAACTCGGAGATGTTGCCCCAACTATTCTGAACTTAATGGAAATTGAATTACCAGTGGAAATGACAGGTAAAAATCTTATTTCTGTAAAATAATATTTTATTTCCACTTGATGTTGCAACCGGCACTGGGATATTGATGAGCTGATATTTCTTTACCAGAAAGGACATTATCCATAGCCTGACGTAAGTCTCGTCCGTCTAAGGGTTTATCATTTCCGGGCCTTGAACTGTCTATACGACCGCGGTAAACCAAAGTTAACTGATGGTCAAAAAGATAAAAATCGGGAGTACAAGCGGCATGGTAAGCTTTGGCTACTTCCTGGCTTTCGTCATATAAATAAGGAAAAGTATAGCCTGTTTCTAGGGCATGAGTTTTCATTTTTTCAGGCCCGTCCTGAGGATATTTTATGGCATCATTGGAACTGATAGCTATAAATTGAACCCCAGCTTTTTTATATGTTTCCGCTATCTGCACTATTTCAGGATTTACATGGATGACATAAGGGCAATGATTACATAGAAACATAATGAGGGTTGCTTTGGCTGGCGCTTGTCGATATAAGGTTATTTCGCCTCCAGATATGGTGTCGGGTAATGTAAAATCAGGCGCTTTTGTACCCAAAGGCAACATATTCGATTCTGTATAAGCCATTCTTGATATTTATTATTGGACCGTAAAGATAAGCTAATTCGGTTTGTTCCGCAAAAATGATAAAAACAGATTAAATTTGTCCTCAATTAATGAAAAGGATATATGTTTCAAACGTATGATGTAATGGTAGTGGGTGCCGGCCACGCAGGTTGTGAGGCAGCGGTTGCCGCCGCAAATATGGGTTCAAAGGTACTCTTGATTACCATGAATATGCAGACGATTGCTCAAATGTCCTGTAATCCTGCCATGGGCGGTGTGGCTAAAGGTCAGATTGTCAGAGAAATAGACGCCTTAGGCGGGTATTCGGGTATTGTTACCGACGAGTCAGCTGTGCAGTTTAGAATGCTGAATCTTTCTAAAGGTCCGGCCATGTGGAGTCCGCGTGCACAAAGCGACAGAATGCAATTTGCTCAAAAGTGGAGAATGATGCTTGAAGCTCACCCAAATATAGATTTTTGGCAAGACATGGTTAAGGAATTAATCGTCGAAGATGGTCGGGTAAAAGGTGCAATTACAGGTATGGGTCTGGCCATTAACAGTAAAGCTGTGGTTCTTACCAATGGTACTTTTTTAAATGGGATTATCCATATCGGTGAAAAACAAATTGGTGGAGGCCGTTCAGGCGAATCGGCAGCCAAGGGCATAACTGAGCAACTCGTAAGTCTTGGATTTGAGTCTGGCAGAATGAAAACAGGAACTCCTCCCAGGGTGGATGGACGTACTTTGAACTATGAGGCAATGGAAATACAGCCAGGTGACGAAAATCCCAGCCGATTTTCTTATACAGATACAACACCTTTGGAAAATCAGCTTCCTTGCCATATCACTTATACTAGCCAGGAAGTGCACGATATTTTAAGAACGGGTTTCGATCGTTCGCCTATGTTTAACGGTAGAATCAGAGGTTTAGGCCCCCGATATTGCCCTTCTATTGAGGATAAAATAGACCGTTTTTCCGATAAGGACAGGCATCAGTTATTTGTGGAACCTGAGGGGCGTTCTACCTGTGAAGTTTATGTAAATGGTTTTTCTTCCTCCTTGCCCGAAGAAGTCCAATATAAAGCCATTTCAAAGATTCCAGGATTTGAAAACGTAAAAATGTTCCGGCCAGGTTATGCCATCGAATACGATTTTTTTCCTCCTACCCAACTATCACTGAGTCTCGAAACCCATTTGTTAAAAGGGCTGTTTTTTGCAGGACAGATAAATGGGACGACTGGCTATGAAGAAGCAGCAAGTCAGGGGTTAATGGCAGGCATCAATGCCCATCTTTCAGTACAGGAAAAAGAACCATTTGTCTTAAAAAGATCTGAAGCTTACATCGGTGTTTTAATTGACGACCTGGTAACCAAAGGTACACAGGAGCCCTACAGAATGTTCACTTCCCGCGCGGAATATCGGGTACTTCTCAGACAAGATAATGCCGATATCCGTTTAACGCCACTGGCCGTTAAACTGGGTATGAACTTTATGGAGGAGCGGATCAAAAAGGTGGAGGATAAAGTAGCGGATGCAAAAAAAATTACGCGCTTTTTAAATGATTTTAGCCTGGATCCCTCTCAGATAAATACATTGCTGGAAGAAAAAGGAAGTATGCCCATCAAGCAAAAAGTCAAAGCGCAGGGTATTATCCTTCGTCCCAATATTTCTATCGCTGATGTCAGAGCAGTGACACCAGGGTTACATGATTTTCTAATAAATTATAGCGAAGAAGCCATAGAACAAGCCGAAATTAATATGAAATATGCTGGTTACATGGCCAAAGAACAGGAAATGGTCGATAAAATGAACAGACTGGAAATGTTAAAATTATCAGAATCTTTTGCCTATCATTCCTTAACTTCGCTCTCCGCAGAGGCAAGAGAAAAATTAACCCGTATGAAACCTATGACCATCGGTCAGGCAAGTCGTATAAGTGGAGTTTCTCCGGCAGATATCAGCGTTTTACTCGTTCACCTTGGTCGATAACCTTTAAAATCAACGAATATGTATCCTATTTTGGTTCATTTACACTCTGGCTTTAGATGGGTCGTTTTAATAACCCTCATTCTGGCCATAATTCAGGCAGCAGGCAAATTGTCAGGAAATCATTCTTTTACCGATAAGGACAAGAAAATGCCTCTGTTTGCATTCATTTCCTCTCATATCCAACTTTTAGTGGGTCTGATATTGTATTTTATTAGTCCAAAAGTAATTTTTTCTGCAGAGGCTATGAAATCAGCTTTGAGCCGGTTTTTCCTCGTTGAGCATACTACCATGATGATATTGGCTATTATCGTTATTTCTGTTGGATATATTATGGCAAAAAAAGTAGCCCCTGAAAAGAAAGCGTTTAGCCGCATTTTCTGGGCTTATCTGGTGGGTCTTATACTTATTTTAGCAAGTATTCCCTGGCCATTCCTTGGTTATGGAACCAGCTGGTTTTAAATAAATGAGTTTAACAGGCCTAAATAAAATATCCTCAGATGTTCTCAATATAACATTGGGGATATTTTTTTTATGTTTATCCTTCTTTAATTTACATGCTCAGGATAATGTCTTTGTTTCTTTAAAAGGAACACCTCTGAATAT
>Ga0214917_10007457_pt1 | contig 11049 bp, 12 predicted proteins | sample LL_1208_BB_MetaG_FD_177983 | JGI IMG/M metagenome (GOLD analysis project Ga0214917, IMG submission 177983) | Freshwater microbial communities from Lake Lanier, Atlanta, Georgia, United States - LL_1208_BB | ecosystem: Environmental > Aquatic > Freshwater > Lake | place: USA: Georgia | collected...
GCAAGTTGAATATAACCAAGTAAAGCTGCTAACGCATTCTTTTGTTTATTTATTTCATTAGTTGTATTAAATGTTTTTGTTTTCATTAGCTCTAAAGCTTCATTATATGCTTCAGTGCTTGTATATGTTTTCTTTAGATGTTGTGTAAATTGTTCGGATTCATCATCAATTTTACGAATTGCTGCTGCCACTAATAACAAAGCATCATCATTTTGTCCTAATTCATTAAATACTTCCATCAATGCTTTTCTTTGTGCTGACAAACCATTGATACTTTCTTTATAAGAATTTGACAATAGTTGATGTGCTTTGCTATTAGCATCAAGAGCTTCGGTATTTGTTTCTAATGATTGATTAAGATCTGCTTTAAGATGTTGTGTAAATTGTTCAGATTCATCATCTAATCTACGGATAGCTGCTGCTACTTGTAATAAAGCATCATCACTTAACTGTAGTTCATTAAATACTTCCATTAATGCTCTTTTCTGCGCTGCTATACCATTTATAGTCATCTTGTAACTATTGCCTAGTATTTCATGCGCCTTGCTATTTACATTAATAGCAGCAGTATTTGATTCTAGTAAATTAGTGGCTACTTTGCGTAAATCATTTAATCTTTCAATTGCTTCTTCTTCCTCTGTCATTGCCTCCAAAATTTCGTTAAATTCTTCATCTGTAACGTTAACGCCAAATTGCATAGCGTCTAATTCATCCAGATATTCTTCTCTTTTTTTAATTGCTTTATCAATTACAGCTATTTGTTTTTCATAATCTTTAGTTGTTAATTGTCCATTAACTTGTAACATTGCCATAGCTTCAGACTCAGCTTTAATTGCTTCTGTTAGCAAATTATGCTGTCTTGTTGTATTCGCTAATGCTTGAGCAGATAGTTTATAACCTTCTGTACCAATTATTTGATTATCATGTATAGCTTTTAAGTTTCGTATATGCTGTTTATAACCAGCATTAGTTTGTAAAAATGCTCTTGAAAGTTCTTGTATTCTATCTTTTAATGCAACAGCAGCATTTTCTACAAGTTGTAAATCTCTAGCATCTTTGAACTCAGTCTTAAGTTCAACGTCTATTGCTACTTGTGTCTTTAGATTTACTGCCACTTGACTGCTCCGCTATAACAGATAATACTGTAGATTCAATCCATTGCAATTCTGTTAGTAATTGTTTCTTGTCTTCTACTTCATATAAATTAGCTAATGACAGTATAACATTATAATCAAGTCCTGTTATACCTGCCATTGAATATCGCCATTGTGTTTGTATTTTACAAAAGAATAACCACGTCTCTAAATTCTCTTCCCATAGTTCATACAATGGAGATTCAGGGACTTGATATTCTACATCTGGTGCTAGAATAGCCAAGTCCCTTGCACTATCATCAATAACAGTTGGAGCGACCCATTGACGAGCCGCTCCTTCTAGTTTTTTCGTTTAGCTGCTTGCCCGTTATAAGCTTCTAAAAATGCAGTAATAACAGCACTTGCTACTCCTGGTACATCTAGTAATTCATCTAACGCACTATCACTAAATGGAATATTGTCAGTACCATCAGTTACAGAACCATCGGGCCATCCAATTACAATATTCTTTACAATTTGAATTGCTGTTTGCTCTTCATTTTGTATCGAAGTTGCTAACTTTTCTACTTCAGATTGTGAAATACGGTCAAATTCTACATCAAAAGTTGACGTAGTATATTTACCGCCATCAATAGGCACTGTTACTTTAACAGGCCATACAAACGTTTTCGATTGTTTAATCTTGAACATAATAGTTATTAGTTAGTCAAATACAATTTGAAATTCATCGTTACCAGCGGCACTTGGTACTAAAGCAAAATTGCAATTTAACATTGCAATACCATTGTCATCAGAAATAGTAGGACCATCTGTTAAATCAACATGAGTTGCATGGGTACTTACTTTTTGTATTTTAATACGATTACCAGCAGCAACACCATGTTGGAATGAAAGTTCACCACCAGTCGTTGCTCTTGGTAATACAACAGTACCACTTGCTGTAGCACTATTCGGTGCTGTATATGTAAATACATTAGCATTGGTTACAGTAACAGTATAACTGCCTGAAACCGCCGTTCCTGAATCAATAAGTACATATACCACGTCATTATTAGCAAGTCCATGTCCTCTTGCAGTAACAGTGACAGTATTCGTAGTCTGACTATATGTACCAGTTAAATCACCAACTGTACGAGTAAAGAAGTTAAATGTTTCAGGTAAAATACATTCAAATACAGCAGTCCCCGTTGTTTTACGGTCAATATATTGAATGTAGTTAGTACCTACCAAATCTCTAACTTGGATGTCAGCTCCTAATTGCAAAGTTAACGATTGCATTTTTAGTGTATTTTGTGATTGACCAAAGAAGTTAAACACTGGTGTATTTGCATTATTTACAACTAATGGAGCTGCTTGCGCACTGCTAGTCACCGCTGGTAATGCTGCGTCAGTTGGTGTATTGTACTTACCAGTCATGGTAAAACTAAACATTGGTATTTGTCCAACTGTAAAGTTAATATCACAAGTTCCTCTTGCCCCAGTAATACGATGGATTGCACCATCGATGTAAGCATAAATAGTAACACTTGTGAAAGAACCAGAAATCGGCGTAAAAGTGTAAGAAGTAACAGGATTACCCGATGATGCACTTGCAAAACCACACGCTCTTAGCAAAGCACCATACTTCACTTCAGTAGCAGCTGCTCCGCTACCCGCTACTTCAATGTCAAAAGTAACTTGAACACTTTTTGAATACAATAAAGTTTCGTAGTTACCTAAATACGGTCTAATCAAATTCCGTTCAACTGTTTGGGCTTGTAACGGCGTTACTGTTAAATTGGTTACTAAATGATAGTCAGCAGTACCATCTGGAACAATATCAGTACCGTAAACAGTTTCTTGCTTAACAAGGATTGCTTGTTTTCTAGTTAGAAGGGGCATCAGTTACCTCCGATTTCTTTTTTGTAGTTTTGACAGCTTCTTCAATAACTGGTGCTTGATCTAATGTACGGCTTCCTTCTACTAGCGTATAGGTGCCATCTCCATTGTTAACATAACAACCACCATCTACAATTTTACTAACTATTACAGCCATAAAACCTCTACATTGAATTTAATGGTGTTCTATACTTTACTTTATAGAATAACATAGATATACCAGTTGGTAAATCAGTGTCTAATACATCAAATTCGACTCTAAAAGGTATTATGTCAAATGCTAAACTATTTAACGTAATATCAGCTAGTAATTTGCTATGTATTGATTCTATAGTAGGATCAGCTAATTGGTCAGGTATATTACCCCTAGTAACCACTGTTAAACGTACAATTAAAAGCCAATCTAAATAAGGTAAAGACCCTTTCATCTCAGCTTCATCTTTTATATATTCAACAACTATAGCTGGTAATTCAGCTCTAGCTAATGCTTCAACCCGTGAACGATAAATACGATTGCTAACACCAACTGTACCTACTAAATTTGTAGCAATTCGTGCTAGTATTTGTTCACGTTTTGTTGCCATTATGATTTACTAAGAGTAATTACTGTAAACAATCCACTATCAATTGTTTGTGCATTGCGAACCTTATAATTGACGTTATCAACTGTTAAGGTATCATTGTATTTTTTATTGCCAAAATCAGATGTTTTGACAGTTAATACATACTCAGTTGACAATATTTGAAAACCCTCAGTATCAGGTCCAAATTCTCTAGTAGTATAAATATCACTTGGCAAGTCAAGGATACCAGTGCTTGTTGTAGTGCCATCAGTAACACTAACACCAAAATCTGCTAAAAAAACACTGGCATCCTCGTCAAATAACATTTAACCACCGTATTTTTTAGAACCAAAAGCAACCGCTGCACAATGACCTGTATTACCAGCCGAAGTAACAGCAGTAATACGAACATAGCGTCTAATATTATTAGAGTTTACTACAACCCTTGAATATAACGCTGTATTAGCAGCACTAACAGCCGTTACAGCAGTGCTTAATCCCGCAAACGTAGTACCATCAGCACTATCTTGTACAGTAAAAGTAACAGTATTACTAGAACCAGCGGCAGTGCTAGAAACAATAAAAACAATGTCACCTTCAAAATCAGTTAAGTCTAAAGCATTGCCTTCAATTACAGTATTGCTGTTTGCTTGTGGTGCAATTGCTACCGTTGCAGTTCCAGCGGTATTTGTAAGCAATGAAATTCTAGTTCCTAAAACATTAATAGTCATGATCCCTCCTAAACTGCTAAGTCAATAATTTTTGAGAATGATTGACCACGACGAATTGCTACATCACAGGTTTGTAGTAATCGTAAATCAACACTACCTGCTGAGTATCCAGAACCGTATGGGTTTGGTAGAATTTCTAATCCACCCCACATAGCCATAATCAAGTCGTTAAAGTTACCAAAAATGATAACGTTACGATTAGCAGTTCCTCCAAAAGCATTTGGAATCTGATTACTTCTAGCAACTGGATAGCCATTTAATGTCATTGGCACTGCACCAGTAGTATTAAGTTGATTAGCAGTCCACAAAGGTTCGTTGCTGCTACCAGTAGTCTTTAACTTCTTCAAGAATGCAACTACCCTTGGATTCGTTACATAGTACAAACTACCAGTTAACGCATTAAGGATTTCAATCTCATTCTCCATGTCTACTAACTTATCAAAGTTAGCAAACGTATTGGAAGTAAGAGTAACAGTTTTTGTGCCAGGTGCTTGTAATAACCCTTGAGGTTCACCACTAACACCACTACCATTAATTGCAGCTAAGTCAATTCCTAGACCAACCTGAATTGCTAAATCTTGCCTAACAAGAGTTTCAATGTCTGGAGTGGTTTGTTGCATTGCAAGTCTAGTAATTCGACTTTGTGCCCCAATTTGTTTTGGAGTTAAACTCATCAATTCAACAGTAATACCAGATTGAGTAGGACCATCTCCTTCACCAACCCAATAAGTAGTAGTCGCACCAGTTTGACGTGGAATAGTAACATTACCAACTAAACCAGTTAGCGTAGTAACGCCAAGTTGATTAATAATTGAACTATTCCGTAAAATATCAACAAATGAACCAGCTTGTAACTGTTCTGCAACTAATGCACCACCAGTTGAATAAGCACCGACTGCTTGCGTAGTACGAGCTAAGATATTATGTGGTACAAAAAATCCTTCAGTTGTTCGTCCAGATTGTTGACTTAAAGCATCAGAAGCTTCTTTTTCTAAACCAGCTTCATCCCAGTTACCTGAAAGACACGCTTTAATAGCACGAACAATAGAATATTGACGTTGTTCTTTTTGTGTAAAATCAACATCACCAGAACGTTGATTAATTGGCTTTACTGCAATATTCAAAACATCAAGAAAAGCAGACCTTGCTTCATCAATAGTTTTGTTGCCTTCAATTAATTGTTCAGCCAAGTCACGACGATTAAATTTAGCACCAAGAGCAGTGATACTTTTAATACGTTGACGTTCTTGTTGAACAACATCTGCACGTTGTTCCATAGATTGTTCCTCTGTGTTTTCCATAGGTTTTTCAGGTATAGGTTCATCAATTTCAATTGTACGACCAACACCAACTGACGGATCAGCAGGTATAGAAACAAGGGATAGTTCTAGTGGTTCCCATTCAGCAACTCTATAACCCTCACCCTTCTTTTTCTTATGATCACCCATTCTAAGAATGCGATAACCAACAGATACATTACGGATAATACCCGCTTCAACATCTCGTTTAATTTGCTGTGCAAAATCAGAACTTGAATATCTAGCTTCAGCATATCCACGCTTATCTTTAACATAAGCTTTAGTAACTACACCAACTAATTGATCAGCGTTATGATTCCATAATAAAGGCGCACCATCATTTAATCGGTCAAGTCTTACACTATCTATGTTATGATCTAAAATCTCTTCTCCAAAATTACGATCAACTGGCATTTCAGATGAAAACGAAAAACGCAACAATTCATCATCTTCAGCTTCTTGCTTTAATTCAAGTTTTCCTATTGTTCTTAATATTGTGTCCATTAATCCTCCTTGTCAGCACTATTCATTTGATTAACAACTTTATTAGCCCAAGACCTACCAGAATCACCACCCCATAGTGCCCATGCTATACGTCCATTTGATGGATAACCTTTTTCACCAGGACTAAACCCTTCGGCTTGTTTATCAACTTCATGTCTAGCAAAAAAACTTTTCATCCTTTTTACAGTTGATGGGCTAAGTTGTTTACCATTAGCAATATCACGGGCACGGGCAACGCCAACAGAAGTTCCGCCTCTACCAAACTCACGTCGCCATGCTAAACCTCGTCTTGCTTCGCTTTTTGCACCACTAGGAGGCTTAAAACTAATGTGTGAATATTTTTCAGGAATACGTTTATATTTTAATATATATGATTGTATAATGTCAAATTTTCTGTCTTCATCGTCTTCTTCCTCTATATCTTCTTCTTCTTCTTCAATATCTTCGTCGTCTTGTTCTTCAATATCCTCTTCTTCATCTTCATCTACCATATTTTGCATTGTTGTATCAAAAGACAATCCTAATTCTTCTGCTAATGCTAATTCAGATTGCCTTTGCATAAATACTTCTTGCAAATCACCACCACTTTCAGCAATAATTTGTGATTTTGTTATATATCCAGCCATTTCAGCTTCTTTGTATGCAGCAATTTCTTTTAATGGATCTACCCATGCCCACGAACGTGGTATAAATCGACACATTCTATAAAAGTCTGGATCTATTTCATATCTTGCTAATGGTAGTTCACCACTTAATACTGCAACGTCTAACCATTTGTAGTAAACGTGTTTATGAAATATTGATATTAACCAATGTTGCAATTGTCTATAATAATCACGTTCACATAGTAAAGCAAGTCTACTACTACTATAATTTGTTTGTGAATAATCTTGACTTATACCTTCATAACTACATCCAATACCAGCAGCAGTTGCTCTTAACATTGCTTGCAAGAAGTCAACAAATGCACTGCCACTTCTATCGTGATTCATTGGTGGAACAGTTACAGTTTCGCCTGGTGCTAGATACTTAAATACACCTGGTTCAAATGTTGTTACCCTATCACCATCAAAAGTTCCTTCACCAATAAGTTCTCCTTCTGGTGATTGAATAAAACCCATTAATGAAGCAGTTGCCCTAGCATTAACGACTTCTGCTTGCTCATAACCAGACAAATGATGCAATCGTTCAATTGCTGATGCAAACCATGTTATCCCTCTTGTTTGCCCAGGTCTATCAACAATATACAAATGTATTACTTCTTCAGCAGGCACTCTAATATATTTTGATGTTGATAACGTCTTTTGAAATAAATAATCGCCAGGATGACGCATACCTGCATAAAAATAATAAGCGGTAGGTCGGCTCCATTTATCAATTTCAACACCCATCCGTATTTCATTCCCATTAATTGCTGTGCCGTTATAATCATCTACACACAAATCAGCTTCTATTATTTCTAATGCAAATGGTATCTTACTATAGCCAAATGGTTGATATACCATTCTTACAAATACTTCACCGCTTTCAGCACATGAACGTAGTATTAATCTTTCAATTTCATTAAACGATAAACGTCCACCAACATCGCATGATTCACGATGACACCATTTGTGCCATTCAGACTCAATTAAGTCATTAATCCTAGTATTTAACCTGCCACTACCACGTTGCATTTTTACTTGTGATTGGAATTGAATACCATTACCAATCACATTACTTGTAATTGTTCTTAATGCCTGCCTAGCATAATCAGAATCTCGACATAATTGCCTAGCTCTATTTCTGGTAGCTTGTAACGAACTTCGTATTTCACTATCAGCATTTGTACCAGAAGTTAACCAATTTGCAGTAAATCGATTTATATTCGCACCAGCATACAATCTAGTACGTTTTTGTTTCTTGAAAAATCTAGTTATCGGTGTGTGCCATGCCATTAGAATTTCACAAATAAATTATGAGGATCACCAAGTCCATTAGCTTTCATTTCAGCTTTTTGCTCAACTATTACTTCGTATCGTAACTGATCTCTTAACATAATAAGATCAGACATTGACATTTTTTTAATAGACCTGTTACCTATTGTATATTCTTGTACTGCATTATTACTAACAATTGCTCTAATAGCAGCTACTACTGCATCTAAATCTTTCTTAGCTTGTGTTCTACCGTCAAATGGTGCTGTTTGCGTAGAAAAGTTTTTTTCAATTGTAAGTTGTCCAGCACCTAATGTAATCCTATTTATACCTGCTGTTGCGTAAGCTTGCCAATAATATACACTACCAGTTAATGTAATGCTCTGTGCCGCAGTTATTGTCGTTTCCCACCCGTCTTGATAAGATGTTGCTGTTAATGTTAAATTCTGTGTACCACGAACAGCATAGGTTAGCGTATGCGTAGTAGATGACACTTGATTGCCAAGATTGTCTCTCATGGCTACATCACGCCATGTAACACTATCTCCTGCTACAATTGTTCTTGGAATGTTCACACTACCAATGCTCAACAAATGAAGGATTATTGATACTATTTACTTTATCAGGTTTTGTTACAATTTTAGTACGTTTATTAACAAATTGTTCAAATATTGTCTTTTTATCATAAATTTGATATAAATGATTTAGCGCAGCATAAGCATAAACAAAACAATCTAAAGCTTCATTTCGTGCTGTTGATTTTTTTACCCATTCATAAATTGGAAATCCTTTTACATACCTAATTTGTTTTTTCTCACTAATAAGTTGATTGTAAAATTCATCGGTTAAATTTGTATGAAAATGTATATATCCTTCCCCAACATCATTATTAGTTAATCTGCCAAACAATGTAGTCTTAATTGTATCCGTACCAACTGGATATACTAATCCACCATTTTTTACAAATTGTCCCTTAAAATTTATATCAATCTTTGTTGGTTTACCAATTGGCTGTTTGTTCTTTTGTGATTGTCCTTTAATTGCAATAATTCCTTTTTGCCTTCGTTCTTTTGCATATTGATACACTTCATGCGTAAAATGTCCACCACTATCAATAGCTACTATATTAATCGATTGAGTTCTACCATCTTTGAAAATATATGGTTGTTTTATTATATTATCAATTTGCGTATATAAATCTGTTTTAGATGGATCACCATATATCTCATTGTGATCTAGTATCCACGCTTCTTCACCTTTACCCCATCCAACTGATAACAAAGCTATCCTGTTGTCTTGAACGTCTATACCCATTGTAATCAATATAATTTCATTAGGTAAACACTTGGTATCATAAAACTCAGCACGGTCTTTTAATATATTTACACCAATCTTGTTAGCATAGTCTTCTTCAAATGTTTCACCTAAAATTGTATTTACCCACGTTTTCAACGATGGTGCATCATTCTTTACTCTTAAAAATTCTTCTACAATATCTTTCCATGACTTCCATCCAAGCGGGCTATACAATGAATTAATGTGAAATCCAATAGCTTTTGTATTTGATTCTACAGTTGACATCCATAATCCATTTGTCAACATATAACTCTTATGATGCTCTTGTATTAATTTATGACAATTTTCACATTCATAAGCAGCCGTATTTGGATCATAATCTGTCCATTTTAAGTTCTTCCATGTTAATACTTGTTTGTGCTGGCAATAGGGACATGGTACAAAATAACGTCTTTGATCTGTTTGTAAATATTCACGTTCTATCCTTGAACTATCTTTTAACGTTGGTGTACTACAAATAAAGATTTTACGTCTTGGAAATGTAATTGTACGTCTTTCTGCAAGTGATAATGGATCACCTTCTCCTTCAACATCAGCAGGCCATGCGTCCACCTCATCCGCAAATAGGTATTTGATAGGCATTGACCGTAGTCCCGCCGCACTGTTGCTACCAGTAATCATTAATACGCCACCAGGAAATTCTTTGCTAAACAACGTGTTACCGCTATCTCTTGCTCTTGGTGGTTTTACCTTATCTCTTAAAACATTACTTTCTTCAATTAAAGTAGCAATACGTTGTTTACTGAAACGCATAGCAATATCTACAGTCGGTTGTATTGCTAATACAGGACCAGGGAATAAGTGCATAATTGCACCTAACCAATTGTTACCACATTCAGTCTTTCCAACTTGCGCACCAGCCATAAAAACAATACGCTGCGTTGGACTGCATGGTGATAACTCATCCATAATTTCCCTTAAATATGGCGTTCTACTTGTCTTCCATTTACCAGGTTCAGAACTACTTTTACTTGATAACATTCGATGATTGTCAGCCCATTCACTAATTGTTACAATCGGTTCTGGACGTACAAAGTCACTAAATATTTTATCTACTAAGAGCATCAGACAACTCCGTTAAAGCATCCGCAATATGCGTACTAATAATCATGTGTACTACATCTGGATCTGATTCTGCTGCTACTATGTAACTAATCTTATCAGCTATATTTAACATAGACTCTCTTGTTATTCTAGCTACTTTACTATGTAATTCTATAACTTGGTTTATTGGCATTAATTCTTTGCTTCGCTCTTCATAATCAATTTTTGCTTTCTCAGCTTTATAATACTGCTCTTTCGCTTTACTTACCATAAACTCTGGATATTCAATCTCAGGCTTTTGATTGATACCCTTGGCAGCATCACTATTCGCAGACCATTGTTTGTCAGCTACTTCACTGTCAATCTTATATTTACCATTCTCTTTCCCTACTTTTATCCTTCCAGTAGTAATCGCTTTCTTAACAGCAGCAACCGTTACACCTCTGTGCTGTGCATACGCACTTAAATTCATAATCGTCATAATATTTACTACATAACAAATACATTACCTAACACTATATTATCGTAACTCTGCTTAATTCAAACTAATCTACTATATATACTGCTTATTACTTGTTATTAATTACTAAAGTTAATAAAAAACATAACGTTTTATACCCTTTTTTAATACTAACGCTAGGCATGGGTCGGGGTCGAACGTCACC
>Ga0214917_10007459_pt1 | contig 11047 bp, 10 predicted proteins | sample LL_1208_BB_MetaG_FD_177983 | JGI IMG/M metagenome (GOLD analysis project Ga0214917, IMG submission 177983) | Freshwater microbial communities from Lake Lanier, Atlanta, Georgia, United States - LL_1208_BB | ecosystem: Environmental > Aquatic > Freshwater > Lake | place: USA: Georgia | collected...
TCACATAAATAGTTACTGGATTTTGCTTCCATCCATGAATGTTATTACCCACGTGGGTCCAAGAAAAAGCTGAAAAAGACACAGTCAAAAGAAGAACAATTATTTTCATAATCTCCACCCCAATGTGGCCAAAACATCAAAATCGCGACGCAGATTATCGAGTAAACCTTGACCATAAATCTCAAAATTAAGAGATAAGCGAGATCCCAAAAGAAAACTCAATCCACTTTGAGCAGTCACGATAAATCCATTGCTTGCGTAACCTGGAGTGTAGAAAGTCGATGTTGAAGTGCCATTATTTAAAACAACGGGGCCACCATCACCAATAGACAAGATCCACTGAACGCCTGTACCAGCGCGAAATCTAACCCAAGAAACGATTGGGTAACTCAAAGTAAAATCAAGATGCGTGTTAAATTTTCGAGTGGTTCCATCAATTCCCGATTTCCATGGTATTCGAGTTCCAATCGAGGGCTCAAAACCCCACTTTTTTCCGATTAAAAGAGTTCTTCTTAATCTGAGATATCCAGAAAATGAGCTCATCAAATTCTCATACCCCGTGGAAGTATCAAAATATTTTGTGAGATGATTTTGGTAAGCGCCGACTTCGATGTGATATCCTTTTTTATACTCCCCAACTGCGGCAGAAGCACGCCACGAGCTAAAAAAGGCAATACCCAAAATTAAAATCGCTCTTAAAAGCATCCTGAAATGATAACTCGACCCACAAGTTAATACGCTGAGTTATCTTTTTCTTGGAGTCGATATGCTAAAATAAATAAAACATCAAGGGAGCACTCATGAACCCATTTAAACTCAAAAGTATCGGTTTGACTCTTTCTCTTTTCTTAGCAGTTCAAAGTCTTCCCTTGATGGCCGAGGAGGAAATTGGGGGAGCCGAGGAAACCGCTCCAGTCGAAGAGCTTCAACCGGCTCAAAAAGCTATCCCGTCACCACAAACTGTTGTTACTCCTCCTGCTAAAAAGGAACGAAAAGAGAAGCGCTACTTTGGAACTGAACCTGAACCCCGAGTAGACGCTGGTATTTTTCATGTTGCTTTTGCTGGGGGGGCTAATTTTTTCATTGAGCCCAAACTCAACGCTGTGACCAAAGCTCCATTAGGAGAATATTTCAATGATTTCGGATTTGGTGGTGGAGTTGTATTTGATTTTGACTACTCGCAAATGGCTGAAAACATACCGCTCATGCTCAGAGGATTCGTTGGATACAAATATGTTCTTCAATCGGTTCATGTTTTCGATGTCGAGGGAATAGTGCGAAGAATGTGGCAATTTTCAGATTCAGCCACTTTTGGGATCGGAGCTGGTGTGAGCAGTGCTGTTTGGTATCGAACTAAAACTGATGAATCCCTTTATGAAGAAACCCTGTTCTTGCCTAGTTTCGTTGTGGAAACAGGATTCGAATTTAATCCTCTCATGGTAGAGCTTAAATGGTTAGTCAACAGACTAGGCACAGATTCCTCCATAAATGGCATTGAATTCCTCGTTGGGCTCAGATTTTAGAACCACAGCAAGCCAAGGTTGTTTTCATAGAGCTTTTTGCTATATTGCCCGCCCATGTTCAAGTTCAGTCTCATTTTTCGCCTAGCCATTTGCTTAGGGCTTGTTTTTTTGCCCTTGGGTAACTTGGACCAATGGCTCTATGACCATTTTTTTAAGTTGCGAGGCTCTCAAAAACGAGAGACTGCGATCGTTTTGATTCGTGTCAGTGATGCGAAAGTTTATCAACTCCTTCAGCAAACTGTCTCTGCTCGCCCTTCAAACAGTTTATCTATCGAACAAGGTAATCTATCTATTTGGCTTAAGCCTTTCTACTCAGAAATCATTAAAAAACTGCAGCTCACAAGTCCTAAACTCATAGTATTTACTCAATTTTATGATTGGGTCGACAGCAGAAAACCCGACACAAAAAATTCGAAGAATATCATCTACTCCGGAATCATCGACGATGAAAACAGGATCGTGGCTCCCTCTCGTCTTACCGATGGAGACAATTACGGCTTCAACAATCTTTTTCCCGACCCCGACAACGTCGTACGACAAAGCTATCTTTTCTATTCCTATGGGTCGTCTTTAGCCCTAACGGCACAAAAAGCTCTTGGAAGTTCCCCCACTTCCCGAGATCTTATTGAGCCCATAAGAATTGATTATCGAGGTCGAGCAGGAAGTTTTCCAAGTTACAATGCTTGGGATATTTTTAATTCTGATATTGTTGACAGCAACCTATTCCGTGACCGAATTATTCTTATAGGTCGAGAGAGTTCTCCGGCTTCCGATATCGATACCCCTTTTGGAAAAATGTCTAAATTGGAACTCCAAGCGAATATCCTCGACACTTTCATTTCACATCGAGAAATTAGACTGGTGCCTCAAGCGTACAGCAAAGTATTGGCACTAGTAGCGCTCATGGTGGTGGGTTTTATCGCTATTTACTATCCGATTACTTTGGCATGGATTTTAACGATTTTGTTCTGCATCTTAATCACTCTCATCAATCTTTTCGTTTTTTCAGAACTCAAACTTTGGCTTGGCATATCCAACGTGCTCGTGACCGCTATCGGGAGTCACTTGATTTTGCTGGGCTATACTCTGCGCCGCCAAGAAGAATCACAGTGGATTTTTGAACAGGAAGCCAAATATTTTAAAGAGCTGGACCAGTTTAAAAACAACTTTATCTCACTTTTTAGTCACGACTTAAAAACACCGATTGCAAAAATCAAAGCTATCACTCATCACATCTTAACAGAAAACAAACAACTGCCCCTTAGTGTGACGGATGGGCTTAAGGGCATAGACCGCACTAGCGGCGATTTAGCTCGACTTATTTCAGATATTTTAAAAATAACTCGCCTGGAATCGATGTCTCTCGAAACAACCAAGGAAGTTATCGACCTTAATCGATTGGTGGAGACAAGCATTACCGATCTAAAATTTTTAGCTGACGAAAAACAAATAAAACTCACTGCAGATCTTGAACCTCTTTTTTCGATTGAAGGAGACCAGAAGCTCATTCAAGAAGTGATCACAAACCTCATTGAAAATGCCATCAAGTATGGTCGTCCCCAAACTGAAGTGATTATCAAAACCGAAGAGGTCGACAAATTTGTCACTGTTTCAATTAAAGACCAAGGCATAGGCATCGCTAAAAGTGATTTACCTCGGGTGAAAGAGAAGTTTTTCCGGTGTAAAAACGTGACCGATACAACCCCTGGAACTGGTCTAGGTCTTTACTTAGCCAATTATTTCGTTGAACTACACAAAGGAAAACTGACCATTGAAAGCGAACTCGGCCAAGGAACAACTGTCACCTTCTCTCTTCCTGTCACTTAAAATAATTGTTTACTTTCCATGAGTTAGAGCGATTATCTAAGGCTTTTTATTGCGATCTCAAAGGTATTCTGCTATACCTCCCTCGCCGGTAAGGTTTAAACAGGCCACCTGTTTTTGGGGTTAAAAAAGTGTATTCGATATTGGTCGTAGACGACGAAGAGGCTTTGCGGAAGCAAGTTGTAAGCTTGCTCTCTTCTCACGGTTACAAAGTTGATGAAGCCCAAGATGGCATGGTAGCCGCTCAAAAACTTTCGAAAGAGTGTTTTCCTCTTGTTCTGTGTGATGTGAAAATGCCCCATTTATCGGGTTTGGAGTTGCTAAAGCACATCAGAGAGAGAGAATATTCAACAACAGTAGCCCTCATCACAGCCCACGCTAATGTCAAAGACGCTGTCCTTGCAATGAGAGAGGGGGCTTTTGATTACATTGAAAAACCGGTCAAGGAATCAACACTGCTTGAAATTGTTGCCAAAGCTAAAAAAGCACACGACATGATCCAACGAATTTCGCTCTCCGCCCCAACTTTAACCCCAGGGGAAGGAAGAGAATGTGTCGGACAAAGTCGAGAAATGAAGCGGGTCTTTCAGGTGGTAGAAAAACTGACTCGGGTGAACACTTCGGTGCTCATTCGCGGAGAAAACGGAACCGGAAAAGAATTGGTCGCAAGAGCCATTCACTTTAATAGCCCCAGAAAAGACGGGCCCTTTGTCGCAGTAAACTGTGCCGCCATTCCCGAAACTCTCATCGAAAGTGAACTTTTCGGGCACGAAAAAGGTGCTTTCACCGGCGCTGACCAAAGGCAAATTGGTAAATTTCAATACGCTGCCAAGGGAACACTGTTCCTCGATGAAATTGGAGATACCAGTCAGGCGACTCAAGTCAAACTACTCAGAGTACTGCAGGAGCATGCTTTTACTCCGGTCGGAAGTGCAAGAGAAATTAAATCAGACGTGAGAATCATCGCAGCGACCAATCGCGACCTCGAAAAAATGATTAGAGAGGGAAAATTTCGAGAGGACTTGTATTACCGACTCAATGTCATGCCCATATTTTTACCCCCTTTAAGAGAACGAAAAGAAGATATTGCAGCACTAGTTGATCACTTTATTGAAAAGTTCAATCAAGAACATGGCAAAACCATAACTTCCATTTCAGAAGATGCTTTGGCAGCGCTCGAGCATTTTCATTGGCCCGGAAATATTCGAGAGCTAGAAAATGCGATTGAACATGGCTTTGTAGTAGAATCTTCATCGACTCTTTCATTTCACAGTCTGCCTGACTACATTCGAAAGGCTTCAAAAAAAGCCTCTCTTTCCCCGAAGACAACTCTCGAAGTAGACGCTCTCGACTGGGAACGAGGCAAAGAAAGTTTTGAGCGCGAATTCATTCTACAAGCGCTTAGAAAAAATAGTGGGAAAATTAATCTCACTGCCGAACTTGCAAACATCCCAAAAAACACTCTGCTTAGAAAAATTAAAAAGTACAACATCAATCCACGCGAATACGGTGGATGGGAAGGCAATCTTGAATCCTAAAATGCCCAGCGGGGATAAAGATCTTACTTACTCCTCGTATCTTAAAGTCAAAGAATTGTTATCTCTTCAAAAACCCTTAACCAATCCCCCTGCACACGATGAACTGCTTTTTATCGTTATTCATCAAGTGTATGAGCTTTGGTTTAAACTTATTTTATTTGAACTACGCTCGCTTATCGTTTCCTTAGAAAAAGATCACTTAATCGAAAGCTTTCATATTTTGAAACGGGTTTCTGAAGTACTCAAAGTGTTAGTCCAACAGCTGGACATTCTTGAAACCATGACCCCTACAGACTTTAACAAATTTCGCTCAAACCTGAATCCAGCAAGTGGTTTCCAAAGCATTCAATTTAGAGAGCTTGAAATCATATCGGGAGCTTCAGTAGAGGATTACAAAAAATTTGCTGCCCTTGAACCTGAATGGTTACCCAAATTGGAAGAACTAAAAGGCGCTGGAAATCTTCCTGACGCTTTCAAAAAGCTATTGCTTAAACGAAAAGTCATTCAGAGCATGTCCGAAGACCACATGCGAGAGGGTCTATTGACAGTTTACAATCAGCCTCAACATCGAGACCTTCAATCTCTTTGCGAATCGCTTATCCAATATGATGAACAGCTATCTCTGTGGCGCTTTCGACATGTCCAGATGGTCGAAAGAATGATCGGAATGAAAAAGGGTACTGGAGGATCCTTGGGGGTCTCTTATCTAGCTCAAACCCTCTCAAAGCGTTTTTTCCCTGAACTGTGGGATTTAAGAACCCACCTTTCCTCAGGTTATTAAATTGAAGTCAGGAAAGCCCTTACAGGGCTAGCATCGCCTCCAGCGATTTTTAAAGGCACTGAAGATAGGTGATAGAACCCTTCCTCAACATCTACCAACACAATTCCCTCTAAAATAGCCACCCCATGCTGAAAAACTGCGTGATGAGCTGGAAGTTCCTTCGAAGAAAAAGGATCAATAGAAGGGGTATCGATTCCTACTAAAACCACGCCTTGAGATGCGAGAAAATCAATCGCACATTTAGAAAAGCTCATAAAGTCTTCGTTAAATGAATGCGGATTAGGGAACGAGAGAGTCTTGATCAATACCCTTTTAGCTAAGATTTTCTTTCCTTCGAAATCATTTTTATCAATAAGAGTCCCCGGACCTTTACGTATTTCAATGACCTGACAACGGCCACAATAAGTTTCGATAGAATGGGTATCAATTCCATTTTTAGTGGCTTCGGTGTGGTTTACAGCATCGGTATGAGCCCCCACATGAAGAGTGGTGCTGATATTTGAAAGAGTTAAATGATTTCCCTTAAGAGTGTCCATGACTATTTTGCGTTGAAAGGGTTCATCTCCCGGCCAAACCGCTATTTTCTCACTTAAGCTAGGGCTGATATCAGTTACTTTGCTTACTCGTTTTTGAAAGGCTTTATAGTGATACTCCAATCGGTGATCCGAAGAATATTCATCCACGGTATTGAGTCCCATTGCTTGCAGAAGCGGTGACACAGCCAGCGCGGCTAACTTCATATGAAACCCAGAAAAAACTTTCACTACAACACCAACTCCGTTTGGGTATTTTGGAGAAGCTGGAAGCGCAATCCCCAAAAGCCCATCAGCTCCCTCTTTGGCGACAAGCCCTATATTTTTCTTCATTAAAAGGGTGTCGACTCGCTCAGGCCCACCAACCCACTCAGGATAAGAAGTCATTATCTGCCGAATTTTAGCCAAGGTTGTCCCCGTTGGAGCAGAACCCAGCTTTTGGTAAAGATGGGCCATCTCTGAAAGTGTCAAAACAGGAGATGGCAATTTGCAGCCATCCACTACAGTTTTGAAGTCTCGTCTGGGTTCATCGAGCATATCAGAAATGGTTTTTATGAACCTCTTCTGAAAAGGATGTTCTTTTTCATGGTAATTCTCGAGATTCCACCCCTCTTTTTCACAAGCCATAAGAATGGCCATATGTTTCGAAAAACACATGTGAAAAAAAGGAGACAGAGACTCTTTTTGCCTTCTCACTCTTGCACGATTTTCTTCATCCGCGGGTAACTGAAGAGTAAGCTTGAGCTTCGATAGAAACTTTTTCGACAGATTGTCGGTGTACCACTTTTTTAATTCAGACACTTGATTTTCAGTTGCGGAAATAGACCCCACACAAGGAGCCCACTTTTCAAGCTCGCGACTTTCAAGGGATAACCCAGTGGCCAATAGCTGAAAAGGCTTTAGGAGCGATCTCATGGGGAATTGCCCTAAGTGATCGCCAGTTTGAAAAACAACTCGCTCACCATCGTGAACTACAATTTCGCCATAGATTCGAATCTCTTCGAAATTTTCACGATAGAGGGAGACGAGCTTTTCGGATTCAAACATCGTTTTTTATTCCGCTGTAAAAGCCAAAACCTCGTAAGGCCATTCGACTTCGACACGGTCACCCGCTTTGAAGGAGACACTCTGAGTAATACCTCCGGTCAGAACAAGCATTCCCGGAAGTATACTTTTAGATTCTTTGCCCAGCGTGTTAGCAAGAGACACCACCGAAAGCAAAGGATCCCCGAGAACCGCAGCGGGAGCTCCCGTTTCGACAACCATTCCATTTTTTCTAACTGATATACCTAAAAGATTGAGGTCGTTTAGTTGCGGCAATAAGTTCACGCGCCCCACCATGAAGCCAGCAGCTGAGGTGTTGTCTGCAAGAACATCTTCAAGTTTAAAAATAAATCCTTCATATCGACTGTCCACAATTTCAAGAGCAGGATAAACACCGTCCAATGCAGCGACCACATCTCGAAGAGTTACGCCGGGACCTCTAAGTTCGGTCTTAAGAACGACTGCAACTTCTGGCTCCACCCGCGGATGAATACGTTCTTTCATGGAAACAGCACCACCCTTTGGGATCTCAAAACTTTTCAAAATATAACCATGAATAGGTTCAAAAACATTTACATCCCGTTGCTTAGCCTTTGAAGTAAGCCCCATTTTATAACCTGCGAGCTGCTCTCCAGCTTCTTGTGCAAGGTTAAAACCAATCTCTTGAATTTCAACAGCATCTTCTAGGGATAAGCTGGGAATACTTTTGCTTATTTGTTGAATGGGAGTCTTCGTTACAAAAGCGTGTCTTAGTGACTCTGCAATGTGCTGTTTATTCATGGGACTTCCTCTGGCAGCGAATGTTGGCTCTGCCTAGTTTATGAATCTCTACACTAAAATGATCTCCGGTTTGCATCGAAACCATGCCACCGATACTTCCGGAGAGAACGACTTGCCCTTCCAGAAGCGCTCGATCATGTTTACCTAAAGTGTTAGCTAAAAACGCTATAGCGTTAATCGGATTTCCCATTACAGCTGCGCCGGACCCCGTGACTACAACTTCATTGTTCTTGTAGAGAGCCATTCCCAAATGGGGCAAATAAACTTTTTCAAGTAGAGTCTTTTGGCCTGCCAAGATGTATCTCGCAGAAGAGCCATTGTCTGCAATGGTGTCCTTAGCTGTAATTTTCCAGTCTTTAATTCGACTATCGATCACTTCAAAACTGGTCGTCACATAATCAATCGCTCTGATGACTTGCGAAGGAGTGATACCAGGCCCTTTCAAATCACGTCCTAATACAAAGGCTATTTCACCTTCAATCTTGGGTTGAATCAATTTAGAAAGATCGATCTCACTGTCTTCGTTGATAGCCATGGAGTCGAAGAGATGACCATAATCAGGCTCAAACACATTGAAATACTTTTGAGCTTCTAAACTGGTCAACCCTACTTTATATCCTACAAGACGCCTCTGTGCCCTTAAAGCCCGTGAAGCCACCATCCACTGAACCTGATAAGCATCTTTTTCTTCCATTGCCGGATAGTTTTGAACTAAAGGGGCAATGGGAGTACAAGTGGCTTCAGCTTTATCAAGCTTATCAACGATCTCTAAAAGTTCGGTTTGAGACAATCCCATTTAGTTATTTCTCCTTACACACACACTTTTCCATTCACTAAAAAAATCTAAACTATGTTTACCACCTTCGCGACCAACGCCACTTCTTTTCTGTCCGCCAAAGGGGACTCTCAAATCTCTCGCAAACCAACAGTTAACCCATACTAGCCCTGCATGGATAGCTCTTGAAACTCGGTCTGCCCGCTCCATGTCAGTGGTCCAAATAGACGCCGAGAGACCATATGGGGTTGAATTGACTTGTTTGATGACCTCATTCTCATCTTTAAATGAATATAAAGTAACGACCGGACCAAATATCTCTTCACAACTTATCGCATGTTCCTGAGGAACATTCTCAATCACGGTAGGTGCTAAAAAAGCTCCTCGCTTGATTTCTCGTGGCCTATCCCCACCTGTAAGTAGTTTCATAGGAGACTCAACTCGACAAACATATCGCATGACTTTTTCTAAATGCTCTCGACCAATCAAAGACCCCATCCGAGTGCTATAGTTCAACGGATTTCCTACTTTGATCTCCTTAGCTCGTGCAACGAAAAGGTCCCTGAATTTTGAGTATAGTTTTTCTTGAACAAAAACTCGGGGCGTTGCAAGGCAGATCTGCCCTTGATTTCTAAATCCCGCGCGCAGAGTTTCTTGGACTGCAAGTTCCAAGTCCGCATCGTCAAAAACAACCGTAGCCCCTTTTCCGCCAAGCTCAAAAGACACTCGCGTCGGACCCACAGCCGCTGACCGCATAATGGCTCTTCCCGTCGAGGTCTCTCCGGTAAAAGAGATGGCATCAATGCCAGGGTCACTCACTAGAAATTCGCCGGCTGCTTTCTCACCGAAACCGTGTATGACATTAAAAACTCCCGATGGTAACCCTGCTTTCAAGGTAAGTTCGGCAAAATACGCAGCTGTAAGGGGCGTTAATTCCGATGGTTTTAAAACAATGCTGTTGCCCATCATCAGAGCCGGTGCGATTTTCCAAGTCTCCAAATAAAGCGGAAGGTTCCATGGAGTAATCAGAGACACTACTCCTAATGGTTCTCTAAAAGCGGTGTGTTCATCATGCCCGTTTTTAAAATTTAGAGTTTCCTCTTCCTTTGCAAAGTCAGCAAAAAAATGAAAATTGCTGGCAGCTCGTGGGATATCTCCATCAAAGGTTTCAAAAATAGGCTTTCCCGTGTCTAAGCTTTCTAGGATCGCCAGAGGCGCACGATGCTCCAGAATCAAATCGCCGAGTCTTTTTACCTTTTCAACTCTCTCACTTTGGCTGAGCTTTGACCAGTCTCCCCTCGTAAACGCTTCTCTTGCTGATTTAATACTTTTTTCAACATCGACTTTGTCGGACATCACAATCCAAGAAAGGTCTTCTTCAGTCGCTGGGTTAACGTTTGCAAATACTTTTTTTGAATGTGATTCGCACCATTCATTAGCAATAAAATTGAGCTTTGGTTTCTTAAGCCAATCTTTCAAAAAGTCTGGTACAACGATATCCTTACCGGATAAAATCTCTTCTTCTAGTTTTTTAAAAACGGTTTCCATAGTTCTACTTTTTTGCTGCAATCACTTTCATTTCGATCGCAATATTACCGGGCAATCCCGCAACTCCTAAAGTTGTTCTTGCAGGTCGATGCACTGGAAAATACTTTGAGAAAACTTCGTTATAAGCCTTAAAATCCCTCATGTCTAAGAGGAATGTATTGACTTCAATAATATGCTCTAAGTCACTCCCTGCTTCCATGAGAATCTTTTTTATATTTTCAAGGGTAGCTTCAGTTTCACGTCGTATATCGTAACTCTTCTTCTTGCCGTCCTCGTCCATCACTAACCCTGGGACTTTATCGGTCACAAAATCTCTTGAAGCTATACCCGAAACATAAACTAAACCCTCGTGAACCACAGCATGAGAATAATTTCCCAGCGGCTTCGGAGCCCCAGTACAAAAAATAGGTTCTACTTTGCTTTTAGACATTTTTCACTCCCACTCAATCGTTGCAGGCGGCTTTGAAGAAATATCATAAACCACTCTATTAATGCCTGGGACCTCGTTGATAATTCTATTAGCGATTCGCCCCAGAGCGTTTTTTTCAAAACCATACCAATCGGCTGTCATTCCATCTCGGCTAGTTACAGCTCTCAGTGAAACTACCGATTCATAGGTCCTTGCATCCCCCATCACACCTACCGTTTGAACCGGTAACAAAACAGCGAATGCCTGCCAGATCTCCTGATAAAGTTTTTTG